>Ga0316222_1000529_pt1 | contig 58038 bp, 44 predicted proteins | sample TBH18011metaG_FD_206008 | JGI IMG/M metagenome (GOLD analysis project Ga0316222, IMG submission 206008) | Freshwater microbial communities from Trout Bog Lake, Wisconsin, USA - TBH18011 | ecosystem: Environmental > Aquatic > Freshwater > Lake > Hypolimnion/Profundal zone | place: USA: Wisconsin... | reverse complement strand
GTTGGGCAAAGCAGACGAGAAACTGGAAATTGAAGGATGAAGTCTGGCTCAATCCAGAACGGATTCAGTTGGAAGAATTAAAGCAAGCAGCATGAGGTCACGCGACAGGTCGGTTGACAAACGCCGACAGCGTGGCGATAAAGGCTGCGGCCAAAGTAAATTGAGTCAATGATTTCATGGGTAAAGCTCCTTTGAATTAATACGGGTTGGTTTGGTAAAACATGTTCACTGCTTGCTGCTGTTCACTGCTTACTTTTTACTATTTACTGGCATTGGCCAGCAGGTGAAACTTGATCTGAACTTCGTTGGCAACCGTTTCGAAAGTGGCCCACGGACCTTCTCCGATACTGTAATCCGAACGCAGGATGGTCAACGTGCCGTCAAAGCTGGCGGTCTTGCCGGAAATGGTAACGACTGCCGGCGCCGTCACAGTTTTTGTACGTCCCTTGATGGTCAAAGGTCCGCTGACTTCATAGCGGTTGCCACCCAAACTCTTGATACTGGCGGTAGTGAACGTTGCCTTCGGAAAGGCCTTGGTGTTGAACCACTGCTTGCCGACCACTTCATCGTTGCCCTCGTCGGATCCGACATCGATACTGGCCAGATCCAGATCAAACTGCGCTTTCGATCCAGCCAGATTGGCCGGATCAAAATTCATCTGCACGACAAACTTCTTGAAGCGTCCATCCATGGTAACGCCCATCTGTTTATAGCCGAAATTGAGCGTGCTTTTATCTGCCTGCACGACTTTATATTCATCAGCCAAACTGGCTACCGACACGATCGACGCAGCAGCCATGATCATGGCAAAGAACAACGATTTTAATTTCATTATTTTCTCCGATTATTTTCTTGAAACAAGCATCATACGGCTAAGCACATCATCGCGATCTTTGAAGTGGTGTTTTAACGCTGCCAAAACATGACCGACAACCACGGCAGCCATGATCAGATTCAGTCCCAGATGGACAGTCTGCAGCACATGGCCCAACTCTTTATCCTTGCCGATCAGATCAGGCAGGGGAAATACACCAAACAGCACCGTCTGAAAGCCTTTGGCCGAACTCATCAGCCAGCCGGACAAGGGAATACAGAACATTAACAGATACAGCATGGCATGTCCGGCGTGCGCGACCAGTTGCTCCATTTTGCCCATATGTGCAGGCAGAGTCGGCGGGCGATGCATGATGCGCCAGGACAGGCGCACCAGTGCCAGCGTGAAAATCGTCACACCGGTCCATTTATGATAGGACAGGAACTGCAGCTTTTGCGGCGAGAACGACATATTGCTGACGTAAAAACCGAAGGCAAACATGCCGATGATCGCCACTGCCATGAGCCAGTGCAGCACCTTGGCGGTCATGGTATAGCTATTTTTTTCAACGTTCAGTGCCATGTGTGAACTCCAGAATAAAAGTGGATGATTATGGGGCAAGGTCAAAAACCAGCACTTCAGCGGCCTTGGTCGCCGTTACTGTCAGCAACGCTTCATCCGACAGCAGGGCCGCATCGCCGGTTTGCAACTGTACCCCATTGACCTGCACGGCGCCCTGCACCAGATGCACATAGGCCTTGCGTTTCGGGTTCAGTGTCAGACCGACCTGGCCTGCGGCATCAAAAATACCACGATACAGTGACGCATCGGCATGAATCGTCACCGCCGCAGCGCTACCCGCCGGTCCGGCAATCAACTGCAACGTGCCGGGATTTCGGTCCAGCGTTTTTTGCTCATACCCCGGTTCGATCCCTGTCTTGCTGGGCAAAATCCAGATCTGAAAGAAATGGGTCTGCACATCCTGAAACTGGTTGAATTCGCTGTGCCGCACGCCGCTGCCGGCACTCATGCGCTGCACATCGCCGGCGGGAATGGTCGTGCCATTGCCCATACTGTCCTTGTGCGCGAGTCCGCCAGTAATCACATAACTGACGATTTCCATGTCGGCATGACCATGGGTACCAAAGCCGGCACCTGCTGCAAGCCGGTCTTCATTGATGACGCGCAAATTGCCCCAGCCCATGTGCGCGGGATCGTAATAGCCCGCAAACGAGAATGAGTGGAAACTCTTCAACCAGCCATGATCGGCGTAACCGCGGTCCAACGACTGTCTTAACGTAATCATAAATTCCTCCAGTGGAGACACTTTAATTGTTGTGCGGAAGGATGTGTTCCAGCCAATTTGATGGCATCATTCAAATAATTTGAACGATTAAGGGCAGCTATGAAGCCACCACTCTCCCCACGTGATGTTTTAACGCCAGATTCGCTGGCCATGCTACAGGGAATTGCCGATGCCGGCAGCTTTGCCTCGGCAGCACGCGCATGCGGCATGGTACCGAGCGCATTGACCTACCGGGTACGGCAGATTGAAGATGCGCTTGATGTGCTGCTGTTCGATCGCAGCTCGCGCCAGGCCCGGCTGACTCAGGCCGGCCACGAATTGCTGCGCGAAGGTGCGCGATTGCTGGCCGAAGTTGATGCCATCGCCAACCGGGTCAAGCGGGTCGCCACCGGTTGGGAGCCGACCCTGACGATCGCCATTGACAGCATCATTCACCGCACCGTGGTACTGGAATTGTGTGAAGCCTTCTTTGCGCTCAATCCGCCCACCCGGCTGCGCCTGCGCGCCGAAACGCTGTCCGGCACGCTCGAAGCGCTGACCTCCGGGCAGGCCGATCTGGCCATCGGCGTACCGGCCGAATCGGCCTCCACCGCAGGCTTTCAGGTGCGCCCTTTGGGAAATCAGCGTTTCATCTATGTCGTTGCGCCTCATCATCCTCTGGCAAAGGAGACCGTACCGCTGAGCGATGAACTGATCCGCCAGCATCGCGCCGTGGCCGTGGCAGACTCAGTGCAGCGCGGCGGGGGTCTGACACTGGGGTTACTGGGCGGCCAGGAGGTATTTACGGTACCCAACATGTCGCTCAAGCTGGAAGCGCAACTGCGCGGGATAGGCAGCGGCTTCCTGCCGGAAAGCCTGGCCAGACCGTTTGTCAAAACCGGCCGTCTGGTTGAGAAAGCGGTAGAACGCACCGAACGTATCATCCATGTCAGTTACGCCTGGCGCAAATCACCCAACCATGGCAACGCACTCAAATGGTGGCTGGACCAGCTCGACAGCGTCCAGACCCGCGATGCCCTGCTGGGCAGTGTCCTGACAACCAGTCTGGATGTCATGTAATTTTTTTGTTCTGGCCCGGATGTAAAAAAAGCCGATCAATGATCGGCTTTTTTTCAACAACGGGCACCAGTTACTTGGCAGCCGGTACTTCAGGTTCTTTAAACGAACCGCCGCTGTTATTCACCATATACACGATAGTGCGCGCAATTTCGATATCATCCAGATCTGCATTACCACCCTTGGCAGGCATGGCGTTAAAACCGTGCAACGCATGATCCAGCAGTTTGTCGTAACCGGTTTTGATCCGTGGCGCCCAAGCTGCGGTATCGCCAAATTTAGGCGCTCCGGCAACACCGGCACCATGGCAGGCCACACAGGTGGTTTTGAAAATTTCTTCGCCGCCCAGCAACACTTTTGGACCACTGGCATCTTTAAAGGTAAAGCCAACATCGGATACCGGCTGAATACGGGCAGCAATGGCTTCGGGAGTCTGCGCGTTCGAGCCGGCTGCAGGCAGATTGCCGGTAGTGACATACTTAACCAGTAACACTATGCAAATAATTGGCACAACGAATGCAGCAATGACTGCAACGATAAGCTGACTTGGCGTTTTTATGGGTGATTCGTGTTCGTCGTGGGCCATATTTTCCTCAATACTATTTGGGTATCAGTTGATAGTTTAATGCTGCGGTGGTTACGGAATGAATGCCTCGGAACTAACCGAAATACACTGCATTCAGGTACAACAGCCATGGTTCTTGTCGCATCGCAAGCCCCAGATTATAGGGGTAAAGCACAATGTTTGGAACTGGAAATAGTGTGTGCCATCCACAAAATGGTGCTTTACTTAACTTAATTGCGCACTTTTCCCTAAAATGCCTCGGCTGCCGAACTCAAATTAGCAGTTCTTACACAGTAAAACCAGCTCAGAGTAGCTAATAATGCCGGGATTGGCTTATAATTCGCGCCTGTTCACGGGTCAGCAAAATTTCACTCTGGCCCGCACATCACAAAGCGACCGTCTTCCAACGGATAGGATACGAGCCTCCGAAGCTCGCAATACAGGTTCGATTCCTGTCGGTCGCACCAATTCCCTCGTTCAATATCATTCACCGCCGTCTAAGCAATCATGGTTTGGTTTTATCAATCAACATGAATGATGAGAACCAACAGATTCAAGCAAGAACTGAATCACTGTTATGGCTGCGTTTAACGGTTTATTATCAGGGACTTCAAGGTCCAGCGAAACCATTTATTAGGTGATCAATGCATTGTTGACCCAAATGCCGAGCCAGACCTGATTGCGTTTTATGTCCGCGCCAACGCACCCAGCCCCGCACTGCTGTAAGCCCTGCCATTTTTATCAATAAACAGCGCATCAACTTGCGGCATCGATTGAATCAGCCGCAGCGATTTTTCATGGCCCATCACAAAAAACGCGGTAGACAGGCCATCTGCCAGCAGGCCGGTCGGCGCAGCCACGGTCACGCTGGCCAGTTCCGGTGGCGAGTCGCCGGTGGCCGGATCAAAGATGTGATTGTGGGCGAAGTCTGCCGTGAAAAAAGTTTCATAGTCGCCTGACGTGGCTACGCTACGTCCATCCATACCCAGCAGGGTGGCCAGCTGATTTGCGTTACGCGGGTCCTGTACGCCAACCAGCCACGGATGGCCGGCCTTGCTGCCGATCGAAATAAATTCACCGGTATCCAGCAACGCGTGTTCAATACCGCGCGCACGTACCGCATTTAACGCCAGATCAACCGCATAACCCTGGGCGATGCCGTTCAGGGTGATGGCCATCGATGGTCTGATCAGACGTACCTGTTGGGTATCAAACTGGACTGCGCGCCAGTCAACCCGTGCCTGCGCCTGTTTTCTGGCCTCGTCGGTCGGCAGCGCGTTGCGTGCGGCAGCTTCGGTAAACTGAGTCCACAACGGTTGCACAGTAATATCGAAGGCACCGTCAGTGAGTCTGGACAGTGCGCTCGATTCTGCCAGCACGGTCAGCAAATGCGCATCGGGTCGATGGATAATGCCGCGCGCATTCAACTGCCCCACCTGACTGGTCTCGGTATGGATACTCATCAGGGCGTCGATGTTTTTGGCCTGCGCAAACGCATCCTGCATGGCCAGCTCGGCGGTGCGCTGATCATCGTGCAGCACGTGCATGGTGATGGTGGTACCAAAGGCCAGATCCGAAGCGCTATACAAGCGTTTTTCAGTGCCGGCAAATTGACGCCGGGTGATCACACCGGTCTGCGCCAATGGTGGCAAAAGGGTCGACCCCGGCAGCAGCGCTGCGCCTATGCCGGCAACCAGAAATGAGCGACGTCGCATGGTTTATCCTTAGACGGTGGGTGAAATCGGAATGACGGTACGGCGCTTTTTATCCAGCATCAGCGGCGCGCACTGATCCTCGCTGGCATGGATAACGACGCAATCCATGCACTGAAAACATTCGTTGTAATCGATCGCACCACTCGGTTCGATCGCCTGGTAGTCACAGCGGTACCGGCAGGTCTGGCACGGCGTGCCGCATTCTTTTCTGCGCGGAATCCAGTCAACTATGCGCACATAACCCAGTACCGCCAGAGTGGCGCCGAACGGACACAGGTAGCGGCAAAAAAATTTGTAGCTGAACGTGCTGATTAACAGCAATCCGATCGCATACACCAGATACGGCCAGGAGCGCACGAAGTTGAGTGTGATGGCGGTTTTAAAAGGCTCGATTTCGATGAGCGCGTCGGTATGACCTTTGACAGAAAATGCGCTCAACAAAATAAGCGCGAGCAGACCGTACTTCACCCACTTGAGCCTGGCATCCATTCTGGTATGCAGCCGCAGTTGCGGCACACGCAGCCAGACTGCAACCTTGCCGGTGAATTCCTGCAGCGCGCCAAACGGACACAGCCAGCCGCAAAACGGTCCCCGCCCCCAGACCAGCAGCGCTGAGGCGGTATACACCCACAACACCACCGTCATCGGATCGTACAGAAAAAATGCCAGACTGCGATGTGCCAGCAGCGCCTGCAGCATGCCGGTAATGTTGACGATGGACAGTTGGCCCTGCGCATACCAGCCGATGAACAGGACCGTGTACAGCAGGAAGGCGCGACGCATCCAGACAAATCGGGTGCCGTTGGCAGTGAGCTGTTTTTGCCGGATCAGCGCCACACTCAACACAACCAGACCTGCCAGCAGAATGGCCAGATCAACCCGGCGTGCGCGCCAGATACCCTGCCAGGATTTGCTGTCCGGTTCGGCCGCCGTATAAAAGCGCTCCGGCAATGTCATCGCGATGCTCACCGACTGGGTAAATTTTTCAGGATAGACGATACCCTTGCTGCGCGTGATGGGCAATTCAACTGTCAGCGTTTGCGACGGGTCGAGTCCGGCCTGGCGGATGATTCGGAAGGCGGTCAGGGAATTGCCGAGCTCGTTTGAAAAAACGGTATTGGCGGGAAGTTTTAAATCCATATCGAGATCGCGCAATTCGATCGGCAGCCCGTCCTGTTTCAACAACAGCCGGTTCGGTACCGAGCCGCGCACGAAATCGTCGCCAGTAATGCTGTAGCGCCCGGCTGACATCAGCAGCAGCGCAAAGTCACCGGGTTCGAGACGGTTCTGCAGCCGGCGCCAGCTTTCCGCACGCAACAGATTGCTGCCGATACTGGGAATCGAAACATAAGCCAGATACAGATCAATAAAAATATCGTCGGGATGTTGGTGCGCAATGTCGTCAAGACCGGCACCGCCGGTTCCGGCAAACAGTTTTTCAACATCGCTGTTGTGCACCACCACATGCTGTACCAGTTTGGCGTCGAGCAGTTCCTGCAGGCTGTGTTTTTCAAGCAGTCCAGTCTTGACGGACGCGATCAGGTCAGGATCACGGGTCTGGGCGAAACCCAGTTTTTTGCGTGCGACTTTCAGCGCAGCGGCCAAAATACTCTGGTTGATGATACGTACCGAGGCCGTGGCTTTGGTCACCCCGTCAATCACAACGTGGGCATCGTTATTGGCACCGAGGCTGTCGCGACGCGCGCCGATCTTGATATTCTGGTTGATCGACAAATGCTGATACTGGCTGACAAACTGAAACAGCGGCGCTTCGCCCAGACCATCAACAAACACCGGCTCATGCTGCGACAGCACTTTGACATCGATAAAGCTGCCTTTGGGGTCCATGGCGATGAGCAGGTTAATCGGCACACCGGAAAAGCCGGGGATCGGTGCCATGTCGATGGTCTCGAAAACATAGCCGACCAGTTCATTCTCTGTGGCGTTCTGTTTAAAGATCGGCCACACGGCCATCTCGGCATCCTGGTCGCCAACTATATAGGGACTGGGAAAGCGCGCGATCAAATCGGTTTTGCTCAGTACGCCGGCCAGACAGGCAGGCACACACGTCCAAATACATACCATCACTGCCATCAGCAGGATATAACGCAATTTCAGGGCTGACATGGGCCTGGTTCCTTGGGGGTGGTCTCGATTGTTATTCTTTATTAGGTTTGTAATTACGCAATTTACATGCCATGCAGGTGCACAGGTCAGCAATCCAAAAGTGCTCTGTTTTTGATCAGTTTTCAATTTGATTGTTACGAAACCGAACAGGTGCACGCGCCGGAAAATAAACCGGAGCTGCCTGATTTTGCCTGCTTTTGGGCTCCATTCCCCTATGGCAGACACGGGTTTGTCATAAACGGGCACGCATTTTGCTGAAGTAACTGCTGAAGTAGCAGTGTCGTAAAAACAAATCAATTAAATCTAATCGGGAGACCTCAATGAATACTTTTCAAACTAAAAAAACATTATTAGCCGCGCTGGTACTGGGCGCAATTGCAGGTGTGACCGGTGCGGCCCATGCCGACCAGGTCACTGTGTATGGCTTTATTGACGCAGGCGTATTTTCAACCAATAACTCCGGCGGCAAATCCCTGACTACCCTGGGCAACGCCGGCGGTAACTATTTCCCTTCAATGTATGGCATTACCGGTTCTGAAGATCTGGGCAGTGGCATGAAAGTCGGCTTTAACATGCAGGGCAGCCTGGATGCGATGACCGGTACCAATTCCGGCAATGGTTTATTTGACCGTTACGCCAGCGTCAATATTTCCGGTTCTGCCGGTTCATTGGAAATGGGTCGTCAAATTGATTTGCTGTTTTTGCAGTCCTTTGTCAACGGAGTCATGCCTACCCATGCCAACTCATTGGCGGTCAATGGCCTGTTAGCCTACGGTGGCGGAGATCGCGCAACGACAGTGCCTGCGACAACGTCCGGCATCAACAAAAACGCCACAATCGATTCCTCACGCATCAGTAATGCCGTGACCTACACAACGCCTGAATTTGGTGGCTTTACAGGTAAGTTAATGTATGCAATGGGTGGTGTCGCAGGCAGCACATCAGCCAATGCACTGATTTCGGGTGTCATCACCGGCAGCATTTCCGGTGTTGGTCTGTCGGCAGGTTATGAAACACAAAACAGCAGCAGCGCAACGGCAACACAAACCAACAACTTCAATCAGGCTCTGTTAGGTGCCAAGTATTCCATTGGCGATATCGATCTGGCTGGTCAGTACCATGACTACAAATCGTCAGATTCCACAATTAACACCACCGCCTTTGAAGCAGGTGCTGCCTACCATGTGTCACCCGTGCTGACAGTTGGCCTGAACTTTGAACACTTCGATGACAAGGCTGCCAGCACCAAGCCAGAAATCATCAGCGTCAAGGCCAAATATGACCTGTCCAAGCATACCTACCTGTATGGCATGATTGCTGACTACAACAAGGATGCTTCTGCACAGATGTTCCAGGGTTATGCAATTACACTGGGCGACGCCAGTACAGCAACCAACTTTGCCTTTGGTATTGTGCACGGGTTCTGATTTTCACATACTGTAAATCTGAGCAATCGTAGGCTGGGATGCTTCGTAGGCTGGGATGCAATCCCAGCATCAACGGTTGAAATGCTGGGATTGCATCCCAGCCTACGAAGCATCCCAGCCCACGCGAGTTTTCTCACTTCATCGTATGACCACACCCCAAGGTAACTCACCAACGGGAATTTCACTGCTGATGCTGTTGGTTGTCGTATCAATGACAGACACAGAGTTGGAACGGCCATTGGCCACATACAGTTTTTTTCCATCCGGCGTAATGGCCATATTCCACGGGCGCTTGCCCACCGGAACAGTCGCAACAATGCTGTTGCTGGCTGCATCAATCACCGACACCGTGCCATCCTTGCCGTTAGAAATGTAGACATGTTTTCCGTCGGGCGCGATGGTGACACCATTGGAAAAATTTCCGCCCTTGATCTGTGCAACAACCATTTTACTGGCCACATCCACGGCATAAATGGTGCTGGCCAGTTCGCTGGCGATATACGCGGTTTTGCCATCGGGCATAAACGCAATCCCGCGCGGACGCAGGCCGAGTTTGACGGTCGCGACTTCTTCGCGTTTTTGCACGTCAATAATATCGAGCGAATCCGCTTCTTCGGCACTCACATACAGCCAGCGTCCGTCAGGAGAAAATTCGGCATGTTCCGGATTTTTGCCGGCAGTCTTGATACTGAATTCTTTTTTGCGCGTCACCGGTGAAACAAAACTCACGGAGTTGGTGATTTCACTGGCGGCCACGATCCATTCACCGGTCGGCGATACACCCACACCTTCAGGCGACTCACCCAGCGCAATTGAACCCACCACCATCCTGCTGGCCAAATCAATGATCAGCAGTGCATTGGCAGGCTGGTCACTGACATACAGCGTCTTGCCGTCCGGACTGACTGCCAGGCCGCGCGGCTTGGTGCCGGCCGGCATCACGGCGATGACTTTATCAACGGCGCAATCGATGATGGAGATGGTGCCGGATTTTTCATTGGGTACATAGGCAAACGGGCTGGCCTGGGCGAGGCTGCTCAGCAACAGACTGGCGGCAATAACGTGCAGCTTGAGTCCCTTTAGTTTCCCGCTTAGTTTGGTCAGATGGCAGAGTGTCATGTGTATTCCTTTTTTATGTTGAGTTGGACTGACAGGGCAAGAGCAATAAACATGCCGCGGGATTGCGGGTCCGCTGTTCCAGACCATCTGTTCTCTGTACCAAATGTGAACAGTGGGTTGAGCCAATTTGCAGCAGTTCTGTGGTCTGGCCACCGGTATTGCGCACTGAATCAGCTGGCACAGCGATTGCTACATTGATTATGCAGTAGTAACACATGGCCGGGTTTGATTAATTCACGGCCAATTGAATTCTAATGAGAATAGCGGTTTGCCTGTGAAAGCCGGCTGGCTGATTCGTAAATTGTTGCACGATAAATGCAATTGGGTAGTTACATCAATAATTAATCTGGGGGATGACATGCAAAAGAAATTAACCGGCGTCGTATTCAGTATGGTGCTAGGCGCAACCTGCTCAGTGCAGGCTGAAGGCGTTACTGACGCGATGATTGCGAACAGTGCCAAAACAACCGACAGCGTTTTAAGCTGGGGTATGGGTACACAGGGACAACGCTACTCATCACTGACACAGATCAACGACAAAACCGTAAGCAAGCTCGTACCGGTCTGGTCGTTTTCCTTTGGCGGCGAAAAACAGCGTGGGCAGGAATCACAGCCGCTGATTTATAACGGCAAGATGTTTGTGACCGGATCGTATTCACGCATTTATGCTGTGGACCTGAAAACCGGTAACAAGATCTGGAAATATGAACACCGCTTACCTGACGGTATCATGCCTTGCTGTGACGTGGTCAACCGCGGCGCAGCACTGTATGGCAATCTGGTTATCTTTGGAACGCTCGATGCACAACTGGTGGCGTTAGACCAGGATACCGGCAAAATCGTCTGGAAAGAAAAAGTCGACGATTACGCAGCTGGTTACTCCATGTCAGCAGCACCATTGATTGCCAAGGGTCTGTTGTTGACCGGTGTATCCGGTGGTGAATTCGGCGCAGTCGGCCGCGTTGAAGCCAGAAATCCAATGACAGGTCAGTTAGTCTGGGTCCGCCCGATGATTGAAGGTCATATGGGTTACAAGTACGACAAAGACGGCAATGCTACTGAAAACGGCATTACCGGCGTGACCAACAAAACCTGGCCTGGCGATTTGTGGAAAACCGGCGGCGGCGCAACCTGGCTCGGCGGCACTTTTGATGCAACGACTGGTCTGGCTTATTTCGGTACCGGCAATCCTGCACCATGGAACAGCCATTTACGTCCTGGCGACAATCTGTACACAGCCTCGACCGTGGCCCTGGATGTCGATTCCGGTCAGATCAAATGGAGTTATCAGACTACTCCGCACGATGGCTGGGATTATGACGGTGTGAATGAATTTGTCACCTTCGACATGAATGGCAAGCGCTACGGTGCCAAAGCTGACCGTAACGGGTTCTTCTACGTTATCGATGCCAATACTGGCAAACTGGAAAATGCTTTCCCGTTCGTGAAAAAAATCACCTGGGCTTCCAGCATCGATCTGAAAACCGGTCGTCCCAATTACATCGAAGCAGGCCGTCCTGGCGATCCAACCAAGGGTGAAGATGGTAAAAAAGGGACTACCGTATTTGCCGCTCCCGCTTTCCTTGGCGCGAAAAATCAGATGCCTATGGCGTATAACCCTGACACCAAACTGTTCTATGTACCAGCCAATGAATGGGGCATGGACATCTGGAATGAGCCAGTCAGTTATCACAAAGGTGGCGCATATTTAGGTGCCGGATTTACGATTCATCCTATCAATAAAGATTACATCGGTGCGATGCGCGCGATGGATCCTAAAACTGGAAAAATCGTTTGGGAAATCAAAAACAACGCGCCTTTGTGGGGTGGTGTGATGACGACTGCGGGTAACCTGGTATTTTACGGTACACCTGAAGGCTTCCTGAAAGCAGTTGATGCAAAAACCGGTAAAGAGTTGTGGAAATTCCAGACTGGTTCAGGCATCGTTGCGCCACCAGTAACCTGGAAAGAGGGCGATACCCAGTACATCGCCGTTGTTTCCGGTTGGGGTGGAGCGGTTCCATTGTGGGGCGGCGAAGTGGCCAGCAAAGTCAATATGCTTGAGCAGGGTGGATCTGTTTGGGTGTTCAAACTGTTTGCGAAATAAGTACGTTTTGTGAAGTCTTAGTTTTTTCCAAGGTGGAAGATTTGCTGCCGGTTTTTACCGGCAGCTTTTTTTTGTGCGTGTTTTTGGTGGGATGTTTGGATCTGCACAGTCACCCGTTGCACCGACTCGGCGTCCCCGTTGGCTGGGATGCAATCGTTGGCTGGGATGCAATCGTTGGCCGGGATGCAATCGTTGGCTGGGATGCAATCGTTGGCTGGGATGCGTCGTAGGCTGGGATGCAATCGTTGGCTGGGATGCGTCGTAGGCTGGGATGCAATCCCAGCATCAACGGTTGAAATGCTGGGATTGCATCCCAGCCTACGATTCATCCCAGTATCTACGGGGACGCCGAGTCGGGGGACGGCGGTAGACGAGATCGTCTGGCCGGTGCGACGAGCATCAATCAGAAGCAAAAAAAAACGGCACGATCAAATCGTGCCGCCAATAAAACTTGAACCAACTGTCAGCCAATCACGGCTGCACCATTTTCACATCATGACTGGCAAAAATCTTTGCCATCTCACCAGAAGCAATCAGTTCAGCAGTTGCTGCTGCCAACGCCTCTTTCAGTTCGGTATTTTCTTTCTTGACCGCCATGCCAACGATCCAGCCATTGCGTGGCAACATCGGGAAACTGATATCGCCCATCTGAAAACGCGCATCCTGCTTGAGCACAGATTCAATCTCGGCTTCGTTGGCAATGACGCCGGCAACTTCACCTGCTTTCAGTTTTTCCAGCGCTTCGGTGGCCGAGGCGTAAATCTTGACATCTTCACGGAATTTGCCGTCTTGCGCACCGAGCAGCAGCACCGCGCCGATCGACGCTTTATCGACGCCGATTTTCAAACCGCTCAGCGTATCGAGATTACTGTAGGTCGGTATTTTTTTCAGATCCCGAACCAGCCGCACCGACTCACGCAGGTAGGGTGAAAAAATCGCCACCTTGTCATTGTGCGCAATCAGAGAGGGCTCGACCGGCACATGCAACATGACATCGGCCGGGCCATAGCCCAGATAATGTCCCTTCCAGACCATGTTGCGCAAATCGTCATTGACATCGTCACCGGCCGGGAAAGGCAGCAGACTCAACTGCAATCCCAGTTTGGCAGCCAACGCCCTGGCGATATCAATATCGATACCGGCGTTATGGTCGGAGAACGGTGCAAAATCGTTATACACGGCCACCGACAGTACGCCCGTCGCTTTCGTCTTCGGTCCATGATCTTGCGCTACCGCGCACTGATCCGCCAAAAAACAGGACGCAAGAATCAGCGCGGGAACTACTTTGCGAAATATTTTTTGCATGCGAAGGTCCGGTCAGGGGTTAATTCGGTTTGAGACGCAGGGTCTCAAGATAAGTGCGGATCGCCCACATGGCTTCCTGGCTGAAGATGCCTTCAAACGGTGGCATATAGACTGCACCGTTGCGCACTTTACCATGACGGATTGAAGTCAGAAAATACTTGTCGGTTTCTTTGTAACAGGCCAGTTTCTTGGCGTCGGTTTTCAAATCCATGCAGTCACGATCCAGATAACGCAAATCCGGTGCGATACCGCCGCTTTGCGCTTCCAGTCCATGACAGCGTGCGCAATTCTGCGCAAACGCCGAACTGCCGATTTTGGTGGCTTCAGCCTGACCACGATACGGATTGTCATCACGCCAGGCCGCGCCCAGTGGTGGCAGCGAACCAGTGTCAACTGCCTGCGGTGTCACGTTGCCGTGAGCGAAAGCAACCGACGAGGCGATCAGGGTGGCTGCGAATGTTGCCAATAAAGTAGTGCGTTGCGATATAAACATAATAACGGTCTCCATTTTAGTCTACTACCCCAGCAGCAATTTGCGTGCCATGAATCGCATCACACTGACCACATCGCCGCCACGTCAGGCACAGACAGTCAGGTCACATTAATTTTTGTGCGCTTCGTTGTGCAATTTAGGTACAGGTGCTACATTGAAGTACACAAAAAAAGTAACACTACGAAACGAGACATTGTTCATCTCTGTTGCCTGATTGATTGCAACAATCATCTTGGTTGCCACCATTAACTGTCGCATTACTTATATTCTGGATATGCCATGTCAAACCCCGGCGCGATATCTGCTTTAGATGGTTCTATCATGATAGAAAAATCCCATCAACGTTCGGCCGCGTTTGGCCTGTCAGCACTGCAAACACCCGATTTCAGCGCCATCGCGCGACCGGATCTTTCGTTGCTGCTGGATCAAAACCGCATTTTGCACACCCACGCCCTGCCGGTCATGGAAACGCTTTTTGCACAAATCGTCAATACCCACAACATGGTCATCCTCACCGATGTGAACGGCCTGATTCTGCATTCACTGGGTGACGATGACTTTCTGGAAAAGGCCGACCGGGTAGCACTCAAGCCCGGCGTGGCCTGGTCGGAAGCCAGCAAGGGGACCAACGCCATCGGCACGGCCATTGTTGAGCAGATGCCGATGCAGGTCCACGCCAACGAGCACTTCCTGGTGGCGAACCATTTTTTAACCTGCTCTGCGGCGCCCATCATGGATCCGCGCGGTAATGTCATTGGTGTGCTCGACGTCACCGGCGATCAGTGCAGCTTTCACAAACACACCATGGCACTGGTACGCATGTCAGCCCAGATGATTGAAAACCATCTGTTTCTGGCTTCGTTCAACAATGCCTTCACGCTGCACTTCAATACCAGACCCGAATTTATCGGCACCCTGATGGAAGGCATTGCGTCGTTTACGCCCGATGGACGGTTTTTGTCTGCCAACCGGATCGGCATGTTTCAACTGGGCCTGCCTTTGCAGGCACTGCAGGTCAATACATTCAGCTCCCTGTTCGGCCTGTCGATTTCCGCGCTGTTTGATCATTACCGCACCGCCGCGCCGAAGCTGCTGAATCTGTGTATGCCCAGCGGCGTGCGCGTATTTGGACGCGCACAACTGCATATGCTCAATACGGCATTCCACCACTCGGCCGGACTGGCCAAGGCCAGCGACGACACCAGTCAGAAGCCGGTGGAGGGTCACACCATGCCAGCGGTAGTGAGCCCACGCAAAATGTCGGGGCTGCGCTATCTCAATACCGGCGATGCGCAGGTCAGCGCCCTGATCGACAAGGTCACCAAGGTATTGGGCAAGGATATCCCCATCCTGATCATGGGTGAAACGGGCACCGGCAAAGAGTTGCTGGCCCAGGCAATCCATAACGATTCTCCGCGTGCCCAGGGCCCGTTTGTGGCGGTCAATTGCGCATCGATTCCTGAAACGCTGATCGAATCCGAACTGTTCGGCTATGAAGATGGCGCTTTTACCGGTGCGCGCAAAAAAGGCGCCACCGGTAAAATTCTGCAGGCCAATGGGGGCACTTTATTCCTCGATGAAATTGGCGACATGCCCCTGAGTCTGCAGGCGCACCTGCTCAGGGTTCTGCAGGAACGCATGGTCACACCGCTGGGCAGCAGCAAATCGATTACCGTCAATGTGGAACTGATCTGCGCAACCAACCGCAACCTGCGCGACCAGATCGCCAAGGGACTGTTCCGGGAAGATCTGTACTATCGGCTCAATGGCCTCGTGGTACGTCTGCCGCCTTTGCGTGAGCGCTCCGACATCGAAGTAGTCGTGGAAAAAATTCTCGCCCAGGAATCCAACGGCGGGCGCGGTACCGTGGCGCCCGAAATCATGGCGCTGTTCAAGAAACATAACTGGCCGGGCAATTTCCGCCAGCTCACCAGTCTGCTGCGCACCGCCATTGTGATGGCCGGTGACGATTGCACGATCGAGCGCGTGCATTTGCCGAGCGACTTCCTTGACGATGTGGAAGCAATTCAGACCAGCGTGCCGGATAACACGGTGGCGTTGCAAATGGCCGGTTCAGGCAGCCATCTGGAACAGGTCGAAATGGCGCTGATCCAAAAGTCACTGGACGGCAATCATGGCAATGTATCCGCCACGGCACGGGCACTGGGTGTATCGCGCAATACGATTTACCGCAAAATCCAGATGCTCAAATAGACCTCGCGCCAATTTCGCCTACCGGACTGTGCGTGGAAACAACAGAGCGTGGCATGCCAGTCGGCCGGACCAACATCGTTGTCCGGCTCTGATTTTGAAATACAGCTCAACCACTTTTGCACCCATGTGTTCCATTATGGAACAGCACTGTCCGGTTTTGGAACAGATGCATTTTGTCGCCATTCCTTGCTGATCTGAACCTGTTCCTGTTCATCGGCACAACGCGTCGTGGCACGGTACTTGCGACCTCTGTGAGCTGGACATCCGAATCACCGCTGTAAATCCCCAACTATAAAATATGAGACAAACACTTATTCACCGTGCCTGCAAGGCGATTCACCATCACAGCGTCCCCGTGCCGACCATACTGACGGTCCTGATGATGGCGTCCATGGCAGAAGTGCATGCCCAGGAGCAGCAGCAAGTTAGCGGTCTCGACACCGTCGTGGTATCGGCCAACCGGACCGAGCAGCGCATTTTGGATACGGCAGCCTCAATTACGGTCGTCAATGGCGCCCAGATACACGATGCGCAGCCGGAACAAAATCTGTCCGAACCATTGGAACGGGTACCGGGCATTTTTGCACTGAACCGCCAGAATTACGCGCAGGATCTGCTGATCTCGTCGCGCGGCTTTGGCGCCAATTCCAGTTTCGGCGCGCGCGGCATCAAGATCATTGTCGACGGCATACTCGGTACGGTAGCGGATGGGCAGGGCCAGATTTCGCACATCGACCTGGCATCCGCTGACCATATCGAAATCATGCGCGGCCCGTTCTCGGTCCTGTATGGCAATTCGGCCGGTGGCGTGATCAATGTCTTTTCAGAAAACGGCAAACCGGGAACGGAAGCCACGCCGTATTTTTCGGTCGGCTCCTTTGGGCAGCGCAAGGAAGGTCTGAAAGTTGATGGGGAACAGGGCAACTATAACTATCTGGTCGATGCAGGCCGGCTGCACACCGATGGCTATCGCGACCACTCCAACGCCGACCGTGAAAATGTCAATGCCAAACTGACCGTTGCCATCAGCGAGGATAGCGCGCTGACCTTGCTCGTCAACAGCGTCAAACTCGGCGCAAAAGACCCGCTCGGTCTGACTGAGGCACAGCTGCAGACCAATGCACGTCAGGCCGGTACCGGTGCAGTCAGTTTTGATACCCGCAAAACCGTCGAACAAACCCAGGGCGGGCTGTCACTCAACCAGCGTATCGACGCCGATAATTCGGTGACCGTGGCCACGTACGACGGCGATCGTCATACCATTCAATATCTGGCCTCGGCCATCAATGGCGTGGTCAATCTGCAGCGCGATTTTTACGGCATTAACAGTTACTGGACCCATACCGCGGAACTCGGCAACACCCAGCTCAAACTGGTGGCCGGCGCAGAAGGCAATGCCAACAGGGATCATCGTTTAACCTTTACCAATACCGGCGGCAACGAGGTCGTTGCGGCAACCGACCAGAATTACAACATGGCCGCACGTGATCACGGCGCGTACCTGCAGGGTGAATGGCGGCCAACCGATGCGCTGGCACTGAGCGCAGGCGTGCGCGATTCGCAAACCGTATTGAGCGTCGCGAGCGAAAACCTGTTGCCATCACTGGGATCGCATACGTATGACGCCACCACCGGCATGGTGTCGGCCCAGTATTATGTGCAGGAGAACACCAACGTCTATATTTCCTACGGCATTGGTTTTGATACGCCAACCCTGAGCCAGATTCTCTACAGCCCCAGCTATGTCAATTACGCCACCAAAAATGTCGGCAACATGGGACTCGATGCGGCGCAAACCCGCCAGGCGGAAATTGGCTTCAAAAGCAAACTGTCGGCCACGGCCCAGCTCAATGTGGCACTGTTTGATGCGCATACCACCAACGATATCGTGATCGCCTCCAGCAATGGCGGCAAGACCGCTTACATGAATGCGCCCAAAACCAGTCGTTCCGGTCTGGAGTTGAGTACGCAGTGGCAATTGCCCATGCAGTTGCAGGCCAGCGTTGCCTATACGGCAGTCGATGCCAAAGTCAAACAGACCTATGCAGAAAAAGTCACCAGCAGTAACCCGACGGTCACAACGACTTATCTGGTTCAGGATGGCAACCGGATACCGGGCGTACCGGATCAGGGACTGTTTGCCGAACTGATGTGGCGTCAACCTGACGCCGCGCTGGAATTTGCAGTGGAAGCCAAGGCTGCCGGCTCCATCGCTGCCAATGACCTCAACAAGGCTTACGCCCCCGGTTATGGCATCGCCAATCTGCGTGCGATCGCCAGACAGCAAAAAGGCAAATGGAACCTCTCGGAATTTGCCCGCCTCGACAACGTGTTTAACCGTTCCTACGTTGATTCGGTCATCGTCAATCAGGCTGCGAACCAGTTTTACGAAAGCCAGCCGGGCCGGAACTGGATGATTGGTGTCAAGGGGGCTTATCAGTTCTGATCAGCTGAGCCCGTCATTCCCGCAAGGAATGACGGGGTCAAAATAAATCAATCCTTGGTGTAATACCCAACACCCAGCAATACATCACCCACGCGCTGTATGCAGGTATGTTTTTGTTCAACAGCGTTCGTTGCCGGATTACGCCAGACATAGTCTATCGTTCCTGCGCCTTGCGCTTTTGCCATGGCAATCATGTCCTGGAACAGCGGTTTTCCGGCAGCATCGGTCGACGCCAGAACATTGGTGCCGGCCAAACCCGGCGCAGCACCCGAAGCCTTGTACTTGCCGTCATCCAGACCAACCACAAACACATATTCATCGTGAATGACAAAGCGACCCTGCGGATTGTTGAATTCTTTAAAGGCAACCGTGTTCCCGGATTTTTTCAGGAAGGCCACTGCTTTGTTCAACAAATCGGTTGCTTCTTCTTTGGAAGCGCGCGGAATGTAATAGCCAACGCAAACCAGATATTTGCCGACTTTGCGGAACTGGCTGGTTTTGACTTCGATATGGTTATCAAAACGGTTCAGCCAGCGATATTCAACCGTGCCCGTGTCGCTGGTTTTGGCCAGGTCCAGCATGTCGCTGACAAACGGTTTCCCGGCAGCGTCCTGCACGTTTTTGATATCCAGACCGATTTGCCAGCTTGGCTCGGCACCGCTGGAACGCAGGATGCCGTTATCTTCGACAACAAAAACATAATAGGCCTGATGAACAAATTTGCCTTTATGGTCACTGAACGCGGCAAAGGATTTTTCGGGACCATTCGCATTGAGAAACTGCACCGCGCGATTAAGCAGTTCGGTCGACTGCCTGATGCCTTCCCGCTCGAGTGCACCAGGTTGCTTGATGGCGTTTTCACCGGCGGGTTGCAGCGCATAAGCAGGCGCCGTGAAAACAGGGGAGGCGGTAAGGGCGATGGCTAATGCAGTCATTGCAAAAGTCAGCGATCCAGTGCGAGTCGATTTCATCATGTACTCCAGTTCGATAGGAAAATAAAAATGGGATTTGCATTGTTTTTGGGGATTGGTACAAATCTGATTGCAAGTCTGGATAAATCATCTGCAAGTAACGTGCCATCAACCGCATGTGCTGACTGGCGGTTTTTATGTTCATCTTGTGAACAAATGTCACATTAATGAACAACTGACTGCCAGAGCCAGATTGTCTGAACCGATTTCGATTTCATTGCTGACTATACTGGTGAATCACAAAATCCTACTGATTAACATCAAGAGGCATGGCGATTTATTTTCACCCTGATTGCTAGACCTACTGTGTCATGAACGGCGACCACGTAGGCTGGGATGGAATCCCAGCATCAACGGTTGAAATGCTGGGATTGCATCCCAGCCTACGATTGCATCCCAGCCTACGATTCCATCCCAGCCTGCGACGCATCCCAGCCTGCGTCATACCCAAAGATTTCAAATTGACTGACTGCTAGCATGAATTTTGCTGCCATTACTGAAGCAGTTGGCATAAACTCCGTGACCACTCTCTGATTCATAACAATGTACAAAAATAAATTAGCTCTTATCGCGGTATTGGCACTCTGTACCCAGCAGGCCGTTGCAGCTACCGACCTCACGGCAGAACTGTCGGAGCCGTCATCGGTCATCATTATCGGCACCTCACCGCTGGCCTCGGTCGGCACGCCCCTGAACGAAGTTCCGGCCAACATTCAAAGCGGCACCGGAAAAGAAATCCGCGACCAGCATGCGCTCAACCTGGGCGAATTCATGGATACCAATCTGGGCTCGGTCAACGCCAGCAACAGTGTGGGCAATCCCTATCAAATGGACATTTCGTACCGTGGCTTCACGGCTTCACCGATTCTGGGCACGGCCATTGGCATGTCGGTATTCGTCGATGGCGTGCGGGTCAATGAACCGTTCGGCGACATCGTCAACTGGGACCTGATCCCGACCAACGCCATTGCCGGCATCAATCTGATCCCGGGATCGAATCCACTGTTCGGGCTCAACACGCTCGGTGGCGCCATTGCCATCAATACCAAAAACGGCACCAGCGACCCCGGACTGCAGGTGACCATCTCGGGCGGGTCCTGGGGTCGGCGCGCGCTGGAAGCCGAATATGGCAGCAAAGACGAAGATCATGATGTGGACACCTTTGTTGCGACCACCCTGTTTCATGAAGACGGTTACCGCGCCTACAGCAACAGCGATGTGCGACAACTGTTCGGCAAACAGCGCTGGCACGACAGCAAAAGCACACTGGACCTGTCGATGACGCTGGCCGACAACACCATGTTTGGCCCTTCGGTGCTGCCGCTGTCCATGCTGGGCAACCCCAGAAATGTCTACACCGCGCCCGACTTCGTGACCAACGAAAATGGTCTGCTTGCACTGACCGGTTCGCACTATGTGCAAGACGACAGCCTGATCGAAACCAATCTGTATTCACGCTGGTCGAATGCGGTCAACGGTAACAGCAATGCATCCTGCGACAGCAGCGTCATGGCGATCGAAAACTGCGTCGCAAACCAAAGCAGTGGCAGCCTCGACGCCTCCAACGTGGTCGCCTCCACCCACCAACTGGGTGCTGGTGCGACGCTGCAATTGAGCCTGTCGGGCAATGTCCTGGATCACAAAAATACCTTCAAGGCCGGCACCTCGGTCGACGCCAGCAAAGTCAGTTATGACAGCAACACCTACGGCGCAAACCTGGTGGGCAATTACACCAGCAACATCGATCCCCAGGGTCTGGACGCCATCAACCCGGCCAACATCTATGACCAGGGCGGCGTGCGACTGACAACCCGCAGCAATTATTACGGTGTGTTTGCAACCGATAATTTTGCCTTCAGCAAGCAGTGGAATATGACCGTGTCGGCGCGCTACAACTATGCGACCGTGGATCTGGAAGGCTCAAGCAATAATGGTACTGGCACTGTCGGAAATTTGAATGGCAGCCATGCGTATCACCGCCTGAATCCGGCTGCCGGCCTGAATTTCAGACCCGGCCAGGACCTGACCCTGTATGCCGGCTATAACGAGGGCATGCGCGTTCCCAGCCCGGTCGAGCTGTCCTGCGCCAACCCTGCCATTCCCTGCGCACTGCCCACCGGCTTTACCTCCGATCCGAATCTGGACATGATCGTGTCAAAAACCTGGGAGGCCGGTGTGCGCGGCAAACTGTCCGACCATGCAGACTGGGATTTCGCCGCCTACCAGACCAGGAACCAGAACGACATTCAATTTATCGCCAATGGTGCCAACAATGGCGCAACCGGTTTCTTCCAGAATGTCGGCAGCACCGAACGCAAGGGACTGGAACTGGGCGTGCATGCCAGGTTTGATCAATTCACGCTGGCGGCAAACTATGGCTTGGTCGACGCCACCTATCAGAGCGCGTTTTCCGAGGCAGCGCCTGAGAACAGCACAGCCAATCCGGTTAGCGGTTTAATTACGGTCAACAAAGGCGATCGCATTCCCGGCATTGCAGGGCAAACCTTGAAGATCAGGGCCGGCGTTGACGTCAGCAGCGCCTGGAATATGGGCACCAGTATCATTGCCACCAGCGGCCAGTACGCACATGGCGATGAAAACAATCAGGATATCAACGGCGAACTGGCCGGTTATGCCACCGTCAATCTGGATACGCATTACAACATCGGTGCCAACTGGCAGCTGTTTGCCAAAGTCAGCAATGCTGGCAACAAACACTACGCCACCTTCGGCATACTTGGGCAAAACATGTATACCGCGCAAAATGAACTCGCGGTAGCGCCATCGACCCCGCGTTCCATCTGGATAGGCCTGCAATACCGTTTCGGCGGCAACAAGAGCAGTTTTGGGGGAGAGGATTAAGAATGTCATCGACTAAAACCAATGCACTGGCATTGACTGCCATCGCCATGCTGGCCTTTGCCTGCAATTCACTGCTGTGCCGGCTGGCGCTCAAATCTGCGCAGATTGATCCGGCCAGTTTTACCCTGGTGCGACTGATTTCGGGCGCGCTGGTGCTGTGGCTGATCTGCGCGGTGCGGGGGGCTAACATCACCCGCACCGGCAACTGGATTTCCGGCTTTGCCCTGTTTGCGTATGCGGCCGGCTTCAGCTTTTCTTACACCACGCTGCCAGCCGCGGTGGGTGCGCTGCTGCTGTTTTGCGCAGTACAGGTCACCATGATCGGTTACGGCCTGCTGCGCGGTGAGCGACTGACGCCAGTCCAGACCCTCGGCCTCGCCAGTTCACTGGGCGGACTGGTGGCGCTGTGCGCACCGGGTCTGTCGGCATCGGCCTCTTCTTTTTCCGGCGCCGCACTCATGCTGTGCGCCGGCGTGGCCTGGGGTGTGTATTCGATCCGGGGCAGAACCCAGGGCGATCCGACGCTGGTCACGGCCGGCAATTTCTTGCGCGCCACGCCGTTTGCCGGTGTGCTGTTTGCGCTTTATGTACTCAGGCTGCACGGCACCACGGCCAGTTCGGCCGGTGTGCTGTACGCCCTGCTGTCCGGCGCACTGGCTTCCGGGCTGGGCTATGCGATCTGGTATGCCGCACTGCGCTCCCTGCCGGCCACCATTGCCGCCACGGTACAGCTGAGTGTACCGGTGCTGGCGGCACTGGGTGCAGTGCTGGTGCTGGACGAAGCAATTTCAGTGCGACTGGTGCTGTGCTCACTGGCGATACTGGGCGGTATTGCCGTGGTGATTCTGGCCCGCCACCGCCAGCGTTGAACCAGCCTATGCCCAGGCAATGGGTTTTATGCTCATTAAAATCCTGTTGAAATCAGGCTGTTTCTGCGCATGCGCGATCATCTCGTTGGACAACAGAGCGGTGCAGGTCTGCACATGTTCACCAAAACCAAGCATTTTGCTCATAAAGTCGTCAAACACTTCCTTGCTGCACACACTCAAATCCAATTCACGCGCTTTTTTCAACAGACCCGCGGCATAGGCTCTGATGGCGGTCGGAGAATTACTTTCTGTTCCAAAAAAATGCGAGGAAGACAGCCTTGCCAGGATGGCGGCCAGACAAAATAAAATGCGCGCATCGTCGGCCGTACTCGTTGCATCACTTAATGGCCGCAGGCTTTCCAACACCAGTCCGATATGCGCATCGCTCAATGCCGGCAATGACTGCGGCGACCATGCCTGCTGGTTTGGCTCGCTCAGAAAACGGCCAAAAAGCCAGGCCAGTGTGCTCTGATCTGCGGCCTCAATCAATTTTGTCATTGAGGTGCGGCTGGTTAAGGCACTCTTGAATACGTCGGTATAGTCTTTGCTCAGCAACCCCAGCTCGCCACTGCTGTTGGTGTATCTCAGATCAAGCAATGTCAGAACTTTGTTAATTCCACCCAGTTGCAACTGCAGCGGGAACGTCGTTCTGAATAAAGGAAATTGCGGATAGATTTCGGTTGCCTTGAAATTGCCATCTTTCACAATTTCAATCGCAAGTTGGCCATCAGGTTGCACGGTCTGTGTCGCAAATGCGGCAGACCAGTCAGACGCCGTATCGCTGCTCAACATGCCATCGATTTTTTCGCGGCTCAACATCAACCCATCGTAGGCAGTGCCGCCCGCATTGGGCTTGACAAACAGGTAGGCCGAGTCATCAACCTCAATCGGCGCGAACTCGGCACCCTCGTGCGTCTGCGTGCCCCGAATACCGTGACAGGAAAAAACCGAGAGCAACAGCGCCTTGTGCTGCGCCAGCTCAGGCAGGTTCAGATACTGGTCATACAGAGTCTGCGCTGCCTCCTTGGTCAGCGGATCTGAATGGTTGGTCGCCAGAGCGATCAACTGAACAAAAAAGCCATTGTTTTCCAGCATGAACGTGCCGGTTTTAATACCCGATTCGTCGCCTTCGTTTTGAACGATGTTCTGGACTATCTTCAGCATCGTCGATGCCTGATTGGGGTCAGCAAACAAGCGCCCGGTGTTCGCCAGTGAGATGACAGCATCCCAAACGAATGGGTGCTCCACATACTGAGAATTTCTGGCCCAGATGTCCATCATCGATTGGGTCTGGCTGGCAGTGAACGTGTACCCCTTCGTTGCCGCCGCTATTGTGGCCATCAGCCACACTTTCAGATCCCGGTATTGATCATCGAGATCATTGATACAGGTCAGCAGACTGCAATGCGATTCGGATCCAAGGTGATCAAAAAGCGCATTGGGAGCCACTTGTTGTGTACCTGTGAAGAATATTTTTTCGAACGTATCTTTGCGCTGTGCGGCCGGGATCAATTCCAGCAGTGCCGTGTAAGCAGTGACGGCCTGGGTCTGGCCTTTTTTTATAGCCAAAAGCAGGGCCGAGATACCATCCTGATCGATGGCCGGCAGGTGCCGGGCACGTTGCGACTCGGGCAGCAGTTTCAGTAATTCGCCAAAGGCGGTGACGGCCTCGGCATGCCCCTTTTCCATCGCCCACGCCAACCCCGTATTGCCGACGCTATCCTTTTGCTCCAGTACGGCAAGCAAATAGGTGGATTGCTGCACCGGCGGCAGTAATTCCAGTAATTTTTTGTAGGCGGTGATGACGCCGGCATTGCCGTTTTTCAATGCTGCATAAAAGCCCTGATTACCGGACAGGTTCATCCTGTCCAGCAAATCAGTCAGGTAAACGCTGCGCTCGTTCTCAGGCAGCAATTCCAGTGCCGCGTGGTAGGCGTCAATGACGCCGGCATTCCCGCTTTCTACCGCCGAAATCAGGCCGACCTTGCCCTTGGGATTGTTCGCCGACAATGCAGTTTCCACCAGGCGCTGCCTCTGTTTGGCCGACAGCAAATCCAACAACGGCTTGTAGGCGGTGATGGCTTGCCCATGCCCCCTATCCAAGGCCAACAACAGACCCGTCCGGTGATGTTGATCACTGGCCTCCAGCAGCGCAAACAGATGACCATCCCGCTGATGGGCAGGAATCAATTTCAGCAATTCTCCATAGGCGGCTATAGCATCGGCATGCCCTTTTTCCATGGCCCAGGCCAGCGCCGGATCACCGACGTTATCTTTTGCCGCCACCAGTGCAACAAAGTCGGCATCACGACCAGACTCGGGAATCAATTCCAGCAATTCTCTGTAGGCAGTAATGACTGCGGCATGGCCGCGTTGCATTGCGATCAGCAGGCCCGGATCGCCTTTGTCGTTTTTTACCGCCAACAGGCCAACAAGCAGCTTGCCGCGCTCGGGCAACGGAACAATTTCCAGCAGGTTGCGATACGCGGCAACCGCCTCGACGTTGTTCAGTATCAAAGCCGAATACAGATTCTGCTTCCTGACTGCAGCCACGACCAACAGCAAGTCAGACACGGGCGTGGCGACCATGTACTCAGGAATCCACTCCAGCAAGGACGCATACGCATTGACGGCATCGAAATGCCGATTTTTGATTGCATAAACCAATCCGGGAACCTGCCTGCGGTCGGCTGCGACCAGCAGTCTGACCAGATGGGCGGAACGATCCGGCTCCGGCAGTAATTCCAGCAATGATTGGTACGCGGTAATGGCTGGTGCATGTCCGTTTTTCAGTGCCAGCAGCAAGCCCGGCTCGCCACGCTGGTCGGTGGCCGCCAGCAGGCGCGCCAACGGATCAGAGCGCACATACGCAGGCAGCATTTTCAGTAATTCGCCGTACGCGGCAATGGCGCCGGCGTGTCCATTTTCCAATGCCCACGCCAATCCCGGATTGCCTGCAGCGTCTTTTGCGGCCAGCAGCGCAACCAGATAGGTGTCGCGCTGTGCTGGCGACAGTAATTCCAGCAAGTCTTTATACGCGGTGATGGCGCCGGTATGGCCTCTGGATAATGCCCACATCAATCCGGAATTGCTGTTGCCTTTTGCCGCCAATGCAGCTACCAAATGGGTGAGTCGCTGCGCCGGACTCATTAATTCCAGTAATTTTTTGTATGCAGTAACGACCTCGGCATGTCCATTTTTTAATGCCAATAGCAAGCCCGGGTTACAGCTCTCGTCGGTTGTGTCCAGCAGTTTGGCCAGACGCGCTGCGCGCTGCGACTCCGGCAGCAATGCCAGCAACGCGGTGTACGCGTTGATGATGCCGGCATCCCCATGTTCAGCCGCCCAGATGAACAATGAATTGTCGCGCGCGTCTTTGGCGGACAACGGACCATCCAGCAGCAGGTGGCGCTGTTCCAAAGGAAGCAATTCCAGCAACTCTTTGCAGGCGGTGATGGCCTGGTGACGTCCGAAATTTAACGCCAGCAGCAGACCTGAATTGCGATATTGATCTTTTGCTTCCAGCAGCGAATACAAATGTCTGACCCGTTCACCGGAAGGAAGCAATTTCAGCAATTCTCCATAGGCGGCAATGGCCTCGGCATTGCCATGTTGCAACGCCCAGGCCAGGCCCGGGTTGCCTTTCCGGTCTTTGGCTGCAAGCAGTGCAACAAAGGAGGCATCGCGCGCATACACTGGAACCATTTCCAGCAACTCCTTGACGGCAGTGATCGCCTCGGCATGTCCTCTTTGCATAGCCACCAGCAATGCCGGCAGACCGCTATCGTCTTTGGCACCCAGCAGCGCAGTCAACAGTCTGGCGCGCTCGCGCTCCGGAACAATGTTCAGCAGGCGTTTGTAGCGCAGTACCTCAGTGGCGTTATTGGCTGCCATGGCCGAGTGCAGGCCATCCCGCCACAGACCTTCGATGGTGTCGAGCAGGTCAGACAGTGGGGTGGTATTTGCATATTCAGGAATCCACTCCAGCAAGGATTGATAGGCAGCCATGACAGGTCCGGTTTTGCAGGCGTGAACCATTCCGGGAACCCCGTGCTGGTCTGCTGCAACCAACAGTGGAACCAGATGGGCGGCGCGCTTAGTCTGTGGCAGTAATTCCAGCAATGATTGATACGCGGTGATGGCTGCAGCATGCCCATTTTTCAAAGCCAGCAGCAAGGCTGGATTGCCATTGACATCTTTGGCCGCCAGCAGGTCAGCCAGGTGAACCGCGCGCTGCGCTTCGGGCAGCAATATGAGTAATTCGCCATACGCGGCAATGGCAGCGGCGTGGCCATTTTCCATGGCCCAGGCCAATCCCGGATTGCCGTTACGGTCTTTGGCAGTCAATGGCCCCAGCAGCTGCGTTGCGCGCAGTGTTTCAGGCAGCAATTCCAAAAACCGTTTGTAGGACGCAACAAGTTCGGTCTGCCCATTTTTCAAGGCGGTGCACAGCAGTGGCTCGTCGGCTTCACATTTGGCAGAAAAAAAATCTTCTACCCGCTCGATGGGGGCTTGCCTCAAAACCTGCCGGATGGCATCAAAATCTGCTTCCCGATCGGAAACACCGACCCGATGGATAAAGTCATACATGTCACCTAAAAATTTTTCTTTCTTGTTGGAAAAGAATAAATCCTTAAATTGATCGAACAAGCCCATCCTGATGGCGTCTGCGCGATTTTCTGACGTGATCAGTTTGTGCAATCGTGCGCTGGAAACGGTTCGGGAAAAAACTGAGTTTGGTGACAAAGATATGTTGGACATGGCGAGAAGGAGTTCCTGATAAAGGGGAATTGGAGCAATCTGCAAGGACGGATGACGAATTTGGGCGATTCTAGCCTGACCCGTCCGCCGAAACATCAGGGCAAAAACCTATTGCCCTGATGCCGTTAACCCTGCTTCTCCAATTCAACCATCACAGAAACATGCCACCGCTGGCCTCAATGCGCTCGCCATTGATCCAGCCACTGTCGTGCGACAGCAACCCGGCAACCGCCGCACCGATATCGTCGGGCAGACCAACGCGACCGAGTGCCGTATTCGAGGCCACAAAGGCATTGACCTGCGGGTTGTCGCGCACGACACCGCCACCAAAGTCGGTCGCGATGGCACCGGGTGCCAGGGTGTTGACCCGGATGCCGCGCCCACCGAGCTCTTTGGCCAGATAGCGCGTCAACACTTCAATGCCGCCCTTCATCATGGCGTAGGCGGCCTTGCCGGGCAGCGCGAAGCGCGCCAGTCCGCTCGATACGTTCAGGATTCGTCCGCCATCACACAGCAGTGGCAGTAACGACTGGGTCAGGAAAAACACACCCTTTAAATGCACATTCATTAATTCGTCAAATTGCTGCTCAGTGGTTTCCACAAACGACACATTGGCACCGTTACCGGCATTGTTGACCAGCGCATCGAAGGTGTTCCGTTCGAAATCCTGTTCCAGCACGGTTTTGACGTGACTGGCAAAAGCGGCAAAAGTTGACGATATTCCGGTATCGAGTTGCAGTGCTGCGGCCTTCCGACCAAGAGCGCGCACCTCGGCCACCGTTGCCTCGGCCAGATCGGCACGGGTTTGATACGTAACGATGACATCCCAGCCGGCGCGGGCCAGATGCATCGCCGCCGATTTGCCCAGACCACGGCTGCCGCCGGTAATGAGCGCAATGCGGGAAACAGAGGGTGCAGTATTCGTCATGATGGATTCCTTAAATTGGCTGTTCAAACAGCGAATCAGCATGATAAAGTGGAACAATCAATTGATAAACAGCCTGAATTCGATATCACTGGTCGAAAAATCCAAACAATGAACCTGACTCCCCCCCTCGCCAGTCCACTGCCCTCGCCCGATGACCTGCGCATATTCCAGTGGGTGGCGCGCACTGCGAGCTTCACGAAGGCAGCCGAGCATCTGCAACTGCCGCGCGCAACTATCTCCACGGCCATCCAGCGCCTGGAACTGCGGCTTGGGGCGCGTCTGCTGCAGCGAACCACGCGGCGGGTTCAGGTCACCCGTGAGGGCGAGGAGTTGCTGGAACGGTGCGAGCGCCTGCTCGAAGACCTCGACGAAATCGGCGCGCTGTTCCAGCAGCAGGGCCCGCAGTTGCGCGGCCGGCTGCGCGTGGACATGCCGTTAGGGATGGCTTCTGCCGTCGTCATGCCCAGATTGCCGGAGTTCCTTAGTGCCCATCCTGAGCTCCAGATTGATATTTTCAGCACCGACCGCCGGGTCGATCTGGTGGGCGAAGGCTTTGATCTGGTGCTGCGCGTCGGGCCTGTGGTCGATGCATCGCTGCCGTTTCGCGCCCTGCCCGCTCTTGAACTGCTCAATGTGGCCAGCCCGGCCTATATCAGGAAATACGGCAAGCCGGACAGCATTGCCAGTCTGGCCGGCCACTGGCTGATCAATTACCAACCCAATCCGGGCAGTTTGCCGGCCGCGTTTGAATACCAGGATGCGTTGACCGGGCAAACAGTGTTGGTCCCGATGCGTCATCTGGTCACGGTCAACAACAGCGTGGCGTACGATGCCGCCTGCCGCGCCGGGCTGGGCATTGCGCAGATTCCGAAAATGAAGGCACTCCGGGAAATCGAAGCCGGGGAACTGATTCAGGTATTGCCAGAACAGCTGGCCGCGCCGATGCCGGTGAACCTTCTGTTTCCGCATCGGCGCAATATTCCCAAGCGCGTGCGGGTGTTCGTGGACTGGATCGTCAGTATCACGGGGGCACATTGATCCCAGCGTGCTATCCTTGCGCAATTTCCTGAAATCAATCCCACTATTACCCGGCACATGAAAACACCCAAACGCATACAACCCCTGATAGAAGAAGGTTTGATCGACGAAGTCATGCGTCAGTTAATGAGTGGCAAAGAAGCGACCGTGTATGTGGTGCGCTGCGGTGAAGAAATCCGTTGTGCCAAAGTGTATAAAGAAGCGAATCAGCGCAGCTTTCATCAGGCGGTGGCCTATCAGGAAGGACGCCGCGTCAAAAACAGCCGCCAGGCGCGCGCCATGGAAAAGGGCACGCGCTACGGCAAAAAAATGGCAGAAGAAGTCTGGCAGAATGCCGAAGTCGATGCGCTGTACCGGCTGGCCGCAGCCGGCGTGCGGGTGCCAACACCGTACATCTGCTTTGAGGGTGTGTTGCTCATGGAACTGATCACCGATGCCGATGGCAATGCAGCCCCGCGTTTGAATGATGTCAAACTCGATCATGCGCTGGCACTGCACTACCACGCACAGTTATTGCGCGAAGTGATCCTGATGCTTAACGCCGGCGTGATTCATGGCGACTTATCTGAATACAATATTCTGGTCGATGAACAGGGCCCGGTCATCATTGATTTGCCGCAGGCCATTGATGCTGCCGGCAGCAGCGTTGCAGCCGGCATGCTCGAGCGCGATGTCACCAATCTGGCCAACTTTTTTGGAACAGCTGCACCGGAACTGATCGGCAGCCAGTATGGCAAGGAAATATGGCAGTTGTACGAAGCCGGCACACTGACTCCTGATTCCCCGCTGACCGGCAAGGTTGCTGCCCCCACCAGGGCTGTGGATGTGGACGCAGTGATCAATGAAATTGAACTGGCGCGCCTTGAAGAAGAAGACCGCGTACGCAGAATGATGGAAATGCAGGGCTGACCACTACCCTGCCATTTCCCCTCCTTTAATTTCATGGTTTTTAGCGTTCTGCAACAACGATTCAATCGCACGCTCAAAGGTCGGCGCCGTTTCCACGAACGTAATCGTTCCTTCACGCAGCGCCCTGCTCAACGACACCGGGCAATAAATTAACGGCGTGGCCGATTTATCCATTCTGAACATGTACAGCGACTGATGTTTGTCCACCCAGATCAGGCGCCCGAAATTGTAGATGTCGTTCATCTTCCATTCAATCCGGGTACCAACCTGCATGTCAGCGAGCCATTCATGCTCCAGATCTGCGCCGTATCCCTGCGCAGAATTGATATGCATGATGGCCGTAATGCCTTTTTTGGCCAGGGCAGCCTGAATCGCCGCAGCGTCTAACGGTGGTGGTGCGGTTGCCCTGGACGTGGTCGTGTCTTCCTGCAGCACTTCGACCTTGAACATTTGACGCAACTCGTCGAGCGTCGGCAATTTGGTTTTGGGGTCGATGCCATTATTGGCCAGCACATGGGCGTGTACTGCCAGCAGCTGGTCGAGCGACTGCTGCGCATCTTCATCCGAAAACTGCAGGGCTTTCATACCGCTTTTGATAATTTTCACCAGCTTCGGCAACAGCTTGATCAGCGCCAGTCTATCTTCAGTCGTGGCCTTTTCCTGCGCACTCCAGACCAGCTCGGGCAGCGCATTAAAAAACACCTGCAGCTTGCTGCGCGTGGTTTTTTCCGCCTCACCTTTGGCCTTGATTATTTTGGATGACGCTTTGACGAGCACCTGCACCCAGGTGTCCATGCAAAAGCGCGACACGCGTGGATCGAGATTGAGCGGCTGCAGCATGTCACGCACCGTCGATTTGATGCCATAGGTCAGGTCGCTCGTTCTTTGCACCTCTTCCATCGCTTCGATATTGCTTTTGTTGATTGCGTCGGCACGGCGCAATTCTTCACTCATGAATTTTTTCAACTCATCCAGGCAGGTCACAAAAATGCCGGTGTCGTTATTGAAGTCAGCCAGAATCGTTTTGACTATCCGCTTGATTTCGCCATCCACGCCCTGCCCGTACCCGGGCTGGCCAGGCACGCCAACCGAAACCATGCCCATATGATTCAACAGTTTGCGGGTTGGATGATCGACCTGCTCCAGCGTGCCGGGATCGAGTACCGCCGACTTCAGGAATGGAATCTGCAACCGCGCCATCTGTTCGCGCAACCCTTCCGGAAGCTGTTCATCACGACTGATCAGTTCAAACAATACCCCCACCAGATCCATGGCCATGCGCTCGGACGGACTGGCATTGGCACTGTCCAGTTGTTCGGCAATCGAGGCCAGCGGGTTTTCGGAGGTGGCAGGCTGACTATCAGCGCCGCGAGCACCGGCTGCGCGCTTCTGGAATTCATTGAGCAATGCCAATAACTCGGGCGAGGCGCCGGCCATGTTTAATCCGTTACCGCCCTGATTAAGAAAGCCGCCACCACCTGTGCCTGCGCCGTACAGATTATTGACCAGACCCTGAAACGCAGCCAGGGGGCTGATCTGTATCGTCTCGCCCGGCTGACCCGCATTCTGATTATGCGCAGCCTGGGGAAATTGCTGCTGCATGAGCGACAGAATCCGCTGCATCATCGGCACCAGCTCTGGCGCAACCGGAGCGCTGGGCAGCATGCCGTCCTGCTCGGCAGACTGCTGTTGGGCTGCACCGCTTTGTCTGTGCTCTTCGATTTTCTGATTGGCGATACGCCGCTCCGAAGTTGGCCTGGCGTGCGATTCGGAATGATACGGATTGCCTGAAGTCGGCCGCGTGAAAATCTTGGGACTGATGCCGCCGGATTTAAAAATTTCGCACAGTTCGATGTAATACTCGGGCAGATAAATGGCCAGCGAATTGGTTGAATAATTCAACAGAAAATTGCGCACTCCCTCAACCGCCACCATCGTCGAAAAAACTTCGTGCAAGGTATAGGCCATCAGGTCCGGACGGAACGGGTTGTCTTTTTCCCTGACCTGGGTTTTGCCGAGCAACTGGGACATGATGATATTGACCAGACTCAAAGACTCACTGCACGAAGCGCTCAGTCTGCCCACCAGATGCCCGACTTCAATCTGGCGATCGATGGTGCTGTCGTCGATCAGTGTCAGATTGGCTGCCGTGATCTGGCTGACTTCAACGCGTTCATTGGACAACATGGCCTGAAATGCCTGCTCCATTTTTTGCTGGTACAGGGCTTCGATATTCCTGAGCAAGTCATCACCGGCCTTGCGCAAAAAGAAGCGCGCTGAATTCAGGGTGGCGTAATCAGTACTGGGCGAATTGACCGCAAGCGCCCTGGCCAGCTCCTGGTCGGAATTTTGCGCCATGCGCTGCACCATCACCGAAAAGCGTTTGAGTGCGCTTTGTCTGGCTAATTGAATAACTGATTGGTATTGATTCATGGATTATTTCAAGAGGCAAAGTGATACGAACAGGTATAGTTGAAAGGATGTCACAAAGCAACTAAATTCTGCGACAACCAACCCGTTCCGTCTGATTTGTTGGCACTCCTGAACTTATTGCATAAAAAATCGCACCATTTCAGCACTGGCATCCGGGCCGTTTGCATCGGCGAAGTTACCTTCTTCGTTACCACCGGACCAGGCATGGCCGGCTCCGTGAATAATCCACTGCTCGGCCAGGCTGGCGCCCTGTTCGTTCTGGTAGGACGTGCGCGTGTAGCCGTAATGATTTGACGATTCTTCCTGACGTTCTTCAAAACTGTTTTCCTGATGATGATAGGCCATCAGGTCGAGCGCGTTTTGCGCGTCGACAACCAGATCGTTATCCCCATGAAAAACAATCAACGGCTGCTCAGCATGCGGCACGGTATGTTGACCATTGGCGTATTCCATGAATTGATCCTGCAATTCTTCAATTTTGCCGATTTGTTCTGTGCCGGTTTTCATTGCAGCCATCGCGGTAAACATATTGTTAATTCCGCGATACAGCAGGCCTGAATGCACGCCGATACCGGCATACAGCTCCGGATACTGACTTCCGACGATATAGGCCATTGCACCACCGGCCGACAGCCCGGCAATAAACACTTTGTGCGGATTGATCTTGTAGGTTTCGATGATATCCCGGGTCATGTCGGCGATGACGCTCGGCTCCCCCATGTTCCGGTGCTGATTGATGGACTGATACCAGTTCCAGCATTGATTCGGATTGGCCATGCGCGACTGGGTCGGATACAGAACCACGAAACCAAATTCCTCTGCCAATTGATTCATGCGTGTTCCGGTGGCAAACATTTCCGCATCCTGTTTACAGCCATGCAGCATCACCAGCAAAGGCATGCCAGCTGCATAATTTGTCGGGGTGAATACGTGATATTTCAGACTGCCATTGATGTGCATACAGGATCCAGCTATAAAATTGTTTTGGCCGACTTTTTTTAAATCGGATTTTCGTGTCGGGCGCGATGAGGAATATCTTGCTTTGAGTGCAGTCAACGCTGCTGCCCAGACGCCTTTCAATTTCAAATACAGCTTCCTGCCAAAGTTCGTTTCCATTCATCACCCCTCTCAAGGGTCGCGATCAGGTGCTTTTCTGTTGAAAAGGCCGATCACACATGCTCAGTATCACACACATTATGCTGCAACGCACAATACGTAGTTTTATTTTGTTATTTAACAATGAAAAAATGGCCCGTGTGGCCTGCAAAATTGAATCAATGAGGACCGGATATGCTGCTGTGCAGGATGCTGGGAAGAACTATTGCAGTCGCTTTTTTCTAGACGTTGGCAACCTTGCTGACTTCCAGCAGTAAGAAGCGTTCAAATGCCACTGCAATGTGGTGGTTGCCGGCCGTTATTCGACCCAATGACTGATCATTAAAATAATCATGCACGGTATAACTGCCTGGCGGCAGACCGCGCAATTCAACCCTGTCGTTCCAGTGCCCGGCAAAAAACGCATAGTACATGCGCCCATCCTTCAGAATGGCATGGGCTTCCGGCTTATCAAATCCGATATCGTATAACTGTCCAAGATAAACACCGGTGGGCAGCAATTGCGTGTTGTAGATGGATATCCATTTACGCCACAGCAGTTCTTTTTCCGGCGTCAATAAAAATGAATCTTTCAGTTTGGGATCGACTGGCCAGGTAAATTTGGTTGACACCACCGCACCGATGCCGACCGTGGACGCAAAGTCGTTGCCGTGATCACTCAATTCCACATGATCACCCGCAAACGGCGCGCTGGGGCCCATTAATGCTTTGAGCGTTTTACCTTTGTGGCGCACCTGCCATGAGGACAGTGGATCGGAAGCCGGTGCCTGATTCATGTAGGGCATATTATGAAACGCATACGACGTGCCACAGGGGCAGATCTCGACCACCGCGTCTGGATTGATTTCCAGTGCTGCCTCATAAATAACTTTGAAAAAATTCTGCAGCTGTTCAACAGATTCTTCAGGCCGCGCATGGTGATGGGCCGGATTAAAACAGGGCGCGACTGCGTTAAGATGCTGCCCATCGATTTTGATCCCGTCAAAGCCCCATTCACCAAAAATTTTCTGGATCAGCTTTTTTGTATAGGCTATCGTTGGTGCATAAGCCGGGCACAGATAAAAGCAATTCCACCAGGTTATATTCTGGACCGCGCCATCCTTATCCAGCAACAACATATCCGTATGATCGTGCAACAGACCGGTGCCCGGGCCGACCGCCAATGGCGTGAACCATAAACGCGGCTTCATTCCAGCGGCCTTGATTTTTTTCGCCAGCGCCTTCAAATCTTCTTCGCCGCGCGGAAATTTTTTCACATCGACATACCAGTCACCATTGGCGGTCTGCCAGCCATCATCGATCACCGCCCACTCCAAACCCAACTCTTTTGCCTTACCCAGCGTGCCTTCCACCAGCGCCATCGAAAAATCGCGCTCATAACCCCAGGCACACCAAATGGGTTCATAGGAAGCGGCATGGGCTGTGGGCGCGTGCAAACCGAGGTCAGCCATCACACGCCGATAGGTATCGAGTGTCACAAAATAATCACCACGATGAACGGCGATGAACGTGTTGAGGGTCGATAAACTTTCACCAGATTTGAATGCCGCATTGACTTCACCCGTAACGGCAACCCATGCCGAACCGCGCTCAGAATGTATCGGCAAAGAAATCAGCCTGGGCACCGTTTCAATATGGCCAACGGCCAGTCCGCAATCACGGCGCCAGATATCGGCTACCGGTGTGCCACCACCATAGTCTGAGGCCGTCATACCCATAAAATTGGGTTGGCCAAAACCATTGCGCACAGGTTGCACCCAGTCGCGTCGATCCGCGTAGGAACCGCCGGAGTAGGACCAGAACTGCGGCTCTGTCCCGTGACTTCCAACGCGCATGCCATCAATGCGCGAGGCACCATTAGTCCATGCTTTAACGGACAATTCTTTCTGCGTATGGTTTTGATACGAGACGGTGCAGATCACAAATCCGGGATAGCGTTCAAACAGACTGAATTGCACGGTCTTCTGTACGCCCTCCGGCGAGGAGCCGGTGAGCACAAAGGATTTACCGTTGCCGTGTACCGAGCTGAGCGGCTTTTCATCGACATGAGAAAGTGTAAAGCGTTCTATTTTTTTCCCATTCGCCAGTTCCAGATATTCACTGCCGGCATGCCTGGTGAGCGCAGTGGCGACGCCATTGGACAGGTAGCTCACCGCAGTGCACATGTCCTGATCCATATCGATCAACACAGTATTGTCACCGATCTGTATATGCCGCTGGACAACGGCCGGGTCAGCCTTGGCCCAACCAATCAATGGTGTTTGCGCTGCGAGTATGGCTGCAAACTTGAGAAAGGCACGTCGCTGGTGGGCTATCGGGATGGTCATAAAAGTACTCAGTGAAAATCAGTCTGGCCACGCGGTGGAACTACACCAGTACAACGTCCACCCCGGTCGCCTTGAACAGCTCGACCAGATCGGTTGGTGCAGCCTTGTCAGTGATGAGCATATCAATTTGATCCATGCGCGCAATCACGCTTAAATTGCGCCGCATCAGCTTCGAGGAATCGGCCACGGCGATCACTTTTCTGGAAATCTGAATCATTTTGGCGTTGAGTTGCGCTTCCAGCAAATGCGGCGTCATCAGGCCGATTTCAGGATCAATGCTGTCGACACCCAGAAACAGTCGATCGGCATACAAGCCTTCCAACGCCTTCTCCGCCTGCGGGCCAGATAACGAAAACGAATTATTGCGCAGCACCCCGCCGAGCATAATCAGATTCACATGCGCCGTATTGGCCAGCAATACCGCAATATTGAGCGCATTGGTAATGACGTTGATTGAATTCAGTTTGAGGCCACGGATTTGCTTGGCAATTTCTGCCGTTGTCGATCCCGAATCAAGAATAATGGTTTCACCATCAACGATCTGTTTTACCGCCTGCTCTGCGATCCGGACTTTTTGTCCGCGATGCAAATTCTCTTTGATGTTCACCGGCAGATCATCGCCATCGCGTATGACCAGCGCGCCGCCGCGGGAACGCACCAGTACCCCCATTGAATCGAGCAAACGTAAATCGCTGCGAATTGAAACTTTGGAAATACCAAAACTGTCTGCCAGCTCATCGACCGTGACACTGCCCTTCGCTTCGACCATTTCCCGGATCTGGCGCCGACGTTCTTCGGTAATTAGCTTTTGATCAAGCGTATCCGACACAGCGATGTCAGAGACTTTTTTAATATTGGTTTTTTTCATTTTTATTCGATGACAGACATGGCTGGTGGTGTGGATCAATCCCAAGCCAATTTAACACAAAGCCTGCCTTTATAAAACCATTAAAGGCGGGCGTTTTGTCGCCACGCAGCTGGAAACCGGCGCTCAGCGTTTTTTGCATAAATTTTGTCGATCACGGCACGCGGCAAATGCAATCCCCGCACCGGACTATCCAGCTCAGGCACGGTAATGACCGCAGCACTCGTAAAGTAGCGCCAGTCACGCAACCAGACCTGTCTGGCCTGAACCGGAAACGGCAACTCTTTCTGGCAGTCTTTGCTACAGGGTTTGACCACATCGGGCTCCTGCTCAAGATCGGTTGAATACATGATCCGATCCTGATACTTGATCAGGAAGTTTCTCACGCCTTCCCAATCCTGTATGGATTGCGCCTGCAATTGTCCTATCCGCGCGGCCATATCCACTGTGGCGTGCGGAAAGCGCTCCAGAAAGTCAGCAAGTTCACTCACACTCCACTCCAGTGAGGCCAGATGCATGCCAACAAACTGCAGGTCCGGATGTTGCAACAACATAGTGTCGCGCGCCCTGATTTGATCTTCATAACTGGGCAACTCCGGATGCAGATACATATAGTATTGCGGATGCGACCCAAAATACTCCTGGTCATTTTTTACCGACATCTGCTCCATGGGCAGCCAGCAGTTTTTAGGTTCGCCCTGATGACCCAGTAATGGGATGTGCTGTTGTTCCAGATGATCGAAAACCGGTTTGAAGTGGGCGTCGTCAATCATGACCATTTTTCCATCGGCCGAGCGCAAGTCCATGCCGATATTTTTCCAGACTTTAACCGCCACGGCACCATGCGCAAGCGCCTGATCAAGTTGCGCATTGACCTGGTCCGCCCAGCCAGGCTGATCATAATCTTTGACTGAAAAAGTTGCCGCGTAGGCGAACGTGGCCGGATACTTTTTGAGCAGATACTCCGCTGTCTTTCTTTGCTCCGGTAACGGAGGAAAATCGGCATAATCGACATTGATGCTCAAGACCCGAAAATGATCTTTGGTCGCTTCCTGCATGAATGCCGGCTTGACGCTGTGCAGATGCATATGCATATCGATTTTCGGCACCCGATAAAAGTCGCTTTGGCTGTAATACACATCCTGTGCCAGTGCGGATGACAGCGCGGATGACAGCAACGCACAACCCAGCAAGAAAAAAAATGGTCGGATCATCTCAGGCCTTTGACAGTCGATTTATCGCATCCCGGCCAAACTGAACGCCGGCACATTTGGCAGCATAAATGGCCGCCCCGACAGCCGGTTCCAGCAGCGGCGTCATCAACGAAAACTGGCCTGGATGTTGGCTTAATCCGTGCCGAAAAGGCGCCAGCAGCAGTGCCTGGGCATCGAACACGCCGCCCGAATACGACACCGGCAACGTTACGCCATCCGGCACCTTCAATGCCCTGCGCACGGCAACCACGATGGCAACCAGTTCGGCGGCAGACCGCGCAAAAATATCCCTGGCCAACACATCACCGGCCGCAGCCGCCTGGGACACCAACTGCGAAATCTGCGCAATCGCACTGCGCTGTGCACCCAGGGTGTTATAGATATAGCCGCACAGATCAAGATCCTGTTTGAGGTCAAAGCTGCGCTTCAATATAGTATATAAGGGACCCTGTTCAACGCGGCCATCACTCATTTTAGAGAACAGGTTTAATCCTTCGCGGGCAATCCAGTAAGCGGACCCTTCGTCAGAAAACAGTTCACCCCACCCACCGACACGAACGCCCTGTCCGGCAAATTCGCCATAGGCCATCGAGCCGGTACCGCTGATGACACTGATGCCATCCTCACAGGCCAGGGAGCCGGCCCAACTGCAGATCATGTCGCAGTCACAGCGATACTGGTTCGAATTCAGAAATTCGCCAGGCAGTGCATCCAGCTGGGGTTGAATACGGCTGTCCTCGCCGTAAGCGGGCAGGCCAAAAAAGGCATAACGCAACTGCTCCGGGCCGACATTGGCACTGGCCAGGGTGGCAGCAATGCCGCGTCCCAGCATGGCGCGGGTTGCATCCAGTCCGGTTTCGAGATAGTAGGCGCTGGACTCCAGATGCCTGGCAACGACATTGGCATCGTTATCAATGAGAACAAATGCGGTTTTGGTACCGCCGCCATCAACGCCCAGAAACATGGTTTTCCCTATTCATGGCTGGATAAATCTGGACACCCTGCACGACCCGATTGACCGTACCTGAACTGCTTGGACGGTCGGGGGTATTGCCAAGCGCGAGCGAATTCAGCAACGCAAAAATTTGCGCAAAGACGATATACGGAAAAGCCAATTCGAGATCGTTGGCCTGATCCAGCCCAATCACCTGCACAAATCCAGACTGATGGTCCGCTACTGCGCAGGCATTGAGCGCAACCACTTTACCGGCTTTGCCATCATTGCGCAATTCGCGCAGCAGATCCAGATCATATTGACGGGTGTAGGCATGATTCGTCAAAAACAGCACGACCAGTGTCTTGTCATTCACGATGGTTTTTGGACCATGTCTGAATCCGAGCGGGCTGTCAAAACTGGCCACAACCCGGCCATCGGTGAGTTCAAGTAACTTCAACGCAGCTTCCTGTGCCAGTCCGCGCAGGCCGTTGCTGCCCAAATAGACAACACGTTCAAAGCGCTGACTGACCAGCGATTGAATCAGCGGCAAGGCGTCCTCCATCAGATGCTGAGTGGCCCGTCCAATTGCGCGGCAATTGCCAACAGACGTATCAACCAGATCAAAAATCAGGCTTGCGGAATACAGCATCGAGGTAAAGCTCGACGTCATGGCAAAGCCGCGGTCATGCGATTCGGGAGGCAGAAGCAGTGTCAGCACATTGGCAGCGCCCTGACTGGTCTCAAACAGCTCACCCTGTTCATTGCAGGTGACGATGATGTGGTGAATCGAATCACAAAACTGATTGGCCAGATGCACCGCAGCCAAACTTTCCGGACTGCTGCCGGAGCGCGCAAATGACACCATCAGGGTTGGGCAGTGTTGTTGGAAATAAAGCGCGGGACCAGAGACCAGATCGGTGGTTGGAATCGCTTCAACGCGCCGATCCAGCTGCGCCAGCATGACCGGCGCCATGCATTGCCCGATGAACGCCGAGGTGCCCGCTCCGGTCAGAATAATGCGCAGGTTTTTTTGTTCCAGCAGCGGCTTGAGAAACGCGTCAATCTGCACTCTGTGCTGGTCAACGACAGTGCGCACGTCGCGCCAGACCGCCGGTTGCTGAACGATTTCAGCTGCGGTGAACTGGCCACCCAGATTATCCATTTCGGATTGGTCCACACCCAGTACGGAATTCATTTTTATTGACATGTCAGGCTCCCGGACATCGTGCACGCAGCATCATATTGATGCAGTACTGCCGTTACACTGGCGATCAGTATTTCTTCGGGATTATTGGTCAGTTCGCCTCGGCGTATCGCCTGATATTGGCCAGGCAAATACTGGCTCAGCAGTGTCAGCGGTATGGGCTGCCGATTCAAATTGTTCAGCAAGGCCGCCTGGGCGGCCTGGATGGACGGATGTGACCAATAATAGCGAATACGGTCGCTCAGGCTGAATTGCAGATCGAAGTTGATACTGAACGGATCGCTGTAGTATTTGTTCCAGTATTTGGGTTCGGCTTTCATGACCCCCACAACAAGCTGTTTGAACTGCGAACTCTGATCTTTGCCGAGCAACTGATCTTCAATATCGGCCAACGCCCAGAGCGCCTCACGCAAGGCGAACGTGACTGCCGGGCCGACTTTAAGAATGGCAAAATGGTCCTGCACCAGCGAGCGCAGACTGCGCCCGGTTTGATAATCGGTCGAATGTGCTTCAAAGATCAACGATGCGTCTGATTCAATAAAGCGACTTAACTGCACCGCCAGTTCGGGACGGTAATCAATCACTTTGTGATGATCAAATTCAACACCGGGTTGCACGACGACGGCGATCACCCGCGACCAGGCTGAACCCAAATGCGCAAATGCGCTGCGATGCGCTGCAATCGTCCTGGCGGCGGCCTGTGGCGTGGTAACCTGGAGTTGGGCAAGGTCTTCGTGCGCACCACCAGGAACCGGAACCTCGGTGCCAACCACGTACACGGGGGCTTCACCGCCGATGGTTTGCCAGGTCTGTTCGGCCACGGCGCACAGCCGCGCGGCACGCTGCGCAACGATTTCGTCCGACAGAGGTGTTGGATCGCCCAGACAGGGCATCGAACAGTCCAGATGAATTTTTTTGAAGCCGGCCTTGACGTAATCACGAATCAGCGTTTCTGACTTGTTCATTGCTGCCTCGGCCGTTTCATGTTGCCAGCAGTTCGGCCCAAGATGATCGCCCCCGAGAATCAAATCCTCTACCGGAAATTTCAGTTCCCCTGCGATGTGAAGGACAAAGTCGCGGAACATGTCCGGTGTCATACCGGTATAACCGCCAAACTGATTGACCTGGTTGGAGGTGGCTTCAATCAGCACCGGACCTTTTTTCGCTGCCCCAACCCGCAGCGCTGCTTCAATCACCAACGGATGTGCAGAACACACTGAATAAATTCCCGCTGGCTCACCGGCCTTGTGGCGGCGTACTATATCAAGCATCAACTTCATTGTACTTCCTCGACTGTTTTCAATACTCTTGCAAAAAAATCCTGAACTTTTATACGTAGGGCGCTTCTATTTTTTGCGGCTCTTCCGGCTGCAACGCCAGCAATAGCGCCGCTGCCAGCGACAGGGCGATGCCGGCCAATTTGAAGCCGCCAGGAACGGTTGCCGCCAGTGCCATCGCGATCACGGTCGTCAATAACGGTGCGCCGGCATTCACCATCGGCGACACCACCAGCGCCTTGCCATTGCGAAACGCATAGACCAGTGTCAGCGCGCCGATCGCATTCAGTATCTGAATCAGCGCAGCCAGTCCCGGACCGGACCAGCTCCAGTTGATCGGCGCAGAAAAGTCCGTCAGATACAGTGCGGCCGGGACAGAAAGCAGACCGGTCACCATCATGTAAAAAAATATGCTTTCTGCATCCATGGTTTCATTGGCCAGTTTCATGAAATAACCCTGCAATCCCCACGCAAACAGCACACCGACAGACAGCGCAAACCAGATACCCAACACTTTGGGCTCAGCGCTGCTTTGATAATCGAACAGCGGTAACGCACACAGCGCCAGGACAATGCCGACCATGCCGAGCCTGCCGGTGCGTTCACGCAAAAACAGGAAGGACAGCACGATGGTCACGACGGGCGACATCGACACGATCGGGAAGATCAGATAAGTGGGGCCCTGTGTGAGCGCATAAAACAAAATCAGCTGCCCACCCGCACCGAGCAGTCCGATGATCACGCCAAGCGCGATCGATCTGGTATCACTGGCCAGTTTCCATCCATTGCGTGCCAGGGAATACAGCGCCGGTGGCAACATCGTACAGGCCCATACCGCATAGATCAGCGTTGCCGGAAATCCATGGGTGGTGGGCAGATCGGTAAACGCGCCCCATACGCCCCATAACACGGTGGTGAGTAACGCATAGCCCAACCAAACTGGCATCTTCATGCTTGTCCCTTTTCTGTGAATAATTATTTTTCTTTTACTTCAGTGATTCTAAAAATCCGCGCCTCATGACTGATGACTTCTGCCGTGTACGGAATCGAAAACTCGCCCAAATCCTGGTGCCGCCACAAATCGCGCACCGTATATTTGGTCCACGCCAGATTCAGATCTTTGTGGATGCTGAACGTCATATCCTCGGTAGGGCTGCCGCGATTGAGCAGGGCGACTGCCCAACTTCCATCCGCGAGTTCCTTGGCAAAGACTTCCAGACCATCCTTGCTTCTGAAACGCCGCGCCGGCTTGCCCAGTCTGTCTTGATTGAGTGCGATGATTTCCGGATTGGTCAAGGTTTCCAGCGTGTAGGGGTCGAGTGTTCTGAGGTCGGCACTGGCCAGCAGCGGTGAATCTTCCATTGCCCATAAACTGAAGTGGGTGCGGTATTCAACATTGGAAGCGCCGGCCCCGACCAGATCGGCACTCTTGCCATTGAGCCCAACGATGAGCATATCGTAGTCGTTCCAGTGTCCTGGACCGGCATACTTTTCCAGCCCGACGCCACGGTCCAGCATATCCAGCACATCAAAGTAATAGCCTTCGCGATTACCGGGATAATCGAAATCGTCAGAAATATCCTGGCCGATGCGCCAGTGATTGATACCCATGGCCGGTGCCCACTGCCAGATGTTGGACCAGCCACAATGGCAGGCGTGTAAAACGATGCCCCGTTTTTGGGCCATCAGGGCTTTGGACATGGTCGCAAACACCTTCTTCACGACCTCATCGGGTGCATCTTTATGGGAACAACAACTGTCGTACTTCAAGTGATCAACACCCCAGGCAGCAAACATGTCGGCGTCCTGCTTTTCATGTCCTTCGCTGCCGGTATAGCCGGCGCAGGTGCTTTGACCCGGCCCGGAATAAATCCCCAGCTTCATGCCTTTGCTGTGGGCATAGTCGCTCAGATATTTAATCCCGTGCGGAAATTTCACCGGATCGTATTCCAGCGGATGAGCGCGACGCTCTCCCTTGTAGCGTTGCCAGCCATCATCCAGATTCACATAGTTATAGCCGGCTGCGTGCATCCCATTGGAGACCATCGCATCAATGGTGTCGATAATGAGTTGCTCGTTGATGTTTTCAGCAAAATTATTCCAGCTGCTCCAACCCATGGGCGGAGTCAAAGCCAGACCATTGCTGACGCCTTGCTCTGACTCGGCCGGGCCTGCCCAGGCCGGCAGCAACAGTGCCTGCAGGACCAGAATTGCCGTGCACAGAATGCCTGATAATTTCAACATATTGTCCAATCAGAATTTGAGTGCAACGCCGACTTTAAATGCACGACCGTAAGCGCTGTAACCATAAATCTCATTGTGGTTGCCGCCCAGATAGGATTTGTAGACCGCGTCAGACAGATTCTTGCCTTCAAGGTAGACCTTGAGGTTTTTGTTAATTTCGTACGACGCTGAGGCGGTGACCCACAGGAATGGATCGGCAATATTGGACAGGCCGTTTACTTCGGTAAACGTGCTCACGACGTAGCTGCTGGCATAGTTCCATGACACGCTGGTGCTGACTGGACCGGCTTCATATAACAATCCCAGCGTGGCCGTCGAAGGCGAGACGCCTTCGAGTTGTCCGACATACTGACCGGAGACATAGGCTTTACTGGTGGTATGAGAATACTGGGCCGTCACACCAAAGCCATTTGCCATCAAATGCTGGAAACCCAGCTCCACGCCAAGGACATCACCCTTATCGCCATTGATGGGTTGCTGAATCGAATACAGATAGCCGGGCACGCCAATATCGACGTTATTGAGCGTTTCATTGGTAATAAAATTTTTGATCTGCTTGCCAAAGATCGCGGCGGTCACTGCCGACTTGGGCTGGTAGTACCATTCCAGAGAAACGTCCTGCTGGAATGCGGTAATCGGCTTCAGCGCCGCATTGCCGGAGCGATAAATTTCATAGACCCGATTGATGGTGTTGTCGGTCTGGGTCGGTGCCATCTGACTCAGATTCGGTCTGGCCATGACTTCTGCGGCACCAAGGCGCAGTTGCAGATCGGTGCGCAACCAGTAGCTGAAGTTGGCCGATGGCAGTGGCTTGATGTAAGACCCATTTGCAGACGTCGGGGTTGGGTCACTGTAGGTAACGGTCGGACTGGAGGTTGGAATATCCGGTGTCGGATCATAGATCGACAGAATGTTATCGACGTAAGTCGATGCCGTGGTTTCGGTTTTAATCAGCCGCAGGCCGATGTTGCCGCTCCACTTGTCATCAGACAGGGTCGCTTCTGCGTACGCTGCCATCGTTTTTTCGGTAACCCGGTATGAGTTGACCTGATTCAAGGCTGGCAAGGTACTGGCAAGGTTATACACCGTGCCTGGTGCAATGCCCGGTTGCAGATTGGGTGTGCCATCCAATTTTGCCAGGTCACTCAAATACGCCGGGACGTTAAACTTCACCAGGTTGGTCGGAAAGGTTCCGCCTGAGCCGTGCATATAGTTGGGCAATGACGTAATCGAAATCAGGTTGTTACCGAGCGTTCCAAAATTGATGTTGTTGGAATTCCCATACAGATTGGCATATTGATTTGATCCGTTGTTCCAGTCATTGCTGATGTCATCCCGGCTTTTGGAGCGGTCGGTGAATGCCACACCGAATTTAATATGATCCAGATAGCCCTGATCCAGCGCGAGCGCGCCATCCAGCGTGGCACCGGTAACCGTATCTAGAATGTTGACGCCGTTGAGCCCGACATAGTGCGGCTGAAAATCATAATTGCCGATGGTTCTTGAAGCCAGACCGGTTGCCAGATCGCGGCCATCCTGGAGCGAAACGGCGATATTCGGAAGGGCGCCGTTATTGTTGGACCAGTTGATCATGCCGGTGCCGGGCAACGAATTGTCTCCGCCTATGCCCGCCACCACAAAGGTATCCTTGCCGCCTTCAGGTCGCGATGCATGCGAGCGGTAAATATCGGCAGACAGAGTCAGATCGCGGCTGTATTTCCATGTACCGTTTAAACCAAACATCGTGGTGTTGACAACGCGGTCCTGCGTAATATTGGCAAATTCAGGATTGAAGGTATTGGCCGTCAAGCCGGTGATGTAGCCATTATTGACAGTCACATTCGACCAGGTGCCGGGAGCAAACTGCGGGAAGTACGCCTGGTTATACCCGACCTGTGGATCATTTAAGCGGGTGACCATCATGTCAGCAACCAGCTTGATCTCATTGTTCGGGTGCCATTCAACTGCACCAGATACCGCATCGCGTTTTTTCTCATCAAATACCGAACCAAAAGCGATACAGCACGGTGCAACCACATTTTGATTCACACCATTGACCGGCCAGGTTCCAGGATAGTCGGCCGTCGGGGTGTTGTACTGCAATGAATCGGTGCGCAGTTGGGTATCAGAATGTACCCAGCCGAAGATCGCGCCGAATTTTTTGTCTTCCGACGTATTGCTGACTACGGCGCTGAACTTGGAACCTTTTAAATAAGACATATCGTTGTAATTGTCTTCGGCGCGCGCCGCAGCATGCAGCCCTGGAAAATCAAACGGGCTGGCGGTTTTCAAATTCACGGTGCCACCAATACTGCCTTCCAGCGCTGAGGCCTGTGCCGACTTCAACACATCCGCACCGGAGATCAGATCGGAGGGGAATACATCAAAGGCGACATCGCGGCCGTCATCGTCCGTGGCCATGATGCGATTATTGATCGTCACGATGTTGTAGCCCGAGCCCAGACCGCGCACGCCGACATACTGACCTTCACCACCGGTGGTGCGGGTAATCGAAATACCATTGATATGCGAAAGCGAATCAGCAACGTCATCATCCGGGAAACGTCCCAGCTCGGTAGCAGAAATGGAATCGAGCACGATATCGGCATTCCGTTTGACATCAAGCGACTTGGCCAGACTGGCGCGGGTTCCGGTGACCACAACCGTATTGTCGGCAGAGCCTGGCGCGGCTGGACTGGCCTGCCCAGCTGCAGCAGGAGCAACGCTTTGGCTGACTGGCTTGTCGGACGCATCAGGCGCAGTTTGCGCGCACGCCATTCCGTTCAGAGCCAGTGAAATTGCCACTGCCAACACTGTTTTCGAAAAATGCTGATTATTTTCGTATTCCATGTCTCATCCTTTAGAAGTTATTTCCGCCAGAATAAGTAAGCTCAAATGGATTGTCAACGAATTTCGAAAGAAAACGAAAGTTTCGCTATATTTTTAAATAAATAACCACAGATTGGGAAAATCACTGCTGATTGCGGCAATACGCTGCCAGTTCCCGGGACGCCAACCTGCCTGAATTGGCCCTGCTCACTACAGGGACAATCCAATTAAACGGAACATCGTCACCGCTAGCGATGATTCGAAAGGAAACCACGGTGAGTGGTGTTTAATTCAAACTGCTTTTCAGACTGCACTTCAAAACATAAAGATATTTTCGATCTCTTTCGATATGGATCAGCCTGTATTAATGCCCAACCGGCGATTTATCGGCAGCTCCAACCATTATGTCTGGTTGCGATTGATCCCCTGTTGCCGGTGTCGTTCTCGCACGGGCAACAGCAGCCCCATCAATTCCCTGATATACGCCCTGGCCTGGCCACGCGTGACGACTTCACAAAAGCGCTGGTGGGCCCTGTCATGCCCGACCAGTTGCACGTGCGCTTTTCTGAGAATATGCATAAAGGCCATCAGGTTGGACGTGTCCCGCACCGGTATATCGTCACGCGGATCGGCTGAAGGTGTCTGGTTCATTTTCCTATCCTTTGTATGCAGTCATTCCGAAAATTCTGCGTGACCATTTTCAGCAGGTCATTGGCATTGCGATCCCGGTCGGTCAGCGGCGCCAGCCCGAACGCTCGCTCGATCGTGGCAAGAATGGAGGTGTGGTCGTAGACGGTATGGTCCACCTGTCCCTGGGCCACCCACGGCGACACCACAATCGCCGGAACCCGCACACCGTACCTGTCGAAGCCGAAACCATGGGTATTGAGTTTCGGGTCGGCACCGTCATTGGGAGGCACTGCCGGGCCGGGCGCGACCGAGTCGTAAAAGCCGCCATGTTCATCGTACAGAATGACCAGCAGACTTTTATCCCACAGCGGCGAATTGCGCACGGCATTGTAGACGCGACCGGCAAGCTGATCGCCGCCGGAAATGTTATCCATCGGATGCTGCGAGCTGCCACCTTCGTAGGTGTCGTGCACCACATCACCATAACTCGGTTCGATAAACGTATACGGCGCGGTGTAGCCATTGCCCAGATCGGCTTCAAATTCCGAGAGCGTATCAATATCAAAGAAACTGATTCCCTTTAAAGAAGCGACCTGCGGCACCCGCCCGAAGTCCGGGCCGGCTTCGTCGCGATAGATGCGATAGTTGCCTTTGCCGAGCCGGTCAAATATCGACCCGTTGGGATAGCTGAAGCCGTCGACCGATTCCCACTCGCCCATCTCAGCCGAGGTCGGCGAATGATCAAGTCCGGCGGATGAAGCCCCATGCAGAAAGTAACGGTTCGGCCAGGTGGGACCTGGAAGCGAAGAGTGCCAGGCATCGCACAGGACGAATTCTTTGGCGAGTTGATACAGTGCCGGTGCCTGCTGCGCGGTATTGATGCCCGCCATGATTTTGGCGACATCCCCAGACTGCGGTGGCGCACCTTCGGTCGTTGTGGTCGCGTAATTGGCGACGAAGCCGGCGTTGTTGATCACAGGGTAAGGCTGGCCAGCCTGGAATTGCACGCCGGCGCCACACAGCTGTTCGACCACATCCTGAAATTCATGACCCGGATCAGTGGGCATTTGATCCGGAGCGATGGCACCGTAAGGCACGGTCTGACCATTGAAACTGTTGGTGTTTGCCGGCGTGGCTGCCGTGATGCCGCTCAAACCAGACAGGCCGAACAGATGATCGAAGGAGCGGTTTTCCAGCATCAGGACAAAGATGTGCTGGATCGCCGGCAGGTTTGAAATCAATGGTGGTTGCCTGCTTTCATCCATGGGGGCCTCACTTTTTAATCAGATGACGATAGTTGACGGATTCAAACCATTTCTCAATTCGATTTTGCCCAATTGAGTCAGCGATGCGGTATCTCATGTTGTGCCACAACATGGCCTGACTTGCGACTGGTTTAAGCGCCGGGAGAATTACCACCGTTAAATCTGCCGAAATGACGCGCCAAATAAAGGGCCAACAGGAAACCACCCGTCAGCGCTGAAATAAAATCGGGAATTGAATGCAGATCGAACTCGCCCACGTGAACGAGCAGCAGATAAGCCAGCATCACATTGACTGTACCCCAGAGGACATTGACCGCAGACGAAGAAAGACCTTCGCCGCGCGGGATTGCAAAGGGGCTTTGAAATGCACGCCCCATTGTTCCACTGACGACATGCGGAATGGCATTGACAAGAAAGGCGCCGCCGAAAAAATACGAAATGTAATTTGCCAGAATCATAGAGACGTTTTCCTGATAGATGATTGGTCAGGCGGCAAATTTAGCATGGAACCTGACGTTACAACAAACAGAAGCGGCAGGCGCAGGATAACGACAATCCGGCCACCGGGATCGGCGCACTCAATGTCCATAAACTGGCGCAGAGTTTTGCATACCGCAGTGATGATCAGGGCAATGACTGATCGCGGTTCATCGCAGTAATTAGATCCATCGAGGAGCGGTTAATTTCCGCCCTTCCTGTTTTTGTGTGCAGAGTCAAACGTGATGGACTTTGAAAATTTTCTCTCAAGAAAAAATTGCCTCATCCCAACATAATTCACAGCAACATTTCCACGCAGAAATTTAAACAGAAAACAGTTCATTCAGACTGTCGCACTTCGCCAACAACACCCATTGCGCACGTGAAAAATATTTAACCTTTTTAAAATGCGCAGGTATTATGGCCTTTCTTTATTGGCGGCAATTCTGCATTTCAGATTTGCATGGTGTGAGTTGAGCGACGATCTCCCAAAGTCCTTCTTGCGCCAAATCTGAACCACCCAAAGTGCCACGCAGACGCTGACATTAACCCGAAATTTTATAGTGGATCTTTTACAGTTGCGGTTCTGACGACGTGCGCCGGCAAGTCGGGTGCGTAATACTAATACTCTCAGGCAATAGTGATCACTTGAAATAGGCGGTAATCATGTTTCACCTTTACGCATGCCGTGCGGCAACTGACGTTCATAATCGCAATTCCGTTGCAGTGAGGCCAATGAAACTCTTCTAAAGAAATGAAATCTTATGATGAACGAACAACTTGAATACCCAATTTTCTTGCCCGCCGGTGTTCAGCACAACTTCAAGTTCCCGCGTGAGCCGATTCAAATTGAAACCGCAAAAACCAGAGAACGGCTGCCATTTACGGTTCGATTGGTTCGCAACGAACAGGACCTTCAAAAAGCAATTCAGGTTCGTCACGCCGCCTATGCACGTCATGTTCCGGAATTTGCAGAATCACTGTTGCAGCCTGAAGCGGCAGATTTTGAAGAAGGTGCAGTCATATTCCTGGCAGAGTCAAAAATGGATGGATCAGCCATCGGCACGATTCGAGTTCAGACCAACCAGTTCAATCCTCTTGAAATTGAACATTCCGTGATGCTGCCCGACTGGCTGCAAAATTGTTCAATCGCAGAAGCAACCCGCCTGGGTGTCCATGGCAAAGAGGGCCGCATTGTCCGATGCGCTTTATCCAAGGCGTATTTCCAGTATTGTCAGCACAAAGGTATCGAATGGATGCTGGTCACCGGACGCGCGCCGGTTGATCGCGAATACGACCGCATGCAGTTTGAAGAGGTCTTTCCAAACCGGGGTTATATTCCAATGAAACATATTGGCGACATTCCACACAGGGTCCTGGCCCTAAAAGTCAGTATCGGGCAAGCTCGGTGGGCCGAAAAAAATCAGCCTTTATACAATTTCTTTTTTCAGACCCAGCATGATGATATTGACATCGGAAACGGCGGATCACCTGCTGCAACCGGAATTTTTCACGCACCAGCGGTTTTCGCCAGCTGATCGGCTTCAAACTCCGCCAAAACATGCCGATTTCTGGTGATTTGTTTCATTTGTTCCTTTTAAAGAGCAATTTTTTTGCTAAAGTGATGTTTTGTAGAAATAATTTCTGCGCAACGAAGCACAATAAGATCCATGCGAAAATATTTTGCTCTTTCTCTGTCTGCTGACAATATTGCTTTCCGCTTTCTGGATCAAGTGTTACAGATCATCTCGGTCTATCTGGTTCCAGTCGTCCTCGGTCTGGTCACAATCGTCGCACTGGTTTTCTGGGACTCTGAATATCCCGATGTATTTGGCAAACCCCTTGAGTTTCATATCAGTCAGGGATCTTCCGCTACCGAGACACCCGAACAGGGATTGGCACTCGCTGCACAACAGCCCCTGGTGCGGCGCTCTGGAACCCGGCTTTCAGAACAGCCATTCTGGGTTTCCTTCGTCACCCAACCTGACACCTCCGAAGCTGTTGCGGTGGTTGAATTTGCGTCACGTCACGCCGTTGACGTGGCCTGCTGGGATGCACAGACAATGCGACCAACAGGCAGCGCCAATCGGGTGCTGGCACAAGGCGCCGTCTCCGAAGCCAAGGCAGGATTCGCGCTCGTCGTAGAATCAGCAGCCACCCCGCACAGCTTCGTGTGTCGCATGCATTTTATCGGGCCGGCCAAGATTGACGCGGCCCAGTGGCGTGCCAGCGAGTTTCAACTCTCCTCACAACAATTTTTCCGTAAATCCGGCTTGCTCGACGGTGGCCTGATCCTGCTCACCCTGTTTATGTTGGTCACTGCACTGATTAATCATGACCGTTCGTATGTGCTGTTTGCCGGCTGGCTGGCGCTCAATCTGCGGGTCGCCGCGCAATCGGCGGGATGGGATAACCAATGGCTTGGGCATAGCGTGCCGCAGGAATGGCTGTTTGAGATGCGCATGGTGACTTTTTCCATGTATTCCATCCTGACGGTCACGTTATTCAAAACCCTGTTTCAGGAACAACTGGCCAAGACCAACTATGAAGGCGTATTACGGTCAGTGCAATTTGCCAGCCTGCCGCTGCTTATCCTCTCACTGGTACTGCCCTACCACACCTTTATCCCCATCCTCTGGGTCATTACGGTATTCGCCGGTGCGCTGCTCGGTTTTCTGATCGTGCGCATTTTGATATTGGCGCGCAATACCGTCGCAATGTGGTATTGCGCATCAATGTGCATCACCCTGATTGCATGGGGTTCCGAGGTACTTGCTGCTTCCACGGGCATACACTGGATGACCGGCGCGATCAATTTTGTGACAGCGGCACTGTCGTCAAGTTTATTGACTGCCCTGGCCATGGCAGAAAAAATGCGGGTTGAGCACATCGAGCGACTCAACGCGCAGACCGAACTGGTACACACTTTTGAAGTCATGCCGATCGGCCTGTTCACACTGGATACCGATGACCGGTTTCTGAGTGCCAATCCGGCGCTCATAGATATGCTTGGTCAAAACGTGTTGGCCGAAGGCTGCAATTCCTGGGGTCAGTATTTCAAAGAGGATTCCTGGGCCCTTGTGAACAGCATGACACGAGGCAGGATTGATGGCGAACTGGAACTGCAAGGCAAGCAAAGGCCTGATGGCATGCCAACCAAACGCTTTCTGGTCAAGGCCGCACTGTCGCACGGAAAAATCGAAGGCTATTTGCAGGATGTCACCGAGAAGTACAAAGCCACTGAGCGCCTGCGGTATTTGGCCAATAACGATTCACTGACTAACGTATTGAACCGGCGCGGCATTCAGGAAGTGCTGCAGACTGCCATGAGAGATCTGGGCGGGGAAAAGACCGTTGCGCTGGCCTATCTGGATCTGGACCGCTTCAAACTCATTAACGATCTGTTCGGCCACGCTGCAGGTGACGAGGTGTTGAAACAGATTTGCGATCGGGTAACAAAATTACTCAATGGAAGTCAGTATTTTGGCCGTATCGGCGGCGATGAATTCATTATTGTCTTCCCTGACGTTTCAATTTCAGTCGCATCATGGGTGTGCCGCAGCATACTGGAAAGTATCCGTGCCCAGTCGTTTACGGTCCATGAGAAAGCCTTTCAGGTGCGCTGTTCAATCGGATTGATTGAAGTGGTGGCCGGAACAGAAATAAAGGATGCGGTCTCAACCGCCGATCGGGCCTGTCGGGAAGCCAAAAAAGTGCATAACGACAATTTGATTATTTATGAAAAAAATTCGAAGGGATTCCAGGAACACGAAGCCGAACTTGATCTGATCAAACGTCTGTCGATCCCTAACGTCACCGACGACCTGTTTCTTGTGATGCAGCCGATTATGTCGTTATCGGCGCCGCATGCATCGCTCAACTTCGAAGTGCTGCTGCGCATGCGCGACCATAATGGCAGTGTTATCCCGGCCGGAAACATCATCACCGCTGCCGAATCAAGCGGTCAGATGGGAATGATAGACCGGTGGGTGTTGACGACCACCCTTGCATGGCTCAACACCCACTATGCGCAGATGACCTCTACCCAATTTGTCTGCATGAATTTGAGCGGCGCATCCTTGAACGATGAAAAATTTATCCAGGACGCGTTCACGATACTGGGGCAAAACGTTCTCAACGCCAGTCGCTTATGTATCGAAATTACCGAAGGCGTTGCACTGCACGATCTGGATAACACGCGCCGTTTTATCGACCGGGTGCGCAACTTCGGCTGCAAAGTCGCACTGGATGATTTTGGTGCCGGCTATACCTCATTCTCGTACCTGAAAAAATTACCGGCTGACTTGCTCAAAATCGATGGCAGCCTGGTCGTGGACATGAACAAACATCCCACCAACATTTCGATCGTGGAAACAATCGTCAACCTGGCCAGAAACCTGGGTATGAAAACCATCGCCGAATGGGCCGAAGACACCGCCACAGTGCAGGTTCTGGCTGAAATCGGGGTTGATTTTGTGCAGGGCTACATCGTTGCACGGCCACAAAGCCCGGAGAACCTTCTCACCGCAACATCGGCAGCCAGCTTTATTCAGGATGAGGAACTGAAATCATATTTGCGGGAACTGGCTTCGCATCCTTATCCATCGAAGTCGAATTATTTGCCAGATCCGGGTAAATTCAAAAAAAATAATGGGGATTGAGGTTTGGTGGGCAGGTTTTTTAACCGTGTCAGACACGGCGGCCATCCCGATCAATCACTTTCTCACCATCCTCTTTCGCGAACTCATGCAACTGTGGCCGCGACAGCAGGTCCAGTACCAGTTCGGATGGGCGACACAGTTTTGTGCCCAGCTCCGTCACCACGATTGGGCGATTGATCAGTATGGGATGCAGCATCATAAAATCGATTAACGCATCGTTAGTCAGCGTTGCGTCATCCAGATTCAATTCTTCGTAGGGCGTGCCTTTTTTGCGCAGCAGGTCGCGGGCTGGGATGTTCATTGCGGCGATCAGCGCGACCAGCTCGGCTCGGGTTGGTGGGTTGATTAAATATTCGATGATGATGGGTTCTTCGCCTGTGTTGCGGATCAGGGCGAGGGTGTTGCGGGAGGTGCCACATTTGGGGTTGTGGTAGATTTTTGTGGGCATTTTTTGATCCTTTAAGTACAAGGTAACGGTACTGGTCGCTGTTCGTTCATCATAATCGATACGAGCTGATAAGTCCGTCAGTCTTGCATTCATTTACGGTCAAAGCATCAAATTTTTATAACCTCGGACAAAGTCCGAAAAGGTGTCCGCGACGAATTCCCTCCGCAATGAATCAATTTTTGTCTACCCTGCGATTAAACGGACCATTCGGTCCGTTAAACTACACAATCAAAAAATAGCCTGAATCACTAGATAACTAAATCGACGTATCTTTTGGAACATCAGCAGCAGATTTAGGCAGTTCAATTTTTGCAGTAGTAGCCAACTTCGTGATTGAACCGGTGATTTTGGTCATCGTATCAACCTGTCCAGCCAACGAGCTGACAATGCCATTTACCTGTCCTAATTTTGAAATGTTTGCCGGGTTTCCAGCGAGGCCTTTAACCAAATCTTTACCTTGCCCCAATAATTGAGTGTCTTTCAAACTGCCAAGCACAAAATTATAAATGGCACCATTGATATTCTTTTGCTTATCGCCCTTGGCACTGGTCAACTGAGCCTGTTTGGATTTATCATCCAATGCAACGGCCAATTGCGTATCTTGCGATGCCTGTATCTGTTGAAGCTTTGACGCCTTTTCCTTCGGGTCGGCGATGTCGTTCGCGGCTTTGCGTTGCGCATCCAATTGAGCGATGTCGTCAGCATTCGCAGTTGCCTTCCACAGCATGTCTTTGGAATTGGAAATCAGCGTTGATGCTTGCTGAGCTGAATTCAAAAATCCATCAACATCAACAGGCGCTGCTTTGGTATCTTTTTGGCCTGTCAATGCACCGAAATCAATCGCATTGGAACTCATAGAAATGAGTGAAAAACAAATTGCAACAGCTATAACCTATCTAAAACGCATTCGATTACATCCAAATTTAATTGCGCGCGCCCCGCAAACTTTTTGCGATTCTTTTTTATAGCTGCCGCATATAATTCGGTAGCGAGCTCCATGGTGTTTTTATAAACAGAATCCACTTCGCTTTTCGTGAACAGGCGATGCCAAAGTACCGTACCACGAGCACATTCCAAGTCACCAAAATACGACTGAACAACAGCCTTGTTAGCTGCTTCGCTGATTCCCAAATTCGGTGATCTAAGCTCAATCCCCAATATTTGCCCGAAATCCGAAAAACGGGCGCACATTCTGTCAAGTGCATTACTGTGCGTCAGATTAAATCGGGCCAATTCGAGTTGAGTTGGGACTGTAAAAAAACTTATTGTTTTTTGATCGTCCCAAGCGAAGTATTCGACCTTCCGATCAAAAATCGGACTCTTGCCTATCTTTCTTTCAACGAAGTCCTCTGCAATCGCACGCGGCGTCGGTTGATGGGCAGCTATGTCGTACAAACCATACTCCGCAAGAATTTTGTGCACCTTCTGGTATGAAAGTCCGTATGGTTTTCCTAAACGTGTTGCTGATATTTTTGACATACTATTTTCCTCTTAGCTGAATTTTATAAAATTACGCGGTCCGAAAGTGGACCTATTTGCTGATACGTTGCATTGCTAAGATTGATTCATCGAGAAGCAACTCCAAAAGATCAGATGGCGGAACAATCCGCTGCATAACAAACTGGGAGTGCAACTGGCGAATAACCTGAACAATTTCGCGAATCACCAGAACAATCTCAGCATCAAATCTCACATCCGCCCGTCGACCTAGCGAAGCCTTGAGCATATATTCTGCGACCGAAAGACACCTTATTTTTGCCGCGTTTTGCACTGACTCTGCTTCACTTGTGGTCATACGGATTTCATATCGAACCGATTTACGGTCCGCTGCGGGCTTATTCCTAAATAATTTGGTCACGATCAATTCCTTCAATAAGTTTGAACAACGCTGAATTCGGGTTTGACCAGCTCCAGACTAACAAGAAACGCAATTCGCTGAAGTAAGCTCTATTTCCCATTTTGACTCGCAAACTTTCTCTCATCGATTAGTCTCACAACCAAATCTTTGATTTCCGCTTCGCCCAGGCTGGCGATTCTTGCCCCGTTCAAAGCGGAAATCTCTGAAGATGGCCATCCAACCAAAATCCCTCCAAGCGATAGCGAAGGTGTAAAAAGACCCTGCTTCACTCGCGCATAAATTGTTGATTTGCTCAACCCAGTTTCAACGCGTACTCATCCAGTTTCGCCGGAGAGTGAAACACCTGGCCGATTGTTCATTTACGCCCAAAAGTATTTTGCCCCAAATGAGATGTCTGTCATCGATTTTGAGCGCGATAGTCCCAATTCGTTATTGCGATTCATTTTCATTGTCGGCGTGTCTCTTGATTTGCCCGATCAGGAATTTCTTGATTGGGCGACTGACCTTGCGTCATTGACGCTTTTGATTAGTGCGTATTACGAGGGGCTTCTTCTTTCAGACCCAGACAAATCTGGCGCGGATAATTCTCTATGGGATTTTCTTTTCTCACTGTTCTTTAAGTCATTTAACGACTGGCCGAATTTTGATTCTGTTAGGATTCATTTTGAAACCACTCCAGGTTTTGAAAAAAGAGCTGCTCGCATCTCCGAGAAACTAATGCGAGCTCGAAAGTTCTTAGATGATGAATTACGTTTTCTAGATTGTGATTTGGGGATCGTCATGGAAATCTGGAATCGAATTGAAGATCGAGACCGATCGTGGCAACCACCAGTTCCAACAATCAGAAAGACGGTACCAGTGACGGAAATTAGAGACTTCACACCGAAAATTCTTCGAATCAACCAGCCACGTTTTCGCTACATTTTTAAAATTGATGGCGATAAGCGTATTGTAATTCATCAAAATCTAGAGGATATGACCGGGGCCCTTTTGGAGGAACGTCCAGACTTGTATCAATATCGTGGGGGGTTTGACTGGGGTCGCATCGGGACCGCCCCCCGATATTTGGTGTATTCATTATTAGCACACCACTTTGGTCATACTGAATTTGGGACAAATGAGGTCCCCCTATGTCAGGATAGATGTCGCGTCAATTAATTCACATCAACCGTATTGGGGGCGGAGTAAAGATATGCAGTGAACCGCTATTCAGCAGAACGC
>Ga0316222_1000527_pt1 | contig 58267 bp, 43 predicted proteins | sample TBH18011metaG_FD_206008 | JGI IMG/M metagenome (GOLD analysis project Ga0316222, IMG submission 206008) | Freshwater microbial communities from Trout Bog Lake, Wisconsin, USA - TBH18011 | ecosystem: Environmental > Aquatic > Freshwater > Lake > Hypolimnion/Profundal zone | place: USA: Wisconsin... | reverse complement strand
GCCAGGAGGGCACCATCCTCCGCTACGTGTTCTGGCACAGCCTGGTCCTGGCGGCCTCGGTCGGCGTGGTCGTGTTCCTCTACGCCAAGGTCCTGCCCGCCAACTGGATGCCCGCTCCGCCCGCGGCAATCGCCGTGGTCCCCGGCAAGTAGTCCCACCCCCTTCCCGGCGGTCTGAACCATGGACGATCTCTTCCCCTCCTTCAAGGAAAAGGCCGAGGCCGCAAGCGCCGAGGTCCACCGGTTCGCCGGCCCCGCCCAGGCCCTCTCGTTCATCCTCGAGACGGCCCGGGAACTGGGGGGGACGACCGTCTGGGCCCCAGGGCGGTTCCTGGCGGACGCCGGGAACCTGGAGCCTGCCGGCTTCACGTTCAACGTCACCACCGAGGCCGCCGCCGGCGCCACCCTGGGGATCAGCCAGGCCGACTGGGCCCTGGCCGACACCGGCACCCTGGTGCTGGATTCCACCGGGGCGGCCCAGCGGCTGGCGTCGAGCCTGCCGCGGGTGCACCTGGCCCTGGTCGGCGCGGACCGGATCCTGCCGGGCCTGGCCGAGGTCCTGCCGCACATCCGTCCCGAAAAGGCCGGCTACCTGGCCATGATCACCGGGCCGTCGCGCACGGCCGACATCGAGCGGGTCCTCACCATCGGCGTGCATGGTCCCGAGCGGCTCATCATCGTCTTCGTCGAGGGGATCGCATCATGACCACGGCGTTCAAGGACTCCATTCAGGAAGCGCTGGCCAATCCGGGCCTGCGCGGGGCGCTGGGCCGGTTCTCCGTGGCCTACCGGGTCAGCCGGGAAAAGGCCTACGCCGGCCTGGATTTCGAAGCCATCCGGGACCGGGTGCGGGACGTCAAGGCCCATGCCGCCGGGCACCTGGAGGAATTGGCCGCGGCCTTCCAGGCCCGGGCCGAGTCCCTGGGCGCCAAGGTCTACCGGGCCTCGGAGCCGGCCGAGGTCAAGGCCTACGTCCTGGCCCTGGCCAAGGAGCGCGGCGTGCGCACCATCGTCAAATCCAAGTCGATGGCCACCGAGGAGATCCACCTGAACAAACACCTGGAGGCGGCGGGCCTGGAAGTCTACGAGACCGACCTGGGCGAGTGGATCATCCAGCTGGCCCACCAGACTCCCTCGCACATGGTGATGCCGGCCATCCACATGTCCAAGGAGGAGGTGACCGAGGTCTTCAACAACGAGGTGGAGCCGGGGCAGACGCCCGACATCCCGAAGCTGGTGAAGTTCGCCCGCGCCAAGCTGCGGCCGCGGTTCCTGGCGGCCGACATGGGCATCACCGGCGCCAACATCGCCGTGGCCGAGACCGGCAGCCTGGTGCTCGTCACCAACGAGGGCAACGCGCGGCTGGTCAGCACCCTGCCCCGGATCCACGTGGCCGTGGTCGGCATCGAGAAGCTGGTGGCCGGCTTCTCGGACATCCAGCCAATACTGACCGCGCTGCCGCGCAACGCCACCGGGCAGCTGCTCACCAGCTACGTCTCCCTGATCACCGGCCCCACCCCCAACCCGGACGGCACGCCCAAGGAACTCCACATCATCCTCATGGACAACCGCCGGTCGGAAATGGCCGCGGACCCCAAGTTCCGCCAGGCGCTCCAGTGCATCCGCTGCGCCTCCTGCCTCAATGTCTGCCCGGTGTACCGGTTGGTGGGCGGCCACGTGTTCGGCAAGGTCTACACCGGCGGCATCGGCACCATCCTCACCGCCTGGTTCGACCAGCTCAAGCAGGCCGACGACATCCAGGGCCTGTGCATCCAGTGCGGGGCCTGCAAGGACGTCTGCCCCGGCCGGATCGACATCCCCGAGCTGATCCTGGAGCTGCGCCGCCGGCTGGTGCTGGAGAAGGGCCAGGGCGTGGTCCAGAAGGCCATCTTCGCGGTGGTGAACAACCGCCGGCTGTTCCACTCGATGCTGCGGGCCGCCTCGGTGGCCCAGAAGCCGTTCGCCCGGGGCGGGTTCATCCGCCACCTGCCGCTGTTCCTGTCCGGCCTCACCGAGTTCCGCAGCCTGCCGGCGGTGGCCGAGAAGCCCTTCCGGGACACCTTCCTCCAGATCCGGCAGCCCAAATCCAAGGAGAAGGTCGCCTTCTATGCCGGCTGCCTGATCGACTTCTCGTACCCTGAGATGGCCGAGGCGGTCGTCAAGATCCTCAACAAGGCCGGCCTCGAGGTGCTGTTCCCGGAGGGCCAGACCTGCTGCGGCGCCCCGGCCCGCTACAACGGCGCCTACGAAGTGGCCGCCGGCAACGCGAGGGACAACATCCGCGCCCTGCTGGAAGAGGATGTCCGCTACGTGGTCTCGGCCTGCCCCACCTGCACCGTGGCCCTCAAGCACGATTTCATCGCCACCTTCGAGAGCCTGGGGGTGGACGACGCCATGGCCGAGGCCCGGGTGCTGGCCGACAAGGCCATCGACTTCTCCACCCTGGTCAAGCAGCTGGTGGACGCGGGCCGGCTCGAATTCAAGGACGGCCAGGAACTCGAGGCCATCACCTACCACGACTCCTGCCACCTCAAGCGCACCCTCAACGCCCAGGAGCCGCCCCGGGAGCTTCTGCGCAAGGCCGGCTTCGAGCTCACCGAAATGGCCGAGCACGACATCTGTTGCGGCATGGCCGGGTCCTACTCGCTCAAGCTGCCCGAACTGTCCGCGCCCATCCTGGAGCGCAAGCTGGACAACATCCAGGCCACCGGGGCGGGTTCGGTGGCCATGGACTGTCCGGGCTGCGTGATGCAGATCCGGGGCGGCCTGGATAAGCTGGGATCGGCCGTCACGGTGGACCACACTGCCGTGAAGCTGGCCGAGCGCCTCAAATAGACCAGAACGGATCCGGGGGGGCCTTGCGATATCTGGTGCAGATGTTCCAGACCCTCTCGGCCTTCCTGGTCCTGTTCTACCTGTATTGCGAGTCCCCCGCGTTCCGGCCGCTCCAGCCCGACTGGGCCCGGACCCGGGGCAAGCTGCGGCTGTACCTGGTGTTCACCGGCATCACCATCCTGGGCAACTACCTGGGCACGCCGGTGCTGCGCGGCGGGGCCCTGCTCAACGCCCGGGCGGTGGGCTCGGTGCTGGCGGGCCTCCTGGGCGGGCCCCTGCTGGGCGGCATGGTCGGGATCACCGCCGGAGCCCACCGGCTCACCCTGGGCGGCACGGCCGCCCTGGCCGGGGCCACGGCCACCACCCTGGAGGGGATCCTGGCGGGGTTCCTGCACCTCTGGCTCCGGGACCGGCCGCACCTGCTCATTTCCACCCGGGTCGCCTTCCTGGCCACCTTCGTGGGCGAGATCATGCACATGGGCATCGTCCTGGCCATGGCCCGGCCCTACGGCTACGCCATCGAGATCGTCAAGGTGATCAGCCTGCCCATGATCTTCCTGAACCCGGTGGGGGCGGCCCTGCTCATGGCGGTGCTGATCCACCGGCAGCGCGACCTGGACCGGGTGGCCGCGGCCTCCTCCGCCGCCGCCCTGCGGGTCGCGGAGCGGGCCCTGGGCCTGGTGGGCCGGGGCTTCGGCGCCGAGACCGCCGGCGAGATGGCCGCCATCGTCAAGGAGGAGACCGGCGTGGGGGCGGTGGCGGTGACCGACACCGAGCGGGTCCTGGGCTTCGTCGGCCTGGGGGCCGACCACCACCTTCCGGGCGGGCTCCTGCAGTCCCCCCTGACCCACCAGGCCATCCAGGAGAACGCCGTGATCTTCGCCGACGGCGAGCACCAGTCGTACGTCTGCGGCATCTCCGGCCACTGCCCGCTGCACTCGGCCCTGATCGTGCCGCTCCAGGTGGACGGCACCGTCCTGGGCACGGTCCAGCTGTTCGAGCCGCGCAACCGGCGCTTCCTGAACATGAACCGGCGCCTGGGGGAGGGCATCGCCGCCCTGCTCTCCAGCCAGCTGCTCATCACCCGCTACCAGGAGCAGAAGAACCTGCTGGTCCAGAGCGAGCTCAAGCTGCTCCGGGCCCAGGTCAACCCGCACTTCCTGTTCAACTCCCTGAACACCATCATGGCCGTGCTGCGCAACGACGCCGTCCGGGGCCGCGAGCTGGTCGGCCACCTGTCCAGCTATTTCCGGAAGAACCTCAAACGCAGCAAGGAGTGCTCCACCCTCGAGGAGGAGCTGGAGCATGTCCGGGCCTACGTGGAGATCGAGAAGGCCCGGTTCGTCGGCCTGCGGGTCGAGATCCTGGTGGACCCGGCCTTCAACCACGTGCGGGTGCCGACCTTCACCCTCCAGCCGCTGCTGGAGAACGCCATCAAGCACGGCATCTCCAGCATGATGTCCCCCGGCACGGTGCGGATCCGCGCCTACGGCGAGGAGGGCGCCCTGCGCATCGACGTGGAGGATGACGCCGGCGCCTACGAGGAATCCGGCCGTTCCGAGGACGGCCTGGGCCTGCAGATCGTCCAGAAGCGCATGCGCAGCCTGCTGGGGCCCGGGGCCGGCCTGCAGATAGAATGCATTCCCAACGAACTGACCCGGATGACAATCCGGGTTCCGCTGCCGGGGCTGCCGGTGGCATGATGGGGGCCGCCGCCAAGGAGCCCTCTGTGGACGACCCCGAGAACAGCCTCTTCTACCTGGAATTCCCCGCCACCGACCTGCCCGCCACCAAGCGGTTCTTCACCGAGGTGTTCGGCTGGTCCTTCACCGACTGGGGCCCCGGCTATACCTCCTTCAAGGCCGGTGAAATGGCCGGCGGCTTCACCACGGACGCCGCGGGGCCGGGCGGCGCGCCGCTGGCCGTGATCTTCAACAAGGACCTGGAGGCCGCCCGGGACCGGGTGGTCCAGGGCGGCGGGAAGATCGTCAAGGACATCTTCGGCTTCCCCGGCGGCCGGCGCTTCCACTTCGCCGACCCCAACGGCAACGAGCTGGCGGTCTGCACGGACGTCGAATGACGCCTAGGCGCTGAGACGCAGGATCTCGACCAGCATGGCCACGGCCCGGATCATGTCGGCCACGTGGATGTGCTCGGCGGTGGAGTGCTCCTGGCGGGCGCCGATGCCGACCACGGCCATCTCGATGCCGTGGTTGTTGTAGATCGAGGCGTCGGTGAAGCCGCACATGAGGCTGGCGGTGGCCTGGATGTCCTGGGCGGCCAGGGCCTGCTTGGCCACCTGGACCGTCCAGGCCGTTTCCGGGTCGATGCAGGAGGCCTGGCAGAGGTTGTTGACGGTGATCTCCACCTCGGCGCCGGCGGCGGCCACTTCCCGGCGGATGGCGGCCACCAGCTCGTCGGCCAGGGCCTGGCCCTTGGCGTGGTCCAGGCTCCGGCATTCGGCCATGAAGGTGCAGCGGTCGGGCACCCCGTTGCGGATCTGGCCGCCCTCGATGATGCCGACATTGGACGTGGTTTCGGCATCCAGGCGGCCCAGCCGCATGGCGCCGATCGCCCGGGCCGCCGCGGCGATGGCGTTGATGCCCTTTTCCGGCTCCATGCCCGCATGGGCGGACCGGCCCCGCACGGTCACGTCCAGGGCGAAGTAGGACGGGCCGCCGGTGATGATGGTGTCCAGGGTGTCGTTGTCGAGCAGGAAGCCCCGGCGCGCCTGGAGCCGGCTGTAGTCCAGGTTCTTCACCCCCAATAGGCCGATCTCCTCCTGGCGGGAGATGGCGATCTCCAGGGGCGGATGGACCGGGGCCACGCGGATGGCCTCGAGCATTTCCGCGATCCCGGCCTTGTCGTCGGCGCCCAGGATGGTGTCGCCCGAGGACCGGATCACCCCGTCCGCCAGGACCGGCCGGATGCCCTTGCCGGGCTTGACCGTGTCGCCGTGGCAGGAAAGCAGGATGGGCTCCGCCGAGCTGCCTCTGCCGGGCAGCTTGGCGATCAGGTTGCCGTAGCCGTCCAGGTCCGCCTCGGCCCCCAGTTCCCGCAGCACCGGCAGGAGCCAGGCCATGAAGGGCGCCTCCTGGCCGGACTCGCTGTCCACCTGCACCATCGCCATGAACTGGGCCACCATCCGGTCCGGGTCCAGTCGCGCGCCGAAACATTCCTGCAGAGCCATGGTCGACCTCCTGATAAGGGGATCCTTAAACCATAGCGGAAGATCGCCGGGGGGCGCTTCAGTAGCAAAGATAAAGAATGAAGCCGCAGAGGTTGGCCAGGGCTCCGGAGAGTCCGGTGCGGGCCTTGGACCAGTCGATCCGGGCGATCAGGCGTTCCACCCGTTTCACCAGAAACTGACCTTGGCCGACCGACATGCGCAGACCCTCCGGCTGCTGGTCGACCAGGACCATCCCCAGCTTTTCCAGCAGCCGGATGCTGCCGGTGTTGTGCGGATGGACCCAGGCCGCGATCCCGGACGCACCCTCCCGGAGGATCAGGTGGTTGCAGAGCGCCTTGCAGGCCTCGAAGGCGAACCCCCGGCCCCGGGCGGCGGGATGGACCGCGTAGGTGATCTCCGGCCACAAGGCCCTCCGGTGTTTTCCGGCCGCCGGGTTCTTGTCCAGGACCATCAGGAATCCGATCGGCCTGTCCTGCCGGGCATCGGTGATGATCCAGGATCGGACTCCGGGGGTGTGGAGGAGGTGATGGATCAATTTTTCCTGGGTTAGGCCTGGCCGGAATATTTCTTGGTATATATCGGGCATCATGAGGATATCGATGATGGTTGCCAGGGATTTGCAATTTTCAATATAGCAGAGCTTAAGCCTGGGCGTATCGATGATCGGAAATGGCTTGGCGCGGTGGGACATTCCAGGCTCCCATAAATTGGACTCAATGGTCATCGTAAAAATAAAAATATTATAATATTTACATTTCAGCGACTTTTGCTGAAATTACTACCGCAATCATCATGCTTTGGAGGCCCAAGGCAAGAGGCATTTATCATGCCTTGCCGGGAATATAGGCGGAAAAACGGCCGATCGGGCAGGTTGAAACCCTCTCCCGGAGCCTAGAGGTCGACCACCGCCACGACCTGGTTGCCGCATCCGAGGTATTCGAGCCGGTCGAAGCTGTCCATCTTGGCCATGAAGATGCCGCGGCCGTGGGTGTCGAACAGGCGGGCCGGATCCGGGACCACGAATTTCTGCCAGTCGAAGCCCTCGCCCTGGTCCCGGACCTCGAAGCGTATGTGGTCGGAGCCGCGGAAGAACTCCACGTCCACCCACTTGTCCAGGTTCTCCGGCAGGGCCTGGCGGCGGCTGATCTCGGTCTTCCAGGCCTTCCGGGCCAGGAGGTCGCCCTTCTCCTGGTAGGAGATCCCCAGGTTGCCGTGCTCGAGGGCGTTGATCAGCAGTTCCGAGAGGCCGGTGACGATCCGGGACGGGTCCGGGCAGATCTTGGCCAGGATGTTGGTGAGCTCGTGGCATTCCAGCAGGGTCTGGAAGCGGAAATGGCCGTGGACCATCATCGGGAACGGCGAGGTGCGCTCCATCTCGGCGTGCAGCACCCGGATCCGGGCGATGTCCTGGGCCGCGGCCTTGACGATGTCCAGGAGCACCCGCTGGGCGAAGGGCTTGGTGAGGTAATAATAGGCGCCGGCCGCCATCCCCCGCTGGACGTCCTCCTCGGCGTTGGCCGAGGTCTGCAGGATCACCGGGATGTGCTTGAGCTGGGCGTGGGCCTTGAGGCGCTTGAGGATCTGGTAGCCGTTCTGGCGGGGCAGGGCCGGGTCCAGGAGCACGACGTCGAAGGAATCGGGGGTCTTGCGCAGGTAGGCCAGCACCTCGCTGCCGTCCGCGGCGGCCACCGTCTCCATGCCCGCCTTGTTCAGCACCCGGACCAGGAGGGCCAGGTTCGAGGGGTCGTCGTCTGCCACCAGGACTCGGATCTTGCTCATGGGGTCACCCGGGTTCCGATGATAGCCGCTATTTCAGGAACAGGGGGGCGGAGCACTTCCGGCAATTGGTCTGGTGGGGTGGGTTCCGCTCGCCGCAGTGGGAGCAGATCTTGTCCTGGGAGCGTTTCCGCCGGTACAGCCGGAGGTAGAGCAGGCCCAGCAGCAGGCACAGGAAGATGCCCTTCTGGTAGCCGGTCAGGACGAAGCCGGTGATGCTCCGCGCCTCCTGGCGGGGGGCCTGGGTGAGTTCCGTCCCCTGGCCGGCCACGTCAGTTCTCGACCTTGAGGATGGCCAGGAAGGCCTCCTGGGGCAGGTCGACGCTGCCGATCGACTTCATGCGCTTCTTGCCTTCCTTCTGCTTGGCCAGGAGCTTCTTCTTCCGGGAGATGTCGCCGCCGTAGCACTTGGCCAGGACGTCCTTGCGCCGGGCCTTGACGTTGGTGCGGGCCACGATCTTGCTGCCGATGGCGGCCTGGATGGCCACGTCGAACATCTGCTGGGGGATGACCTCCTTCATGCGGACGGTGAGGTTGTGGCCCAGGGTCTGGCTCTTGCTTCGGTGCACCAGGACCGAGAGGGCGTCCACCGGCTCGCCGTTGATGAGGATGTCCATCTTGACCAGGTCCGATTCCCGGTAGCCCTTCATGTGGTAGTCGAAGCTGGCGTAGCCCTTGGAGAGCGACTTGAGCTTGTCGTAGAAGTCCAGGACCACCTCGTTCAGGGGCAGTTCGTAGACCAGCATGACCCGGTCCTTGCCCACGTATTCCAGGCGCTGCTGGAAGCCCCGGCGCTCCTCGCAGAGCTTCAGGAGGCCGCCGACGAAATCCGGCCGGGTGAGGATGGTGGCCTCGATCAGGGGCTCCTCGATGCGGGTGATCCGGGGCAGGGGGGGCAGCCGGGAGGGATTGTCCACGTCCACCTCGGTCTCGTCGGTGAGGAACACGTGGTAGCGCACCGAAGGGGCGGTGGTGATCAGGTCCAGGTCGTACTCCCGCTCCAGCCGCTCCTGGACGATCTCCATGTGCAGGAGCCCCAGGAACCCGCAGCGGAAGCCGAAGCCGAGGGCCTGGCTGGTCTCGGGCTCGTACTTGAACGAGCTGTCGTTGAGTCGCAGCTTGTCCATGGCGTCGCGCAGGTCCTCGTAGTCCTCGCTGTTGGTGGGGAAGATCCCGGCGAACACCACCGGCTGCAGCTCCTTGAAGCCGCGGAGCATCTCGGTGGACGGGCGGGTGGTGTTGGAGAGCACGTGGGTGATGGTGTCGCCCACCTTCACGTCGGCCAGGGTCTTGATGCTGCCGGTGAGGTAGCCCACCTCGCCGACGGAGAGTTCGTCGACCTTGGTCATCTTGGGGCTGAACACGCCCACCTCGTCCACCCGGTGCTCGCTGCCGGTGGCCATGAACAGGATGGTCTCCCCGGCCTTGAGGGTGCCGTTCATGACCCGGACCAGGCAGACCACGCCGCGGTACTGGTCGTAGTGGCTGTCGAACATCAGGGCCTGCAGGGGCGCCTTGGGGTCGCCCTTGGGGGCCGGCACGCACTTGACGATCTGCTCGAGCACCTGCAGGCAGTTCTCGCCGGTCTTGGCGGAGACGTTGACCGCGTGGGCGGTGTCCACCAGGCCGATGACGGTGTTGATCTCCTCCAGCACCCGCTCGGGCTCGGAACTGGGCAGGTCGGTCTTGTTGAGGACCGGGAAGATCTCCAGGTCGTTCTCCAGGGCCAGGTAGGTATTGGCGAGGGTCTGGGCCTCGACGCCCTGGGTGGAGTCCACCACCAGGATGGCCCCCTCGCAGGCCGCCAGGCTGCGGCTCACCTCGTAGGTGAAGTCCACGTGCCCCGGCGTGTCGATCAGGTTCAGGGTGTAGATCTGCCCGTCCAGCGCCGGGTACTTGAGGGTCACGGCGTGCGCCTTGATGGTGATGCCGCGCTCCCGCTCCAGGTCCATGTCGTCCAGGATCTGGGCCTCCATGTCGCGGCGGGCGATGGTGTTGGTCAATTCCAGCAGCCGGTCCGCGAGCGTGGACTTGCCGTGGTCGATGTGGGCGATGATGGAGAAGTTGCGGATGAGGTTGGGGTCGGTCACGCGTGGCCTTTTGAATTTCCCGTTCGGGAGGGTTCCCAGAACCGTCCATTGTATCGTTGGAAGCATGTTTCGTCTTGCCTGGGCTCTCATCCTCTGTCTTCCGGTCCTGGCCGGGCCCGTTTCGGGCCGGGTCACGGACGGCTCCCGCGGCCTTCCCGGAGTCCGGGTCTATCCGGACCGGGTGCCCCGGGTCCGGCCCGGAACCGCGCCGCCCGTGGCGTTCACCGATGCGGACGGGCGGTTCGGCCTGGACCTGGAGCCCGGCGACACCGCGGTGGTGGTGGAAAAAACCGGCTGGCAGCGGGACCTGGTGCCCCTGGCCGACCTGGCCCGGCCGGTGGCGCTGCGGCCGGCCCCGGCCTTCCGCCGGGAGCGGGTGCTGGTGGTCCGGCTGGATTGGCCCGACCAGCCCGAGCTCCGCAGCGACCCGGAACTGCGCGCCCTGCTGTTCAGCCGGGCCCCGCTGGAGGCCAGCGCGGCCAACTATTTCTACGAGATCTCCAAGGGCAGCCTGGAACTGGAGGAGGGCGGCTTCCTGCACCTGGCCGACCCGGACCACCCCGCGCCCCGCAGCAACGCCCAGGTCGGCGCCATGGTCCGCCGGGCCCTGGAACGGCTGCGCGGGCAGGTGCCCGCCGGCTGCGACGTGGTGGACAACCGCACCGGGGCCCTGGCTCCGGACGGCAAGCCCGACAACATCTACGTGGTGGCCCCGGGCATCCCGGGCACGGTCACCAGCGCCACGGACGACCTGGCCGCCATCTGCCTCCTCCAGCCCCTGCCCTGGAAGCCGTCGGAGCGCTGGCCGGTGGTGTTCTTCACCGACGAGACCCCGCTCGGCTTCATCGTCCACGAGACCCTCCACGCCCAGGGCGAGAACCGGGTGGACGATTTCTACCTGGGCGCCCGCGACCCCCTCACCGCCGGCCAGTGGGATGTCATGGACGCCGGCATGTTCCGCGGCTGGGACGGCTTCCATCCCGGATCCGGCCCCTGGCAGGAGGACACCGCCTACAGCCCCTCCCAGCCCATGGGCTGGACCCGGGCCGAGCTTTGGTACCACGGCGCGTTCCGCGAGACGGTCGCCACCCGGCGGGCCGCGCGCGGCTGGGAGGGCTGGCTGGACCCCCTCGAGCGCGCCCCCCGGGGCCTGCCCCAGCGCCTGGTGCTGGCCGACCCCCGCCGCCGGGGCCGGTTCTGGGAACTGAGCGTGCGCCGCCCCCTGGGCTACGACCGGGGCCGGGTCGGCGGCCGCTGGGGGCCGGGCTACGAGGGCCTGGTGGTGGCCCGGATCTCGCCGTTCCTGCTGACCCGGGGCGAGCCCCGGGGCCCGGTGCGGGTGCTCGACGCCCATCCGGGCACCCCCGAACCGCCCCGGCCCCGCTATCCCGGCGGCCGCTGGCAGCTGGACGACGCCGCCTTCAACCTGGGGCCGGGCGAGGTCCCGGCGGGCCGGGACGGGCCGCTGGCCTGGGAGGTGCTGGAAACCGACCCTTCCGGCCGCATGCGGATCCGGGTGCGGATCCGGTAGAATCGCCGCATGCCCGACGACGCCTTCGCCCACGCCCCGGACGCGGAGACCCTGATCCGCCACCGGCCCTATTCCGCGGCCATCCTCGGGCTGATGACCCTGGTCATGGGCGGCGCCGGCCTGGCCATCCTGGGGGTGCCGTTCTACACGGCCCGGGACGTGGCGGTGGACGCCTCCCATGGATCCGGCCAGCTGGTCATCACCCGGACCTACCCGGTCCTCGGCCCGCGCCGGGAGGTTCTGCCCCTGGCCGGGATCCGCGCGGCGGGCCTGCGCAGCCGGACCACCAAGAACGGCCCGCCGGTCTTCGGCGTGACCCTCCTGACCGACGCCGGGGAGCAGGACATCGACTCCGGCTACGCCGGCACCGGGCGCCAGGCCCAGCAGCGCGCCCTGGCCGCCTTCCTGGCGGACCCGGGGGCGGCGCCCCTGCACCTCGACTACGACCGGGGCAGCGCCTGGGGCTTTCTTCTGTATCTCACCTCCCTGGTCTGGCTCTGGGTGCTCTGGACCATCTGGCAGGAGGGCACCCTGCGCTTCGAGTGGTGGCGCCGCGCCATCGTGCTCGAGCGCCGGCGCTGGCCGCTGCCCCTGTGGACCCGGGCCCTGCGCATGGACGAGGTCACCGGCGTCCGGGTCGACGAGCGCGGCGGCGCCGCCCGGCGCCAGCACGGCTACCGGGTGGTGCTGAGCCTGGCCGGCGGGGAGGATCTGCCGGTGCTGCGGTCCTGGAGCAGCGACGGGCCCCGCGCCCGGGCGACGGCCGCCCGGATCAGCGAGCTGCTGGCGCGGCGGTAGGCAATCCGGCCGCGTGCCGGCGCTTCACCTCGAAGGCGAAGCTGTCCAGCAGCTCGGGATCCGCGGGCTCGCCGTTCATGGAGAGCGCCAGCACCGGCAGCCCCTCGCGTTCGGCGGCGTGCACGAACTGCGCCTCGGCCAGCTTGTTGGGCATGCATTCCATGGGGCCGGTGAGCACCGCTCCGGCGATCTGGCCTTCGTGCCAGGCATGGAGGGCCCCGCCCAGGCTCAGGACCGCCTCGCCCTCCAGGGCGTCGCGCAGATAGGGCCGGGCCGCCTGGAGCAGGTCGGCCACCGCGGGCTTGGGGGGCAGGCCGAGGGCGGCGGTGGCCTCCTTCTGGCAGAGGTCCCGGAGCCTGCGCTTGATCCAGCTCTCCAGCTGGGCGCCGGGTCCCGTCTTCAGGCCCGCCGCCAGGGCGGTGTGGTCGGCGTAGATCATCACCTCGCTGGACCCGTCCACGGTGGCGCGCAGGCCGCGGTCGTTGAGCTGCCGGAGCAGGGAGCCGTTGGCGAAGGGCTCCAGGCGGACGTAGATCTCCCCCGTGACCAGGACCTGGGGCAGCTCCCGGCCCGAGTCGGCGCGGGCCAGGGAGCGCAGGGCCCGCCGGAGGCAGGCCGGGATTCCGAAGGCGCGGCCGGTGGCCAGCTCCACCAGCACCCGGCTCGGCGACAGGTCGCCGGCGGCGGCCTCCCGCAGGTGCCGGAGAAGCTTGGCCAGCCAGCCGCGGTAGCGCCGCTCGGCCTGCCCCGGGATCCGCTCGGCGGGCCGGACGTGGGTGAGCCCGTCCTGGAGCGTGCCGATGGCGGTGATGCCGGTGAAGACCAGGGCGGCGAACCCGGGCGGCAGCCCCTGGAAGAAATCCCCCCAGGGCGGCGACCAGACCCGCACCCGCTCCTGCAGGCCCAGGCGGGCGATGATCAGCTGCTCCAGGTTGCGGTAGGCGCCGAACCGGCAGGGCCCGCAGGCGCCGGGCATCAGGAACAGGAACCGCTCGCCGGGATCCTTCGCCACCCGCTCCAGCATGGAACCCAGGGTGAGGGTGAGCGGCAGGCACTCCTTCCCCGAGGTGTGCCGCCGGCCCTCCCCCAGGGTCGCCGAATCCACGAAGGGCAGGGCCTCGGCGCGCAGGCCGAAGCCCTGGAACACCGCCGCGGCGGCCATCGATTCCGGTCCCATGGACGGAATCAGGAGGATCTCCCCGGCGGCCGCGATCTGGTGGAAGGGGGGGGACCCCACCTGCAGGCGCTCCATGCCGGTGGGCTCGGGGGCCGCGCCCCCGCGGCCGGCCTCGCGGACGCAGTGCAGGAACGCCTCCACCCGGGTGCGGGTGCCGGCGTCCCCGGCATGGCCGTCGGTCTCGATGGTGGCGAAGGGCTTGCCCTCCATGAGCCAGGCGAAGAAGTGGGCCGTGAAGCTGTCCGGCCCGCAGGCGTAGTTCGAGCAGAAGACGCTGTGCAGGCCCGGGGTCCTGCGCACCTGCCAGGCCGCGCGCAGGATCCGTTGGCTGTGGCCCCAGAAGATCTCCGGGAAGGTCGGCGTGTCCGGCTCCGGCGGCAGGCAGTCCATGGGGATGGCCATGGCGCCCTGCTCCCGGAGGATCGTGGGGACATTGGAATTGAGCACATCGTTGTGGATGGTGTAGCCCCGGCCCAGCACCGCCACGGCCGGCAGGCCGTGGCTGCCGGCATAGGCCAGGGCCCGGCGCCCCAGCTCCAGGAGCCCCGCGTCGAAGCCGGCCTGGGCGCTCCGGCCCGCCGCCAGGGCCGCGTCCGCCTTCCCGGCGGCGCCCACCCCCAGCTCCCGGGCCAGGCTCCGGCAGCTGGCCCGGAACGCCGGCGAATCGAACAGGCCCGGGCCCATGTCGACCACCGGCGAGAGGATCCGGGGGCCCCCGGCCAGGATCGGCCGGAGCACGTCCGGGGCGCCCTGGGTGATGGGGCAGGCCGCGGAATGGGGCTCGCCGTCGACCCGGGGCAGCTCCCGGATCATGGGGAGGAACAGGTAGTCCGGACCGCCTTCGGCCATGCCGGCCACCACCCCGTGATACTGCTGCATGGGCGCGCAGAAGGGGACTGCGGCCGTCTCGATGCCCCGCTTCAGGGCCTCGCGCCCGGCCGGCGGAGCCAGGACCAGGTCGAAGCCCAGGGCGTGGATGAAGGTCGCGAAGAAGGGCAGGAGCCCGTGCAGCTGGAAGGCCTCGCCCAGGGCCACGGTGGGCAGGCCCCTGGCCCCGGTCAGCGGTCCGAGGGCCTTTTCCAGGAGCTCGCGCCGTTCCCGGAACGGGTCGGGGGCCCGGTCCGGCAGCTTGGCCCGGCGGAACCCCTTGTCCCACAGGGAGCATCCGCCGCCCCAGGTGAAGCGGAGCGCCTCGCCCCCCACCCGGGTCGAGAGCCGGTCGATCCGGCAGCGGTTGCCGGGGCTCCCGCAGCCCTGGGTGGACTGGCAGGGGAACTGGTCCTTGGCCACCACCTCGGCCGCCAGGAAGCGGCCCCCGTCCAGGGCCGGAAGCCCGGCCCAGGGCAGCTCCCGCCCGGCCAGGAGGGCGATGCCCAGGGCGCCCATCAGCCCGGGCCGCGGCGGGACGATCACCTCGGCGCCGGTCTGGCCCGCCACGGCCGCCGCCAGGGCGGTGGACGCGAACGGCATGCCCTGGCAGAAGACCACCTGGCCGACGCTGCGGGGGCCCTTGACCCGGTTCAGGTAGTTGGCGACCACCGAGTGGTAGATGCCGGCGATGATCCGGTCCTGGTCCATGCCCGAGGCCACCGCCTCGTCCATGACCTCGGCCATGAAGATGCTGCAGTGCTGGCCCAGGGCCGCGCAGCCGCCGGCGGCCAGGGCGGTGGCGCCCAGCTCCCGCACGTCCTTCAGGCCGTGGAAGCGCAGGCCCTGTTCCTCGATGAAGGAGCCGGTCCCGGCGGAGCAGGCCTCGTTCATGGCGGCGTCCACCACCCGGCCCCCCTCCAGGCGGATGTATTTGGCGTCCTGGCCGCCGATCTCGAAGATGGTGTCCACCCGGGGATCCACGGCCAGGGCCCCGGCGGCGTGGGCGGCGATCTCGTTGATGATCCAGACCGCCTGGCCGCCGTAGCAGGTGGCCAGGAGGGAGCCGACGATCTCCCGGCCCGAGCCGGTGACCCCGAAGCCGCGGATCCGGTGCTTCGCCCCCGGGCCGGCCAGGAGGTCGCGGAGCAGGGCCTGGGCGGCGTGGACCGGGGCGCCGTCGGTGCCCACGTAGCCCTCCCACACGGTCCCGGAGCTGACCGGGTCCAGGGCCACGGCCTTGGCGCCGGTGGAGCCGATGTCGAAGCCGACCAGGATGTCGATGGGCTCCGGCCACTCCGCCGGCGGCGCCGGTGGCAGGGTGCGGACCCGGGCCAGGGCCGCGGCCAGGGGGGGCAGGGTTTCCACCGGGCTGCAGGCCGGTGGCCGGACCAGTCCGGGCAGGGGGTGCGTCCCGGCCCCGCGCTCCGCGGCCAGGAGCGCCGCGCCCAGGGCCTCCAGGAACAGGCCGTCCTCCCCCGGGGCCGCCAGCAGGGTCAGGCCGTGGCGGGCGCAGAAAGCCCGGAAGTGCGCCTGCACCCGGGCCGACCGCGCCACGCCCCCCGCGAGCAGCACCCGTTGGGGACAGCTGGCCGGCTTCAGGAGGGTCTGCACGTTCTCGCAGATGGCATCCAGGAGGCCGGCGAGGATGCGCTCCCGGCGTTCCCCCTTGTTGGCCAGGTGGGTCATGTCGGTCTTGAGGATGACCGGGCAGCGCCCGGACAGGGGCGCCGGATCCGGCACGCCCTCGGCCAGGCGGGCCGCCTCCGCCACGTCCAGGCCGAACCGGCCCACCAGCTGCTGGAGGAAATTGCCGGTGCCCTGGGCGCAGCGCCCGTTCTCCCGGAACCGCTCGCGCCCGGGCCCGCGCAGTTCCAGCACCGAGAAGCCGCGGCTGCCGATGGAGACCACCGTGAGCGGTTCGGTCCCGCAAAGGAACCGGGCCCCCGCCGCCAGGGCCTGCCGGGACGGCACCCGCAGGAGCGCGACGTTGCGGCCCAGGCGGCCGGTGACCGCGGCGCCGGCGACGCCGTCCCAGTCCAGTCCCGCCAGCACCGCCCGCAGGCGGCCGCCGGGATCCTTGCCGTGCGCGACCTGTTCCCGGGCGCCCAGCCGCCAGTTTCCGGGCGATCCGGTGAGCTCGAGAACCTTGAGGGTCTCGGCACCCAGGTCGATGCCGATGAAGCGGGGCATGGGTGACTCCCGGTGGATGATCCGTCAAGGCTAACGATGACCGGAATCCAGTCCGGAGATCAACCCGGAGCCGGGCACGGCGCGCCTGCCGCCTTCCGCGCGCAGGCCCGGGTGAACCACAGCCACAGCAGCCCCCCGAACAGCACCAGCCCGGCGCCCGTGATCCGGCTGGTGGAGAGCCAGGGCAGGCCGAACCAGAGGCCCCGGTCCAGGTCGCCGCGCCAGGTCTCGATGATGGAGCGCTGCACCCCCTCCAGGACGAAATACAGGGCAGCCACCTGCCCTGGGAAGCGGCGCCGGCGCCACACCCCGAGCAGGACGATCAGGGAGATGGTGTTGAAGGCCATGGTGTAGAGCTGGACCGGGTGCAGCGGGACGCCCAGCGGTGTCCCGGAGAGCCGGTAGGCCTCCGGATCGGTGTAGGTGACCGCCCATGGCAGGCGGGAGACGCTGCCGTAGCAGCAGCCTGCGTAGTAGCAGCCCAGCTTGCCCAGGTCCTGGCCCAGGGCCACCCCCGGGAAACAGGAATCGAGGGTGCCCGCCAGGGGCACGTTCAGCTTCCAGGACCGCCAGAGCAGCCCCGCCGAGCCGCCGTAGATGGCCCCATGGAAATTCCCCGCGGAGGTCAACAGGTCCCAGGTGAAGATTTGGGAAATGGCGGTGCCTTTCAGGATGAGGACCCCAACCAGGAACAGCTTCGCGCCCAGGACCCCGGACACAAGGCAGGTGAAGGCGATGTCCAGGACACTCTCCGGCCGGACCCCCTCCCTCCGGGCCAGCCGGTACCAGACCGCCACGGCCAGGAGGTAGGAGACGGCGTACAGGACCCCGTAGGTCCCGATATGGAAGGATCCGGAGGAGAACAGGTAGGGGTGCATGGGCTCAGGGCCCGGGCATGAAGGTTTCGGTGACGACATCGCCCAGGTAGCCGAAGGCCACGACCACCGAGCCGTCCTGCAGCAGGCTCGCCGTGTGGCGGTAGCGGGCCGCGGCCAGGGGCGCCGCGGGCGCCCAGGTGGCCGTGGCCGGCAACCCGGGCGCGGGCGTATAGATCTCGGTGCTGGCGAGGGTGCCGTTCATGCCGGAACCTCCCGTCACGAGGACCTTACCGTTCGCGAGCACGGTGGCCGTGTGGTCCATCCGGGCCGCCCCCATGGAACCGGTGGTGGTCCAGACCGCGGTGGCGGCGACACCGGGCGTGTAGACCTCCGCGCTGGCGAGCATGCTGTTGTTCACGTCCTCGCCACCCATCACCAGAACGGTGCCGTCAAAGAGCTGGACGGCCTTGTGCAACTGCCGGGCCGTGGCAAGGGGGCCGGTGGTGGTCCAGTTCCCTGGGATCTCGGTCCAGATTTCGCTCACATTGGTGGGACTGCCGCTGGTGGTGCGGCCGCCGGTCACCAGGATCGTGCCCGCGTTCGAGGCGCCCACCAGGGTCGCCGTATGGTTGTAGCGGGCCACGGACATGTTCGGCTGGGCGGTCCAGGTCTTGAGGTTGGGGTCATAGAGTTCGGCGCTCTTCAGGGCTCCGCCTGCCCCCAGGCCGCCCGTCACCAGGACCGTGCTGTCCTCCTGGAGCGTGGCCGCATGGAACTGGCGCGCCGCGTTCATCGGTGCGGTGACGGCGGTCCAGGTGCCCGACTGGACATCGTAGAGTTCCGAGCTGGAGAGGGTCGTGCCCGAAGCGTCCTGCCCGCCGGTGACGAGCACGGATTTGCCGTCGATCAGGAGGGTGGCCGTGTGGTACTTCCGGGGCGCGACCATGGCTCCGTTGGTGGGTTTCCAGGTTCTCGTGACGGGGTCGTAGAGGATGGAGCTGGGCATGCCCGGGGCCCCGATGCCCCCCGCCACCAGCACGGTTCCATCGGTCAGGACCGTCTCGGTGTGGTAGTAGCGGGCTGAGCCCAGCCCGGGGAAGGGCGTCCAGGTTCCGCCCGCATAGGTTTCGGAGTTGCCCAGGAGGCCGCCGCCGCCGCTGCCGCCGCTCCCGCCGGCCACCACGACGGTGAGCTGGTCCGCCAGCACCGTGGCGGTGTGGGAGGACCGCGGCTCGCTCAGGGATCCCGTGGCCGTCCATGTCCCAGAGCCGGGGGCGTAGATCTCCACACCGGCGAGGGCCTGCCCCTGCATGGGGTCGTAGCCTCCCACCACCATCACCGACCCGTCCTTGAGCTGCACCGCCGCATGGGTGGTCCTGGCGGCGGCCATGGCCCCGGTGGCGGACCAGGTGGCGGTGCCGGGGGAGGCGAGGTTGGTGGCGTAGAGTTCGGCGCTGTTGATCGCATAGTTCATGGCGGTTCCGCCCGCGACCATGACGTTGCCGTTGTTCAGCAGCGTGGCGGTGTGGGAATAGCGGCCGTTCCCGAGGCTGCCGGTCGCGGTCCAGGCCTTGGAGGCCGAGCTGTAGACCTCGGCGGTGGCCAGGGCGAAGCTGTTGGCGAGCCCCAGGCCGCCGGAAACCAGCACATGGGTCCCGTCCAGGGCGACGGCGGCGTGGTATTGCCGGCCCGCGGCCATCGCTCCGGTGGCGGTCCAGGTCCTGGCCGCGGGGTCGTAGATTTCCGCGGCGGTGATGCTGGGATTGCTGGAACCGGCGCCGCCCCCCGCCACCAGCACCGTGCCGTCGCCCAGGAGGGTCGCGGTGTGGTTGTAGTGGGCGGTCACCATGGCCGGGGTGGCCGTCCAGGCGCCGGTCGCGGGGTCGAAGATCTCGCCGGTGGTGAGGGCGTTGCCGGAGGCATCCAGGCCCCCGGCCACCAGCACGGTGCCGTCCTGGAGAAGCGAGGCCGTGTGGCCGATCCGGGCCGACATCATGGCCCCGGTCGCGAACCACCGGCCCGTGGCCGGGTCATAGAGCTCCGCGCTGTTGAGTACGGCCTGGAAGCCCTGGACATAGGTCCCTTCGCCACCCACCACCAGCACCCGCCCGCTGGGGAGCAGGGTGGCGGTGGCGCCGGTGCGCACCGTCGTCGGCGCGCCGTCCTCCACGAGCCAGGTGCCGGTCTGGACATTGACCGTCCCCGACAGGGTGGTGCTCCCGGTCACTTCCTGGAGCTGGAAGGTCCCGACCGTCATGCCGGCCGAGAAGCTGTCCAGGTCCAGCCCGGCCGTGCCGGTCAAGGTGCCGGTGGCGCTGCCGGGGACGATGGACCAGGCGAAGGCCTGGCCCTGCTGGACGGGCGCGACGCTGGCCTGCATCCAGGTGTCGCCCGGGTGCACGGAGGGCGGCAGGACCAGCTGCAGTTTCGAGGCGGTGGAAGCGAGCACCGTGATGGAGAGGTTGTCCGTGGTGTGCCCACCCGCGTTGGTGGCGGTGACGGTGTAGGAGGCCGCGACCGCGGCCACGGTGGGCGTCCCGCTGATGATGCCGGTCGTGGGGTCGAGGGCCAGCCCCGAGGGCAGGGCCGGGGCGATGCTGTAGCTCGCCACCGCGCCGCCGGTGCTGCTGGGGGTGTCCGGCGTGATCAACTGGCCGACGGTGAAGGAAGGCGCCTGGGCACTGTAGGTCAGGTTGGCGGGCGCGGCGATGACGACGGCGATGGAGAGGGAATCCGTCGTCTGCCCGGTGGCGTTGGTGGCGGTGACGATGTAGGTGGCCGCGACCGCGGCCACGGTGGGCGTCCCGCTGATGATGCCGGTCGTGGTGTCGAGGACCAGCCCCGTGGGCAGGGCCGGGGCGACGCTGTAGCTCGCCACCGCGCCGCCGGTGCTGCTGGGGGTGTCCGGCGTGATCGGCTGGCCGACGGTAAAGGAAGGCGCCTGGGCACTGTAGGTCAAGTTGGCGGGCGCGGCGATGAGGACGGCGATGGAGAGGGAATCCGTCGTCTGCCCGGTGGCGTTGGTGGCGGTGACGATGTAGGTGGCCGCGACCGCGGACACGGTGGGCGTCCCGCTGATGATGCCGGTCGTGGTGTCGAGGGCCAGCCCGGCGGGCAGGGCCGGGGCGACACTGTAGCTCGCCACCGCGCCGCCGGAGCTGCTTGGAGTGTCCGGAGTGATCGGCTGCCCGACCGTATAGGAGGGCGCCTGGACGCTGTAGGTGAGGTTGGTGGGCGCGGCCAAGGCGGCCGCCGCGACCGTGATCGAGAGATTGTCCGTGGTATTTCCGCTTTTGTTGGTGGCGGTGACGGTGTAGGTGGCCGCGACCGCGGCCACGGTGGGCGTCCCGCTGATGACGCCGGTCGTCGTATCGAGCTGCAGCCCCGTGGGCAGGGCCGGGGCGATGCTGTAGCTCGCCACCGGGCCGCCGGTGTTGCTCGGGGTGTCGTTGGTGATCGGCTGGTACTGTGTGTAGGTGGGCGACTGGACGCTGTAGGTCAGGTTCGCGGGCGCCTTGAGCAGTTCGTTGGGGGATGGCGTGCACCGGAACTGGCTGCCGATAAGGGCAAATGTCCCGATCAGAATGGCGACGACCCAACGACCCTTCGACATGGAACCCTCCGCTTGACAGATAAGAAGTGGAAAGGAGACGGAATCACCGGTCACCTATTACCTGGATCCGGCGCAGGGCGTTGATGAAGACAAGACAATCTACTGCATAATCAAGGGACAACAATGTAAAAATCGATAAATTTAGTATTAATTATTAATTATTTTTTGTAATGCATTTCCCGTTTTTTGGGGGATTCATAAAGATTTGTTTTCCAGATACATGCCAATATTTTTTAAATATTTTCGTCCCGGAATATGCAATACCATTGACAGGATAGATGATGTCGGTGTCAACAATTGTTCCAATTTGGGTTGGCTGCCCATGGGGAATCGTTGCTATCCAGTGTAAATTTAAATTTAATTAATTTAACCTTATGGTATGGTCGCAAATCGTGTGTCCGGCCTGGCGCCTCGGCCAGTCGGCCGAGGCAGGTACCGGCCAGGCCCGAGCCCTGAGGGCGGAGATTGAATTCATCAACTAGTTGAAAAACTTGACCCTAATAGATTGCGTCGCAATTCCAACGCCTTATATTGCCTTGGCATTTTCAACCCGTCTGCGGACGGAACCCCCCCATGTCCGTCAAATTCCTGGAACCATCCCCGGGTGATGGTCCAAGGAGGGTTTGTGTTCAGGAAATCCTGGATCTTCGCCATCCTCGCCCTCACCTTCCTGTTGACCGGGCTCCAACTCCGGTGTTCCGCGTCGGGCAGCACCCCGGCCACCCCCAGTGTCCTGGTCTACCCGGGTGACATCACGCTCGCCGCCGGGGCCAGCGAGGCCTTCCTGCCCCAGGTCGCAGGTGTCCAGGGCGCCGTGACCTGGGCTCCCTCCGCCGGCACCATCACCGCCCAGGGCATCTACACGGCCCCGGCGACCCCCGGGACCTACACGGTCACCGCCACGGTCGGCACCACGTCCGGCCAGGCGACGGTCATGGTGGTGGCCCCCCCGGACACCCTCATCGCGCTGAACCCGCCCTCGGTGAACCTGTTCCCGAACGGGACCCAGGCGTTCACCTACACGGTCACCGGGACGCCCCTGGCCGGCAGCCCCGCCTGGAAGGTCGACGCGGGCACCCTGGGCGGGACCGTGGACGGCAGCGGGAACTACAAGGCGCCCGCCGCGCCCGGCATCTACTATGTAAGGGCCATGCCCTCCGGCACCGCTGGGCCTGGCGGCTATGCCGTCGTGAACGTCCGGAGCCAGCCTGCCACGGGGGTCACCACCCTCGCCGCCGCCCCGGATCCGGCGGTGGTGACCGCCGGCGGCATGCAGCCCTTCGCCGCGACCCTCAACGGCGCGGCCAGCGGCGCGGTGGGCTGGGCGGTCAATGAAGGGCCCGCAGGCGGTTCGTTCGGGACCGGCGCCGCCGGCGCGGTCTACACCGCGCCGGCCACCCCCGGGGTCTACGAGGTCCTGGCCACCGCCACCGCCGATCCCACCCAGACGGCCATCGCCACGGTGAACGTGGTCGCCGCGGGCACCTTCGCCGTGGCCGTGGATCCACCTGCGCCGATCCTGGGGTTCGGCGCCCAGCAGACCTTCACGGCCCGTGTCTCGGTGGTTTCCAACCAGGCGGTGACCTGGTCCGTGGACGAACTGGCGGCGGGCACGGGGATCACCTCGGCCGGCGTCTTCACCGCGCCGGCCTCGGGCGGCCCATACCATGTCCGGGCCACTTCCGCCGAGGACGGGACCACGTCCGGCCTGGCCACGGTCACCCTGGCTCCGCCTCCGCTCCTGACCACCCAGCCCCTGCCGCAGACGGTCACGGCCCCGGCCAGCGCCACCTTCTCGGTCGGCGCCTCCGGGAGCCCGGACCTGGCCTACCAGTGGTACGTCAATGGCCCGGACATCGCCAACGGCCCGGCCATGGCCCCGGGCGCCAGCGCGGCGGCCACCTACACCACCCCGCCCACCACCCCGGCCAACAACGGCGAGACCTACTATTGCCTGGTGACCGGCAACGGCGTGGGGATTCCGTCCAACGTTGCACTGCTGACCGTCGATTACAGCCCGGTCATCTCGGCCCAGCCCGGCGACCAGAGCGTCCCGCCCGGCGGGGCGCTCAATCTGTCCGTCACCGCGGCGGGCAATCCCGGGCCCCTGGCCTACCAGTGGTACCACGGCGGTTCCCCGATCGCCGGGGCCACCTCGTCCACCTACTCCGTGGCCGCGGCGGCCAGCGGCGACGCCGGGACCTATTATGTGGTCGTCACCGACCCCATCGGCTCCACCCGGAGCGCCACCGCCACCGTCACCGTCGCCGCGGCTTCGAACCTCTCGGTCGCCGGGAACGTGTTCGACATGGGCGGCAACAATCTCGAGGGGATCACGGTGACCCTCGGCACTTCGCCGGCCATGACGGCCACGACCACCAGCAGCGGTTTCACCTTCACCGGAGTGGCCCCGGGAACCTGGACCGTCACGGCCACCGACACCAGCGGGGCCGGCGTCCCGGTGATGTACCCCGCCAGCCAGACCGTGACCCTGACTTCGGCCAATGCCACCGGGGTGAACTTCCACGAGAACGTGGGCTACCCGTTCATGGGCCACGTCACCTATTCGGGCAGCCACAGCGGGCCGATCTCGGTGGTCCTCTACAACGTCGCGACCAACGAATCGTTCGGCACCCTGGTGCCGTCCCCAAGCCCCGGCACCTTCCTCATAAACGGCGTCCCGGCCGGAGCCTACATCCTGGTCGGGTCCATGGACACGTCCGGCATGGGCGCCCTGAGCTCGAACGAGCCCTATGGGATCGTGCTCAGCCTGATCAGCGTGCCGCTGGAGATCGCGACGGACTGGACACTGGCGCTCTCCGACCAGGCCGTCTCCCTTCCGGCCGCTCCGCCCGGACTGGTGGTCAGCCCCATGCATGACGGCGCGGCGGTCGCCTACACCAGCGTCCTCGACGCGTCGCACGAGGAGGAGGCCCTGACCTACACCCTGGACTGGAGCGCCAGCGCCGGCTTCTCCCCGCTGGCCGGTTCGCGGACCTTCCCCATCAACCACCAGGACATCCTGATCAACACCGATGCCAGCCTGGTGGACGGGAGTTCGTTCTACTTCCGGCTCCGGGGCAATGCCGGCGGCCTGTCCACGAGCTATGCGGCCACCGCCAGCGCGGTGACCATCGGCGCCGGTCCGGGCGGCAACTCCGTTTCCGGTTCGGTGACCTTCCCGGGCACGGCCACGGGCCCCCTCCATGTCGGTCTCCTGGACCCCGCGAGCCGTCGGATCTTCGCGGCCACCGTGGCCGGCCCGGCCAGTCCCCAGGCCTACACCATCCCCGGGGTGCCGGACGGAGCCTACCAGCTGTTCGCCCTGCTGGACCAGAACGGGGACGGGCTGGCCGGCCCGGGTGACCTCTCCAACCTCCCCAATGCCCCCGCCCTGGTCGTATCCGGCAGCCTCACCGGCCAGGACCTCGTGCTCTCCGCTGCGGGGAGCACCGCCCAGGTCACCACCACCCATATCCGGAACGCGGGCGCGCCGGACACCTACGCCCTGGACTTCCAGGTCGTGGATGGGACCCGGCACGTGGCGGCGGTCCATGTCGCCTCCGGGCCCAACGCCATGGCTCCCGCCGATCGCGCCAGCCTCGGTTCGAGCCTCTCCTTCAGCAACCCGATCGCCACCGCCCGCCCGGCCCCCGGGGACACCTATTCCCTGGACGTGCAGTACAGCGACGGGACCTCCGAAACCCTTCATCCCCAGGTGACGGCGGTGGTGGACACTTTCCCGGGCGGTCTGGCCCCGGCGGGGAACGGGGGCGGCTCGGGGACCGGCGCCGATGTGCAGCCGGTCTTCACCTGGACGGCGCCCGCCGCGCCCCTGCCGAGCTATACCTACCTGTTCACCCTCCAGGTGCCCGGCGCCTTCACGCCGCTCTGGCAGGTCCCCGGGCCCGGCAGCATCGCGGCAGGCCTGCCCGCCAGCGTCCTGAGCCTGACCTGGGGCGTCGATCCCACCCGCGCCGGGAACCTGCCCGCCCAGACCAGCCTCACCGTGGGCCAGGCCTACCTGTGGATGCTTTCCGTCCAGGACCCCTCGGGCAACCTGGCCCAGGCCAGTGCCGGCTATACCCCCTGAGTATTTTCCCAGGGCGCAAAATATCCCGGGCCTTCCTCCGTCTTCAAGGGTAGAAGGAGGAACCGCTGGAAACCGCCCTGATGTCCGAGCAGGATCGCCAGATCACCGAAACCGTCGCCCGCGAGGCGTCCCGGCTGCGCAATTTCATCCGCCGCTGGGTGCCCCAGGAAGCCGATGTGGAGGACATCCTCCAGGACGTCTTCTACGAGTTCGTGGAGGCCGAGCGGATGGTGGCGCCGCTGCGCCAGGCCGGCGCCTGGATGTTCCGGGTCGCCCGGAACCGGATCACCGATCTTTTCCGCAGGCGGGGCGCCGAGGCCCGCCGGCTGGATCCCTTCGCCCAGGGGCCGGCGGAGGGGGCCCCGGCCCTGGAGGAGTGGCTGCCCTCCGGCGAGGCCGGGCCCGAGGCCGCCTACGCCCGCCGGGTGCTGCTGGAGGAACTGGACGCCGCCCTGGAGGAATTGCCGGCGGCCCAGCGGGAGGTGTTCGTGGCCCACGAGCTGGAAGGCCGCTCCTTCAAGGAGCTCAGCGAGGCCACTGGAGTCCCGGTCAATACCCTGATATCGAGAAAGCACTATGCCGTCCTTCACCTTCGCCAGCGCCTGCGGGCCATCTACAAGGAGTATGTCAATGCGTGAACACCATGGAATGAGGGGCGTCCGGATCCTGCGCTTCCTGGCGGGGGGGATCCTGTTCGCCGGACTGATGGGCCTGGCGGTCATGCTGCTCTGGAACGGCCTCATGCCCGCCCTGTTCGGCCTCAAGACCATCCACTACCTCCAGGCCGTGGCCATGCTGGTCCTGGCCCGGGTCCTGGTCGGCGGCTTCCATCACGGCCCCGGCGGCCTCCTGCACCGGCGCCGGCGGATGCTGGAGCGCTGGGATCGGATGACGCCTGAGGAGCGGGAGAAGTTCCGCCAGGGCTTCCGGGGCCGCTTCCACGGCTGCGGCCAGCCGGGACCGGCTGCCTAGCCCTCGCCCTTGTAGAGGCGCATCTGCTCTTTCGCGCAGTCCGGGCAGGCCCCGTGGCTGAAAGTGGCGTCGCTGTTCTCGGTGAAGTACTTCTCGAGCTGTTCCCAGGATTCCTCCTCGGTCCGGATCTTCTTGCAGTAGGCGCAGATCGGGATGGTCCCCTCCAGGCGCCGGACCCGCGACAGGGCGGCATTGAGTTCCTCGTTCTGGAGGCGCCAGGCCTCGCCGACCCGGACGGCCTCGGACCTGGCCTGTTCGGTCGCGCGGCCTTTGAGGAGGGTTCTGGCCAGGACGGCCGTGGCGAGGATGAACACCACCAGGAGGGACAGCGAGATGGCGGCCTCCTGGTACCACGGGGCCAGGTAGTCGCTGGGCGAGCGGGTCGCGAAAATGTAGTAGGGATAGCCCGCGACCTGGCGGAAGGAGACCATCCGTTCCGTGTGGTCCCGGGCCACGGTCACCTTGTAGGTGGCGGTGACGGAATGGGCCTGGATCAAGGCGCGGGTCTTGTCCGAGACCAGGTCCGAGCCGATCTGGCTGCCCGGCTCCTCCCCCTTCGGGTAGAGGGCGACCAGGCGGGAATCCTGGTCCCGGACCCCGACCGCGCCCCTCCGGCCGATGTCCAGATTGGAGAACAGCCGTTCGAAGGAGCCAACTTCGAATATGCCGATGGCGGCCCCGCCGAACTGCCCGTCCGGGCCATTGAGACGGCGGGCCAGGGTGATGCTCCAACGCCCGGAGACCCGGCTCTGGATGAGGGGCGAAACCACCACGGCGCCGTCCGGGCACTCCTGGAGCCGGCGGAAATAATCCCGGTCGGCGACGGGCACGGATCTCCCGGGCGCCAGGTTGGTGCCGTGGTGGATCTGCCCGTCCGCATCGGCGACGGCCAGACCATACAGCTCGGGCACCCCCTGGATCTGCTCCCGGAGGAAGCCGTCCAACTCCCTGGGGCGGATGCCGCCCGCGGCCATTTCCCGCCGGGTCTCGCGGGCCGTCTCGGCCAGGACGATCCCGATCTTGTCGAAGATGCCGAGGAGGTTGTTCTCCAGGATCCGGGAGGTGTTCTGGGTCCAGATCTCGGCGAGGCGGTCCGCGTGCCGGCGGCCGTTATAGAGGGTGAAGGCGACCAGCAGGGTCACCGCCAGGCTGATGGCGGCCGCCCCGGCCACGACCCTCCGGGGAAACCGGTCCCGGCCCGGATCGGCGGCGGCGCGGGGGGCGGAAGCCAAGTCCTTCATGTCAGTTGGCTCCGAAGGGTGGGGGGTGGAGGTGGCCTCCATTCTCCGCAGCAAGTCGCGGAAGGTGAAGCCATTCCTGTCAGGAGAGCAACCAGATCCCCAGGGGGACGAGGACCAGCACCCAGGAGCAGCCCATGGCCCGGCCGAGCTTGCGCTGGCGACCGGCGCGGGAAAGCGGGATGCCGATCTGCCGGGACAGCCGGGCCTGGGCCTGCGAGACACCCAGGGCGCGGCGCCAGGAGAAGCTGAAACCGGGAATGCCGGTGCCGCGTCGGGGGGACATGGGAACTCCAGAGTGGTAATTAAAAGTTTATCACGGTCCGCCAGGGCCTGCCAAATGGAGAGCACCCGTGCCCAGGATCCCCCTGGATCCCGGCCCCCATACCGCATAAGCTGAGGTATCCCGGAGGCTCCATGCGCGGTCCCCTGTTCTCCATCCTGGCCGTGGCCCTGGCCACCGCCATGGCCGCCGCCGTCCCCGCGGACCCCATGCCGCGGATCCGGGACCAGGCCGCGGCCCTGGCCGCCCGGGGGCTGGCGGATCCGCAGGCCTACGAGAACCTGGCCACCCTGTGCGACGACGTGGGCAACCGCCTGAGCGGCTCCCCGGGCTACACCCGGGCCCTGGCCTGGGGCCTGCGGGTCATGCGCGAGGCCGGCCTGGAGAACGTCCATGTGGAGAAGGTCATGGTGCCGCATTGGGTCCGCAACCGGGAATCGGCCCGGCTGCTGCTGCCCGCGCCCCACGACCTGTCGATCCTGGGGCTGGGCATGAGCGTGCCCACCCCCAGGGGCGGGCTCACCGCCGACGTTCTGGTGGTGTCCTCCCTGGAGGAGCTGGAGGGGCTCAGGGACGATCAGGTCAAGGGCCGGATCGTGCTGTTCGAGGCGCCGTTCAAGGGCTACGGGGCGGGCGCGCGGGTGCGCTTCGCCGGGGCCTCGGCCGCCGCCCGCAAGGGGGCGGTGGCCATGCTGCTGCGGTCGGTGGCCTCGCTCAGCTTCGACACGCCCCACACCGGCACCCTGCACTACGCCGACGGTGTCCCGGCCATCCCGGCCGCCGCGGTCTCGGTGGAGGACGCCATGATGATGCGCCGGATGTGGACGCGCGGGCAGCGCCTGCGGCTGCACCTGGAGATGAACTGCCGGACCCTGCCCGACGCGGAGGGCGGCAACGTCGTGGGGGACCTGCCGGGGGCGGCCCTGCCGGGCGAGATCGTCCTGCTGGCCGGCCATCTGGATTCCTGGGACGTGGGGCAGGGGGCCCAGGACGACGGGGTCGGGGTGGTCCTGGCCCTGCAGGCCGCCCACCTCATCAAGGCCCAGGGGCTGCGCCCGGCGCGGACCGTGCGGGTGGTGTTCTTCGCCAACGAGGAGAACGGCAGCCGCGGGGCCGAAGGCTACCTGGCCCGGCACCGGGATGAGCTGAAGGACCACGTGGCGGCCATCGAGACCGACTCCGGGAACGGCCTGGCCCGCGGCTTCTCCCTGGAGCTGCACGGCCGGGACGGCGCTCCGGCGCCGGACGGCGAACGGTCCCTGGCCGCGCTGAAGGCCCTGGCCCCGATGCTCGAGCCCCTGGGCGCCGGGCGCCTGGTCCTGGGCCACGGCGGGGTGGACATCGAGCCGACCGTGGCCGCGGGGGTTCCCGGGCTGGGCATGGACCACGACACCGCCCACTACTGGGAGGTGCATCACTCCCGGGCCGACACTTTCGACAAGGTGATTGCCGCCGACCTGGCGAAAAACGGCGCGATCCTGGCGGTGGCCACCTATGCGCTCGCGGACATGCCGGGGAGGCTGGCCGCGCCCTGAGCTGTGACCGGGGTCATTTCCCTTTTTTTCCGCCTCGCCCCGCCTGCGCCCCATGTCGATGGAAAAACATAGAATTATGGCGTATATTCCCATTTCCAAGGAACGTCCGCGCCTTCCAGGTATGAACTTTCCGCAACATTCCCGTTCGGCTCGTTCAATAATTTAAGATACCCTGATCCCTTAGACGGACTCTCACGGCGGCCCATGGATCCTGTTCTGTATTCCTATTACATTCCCAGGCATGACCCCGAAGTGGTGGCCAAGAATGTGGTGCGCGCGCATCTGGCTGACCATCTGCTCATGTGGAAGCGCATTTCCGACGCCTCGGAGCTGGTCTACCTCGCCACCTGCCAGCGGGTCATCTTCATGTTCTGGGGCGGGGACGGCACCACCCTCGGGTTCGATCCCGACATCGAGGTGTTCCAGGGCGAAGCCGCCTGGCGGCACCTGCTGGAAGTGGCCACCGGCCTCAACAGCGCCAACCTGGGCGACCGGGAGATCGTCGGCCAGATCAAGCAGGCCCTGGCCATGGCCAAGGAGACCCGCACCGCCGGCCCGGAATCCCAGGCCGTGTTCGACGACATCCTGCGCGAGGCCCAGCGCCTGCGCACCCGCATCGGCCTGGACGACGGCAGCGCCAGCGTGGCCACCGCCGCCCTGCGGCACCTGGAGACCACCCTGACCCCCGGTTCCCGGGTGGCCATCGTCGGGGTGGGTCCCATGAGCCGCTACCTGGCCCAGCGCCTGCCCGAGCGCGGCCTGCACATCACCATGTCCAACCGGACCCTGTCCAAGGCCGAGGCCTTCGGCCTGCCGCTGGTGCCCCTGGCCAAGCTGCAGATGGATCCCGAGGGCTTCGACGCGGTGGTGACCGCCACCGCCAGCTCGGCCCCGATCTTCACCAAGGGCAACTGGGAACGCCTGGATCGTCCGCCCGTGCGGTTGGTCGACCTGGCCCTCCCCTACGACTCCGAACCGGAGATGGCCGACATCCCCTGGGTCACCCGGGTCGATCTGTCCACCTTCCTGGCCGAGACCGAAGGCGGCCGCCAGAAGCGCCGGGACGCCGCGGTCCACGCCGAGCCGTTCATCCTCGGCGCCGTCGAGCGGCTGCGCCGCCGGGCCGAAGGCCGCCACAAGAATTCCAACCGCACCGCCCAGGATCGCCTCACCGACGCCTGGGAGGCCCTGGAAGCGGACGCGATCAGCCCGGGCAGCGTCCTGGCCGATCTGTCCCCGGCCCAGATGGAAGCCCTGGAAGCCCTGCTCAAGCGCGGCCGCACCCTGGCGTTCCGGGCCCTCAACGTCAATCGTGAGCCCGCCCTGGAACAAAGATGAAGATCATACTGGGCACCCGGGGATCGAACCTCGCGGTGCAGCAATCCGAGGCCCTGGTGGCCCATCTGCGAGCGGCCGGCCATGAGGTCGCGTGGAAACGCTTCACCACCCACGGGGATGCCTGGCTGGCCGGACCTCTGGGCAAGGAGGAGGGGGCCGGATTCTTCACCAAGGAGCTCGAGGAGGCCCTGCTCTGCAAGGAGGTGGACCTGCTCATCCACTCCTTCAAGGATGTCGCCCTGGACCGCCCCGAAGGCATCATCACCGCCTGCGTGCCGCCCCGGGAGGACTCCGCCGACTGGCTGATCATGCGTCCGGACGCCCCCGATAATCCGGTCATCGGCACCAGCTCGGAGCGCCGCCTGAAATTCCTGGCCAAGGCCATGCCCAAGGCCTCGTTCACCTGGATCCGCGGCAACGTGCCCACCCGCCTGCAGAAGGTCAAGGACGGCGAACTGCGGGGCGAGCCCCTGCACGGCACCGTGCTGGCCGCCGCCGGCCTGCGCCGGCTGGGCCTGGACCTGACCGGCGTTACGGTCCGGCCGTTCCCGGCCAGTGAACTGCTGCCCGCGCCCGCCCAGGGCGCCCTGCTGGCCGAATGCCGCGCCGGTGAGCCGGGCATCCTCGAGGCCCTGAAGGATTTCCACGACCCCATGACGCTGCGCTGCGTGACCCTGGAACGGGAGGTGCTGCGCGGGATCGGCGGCGGCTGCCAGCAGCCCCTGGGCGCCCTGGCCGTGCCGGAGGGCGCGGGCTTCCGGCTCAAGGCCGCCTATGCGGGACCCGAGGGGATCACCTGGGCCGAGGCCGCAGGGCCCGAAGGCGAGGCCCTGGTGGCCGCCGTCCTGCGGGGCCTGGGACTGTGATGCGCGTGGGCCTGGCCCGCGCCCTGGACGACGCGATGAGCAGTGCCGTCCGGGAGGCCGGCTGGGAACCCATCCCCTTCCATGCCACCGCCATACAGGCCAGCGGGCTTCCGGCCCCCGAGGCGGGGGCCGACGCCGTCATCCTGCTGAGCCCCTCCGCGGCCCGGCTGGCGCTACTGCCGGCGGGCATCCCCTGCCTGGCCCAGGGCGAGGGCACCGCCCGGGCCCTGGCCGGCCGGGATGCGCTGGTCAGCGCCACCCCCCAGGCGGAGGGCCTGTTCGACCTCCTGCGGGAACGCTTCCCGGCCGGCGGCCGGTTCCTCCTGGCCCGGGCCGAGCGCTCCCGGGAGCACCTGGAGGAGGCCGCCCACGGCACCCCCTGGACCCTGATCCCCTGGATCACCCACTGGGAACGGCCGCTGGCGCCCCTGCCGGAGCCGCCGGACGTGGACGCGCTGCTGGCCCTCAGCCCCCTCCAGGCCGAAGTGCTGGGGCCGCTGTCGGGCGCCCGGCTCCGGTTGAGCTGGGGCGAACGAACCCATCGGGCCTTCGCCCAAGTGGGATATCCTGGCCATGGCTGGTGCGAACCCTCCCTCCCCGCATTGCGACAACTGCTCATTTCACGAGGTTGACATGCTGATCCGATCCCGCCGCCTGCGGACCACCAACGCCATCCGCGACATGGTCGCCGAGACCGTCCTGCTGCCCCAGCACCTGATCCAGGGCCACTTCGTCCAGCCCGGGTCCGGCTCCACCGAGATCTCCAGCCTGCCGGGGATCTCCCGCAACAGCGTCGAGGCCACGGTCCGCCAGATCGAGTCCGACCTGAAGCTGGGCATCCGCAGCCACCTGTTCTTCGGCGTGCCCGAACCCTCCGACAAGTCCCCCGATGCCCACGCCGCCCACGACCACGACGGCATCATCCCCAAGGTCCTGCGCGCCCTCAAGAAGGAGTTCGGCAGCGATGTGGTCCTGTTCACCGACGTCTGCCTGTGCGCCTACACCGACACCGGCCACTGCGGGGTCAACGAGGGCCCGGTGATCGTCAACGACAAGAGCGTGGAGATCCTGGCCCGGATGGCCGTGGCCCACGCCGAGGCGGGCGCCGACTTCGTCGCCCCCTCGGACATGATGGACGGCCGCATCCGCGCCATGCGCGAGGCCATGGACCAGGCCGGATTCGCCCAGACCGCCATCATGAGCTACGCCATCAAGCACGCCGGCGCCTACTACGGCCCCTTCCGCGAGGCCGCCGACTCCTCCCCCAAGTTCGGCGACCGCCGGAGCTACCAGATGGATCCGCGCAACGCGAGGGAAGGCTTGCGCGACGGGCTGATGGACCTGGACGAGGGCGCCGACGTCCTCCTGGTCAAGCCGGCCATGCCCAACCTGGACCTGATCTGGCGCCTGCGCGAGAAGGCCCTGTGCCCGATCGCCGCCTACCATGTCTCGTCCGAATACAGCAGCGTCAAGGCCGGGGCCCGCATGGGCTGGCTGGACGAGACCGCCCTGTTCCGCGAGCACCTCCTGGCCATCCGCCGGGCCGGCGCGGACTGGATCGTCACCTACGTGGCCCGCGAGGCCCTCGCCAAGAAGTGGATCTGACCATGAGCAACGAAACCCTGTTCCAGGAAGCCCTCACCCACTTCCCCGGCGGCGTCTCCAGCCCCGTGCGGGCCTTCCGCGCCGTCGGCGGCACCCCCAAGTTCTTCCGCAAGGCCTGGGGCAGCCGCTTCGAGGACGAGGAGGGCCGCCGCTACGTCGACCTCTGCATGTCATGGGGCCCGCTGATCCTCGGCCACGCCCACCCGGAGATCATCAATGCCGCCCGGGAGGCCATGGAGGAGGGCCTGACCTTCGGCGCCCCCAGCCGGCGCGAGCTGGCCCTGGCCAAGCGGATCAAGGCGATGGTCCCGTTCGTCGAGAAGATGCGCTTCGTGTCCTCGGGCACCGAGGCGGTCATGTCGGCCCTGCGCGCCGCCCGCGGCTTCACGAGGCGCGACCGGATCCTCAAGTTCGACGGCTGCTACCACGGCCATTCCGACGCGATGCTGGTCAAGGCCGGGTCGGGCCTGGTGACCTTCGGCGAGCCTTCCAGCGCCGGCGTGCCCAGGGGCTTCGCCGACCTGACCACGGTCATCAGCCTGGACGACCCCGAGGCCCTGGAGGCCACCTTCGCCCAGCTCGGCCACGAGCTGGCCGCGGCCATCATCGAGCCGATCCCCGCCAACAACGGCCTGCTGGTCCAGGACAACAGCTTCCTCAAGCGGCTGCGCGAACTGTGCAGCCAGCACGGCACCGTGCTGATCTTCGACGAGGTCATCAGCGGCTTCCGGGTCGCCCCGGGCGGCGCGGCCGAACTTCTGGGCATCACCCCCGACCTGGTCACCTACGGCAAGATCATCGGCGGCGGCATGCCGGTGGGCCTGTACGGCGGCCGCAAGGACATCATGGCGGTGATCTCGCCGGACGGCCCGGTCTACCAGGCCGGCACCCTGAGCGGCAACCCGGTGGCCATGGCCGCCGGCCTCGCCACCCTGGAGCGGCTCACCCCCACCCTGTACCGCGACCTGGAGCAGAAGGGCGCCAAGTGGGCGACCGCCTTCGCCAAGATGCCCGGCCTGCACGTGCCCCGGATCGGCAGCCTGCTCTGGCCGCTGTTCCAGCCCGGCGTCAAGCGCGCCGACCGGGTCGAGAGCGGCGCCATCGCCCGCTTCAACAAGATGCACGGCCTCCTGCTCCAGGAAGGCGTCTACCTCCCCCCCTCCGGCTACGAAGTGGCCTTCCTCTCCGCCGCCCACGGCGACGAGGAGCTGGCCCACTTCGAACGCGCCATCGGCGTGGTCGCCACCGCCCTCAAGAACGAAGGATGACTATGATCGAAGGGGGACCGCCCGCTCGCTTTGCTCGCTCTGCGTCCCCCCACGAACTCCCCCATCGCGAGCCCGGGCGAAGCCCGGTCACGCGATCCACTTGAAAGAACCGTCATGACCGCACCGCTCGTCCGCGCCCTCAAGGGTGAAGTTCTGCCCACGCCGCCCGTCTGGTTCATGCGCCAAGCCGGCCGCTTCCTCCCCGAATACCGCAAGATCCGCGAGAAGGCCACCTTCGAGGACCTGCTCTACGACTCCGACCTGGCCGCCGAGGTGACCCTGCAGCCCGTGCGCCGCTTCCCCAAGCTGGACGGCGCCATCATCTTCTCGGACATCCTGGTGATCCTGGACGCCCTGGGCTGCGGGGTGGTGATCCCCGAGGGCGGCCCCCGGCTGACCAAGACCCTGGACCAGATCGATCCCGACATCCTGCTCGACGAGAAGGTGTTCGAGCCGGTGCAGGCGGCCCTGCGCAAGGTCCGGGCGGAGCTGCCCGCCCACCAGGCCCTGCTGGGCTTCGCCGGCGCCCCCTGGACCCTCCTGGCCTACGGCCTGGAAGGCAAGGGCAGCAAGAACTGGGTGCGGGCCAAGTCGTTCCTGCACCAGGAACCGGTCCGGGCGCGCAAGTGGCTCGACCGCCTGGCCGACGCATCCGCCCGCCTGCTCAACCTGCACATCGGCGCCGGCGCCCAGGGCGTCCAGCTGTTCGACACCTGGGCCGGCGAACTCGACATGGACGACTACACCACCTTCGCCCTGCCGGCCGCCGAGCGCGCGCTGTCGCAGGTGACCGGGGCCCCCCGCCTGTACTTCCCCCGCGGCATCCTGCCCGCCTGCCTGGACACCCTCAGCTGCGAAGGCTTCGCCGTCTCCTGGCAGGTGCCCATGGCCCAGGCCCGCAAGCTGTTCCCGGGCAAGGTCCTGCAGGGCAATCTCGATCCCACCGCGCTCCTGGCGGGCGAGGAAACGGCCGTACGGAAGGCCAAGGTGATCGTCGAGACCATGAAGGGCCAGGCGCACGTCTTCAACCTGGGCCACGGCCTGCTGCCGGAAACCGATCCGGCGGTGGTGGGCGCAGTCATCGATGCGGTGAAAGGTTAACTGAGACCTTCTCGCATCTGCGAAAATGCAATTTGGAGGCACCCCCCGATGCCCTTGAGTCTGTCCGACCTGATCAAGCACTATGACCGCCCCGGCCCCCGCTACACCGGCTATCCCATGCCGCCGGTGTGGTCCGAGGGCTTCCCCCAGGACGAGGTCGCCCAGGCCCTGGTCCGGGCCGACCAGGACACCCAGCCGCTGAGCCTCTACGCCCACCTGCCCTTCTGCAAGCGGCGCTGCTCGTACTGCGGCTGCAACGTGGTGGTCAGCCCCCGCTACAGCCCGGTGGACAAGTTCCTCACCACCCTGGAGGCCGAGGTCGAGATGTGGGCCCGGCGGCTGCCCAATAGGCGCAACGCGGTGCAGCTGCACTGGGGCGGCGGCACGCCCACCTACCTCAACGTGCCCGACCTGCGCCGGACCTTCCAGCTCATCACCGAGCGGTTCCCGCTTCTGCCCGGAGCCGAAGTCTCCATCGAGGTCGACCCCACCTTCCTGGAGCCCGACCAGCTTCCGGCCCTGCGCGAGATGGGCTTCAACCGCGTGTCCTTCGGCGTCCAGGACCTGGACGAGGGCGTCCAGGCCCTGATCACCCGCGGCCAGACCTGGGACCAGACCCTCTCGACCGTCAAGCAGGCCCGGGAGCTGGGCTTCCCCGGCGTCAACCTGGACCTGGTCTACGGCCTGCCCGGCCAGACCATGGACACCTTCCGCCGGACCCTGGAAAGCACCCTGGAGCTGAGCCCGGACCGCATGGCCATCTACGGCTTCGCCTACCTGCCCAGCGTGCTGGCCCACCAGCGCACCATCCCCAAGGAGACCCTGCCGGCGCCGGAACTGCGCCTGGACCTGCTGCTCCTGGCCGTGGACATCCTGGAGAAGCACGGCTACGTGGCCATCGGCATGGACCACTTCGCCCGTCCCGACGACGAGATGGCCAGGGCCGTCAAGGAGGGCCGGCTGATCCGCAACTTCATGGGCTACGCGGTGGCCGCCGGGTCCGACCTGCTCGGCTTCGGCCCCAGCGCGATCTCCAACGTGGCCGGCGTGTATTCCCAGAACGAGAAGATCCTCACCAAGTGGGAGCGCGACATCGAGGCCGGCCGGTTCTCGGTGCACAAGGGCTACCGCCTGAACGACGAGGACCTGATGCGCCGCTGGCTGATCCACGAGCTCATGGGCCGGTTCGAGCTGCGCTGGGCCGACCTGGACGCCAGGTACGGCGTGGACGGGCCCGCGCACTTCAAGGACGCCATCGAGGAGCTGCGCCTGGAGGAGCCCTTCGGCACCGTCGAGGTGCGGGACGAGGGCGTGTTCATCACCCCCCTGGGCCGGCGTTTCGTGCGCAACGTGGTCCAGCCCTTCGACGCCTACCTCAAGAAGCTCGCCGCCAGCACGCCGTTTTCGAGAACCGTGTGATCCCAGGCCCGGACACCGCCGTCCTGCTCCTGAACCTCGGGGGGCCGCTGCGGGCCCGGGACGTGGAGGGCTTCCTGTACCGGCTGTTCGTCGACCGGGACATCATCAAGTTCCCGGGGCCCGCCTTCCTCCAGCCCCTGTACGCCACGCTGCTGTCCAAGGGCCGGCGCCGGGAGGTCGAGGGCCGCTACATGGAGATCGGCGGCGGCAGCCCGATACTCCGCGAGACCGCGCTCCAGGCGGCCGCCCTGCGCCGGGCCCTGCGCGAGGCCGGGCGCCTCGAGCCGGTGAAGATCGTGTTCCGCTACACCGCGCCCCGGGCCGCGGGCGTCCTGCGTTCCCTGCGCCGCCAGGGCATCCGCCGGCTGCTGCCGGTCACCCTCTATCCCCACGACTGCCGGGCCACCACCGGCTCGAGCCTGATGGAACTTGAGCGCGAGGCCGCGGCCCAGGGCTTCGAAATGCTGCCCGGGGTGCTCAGCTACGCCACCGATCCCGACTACCTGGACGCCCTGGCCGGGCCGCTCCGGGCCGCCCTGGCCGAGACCCCGGCGGCCACGGTGGTGTTCAGCGCCCACAGCCTGCCGGCCCGGCAGATCGAGCGGGGCGATCCCTACCAGCGGGAGATCGAGGCCACGGTGGCGGCCCTCACGGCCCGCATCGCCGGCACGCCGGGCGGACGCGTCCTGGCCTACCAGAGCAAGGTCGGGCCGATCAAGTGGCTGGAACCGGAACTGGGCGGGGTCCTGAAGACGATGGCCGGCCGGGATCTGGTGATCCTGCCTGTGAGCTTCGTCACCGAGCACATCGAGACCCTGCACGAACTGGATATCCTCTTCAGGGAAGTGGCCCTCGCGGCCGGCGTCCGGAGCTACCGGCGGCTTCCCGCGCCGGGCGCGGACCCCGCATTCATCCGCTGCCTGTCCAGGCGCACCCTGGCGGCGCTGGCCACGTCCTGAATCCCCATTCGAAAAGCGAGGCACCCATGAGCACCCTCATCCTCGGCGGCGGCATCACCGGGCTGCTGACGGCCTACTACATGCAGGAGCGGGGCGAGGCCGTGGAGGTCTGGGAGGCGGAGGCCGCCGTGGGCGGCTGGGTGAAGACCCTGCCCTGGGCCACCGAGGACGGCCGGCCCGGGCGCCTGGAGAAGGGCCCCCAGGGCGTGCTGGTGACCCCGGGCAGCCGCACCGACCTCCTGTTCAAGGCCCTCGACCTCAAGCTCAAGAGCCCCGGCAAGGGCGCCCGCTGGGTGGGCGTGGGCGGCCGGCTGGTGCCGGTGCCGGCGCATCCCGTGGGCCTGATGTTCACCCCGCTCATGTCCTGGTCCACCAAGCTGCGCATGTGCCTGGAGCCGTTCATCGGGATCGGCCGCGAGGAGCCCGAGGAGGGCCTCTCCGAGTTCATGGCCCGCCGGGCCGGCGTCGGCATCGCCAAGGAGCTGCTGCCGCCCATGGTCGCCGGGATCCTCGCCAGCCCCGCCGAACTGCTGAGCGTGGACGCCATCCCCAAGCTCCGCCAGTGGGAATCCCACGGCAGCCTGTTCAACGGCATCCGCCAGAGCGGCGTGAGCCACCTGCAGGTGCCCGAGGGCGGCATGGGCCATCTGCCCATCCGATTGACCGAGCGGTTGTCCAGCGTCCGCACCGGCCTGAAGGCCACCTCCCTGGAGCGCACCGGCGATGGTCGCTGGCGGGTCCAGGGCGCTGGCGCCGACCAGACCGTCGACCGGGTGCTGCTGGCCCTGCCGGCCTACGAGGCCGCCCGCCTCCTGGCTCCCCACGCCGAGGCCTCCGCCCAGGCCCTGAGCGAGATCCCCTATTCGTCCGTGAAGCTCTGGCACAGCCGCCACACCCCCCTGGCCCCCTTCAAGGACGGTTTCGGCTTCCTCATCCACCCGGAGGAGGGCCGGCCCTACCTGGGTTCCCTGGTCCCCTCCTGGATCGACGCCGGCTGCGCCCCCGACGACCGCATGCAGCTGCGCAGCTTCATCGGCGACCCGGCCCTCTGGCGCGATCCCAACCCCAACGAGCCCAAGGACTGGGCCTGGACCCAAGGCCGCCTGCGGCGCTGGGTGCCGGCGCTGTCCGACCCCTACCAGACCCGCGAGGAGCTGAGCGAGAACGCCATCCCCCGCGCCGAGAAGGGCCACCGCGGCCGGGTCAGGCGAGCCGTGGCCGGGCTGCCGCAGGGACTGCACTGGCTGAGCAACGCCCGCTTCGGGCCGGGGGTCCGGGATGTGATCGAGGGGCTGGAGCCCTGGCTGGATTCCCTTAATTAGCTGAATCAGGGAAAGGCCGTTGCAGCCATCGAGCCGGGGCGCCAGAAAGATGGAATCTCCGAGAGCACTTGCGAGGTCCCGGAGAAAGCGTCATCCTAGTCTTGGAACTTGGACACGGTAAAGCCGCCTGCCGTAGCACCGGAAGACCGGGAGCGCAATCTAGGGGAACTGGGCGGTCCCTAGCAAGTTCCTTCACTTTCGTTGACCCGCCGGAACTTCCGGCGGGTTTTTTCGATACGGGATCGTTTGGCCCGAAAAAAAGACACGAGGAAGATCTCGCCCTTGCTCGTGCGCTTAACGGTCGCCTCAAAACCAAAGGGTCCGGCCTGCCAAATGAACTGTGCTTTTGCTGGAGAGTCTTGTTCGAAGGCTTCGCCTTCGCGAAAAATGACCGGAACCAGGGCATAGAACTCGGGGCTTATTTCCGGATGGTGGTTTTGTTGCTTCTGAAAAGTGTCGGAAGTAAGCATGACCGTGCAGGTCGAAGCTTGCAGGTATTGGGCCACCCCGGGTGGAATTTCCCCAATCTGGAAGGGGCTTTCAGAAAATCGGGTCCAATCGATCAGAGCGGTGGGCAGGTAGGGGGACTCGGCCAGGGCACTCGCGAGACCCGGGTGACTGGACCATTCAAATGAAACCATTACATATAAGGGCTTTTTTAATTCGTCCATAATATCCCAGCGCCATAATGCTGGCTGTAAAAAATAATATAATTTGGCTTATTAGTAACTTGGGGTCGGGCTCTGGGGCTCCACCGTTCCGGTATAGGGCCCCAGGTGCGTCTTCGGCTCCCGGGTGCCGAAAGCACCATGGTTGACGCTCACGAACACCACCAGGAGGAACATCAGGAACGCCAGCAGCGGCGCGCCGCGCTTGTGCCGGGCCAGCGCCTTCGGGGTCATCTCCGAGAACATCAGGAGCAGGAATACCAGCGGCAGCTTCCAGTGCAGGTAGAGCTCGCTGAAGGGGTGGCTGTGGACGGAGAGCTTCCAGCCCAGGAGGACCAGCCCGGCCAGCACCGCGAGGCGGAAGCACCAGGCGGTGGTGCGCTTCCAGAGCAGGGAGGTGAGGCCCTGGAGGTCGTCCCGGCTCTCCTCGAAGCCGATCAGGACCAGGATCACCAGGGCGGAGCCGCCGCCCAGGGCCATCAGGGTGATGTGGGCCCAGCGGACCAGGGTGAAGGTATCGAAATGGGGCATGGGAAACCTCGAAAGAGGAGGGGCGGGAAACCTGAATTGTCCTACATTACCCTGGGATGGGAAAGTTTGGTTCCCCGGTTGAGGGTATGCTTTAATCGGACATCACGTAGGCAGCCATGGCCAAGACCATCGGAAAGTATGAGATCATCCGGTCCCTCGGGGCCGGAGCCATGGGCGAGGTCCTGCTGGCCCGCCAGACCGGCATCGGCCGGGAAGTGGCCATCAAGACCATCCTGCCCAACGTCGCCAAGGGCGAGGACGCCGAGAGCCGGTTCCGCCGGGAGGCCGAGGCCGCCGGCAAGCTGAGCCACCCGAACATCGTCACCGTCTTCGATTTCGACAAGGACGGCGACCTGCTGTACCTGGTGATGGAGTTCGTCAAGGGCGACGACCTGGAGGACCTGATCAAGTCCAAGGCCCTGACCCAGTCCCAGTTCCTGGAAGTGCTCGCCCAGGTCTGCGACGGCCTGAGCCACGCCCACCGCAACGGGATCATCCACCGGGACATCAAGCCCGCCAACGTGCGCGTGATCCGCGACGGCAAGAACCTCCTGGCCAAGGTGATGGATTTCGGCATCGCCCGGATGGAGGACAGCAACATGACCGCCACCGGCATCGTCATGGGCACGGTGAGCTACATGGCCCCGGAGTACATCCGCGGGGGCCACGCCTCCAGCCAGTCGGACCTGTTCGCGGTGGGGGTGATGCTCTACGAGTGCATCACCGGCCGCAAGCCCTTCGCCGGCGACAACACCACCACCATCCTGTTCAAGATCGTCTCGGAGACCGCCCCTCCCGTCAGCGTGGCCGATATCAAGGGGATCAGCCCCAACATCCGCAACGTCCTGGACAAGGCCCTCTCCAAGGAGCCGGCGGACCGGTTCCAGACCGCCGACGATTTCGCCAAGGGCCTGCGCGCCTGCAAGGATCCCAGCTGGATGGGCACCCTGGACGAGGCCACCTCGCTGATCTCCAGGCACCAGGCGGCCCTGCTGGGCGAGGCCATGCGGGCGGCGGCCTCGCCCACCGTCGTGCAGCAGATTCCGGCGGCCGGCCCCACCACCATGGTGGCGGCGATGCCGGCGGAGCCGGCCCCGGTCGCGATTCCGGCCCAGGCCCCGGTGGAGGCCCCGGCCAAGGGCAAGGCCGGCCTCTACGCCGTCCTGGCGGCGGTTGGCGTGGCCGCGGTGGCGGGCGGCACCTGGGCGGTCACCCGTTCCAAGGCCCCGGCTCCGGCGCCTCCGCTGGTCGTGGCCGTGCAACCCGCAGCCCAACTCCAGGCGGGGACTCCCCCGCCGCCGGTCCAGCCGGCGGTGGTGCCACCCGTGGTGGAGGCTCCCGCCAAGTCCGAGCCGGCCAGGCCCCCCGCGCCAGCCAAGGCCGAACCTGGGCCGGCCGCGCCGAAGGCCGCCCCGCCCAAGGCGGAACCGCCCAGGCCCGAACCGCCCAAGCCCGAACCGCCCAAGCCCGCGGAAAGCCCGGTCAAGGCGATCACCGCACTGATGGCCACCGATCCCCGCCAGGCCTGCAACCAGGCCCGGACCCTGGCCGCCGGCGCCCCCGGCAACGCGGAGGTCCAGGGCCTCTACCTTGCGGCCTGCTACAACAGCCAGAACGCCTTCGACATGGAGCGGGGCTATGCCAGGGCCACGGGCAGCGGGCTCACGGTCAAGAAGATGCTGTCCGCCTCCGAGCCGTTCCGGAAGGTTCTCCAGAAGGAGAGCGCCCTGGCCAAGGCGAAATCCTCCAGCCGGCTCCTGACGGCGGAATTCCTGGACAGGATCACGGCCGACCTCAATCAATAGAATCCAAGTCAAGTCAGGGACAATGGAACGCGTTGCGGGGAGGAGGGATGAGGCCAAGGCTTGCGCCATGCATGGTCCCCCTGCTGCTGCTGGCCCCGGCCCGGCCCGGCGCTGCCGGGGCCCCCGACGGCAAGGTCCGGATCGCCGTACTGCCCCTGAAGGGCGAGGTGGTGGGCCGCTTCGGCGACCGCCAGGAGGAGGCCTACGAGCGGGTCGCCCAGGCCTTCCTGCGCACCCGGCGATTCGAGCTGCTGGACCGCAACCGGCTGGTGGCGGTGCTCGGGGCCGGGGGCAGGGCGGCCCAGCTGGATGAGGCCGGGGCCGCCGCCCTGGGGCGCCGGCTCGGGGTGCGGTTCCTGGTCCTGGGGTCGTACCGCGGCAGCCTGGAACGGGTGGTGGAGTCCTTTCCGTCCAGGGAGGGGACGGTCTACAACGTCTTCTTCCCGGCCCGGATCACCCTCAACCTGAAACTCGTGGACGCGGAGACCGGCCAGGTCACCCAGGCCTTCGAGGGCCAGGGGGCCTCCAAGGAGACCAGCCCGGCCCAGGGGATCACCGAGGTCATGCGCGATCTCTCCGAGAAACTGGATCGGGAGGTGGTCAACTCCTTCCCCCTGAACGGACACCTGGCCAGGATCCTGTCCGAGACGGAGGCCGTGCTGGACCTGGGCCGCGCCGACGGGGTGGCCGAGGGGGACCGGTTCCTGCTGGGCGATCCCGGCCCGGCGGGCCGGGCCGGCTCCGGCCCGCGCCGCCCGGAGCCAGGGCAGGTCCTGCCTGAAATGAAGGTCGTGGCGGTGGAGGAATCCACCTCGATTGTGAAGATTTCTGGTAAACCTTTCCCCCTCAGGTCCGGTCTGCTCCTCGAAAGCGCCCCTAAAAAGCCCGGATTCTGGGAATCCATCGGGGATACACTCAAGAAGTAGTTCTCCTCAACCCAATTTTCCTAGGAGGCTCCATGCGCTCAACCTATTTGCCCATCGGTCTGGCCCTGGCGGCCCTGGTGGGTTGCGCCGAAAAGAAGGCCGTCGACACGGTGGTGCCGGTCACCAGCGTCACCGCCAAGAGCGCCCCCGCCTGGATCGACAACGAGGAGTATCCCGATGGCCTGGCCGCGGTCGGCGTGGCCCAGCCCAACCCCATGGGGGACCCCTCCTTCCAGCGCACCACCGCCGTCAACGACGGCCGGGCCAAGCTGGCCGCCAAGGTCAAGGTCCGCGTTCAGAACATGTTCAGCGCCCTCACCCAGCAGGTGACCAAGGCCTCCACCGACGGCCAGAAGCCGGTGAAGCTCGACGTCATGAACCGGGTCCAGGAGAACGTGACCCGGACCATGACCGACCAGGAGCTCAACGGCAGCAATTCGATCCGTTCCTGGACCGACCCCGCCAACGGCAACTACTACGTTTTCATGGTGATGACCAAGGAAGCCATGGACCGGGCCCTGCACGGCGTCGCCAAGAACCAGATCGACCAGGAGATCGCCAAGGGCGAAGTGTCCCTGGACAAGGCCCTGGACAAGCTGGACGCCGCCATCGCCGCCAGCGAGCCGGGCGCCCATTAGTCCCCGTCGAATCCTGAAGTCCCCGGCCGGGCGCGGAGCTTCCCCCGCGCCTGGCCGGGCTTCGTTATGATGGATCCAGGAGTTTGCCTGTGCGGTTGATTCTGCGATTTCTCTTCTCCGCGGTGGGCCTGCTCGTCGCGTCCTACCTGGTGCCGGGCATCCGCCACGGGGCCTTCATCGATCTGGTGGCGGTGGCGGTCATCCTGGGCGCCCTGAACGGCACCCTGGGCCTGCTGCTCCGGTTCATCGCCTTCGTCCCCATGGTCTGCAGCTTCGGCTGCCTGAGCCTGTTCATCAACGGCCTGGTGTTCTGGGCCGCCGGCTGGGTCGCGGTCCGGCTGGACCTGGGTTTCCGGGTTTCGGGGTTCTGGGCCGGCTTCTTCGGAGCCCTGGTCTCCAGCCTGGTGGCCACCCTCCTGGAGGGGATCTTCCTGGGCAAGGATCAGCCGCCCCCGCCCGAACCGCTCCGGCGGATCAAGATCATCGCTTAAGGAAAAGCCCGAATGGCCCAGGTCTTCGCGCCCGGTTGCGCCCTCATGATCTATTAGCCTGAACTGGCCGAGCGCCTGCTCACGCATCTCAACGGCCGCGGCTCCGCCGTGCCGGAGCACCTCACCTGCTGCCACCACGAGCCCCGGCTGGCCGCCGGGACCCAGGTCCTTAACGTCTGCGCCGGCTGCGACCGCCGCTACCGGGAGCTCTACAAGGGCATCACCACGACCTCCCTGTGGGAGGTGCTGGCCGCCTCCGACGACTTCCCCTTCCCGGACTACGGCGGCGCGGAGATGTCCATCCTCGACCCCTGTCCCACTCGAACCGAAACGCGGGTCCACGACGGCGTCCGCGCCCTGCTGACCCGGATGAACATCCCCGTGGTCGAGCCCGAGGCCACCCGCACCCACGGCACCTGTTGCGGCGACAGTGCCTCCGGGAAAGTGCCGGTGGAGAAGGTCAAGTAGCTGATGTCCAGACGAGCCTGTGAGATGCCCCGGGAGGATGTGGTGGTGTACTGCGTCTCCTGCGTCAAGGCCATGCATATCGGCGGCCGAAGGCCGAGGTAACTGGTGGACCTTCTGTTCGGGGAAGAAACCGGGATCGGCGTTTATGAACCTGATGAATGGCATACTCAGATCCAAGCATTCATCTACTACCACTGAAGGTCATTCCCACTGCGATCCGAAAAGGAGAAGGCCCCTTTCGGGGGCTTTCCTATTGCCTTCATGTTCCGCTAGTCGGTGGACGCGAAGGCGACCTTTAGAATTTTAGTGTTTTTGTCTAAGGTTCAGCCCTGCCGGTGCACCTTTATGCGGGCCTGCACGAGCATGCATCACCGGCCCATGGAGGCCTATGAGGTGGAGCTGGGGGTGCCGGTGCTGTTAGGGCTGGACGCGCCACCCCGCTGCGGAAGGCCCTGGAGGCGGCCATCGCCCGGGCGCGGTCGCGGATCGTAGGCCCGGAGCTGTCTGGCCAGGGTGTCCTTGTGTTGCCGGAGGACGCGGACGACGAGCCGAAGCTCCGGATGCTTACGGCCAACGAGAGGTTCATCCTAGATCTGGAGCCGAAGCGACGAGAAGAATCTGCGGAGGAAGCTGAGGCCGAGTCACCCTGTCTGGCTCCGCCGTCGCAGAAGGCAGCTGAGACTCCACAACCAGAGGGCGGGCTGGAGCGGCGCTTTAATCACAAGTGGTGAGGTTTGGGAGGATGTATCTCGAACCTGCCAGAGGAGAGCTGATTCAGCCATTTTCAGTTGTTATGGAGGGGGCATGCCTCCTGTTAAATGTAGTGAGCCATCCAGCCATTGAAACTATTGAACGAAACCGCCCTCGCAGTCTTCGTTCAACCCAGTTCCAGGCTATCACCAGGACCTATCGGCAGGCCCTATTGCCCATGAAGAGGGTTGGCAGGTGGGCGGTATGCCGGCTCAAGGGGATTCAGAAAGTCGTGTATCGTTCAATCCCTGAAATGTGGCGATCACGGAAAGGCGGAGATATTCTTTTCAACTTTGGTTAGGATTATTTCATCCCCTCAACCAAAGTCTATTCCTCCAGGTATTCCTCAATCCCGATCCATTTACCATCCAGGCTAGCTCCCCTTAGGCCTGGATCCGTTAGGTTGAATCCCGCTCTGGCAAAGGCCCACCCATGAACCTCCCCCTCCTTTCCAGGGTCCTTGCGTTCTTCGCTATCACCGGGGCCCTCCTTGGCCAGACGTCCAACTACCGGATCCTCTTCCCGCCCCACCCGGATCGTGCCTATGGGTTTGGATTCGGCCAGACCGACCCGGGTCTAGCTGGTTCGAGCGACCTCTGGCCTTCCGTTGGGGGGCGCGGCTACAGTGTGGCCATGGGGAAGGGAGAACTTTCCATGGTGATCCCCGTTGCCACTGTTCCAGGCGAGATTCCCATTCCCCTGAGCTTCCGCCTCAACGCCTCCCGTGCCGCTCCGGTGGTCCTGGTAGGGATTTACCAGAGCGGCCCGGGCAATAGCCCGACTACCACTCAAACGATCTCCGCTGGATCCTCTGACTCCAATTCGGTCTCGCCCCTTATCGGGACAGGCGGAGGCAACGGTTACTACTCTGGATTCCTGAACCTCTATCGGCCCGTATTCGGTACGGTGGATTTTGGGTTCATTTCCTCGAGCGATACCCAATATGTCCCGGGAACGGATTTCGATTTCCCCGGGAAGCTGGGCAAATTCTCGCCCAAGAGCTACGTCGTCCTGGAGGATGGGCGAGTCCTGTCCTCTGTGATGGACTTCTCGACCATGACGGGGACTTTCAGCCTTCCGCCCCTTTTCGGGTTCACCGCCAAGGCCGCCAGCGCCGTGACCATCGACACATCCGGTACCTTGGTGAACTACACTGCGGTCTCGACGGACCTCGGATCCTGGACCTCCAAGATTGTGGCTCCATCCGGGTTTACCACAGGCACCCACACGGGCTACCAGGTGGTTATGGACCGCGATCGGGCACGCGTCTACGCATACGCCGCGGAACTCTACGCTTGGATCCCAGTGCTGTGGGTCGACCGGTTTGGGCACTGGGTAACCTTCAAGTGGCAGAATGTCACGACGGGCCTGCCCACCGGGATTGCAGCGGTGCGGGCGGTGACGGCTACAAATCATCGGGGGAACGGGGTCCAGGTGCAATGGGCGGAGCCCACCGCCGGCAGTTCCGCCCCGAACCAAATTCTCCTTCGGGCTGATTTCATCAACGTCCAAGCTCCAACCCTCCAGGCCACGGGCTACGCCGACCTGGCCACCGGTGGATACTATTCCATGCTGCCCCTTGCTGGCGGTCCCGTCCTGCGACCAACCCAGCTTGAAATCGGGAACCCCGGCATGGCGCTGCCCTCCCCGAATTGGACGGTGCTCCCTGTGCCCCTACCGGTAGCCAATCCAGAACCTTGGCCGACCTACGACCAGCTATGGGAATTCGCTTACAATTCCGTCGTCTATCCCTCCGACCAGCTGAAAACCTTCACGGACAACTTGGGGCTCATGACATCCGTGACATGGACACCCACCTCCATCGTGGATCCCAACGCCGCATCCCTGGGTGCCGGGTACCCTCTGGATTCGTACGATAGCGTTCAGACGCTCACATCCACCGATTCCGGCGTCACCCTGACCCAGGCCTTCACTTGGAACCTCCCCACGACTTCCACGGCGCCCAGTTGGACCTCCACCTATCAAAAGACATTTTCCGGTAGCCAGGGCTGGAACAACAATCAGGCCATCGCCACGGCGGACAATCCGGTCACGACCTACACGTTCTACCCCCCCAGTGATCTCAAGTACGGCAATGGAGCGCTGCAGCAACTCCAGGTCGCGGTGGGTTCCACGGCCCTGTCCACCAAGACTTACACCTACACTACAGGGCTAGGCATCAATGGAAGCGCCCAGGGGCCCCAGGAAATCGATACGACCATCCAGTTCACACCCCTTTCAAGGGAGGTTTTCAGCCTGGACACTGCGACAGGGTCCGTCCTGAGCCATTACCGGACGTCGGGCTTCTACCAGGATCAGTTGACCTATTCCTACGACCGCCATCCGGAGTACCTGGATCCCAACCGGTGCATCACGGTGACGAATGCCAATTCGATCAGCGGCACCACGGTCTCCACCCGCGAGCAGGACACGGTGTACAACTTGACGACCTTTCTCCCAACCCAGTCCAGCAAGGGAGGTTCTTCCGGAAAGATCGGATCCGCGTTCACATATGCCACGGGCTCCGGGTTTACCAATGGGCATTTGCAGGCCATTAGCCCCTATGCGTCCGGATCTCTCTTCTCCGCCGCCCCTTCCGGTGGCGAGCGGACCACAACCATAGCCCTAGACCCGACATCGGCGCTGCCAACCCAGGCCTCGACGACTTATTATGGGCCGTCGGGTTACACAAATTCGTTCACACAGCAGTCCTACGTCTACGATTCGATGGATCGCACGACTTCGTACCTGGATGGCCTGGGGGCCACGGTCGGGACTAGCTACGACGCTTGGGGGCGAGTGGTCGGAACCTCCCATAGCGGGCAGGCCTCGACCTCCACCACCTACCCCACAATGCTCCAGGCCATAACCCAGCGAAACGCACGGACGGATACGCGCAACACGAACGCATTCGGTCAATGCACGACACACTCCCGGGGATCGGACGGGGTGGTGGAGACATACAGCTATGACCAGAATGGTCAAGTGGTCTCGGTTTCTGAACTCTCCCCCGGAGGCAAGACCCGGTCCCACGGCCAGACCTGGGACGGCCTAGGTCGTCCCCTCACGACGGTTCCGGTCGTTGGCCCAACCGCGAGCTATACATACGCAGCAGATCGTTCCGGAACCCAGACGGTGACCTGCGGTTATTCTGGACAGACGTTCACCACCAGCCAGACAAGGGATATTTGGGGGAACGTGATCTCCGACACGGACCCCTATGGGACAGTGACGACCCGGTCCTTCGACAGCTATGGACGGGTGACCGCCAGCACGATGACCCCAAATGGCGGAGATCCTCAGGGCCGCTCCTACACCTACACGGACTGGGGGCTGGCCACCCGGCAGGACCCGGAGACCGGCCTGACGAACTACGGCACTGGCCTCTACAACGTCCTAGGCCAACCGAACACCATTGTGGAGAATGATGGTCGGGCCAGGACCCTGACCTATGACGGCCTGGGGCGGCTCCGTTCAGTCGTGAGTGGGACAGATGCGGTCAGCACCAGCTACAACGGGCTCTTCCTGGCCTACGCGACGACTACGAGTTCGACCCTGGCAAGTTCCGTCACCTACACGCCGGATGCCATCGGACGTGTGGCCCAGGAATCGGTACTTTTCCCGGGTGTAGCCTCGCCAAGAACAATAATCTACTCGTATGATCCGACGGATGGGTGCCGCCTGGCCTCCATCACATATCCCGAAAATGGGATCGTGGGATACAACTATGACGACGTATACAATTTTGGCAGGCTCACCACGGTGACCCTGGGAGGCCAGACGCTGGCCACGCTGGGTTACGACCAGGAGGGATGGGGGCATCTGGGATCCGTCGCCTTCAACGGTCGCAACGGCTCGGGCGCTTCCGACACCTGGGATTACACCGATGATGGAACCCAGATCAAAAAGGAGACCCTCAATCTTCCGGGCCAGGCGCCCACAGTGAGGGCATACGGGTACGACGCCCTGAACCATTTCAACCAGGCGGGGGAATGGGCTCCCCTGACCCATGATGTTCTGGGACGGCTAACCCAGGCGAATTACGCGGGAGCGAACGTGAGCCTCCAGCCTGATTGGTATGGGAACAACATCAGCTCCCAGGCAGGGGCGTCGCCAGGATTCAACAACTTCACCTTCAATCCCCTTTCAACGGACCGCGAACTCGGAACAGCCACGAACGGGGCCATCACGGGTTGGACCTATGATGGAGATGGGGAGAGCCAGAGCCTGTACACCGCCATCGGTCAGGGGTCGTCCCATCTTGGATTTACCTGGGACAAATTGGGGCGGCTGGCCTCCGTGTCCCTGCCCAGCCAAGCCCCTGCCTATGCATACCTTCCCAACGGATGTCGGGCCCAGGTGGTCGACACCATGGTTCCGGCCAACAACCGGCAGTACCTTTACAACACCTCCGGTTTACTGCTGGGAGAATACACCGGCGCAGGATCGTCCTGGGCCTGGAAGCGTTCCGTCATATACGCCGGGAACCTGGCGATCGCGGAATTTGACGGGCAGGGAGTCCATGAACTTCACGCGGACCATCTGGGGACCCCCTTGGTCGTCACGCGGACGGGGGTGACGGGCAATGAGGGGAGCCAGTTCTTTGGGCCTTACGGAGAAACCCTGCCGCCCGTTTACCCGGTAAATGGCACGTACCAACCCCTTACCGGGTATACCGGGCACATTCAGACGGATCCGACGGGGCTGATCTACATGCGCGGAAGGTACTACAGCCCTCAGTGGCATTGCTTCCTGAACCCAGACAAGGGTGCGGATCCCAGCCAGTTGAACCAGTACGCCTACTGTGGGGGGAATCCGATGATGAATGTGGATCCTAGCGGAATGTCATGGCTGAGCAGTTTCTTCCACCACCTTGGGCATGCCTTAAGCGTGGACTGGAACCACGTGCGGCACCAAGCGGATGTTAACTGGGACAACGGCAGGGAGGACATTGAAATTGCGGCAGCCGTGACTGCATGCATCATGGTTGACGTTGCTAGCAGTGGCGCGGCAGCTGGGACAAATTCGGGAATAATGGCTTCAGTTGGAGGTGCGGCAAACGCCATCGGTTGCCCCGCACTCACAAATACGATTATTGGTGCTGCTGCAGGTGGATCTATTGGTGGAACGTGGAGATCTGCTGCTGAAGGAGCGGTATTTGGATTTACCCTTGGATCCCTCTACTCATGGTCGACAAGCCCTGGAGGGTTCTGGAGTGCCGCAAAACAAGGTCTTTCTGGTATTTTGGGTCCGGTTGGAAATGCACAAGCCCAAGGGCCTCTTTGGGAACAATGGGCAGTGAAAACAGTTGAAGCTGGTGTTCTTAACACAGCGGAACACGGAGGATCATCTTGGGTTAATTGCAGGGGAGGTTTGTTAGAAGGTGGCATTTTGGGCGGGATAGGGTGTGAGGGACCATCGAACCCCGTGACTTCGGTAATTGGTTACTTTGGGAATCAATTAGTTGGAGAACTTATTTATCGAAAATTTGAAGGAATCACAATAAGATTTGATACGTTAGGACAATATTTTATGCCCGGGGTTAATGCAGGTGGCTATTCGTTGGGGTTAGATGTTGATTTATTCGATTAAGTCAGAATCAAAAAGGAGCTATGGATGTATTGCCCCACAAAAAGTTTTTTTTACAAAGCTAGATCGAAAAAATTGTTCATTGTTTTTTTCTCATTGAGTTTGATAATTTCATGTGGTTATCAGGAACCATATTATACGCCAAAATTATCTTCTCTAGAATTAGATCAAATCGCAAAAAAATTCAAACATGAAAACGATAAAGCTGTTATTTATATTTTTAATAAATCTACCAATTATTCGGTTAGAGTGCCAATAGTAATTAATGGAACAGAAATTTGTAATTTGGTTGGTCCGACTTATGTAAAATTTGAAGTTATGCCAGGAGTTAGAGAAATTATTTCAAAAACTGAAAATCACAACTCATGGAAAATCGGTACGTATAGTACAAATATTATTTCAAGCCCTGAAAATGATTCAAGATTACTGTTAAGGGTGGAGGCCAATGAAATATATTATTTACAGCTAGTGCCGACGTGGAAGAAACAGATCTCATTCCAACTTCAAGAAGTTTCGGAAAAACAGTCAAAAAAAAGCATTTTAAGACGAAGATTGGTGGAAACAAAGATCCCATAATTCTTCCTTTGTTTCTTCATGCCTTTTCGAGAAGCGTGCGTGAATCCTGAGGGCCAGAATAGGTAGGCTCATGGGTCGTTTGGGCCGTTGGAGGACGACCATGGCCAGACCGAGCAACACCCGGCCTCCGCGACGACAATTACACCTGTGCACGCATTCCTAATAAGGGCACCTGGCCTGAACACGCGCTCACGCAACTGCGAGCCAGATCAAAGCCTGGCGCGCGGTTCGATCACGCCTGAGGGGATGCCGGAGGCGCTTTCGGCCGGCGCCGTGACGCTTCCCCGGGCCAGAGTGGCTTGCGAACAAGCGGAAGGGTATGGGTAAAACGGTACCCAGGTACCGTGCCACCACGGCCAAACTAAATAATCAGTAAATCGGGTTCGCGGAACGCGAGCGCCGGCGTGGGTCGGCGCGATGGTGCGCAACCCGATTTACGATCTTGAACTTGCCCGGAGCGGCAGGGGGCGGCGCGACCGGGCTGCTATGGGCAAATCGGGCACGGTCGGTAGCTGGTTGGCAGGCCGAACGCCCCGGAGAGCGACCTCTGGGCACCTGATCTGTGTCTTTTCGGGAAGCGTGCGTGAATCCCGAGGGCCAGAATCGGTAGGCTCATGGGTCGTTGGAGGACGACCATGGCCAGACCGAGCAACGCTCCACCCGAACATGCCCTCACGCAACTGCGAGCCCAGATCAAAGCCTGGCGGGCGGTTCGATCCCCGCCGGAGGGAATGCCGGAGGAGCTCTGGGCCAGCGCCGTGGCGCTGGCGCGGGCGCATGGCGCCTGCCCCATCGCCAGGGCCTTTGGTCTGGACTACAAGAATCTGAAAACCCGGATGGCCAGGGCCACGGGCCCGGCCGGCCTGGTAAAGCCAGCTTTCGTGGAGTTGCCGGCCACCCGGACTGCGGCGCCGGCACCCGTCCCGATTATTGAGATCACCGCCGCGGATGGTTCCACGATGTGCATCCATCTGGAGGCTGGGCACGGCCTGGAGGCTGCTAGCATCGTCGCCGCCTTCCTGGGCAGCAGACGGTGATCCAGGTCGCCGCGCAGGTTCGGATTCTGGTGGCGATCGAGCCGGTGGACTTCCGCTGCGGGATCGATGGCCTGGCCCGGGTCTGCCGGGAACGGCTGCAGGAGGACCCCTTCCAGGGGATCGTGTTCGTGTTCCGGAACCGGGCCCGGAGCGCCCTGAAGCTCATCACGTTCGATTTATGTTGAGACTTCCGTAATGTGGAGCCCCGGAACGAGGGGATTTCCTGGGGCCGATCTCAGGTCGAGATGCTCCACATTACGGAACAAGCATTACAGTGACTCCAACCACGCCAGAATGGACTCATTGGTCCTCCAGGTCGCCTCGGGCCCTCCTGGTGCGAGAGGTTCGGCCTTGGCTATGGCTCGCCGCTTCATCTCGAGATCCACCTTGGCATAGCGATTGGTGGTGTTAATGCTGGCATGGCCCAGCCAGTGGCTGATGGTCGGCAGGTCGACTCCAGCCTGGAGGAGGTGGACCGCAGTGCTGTGGCGCATGGAATGGGGATGCAGTCGCTTCCCGGACAAGGAGGGGATCGAGGGCTTGGCCTGGTCGCAATACTTGCCCAGGAGGTAGCGGATCCCGAATCGGGTCAGGGGCATGCCTCGGTGGTTGCGGAACAATCGTTCCCGGCCGTCGGCCTCGGAGCCGGCCTCGGCCAGAAAGGCTCTGAGCAATTGAGCCGTCTGGGGCCATAAGGGGCAGATGCGTTCCTTCCGCCCCTTGCCGAACAGGCGTAGCTGGAAAGGCCGTTCCAGCTGGAGGTCGCAGGGCCGGAGGTCGAGGATTTCCTGGACCCTGGCACCGGTGTTGAACATCGTCGCCAGGAGGACAAAGTCCCGCCGGCCATCGGGGGACGAACGATCAATTCCAGCCAGGATCGCCTGGATCTCCTCAAATTCCAGATAATCCACCACGCGGGCACCAGCCCGTTTGAAAGGGACGGCCAGGATCCGTTGGCATCCCTCCAGACATTCGGGCCGACTGGTGGCGACATGGCGGGCAAAGGCATGGATGGCTGCGAGCCGGACATTGCGCGTCGAGGCCTTGTTGTGGCGGCCCGCCTCGAGATGGTCGAGGAAGGCCATGACCACCTCGGGCGTGATGGCCTCCAGGCCGAGTTCGGGGACGGGACGCCCCATATGATCGGCCATGAACCTGAGCAGCAGGATGAGGCTGTCCCGGTAGCTGAGGAGGGTGCAGGGGCTGAGGCCTCGAGCCCGTGGAATGAACTCGGCAAAGAATTCGCGCAGGGCCATGGCCAGGGGATTGGGTTTGACGTCCCTCATGGCGTCCCTCCCAGTTCCTGGAAGGAATCGAGCAGGGGCTTGCAGTGTTCCGCGAACTTCTCGCTCGCGGCGTCCGCCAGGGCAGGGACGAACGGAAGGTAGTACTCCGTGGACGCGGGCGAGACATGGCCCATGTAGGCAGATAGGAATGGAAGCTTGGCCCCGAGATCGGCACCTTCCCGATACCAGCGCAGGAGGGCGTGGACGGCGAAGGTATGCCGCAGATCATGGACGCGTGGCGTGCCGCCGGTTGCAGTGCGAATGCCTGCGGCCATGAATAGATCCCGCAACCCTTGGTAGATGCCTCCTCCTGAATAGCTGTCCTTCTGCCCCTGAATGAGCAGGGAGGAAGCCGCCTCCATGGGAAGGTGGTGGGCCCGTCGAGCCGCCAGATAAACATCCAGTTCCCGGATGCCATCGAGTGAAAGCGGGATCAGGCGCGACTTGTAGAACTTGGACTCCCGGACCAGCAAGGTATGTTCGGTGGGCGAATAGTCGCCCAGCGTCAGCCGGAGCACTTCGCCTCGGCGAAGCCCTGACGTGTACAGAAGGACGAGTGCAAGGCGATAACCCTCTCTGCGGAGAGGGCCCATCGGGTGGGGCTTCAACGCCTGCGCGGCATCCAGCAGGTGCAGGATTTCCTGTTCCTCAAAGATGTAAGGGCGAAGGGAGGGCGAGCGCGGGGGAAACTGCGCCGGGTCGGGAAGGAAGCATCCGGGCTCCGTCCTGCGCCGGTAGAGGCAGAAAAGGTGGATGATCTGCATCCAGGCCCGCCGGGTATTGGAGCACATGTGTTGGAATGTCCGACACCATGCATCGAAGCTGTGGACATCGAATTCCTCGGGAGCCTGGGTGTTTGCAGAGAGGAACCGGTCAAGGTGCAGGAGCACTCTTGCGGCGCTATCAAACTTCAGGCCCACGGACAGCTTGAGTTCCAGGTACCGCGCCAGGACGGGCCCGAGGCAGGAGACGAATTTGACTTCGCGGTTCATGCTGGCCTCCCTGACGGTAGGGAGAGGGCAACCTCCCGAAGGTCCTCCACCGCAAGCCGGATGTAGACGCAGGTGCTTTCTGCGTTCCGATGGCCGAGGACATCGCCGATCTCCTTGAGTGAGCCACCCTGCCGCAGCAGGTGAACCGCCAGGGAATGACGCAGGCAATGAGGCCCCTTGAAGGGAATAGGAAGTCCGCATTGCTTTACCCTGGACTTGAAGGTGCAGCCGACGGCCTGGGCGCCCATGGGCCCCGCGGGTGCGCAGCCCCGTAGAAAGATCTCGCGAAAAGGCCACTTAGGCCGCCCGTTCTGGAGGTAGTCGATGAGGCTGGCGGCGACCTCGTCGGTCAACGGCAGGGTGAGGCCGTTTCCTGTTTTCGTCTGGACCAAGGAAATCCGTCCCAGGCGCCAGTCGATATTCTCCAGTTTTAGATTTCCCACCTCGCCACGTCGAAGGCCATAGGTGGCCATCAGAAGGAAGATGGCGTAATCGCGCTTCCCCATCGAGGTGGATCGGTCGATGGCGTTAAGGAAGGCTTGGACCGTATCCCAGGACAGGGCCCGTGGCAGTCGTTCGCCCCGGTAGACCCGGGAGGAAATGATCTCGTCCTCAAAGCCCGGGCGAACATCCCCGGACATGGCCAGGAATTTGAGGAAGCCGCGCATCACGGCCACGATTTTCTGGATATGCGATCGACTTGACCGTCGTCCCCGGAATTTGATGAAGGATTCGATCGCGCTGCTGTCGATGCCCCTCAGGCTCTCGGTGCTGCCATCGAACCCGAGGTAATCCAGGAACTCCATGCTGATCGATTCATACCGCTGGATGGTTTCGCCCGAGAAACCACGAACATTGCGGAGATACTCGCCGAAGGACACGGCCTTCAACTCAGGGATGGTGGGCACGGGGGGGCTGGAATCGGCCTTGAGCATGGAAATATCGATCAAGGCTGTTGACCAGGGTTGGGAGGAAATCCCTCGGGTCCACCCTTGGGTGCCATGGCTCGCGGCAGGAAAGGAGGGCCTCCCTGGTGAGTTGTTGATCGGAGGTCACACCGAGGGCAAGGAGACGTTCTTCCAGGCGGCAGATTTGCCGCAGGTATTCCCTGACCGTTCTACGGGGATAACCTCGCCCAACCATCCAGTCCGCGTAATCGGCCAGGGATGGCCCCAGAACCGGCAGGGACGAAAGGGAGACGCGCTGGCGAACAACAGGAAGCATTTGTTCCATGAGCATCGGAGCCTCCAAAGGGCCTGTGCCACCATTGGCACGGCCCCGATGCTAGGCCCATTAATGTGCAGTATTCCCAGTTCCCATTGGCCTTGATGGCCCTACCCCAGGGAGGGCTCCACATTACGGAAGTCTCAACATAAATCGAATTATGTTGAGCTCCACATAATTCGATGGCCAGGGCTACTGGCTTTGCCATAAGCGGCTATCGCAGGGGAGGCTGCGCTGGTGGCCCACCGCCCTCGGCGAACCCGCTGCGACGCTGCTGGCGCACGAACTCCAGGTGCTCCTTAACGCCGGCGATCCCACGGCCACGCAGGCTCCACCGGCCTGGAAGCCGCTCACGATGAAACCCTAAAAAAAATCCGGGACGGCAACTCGGAGAACCCGCGAAGGTTGGTCGATTCAAGGAACCACGCGATGTGAAACTCATGTCGCTTCGGCGCCGTTGCCGGCAACAAAGGCGGATGGGACGCTCGAAGCACCGCAAGAAAACCCCACCCCGTCCGAACCCCCAGCGCCTGGAGGTGAACCCCGAAGCCTTTGCCAGGATCCTGGCGGCCATCCAAGGCAGCGTCTCAGAGGAGGATTTCCAGATCCTCCAGGCCGCCCTGGAAACCCTGGTATTCCTGACCCTCGAATTGGAGCGCAAAGACGCCACCGTCGGCAGGCTGCGCAGGTGGCTGTTTGGCAACACCACGGAACGGACCGACCAGGTGTGCCCCGAAGCGGCCGACGCCCCCGAGAGTCCGGCAGCAGAATCCGCTGAAGGGGAGACCGGGCCGGCCCCGGAAAAGCGGCCCCGCCGCAAGGGGGAAAGCCATGGCCGCAATGGCCGCAGGGATTTCCCCGGGGCGGCGCGGGTCAAGGTCCCCATCGAGAACCTGAAGCCGGGCGCCCCCTGCCCGGAGTGCCCGAACGGCAAGGTCTACCCGCTGCTCGAACCCAAGGTGCTGATCCGAGTGAAGGGCATGGCGCCGATCGAGGCCACCATCTTTGAATTGGAACGGATGCGCTGCAACCTGTGCGGAGAGGTTTTCACCGCCCCGGAACCGGCCGGCGTGGGGAAGGAGAAATACGACGAGAGCGCGGTGGCGATGGTCGGCCTGCTGAAATACGACACCGGCCTGCCGTTCAACCGACTCGAGAAGTTGCAGAAGGCCCTCGGGATTCCGCTGGCGGCCACGACCCAGTGGGAGCTGGTGGAGGAAGCCGCCGGGCAACTGGAGCCGGCCCTGGCCGAACTGATCCGCCAGGCCGCCCAGGGTGAGGTCCTGCACAACGACGACACCACCATGCGGATCCTGGACCTGCCGCCGATGCTGCCGCTGGACGCGGAGGAGGGCGACCGGGGCCGGACCGGCGTCTATACCTCAGGCATCATCGCCCGGGCCCAGGGCCATGACATCGCCCTGTTCTTTTCCGGCCACCAGCACGCGGGCGAGAACCTGGCCGACGTGCTCGCCCACCGAGCCGAGGATCTGCCACCGCCCATCCACATGTGCGACGCCCTGTCGCACAACCAAAAGGGCGTCCATGGCACCCTGCTGGCCCACTGCCTGGCCCATGCCCGACGCAATTTCGTGGATGTAGAGCCTGCCTTTCCAGAAGAAGTTCGCCACGTCCTGATGGCCCTGCGAAGGGTCTACCATCACGACGAGCTGGCCCGCGAGCAGGGACTGGACCCGCAGGAGCGCCTGAGCTTCCACCAGGAGAAGAGCGGACAGATCATGGAGGACCTGGAAGTTTGGCTGCGGGACCAGATGGACGCCAAGCGGGTGGAGCCCGCCTCCGGGTTGGGCAAGGCGATCGGCTACATGCTCAAGCACTGGCGGCCCCTGACGCTGTTCCTGCGGGTGCCCGGTGCTGGGTTGGACAACAACATCGCCGAGCGGGCCCTGAAGAAAGTCATCCTGCACCGGAAGAACGCCCTGTTCTACCGGACCGGCCATGGCGCGGAAGTTGGCGATGTGTTTATGAGCCTGACCCACACGGCGGCACTCAACCGAGCCGACCCATTCGCCTACCTGGTTGCCCTGCTGCGCAACGTTGAGGCGGTGGCCGACGAGCCGTCAGCCTGGATGCCCTGGAATTTCAGAGAGCGGCTATCCGAACAGACGAAGACCGCCTGACCATCGAGTAGGGTGGCTCCGGTGGGGCACACCCCAAGGCGGGAAACTTTGGGTTGAGTCGTTGCCGCTCAAAACCCCAAAGATTGGGATCAGTGTGAGGCGCTCACATTAGGCAGGGCTGCCGGAAAGACACAAATAATCAGTAAATCGGGTTCGCGGAACGCGAGCGCCGGCGTGGGTCGACGCGATGGTGCGCAACCCGATTTACGATCTTGAACTTGCCCGGAGCGGCAGGGGGCGGCGCGACCGGGCTGCTATG
>Ga0316222_1000525_pt1 | contig 58359 bp, 44 predicted proteins | sample TBH18011metaG_FD_206008 | JGI IMG/M metagenome (GOLD analysis project Ga0316222, IMG submission 206008) | Freshwater microbial communities from Trout Bog Lake, Wisconsin, USA - TBH18011 | ecosystem: Environmental > Aquatic > Freshwater > Lake > Hypolimnion/Profundal zone | place: USA: Wisconsin... | reverse complement strand
AAAAACGGGCCGCCGGATATTAAAGGTTGGGGATTTTGATCAAACCGGCGAGCTCGCTGCGCTCACCGCCAAAAACCCAACCCTAAGCGGCCCCTCTGAGGCGACAACTATCCTGACACAGGGGGTTGTTCTCGTATCATGAATATGTGGCGCAGAAATCGAAACTGTCGTTATACGTGTGCACTCTCGTCTTTTTTATTTTTGGCCTTATGTCTAAATCGATGCTCGTGTCACTTCCGATAGTGTTACTCATGATGGATTACTGGCCTCTCAACCGCTATCGCCACGATGGAGAAGCCTCGGCCCAATCATTTTCCAGCCAGGCGATACGGTTTACCAAAGAAAAGATTCCTTTTTTTATCTGTTCCGTGGCCGTAGGATGCATTACGATTTATGCTCAGGGGAAAGGAGGGATGATACAAAGCACTATTGCTGTCCCTTTTGCAGGTCGAGTTGAAAATGCCGTAGTTGCTTATGTAAAGTACCTGTTCAAGACCTTCTTTCCCATTGATCTCGCATTCTTATATCCAATACCTTCGTCGGTACCACTGTGGCAGGTGATCGGTGCCTTACTGGTCCTGCTGCTTATATCTGCCGCAGCCATTCTGTTCAGGCGGAGATACCCATACTTCGTGGTGGGCTGGTTCTGGTTCATTATTACCCTCCTGCCTGTTGTCGGTCTTATTCAGGTGGGATCTCAGTCTATGGCTGATCGCTATACCTATATTCCACTCGTAGGAATCTTTGTAATTGTTGCGTGGGGAATTTCCGATCTGACACAGCGTTTACCTTACCGAACGCCTGTTCTTTTATGTGCAGGCGGCGTAGTAATAATTTCTTCCGTCGTACTGACCCATAAACAAATCGGCTACTGGCGGGACAATATTTCCCTTTTCCGCCATAATCTTAAAGTTACACCGGACAATCCTTTGATCGATAACGATCTTGGTATTGCTCTCGTAGCCAAAGGGGATTTGGATGCAGGAATCAGGGAATATCAGAATGCACTTCGATTGTTACCTGATTATTCGGATGCCTATTATAATTTAGGTGATGCTTTCGCCAAAAAGGGAGATCTGAACGCAGCGGTTATTGAACACCGGATTGCACTCCGGCTGGAACCCAATAGGTCCAAAATGCATTTTGGCCTGGGAAGCGTCCTCGACATGAAAGGCGACCAAGATGGGGCAATCCGGGAGTACCATGAAGCAATTCGGATCAGCCCCCTTGATTTTAAGGCACATAACAACCTGGGAATTGCCCTTGCAACAAAAGGGGATCTAGACGCGTCGATTGGAGAATACCAGAGGGCACTTCAGATAGAACCGGAGGACGCGATAACACATTATAATCTCGGACGTATTTATGCAAAAAAAGGGGATCTGGACGCAGCGGTTCATGAGTTTAAGGTAACAACCCGGATAAACCCCAAATACAAAGATGCATATAGCAACCTGGGGATAGTTTTCATTACTAAAGGAGATCTGGATGGAGCGATCTCGGAGTTTAATAATGTAATTCAGTTAAGTCCCAATGACATTGACGCACATTGTGACCTGGGAGTTATTTATGCAAAAAAAGGGGATCTCGACCCAGCCATACGCGAATTCAAAACGGCACTTCTGATCAATCCAAACGACAATTATGCACAGAACAATCTTGATCTCGCCTTAGCTCAGAAAAAACGCTGAGGTGGGTTGTTAGGTAAAAATTGCAGCGCCTTCCCCATTAAGATTTCCCCCCATCGCACCGCTCGATCGCGTCAACCAGAGAACTCCACGACATTTTTTTGCCGGTAAATTGGGCGATGTTGGCCCCGAAGTCGATCTCCCTGTGGGCTGAAAACCAGAGTATCGCCTCGGCGAGCGCTGGCGGGTTGTCGGGCGGGACCAGCTTCCCGGTGTAGCCGTCCTGGACGATCTCGCCGAATCCGCCGACGTCTGTTGCCAGCACCGGCTTGCGGAAACCGTAGGCGGTGGCGATGACCCCGGAGGTCAGGGACCTTTTGTAGGGAAGCACGACCAGATCGGCCCGGGAAAAGCAGAGGCTCATCTCCTGGTCGGAGAGGTACCGGTCCAGGATTTCCACCTTATCCTCGAGGTGAAGATCGCGGATGAGAACCAGGTAGTCCTCCTTGTCACTCCAGAACTCTCCGGCGATCGTGAGCGCAATGTTGCGATCCCTCAGGATAGCGATTGCCTTGAGCAGGGTGTCGAGCCCCTTGTAGGCCCTGACAAACCCGAAGAACAGCAGGTTAAGGCGCTCCCCCGGCACGGCCGCCGTCGGGGCGGCGTATTCGAACAGCGGCAGCAGGTGCTTGGTGACGCCGGCTTTCGGATGGAAGTGCAGAACCGCCTGCCTCTCCGGCTCGGAGTGGACGATGAGCGCTGCGACCCTTTTGAGGGTCAGCCTGGTCAGGAAGTTCTTGAATGAGCTCCCCTCATGTTCGAAAACGTTGATGCAGAGAAAGACGGTCCGGATCCCCCGTTTCTTGAAACCGTGGAGCAGGTAGAGGTACAGGGGGGCCCAGTAGGCAACCCACCAGGGGAGGATTACCAGGTCGGGTTTGAAGGCGATGATCTCGCGTCGGGCGCGCAGCCATGACTTCGGGCTGGCCGAGTCCACGCTGAAGGAGAGCCGGCGGAACTGGGCCAGGATGTCCCCCCGGTCGACCTCAGGGTCGGTCTGGCTTTTGTCCCCGAAGAGCAGCCTCGGATACTGCCTGCTGTAGCTTAACAGCTGGAGCTCGTGCCTCTTTTCCAGTTCCAGCGCCAGGGAGTGGCAGTACTTGGCGATCCCCCCCCTGAAGGGAGGCACTGGGGCAAGCAGACATACTTTCATGGCAAGGTATCCCGGGACCGGCTGCGGCGTGCCGCGGAGTTAGGGGCGTGAGACGTCATGGGCCGTTAGGGCGGGGCGGGCGGCAGCCGGAAAAAGACCGCCTTGAACGGAGAGTCCGGCGACTGGTAGGTGCCCACCACCTCCAGGCCGGGCGCAAAGGTCATGGCCTCCAGGGAGATGTCCGGCCGGGAAAGGTCGTAGACGATGTAGTCGACCTTGTTGCGGCGTGCGTAGTCCAGCTGGTCCTGATAGTCCGCCACCGGACGGGCCGTCCAGATGCCGTCGAGGTAGTAGACCAGGGGGCTCCAGGAGACCATGAAATTTTTCCCGGGACCGAGCAGCTGCCGCCCGAAGGCGCCGGCCCTCGCGGCATCGGCCCGCACCAGGTTCTTCAGCGAGGCGGGTGCGGCCTGGCGGGGCGCGCCCGGGGCGGGGAGCAGGGGCGAGGCGTAGGCCACCAGGAAGCCCCCCACCAGGACCAGCAGGAGCGCCGGTTCGCGGAGGCTGCCGCCGCACCGGAGCCGCTGCGCCAGGAAAGCGGCGCTCCGGCTCAACCCCCGGGCCGCCAGGGTGATCAGCAGCGGCAGGTAGGGAACCAGGTACTTCCACCACCCCGCGGTAAAGACCGGAAGCACCAGGAGCACCCCGAAAGGGGCCAGAGCGACGGCCTTCTTGGCCCTTCCCAGCGGTCCCCAGTCCAGGAAAACCGCGACCAGCGCGGCCAGGGCGAGGTAGACCGGGAAGACCTGCGGGAAACTCTCCATTCCTGAGCCGTTGGGGATGCGCCCGGGAATTTCGCCGGACAGGTCGTGGAGGTAGACCGCGAGGCTTTTCCCCGGATGGGAGGCCAGGAAGCGGGCCAGGTCGCCCATTCCTTTGGGCTCCTGCCAGCGCAGCTGCCCCGCCTGGTTCAGGCCCCACAGCTCCGGGTTTTCCTCCTCCCCGAGGTCGTTGTCATGATAGGTGGCGCACTTCATCCAGGTCATCACGTAGGAGGACTTGGGGCTGATCACCCAGTGGCCGTAGTGTCCCTTCAGGAAGAAGAGGTAAGGGGAGGCGCTCACCAGGAAGACGGTCAGCACGACGGCGCATTTGGTCGCCAGGGACGCGCTGGCGCGCCTCCCCAGGCAGAGGGCGAGCAGGGCGCAGGTCACGAACCCCAGGACCAGGAACCCCTCGGAACGGGCCAGGTAGGCAAGGGCAAAGGCGAGCCCGGCGCCGGCCGGGTAGAGCCAGCCTTCCTTTTGCAGCGCCAGGGTCATGAGCAGCAGGGCGAGCAGCAGGAAAAAGGTGTAGCTGATCTCCGCCTCGGGGCTGCGGCTGATCTGGTGCAGGTGCGGGGAGAGCGCAGTGAGGGTGGCGGCGATCAGCGCGGTCCGGCGCTCGAACAGCTGCAGGGTGAAGGCGTAGGACAGGGGAACCAGCAGGAAACCGCCCAGGGCCGCCAGCAGCGTCGCCATCCACAGCAGGTCGCTGGAGCCGGTCAAGCGGGCCAGGGCGGCGACCAGCAGGGAATGCAGGGGAGGGGCCCAAAGGGCCTGCCAACCCAGCCCGATTCCGTTGAGCGCGTTGCGGGCTATCTGGAGGTAGGTCACCCCGTCCATGGTAAGGGGGGCTTGCTGGAAATGGCTCCAGATGACGGCAAGCGAGAGGGACATCGGGAAAAAGAGCAGGGCGTGCCTGCGCCAGAAAGCCTCTGATTGTCTGAATCCCGGCGTACTATCCATGGTGCCTCTGCGAAAACTTGCGCTCACTCGCCGGAACCGGGGAATCCGTCCGGGAGCGTCGATTTTATACCATCATTTCAGGCCGTGTGGCAACTTTTACCGTGTCGGGGGGGCTCTCCCGGCCGCTCTAGGCGGAACCCCCGGAGCCGGTCATGATGTCGAGCCGGCTTTTACGCAGCTTGCGGAAGTTCTCCCGGTTCAATAACGCGAGGTCCTTGCGGCAGAGCCCCCGGTTGAGCCAGAGGGAACGCAGGACGGAACAGACCAGCGTTGCCGCCAACAGCGCGAAATTGTTGCGGGCCAGCGGGCCGGGCAGGCGGGAGCGGCAGAAAAAATTGCAGGAGTTGTAGACCCGGGTCAGCGGTGCCCAGCCGAAATGGTCCAGGGTCAGGCGGAGCGCCTCCTCGGAGTTCTCGTAGAGGGTCTCGGGGCGCACCGTCTTGGACGCCTCGTGGAGCCGGTACAGCGAGAGGGTTTCCGGAAGGTGGCGGCAGTCGAAACGGCTGGCGATCCTGATCCAGAGGTCGTAGTCCATGGCATAGTGCAGCGACCGGTTTACCCCGCCGGCCGCCTCGAAAGCGTCCCTGCGGAAAAATGTCGAGGGCTGGCAGATGATGTTGGCGTAGGCGAGCTTGTCGAGCGCGAACGCTTCGGTCCGGTACCGGCCGATGACCTTCCCGGCGCTGTCGCAGTAGTGGGCCGCGCCGTACCAAAGGGCCGTTTCCGGAGCGTCCCGGAAGGCGCCGGCCACCCGGGAAAGGGCCTGCGGTAGGTAGAGGTCGTCGGAGTTGAGCCAGGAAAGGATCTCCCCCCGAGCCAGGCGGAACCCTTTGGCCAGGGCGTCGGACTGCCCCTGGTCCCGCTCGCTCAGCCAGCGGTAGGTTATGCCGCGGCACTGGATGCGCCAACCGCCATCAAGGAGCAAACGCTCGTAATGCTTTATGATTTCCAGCGATGCGTCGGTCGATCCGCCGTCGACGATGAGGTAGTCGATGGAAAATTCTCCGGCCTGGCTGAGCACGCTTTCGATGGTCTGCGCGATGAACTCCCCCTGATTGTAGGAGGGGGTGACTATGGAAATAGTGACTGGCGCCAAAAGAGATTCACTCATGATTCAGCAGTTCCCGGTAGAGCGAGATATGTAGCTTGGCCACCGATTCGAGGGAAAACTCCCGCTCCACCTTCTGGCGCGCCTGGAGCGACAGTTCCCTGCGGCGCTCGTCGTCTTCCAACACCCATGCCATGCCCCGGGCCAGATCGGCCGGGTCGTGCGCGGTTGCCAGAAACCCGTTCAACCGGTGCTTTATCAGGTCGGGGACGCCTCCCTGGCGAAACGCCACGCAGGGTGTCCCGCAGGCCATGGCTTCCATAGCGGTGTAGCCGAGGCTTTCCTGGATCGAAGGGAGCACGAAGAGGTCAGCGGCACTGTAGAGCAGAGCGAGACTCGCCTCGTCGCTCAGCCAGCCGAGGTAACGGGTCGGGACTCCGAGCTCCGGCGGCGGGTCCGGTGCGCAGGCGCCGAAGACCACCAGTTCGGTATCCGGGCAACCTGAACCGGCGCAAAGCCTCCGCAGGGCCTCGGCAAGGAGGTGAAACCCCTTGTTCCGGTCGGTGGTGGCCCCCTTGGCGCCGAAAAGGATCAGTTTTTTGTCCTGAGGCAGGGAGCAAGCCTCCCGCGCGGCACGCCGGTCCACGGGGTGGAAGCGCCGCAGGTCGATCGCATTGGGGATGACCTCGACGCGGCGCTCCCGAAAGAGGGAGCTGGAGCGGGCGCACTCAGCCATGGCGCGGCTGGGCGCTACCAGGGTCAGGTCCAATCCCCCCCAGGCCTTGTGCTTCCTGGTCCAGACCCGGCGCGAAAGGTCGTTTGCACGTGTGGAGCGCAGGACCGGGCAGTTGCCGCAGTTCTCCCGGTAGCGGGTGCATTCCCCCGGGAGGTAGCAGCCCCCGGTAAAGGCCCAGGAGTCGTGCAGGGTCCAGACCAGCGGCACCGCAAGCCGCGCAAGCGTCTCCAGGCGCATCATGCGGGCCACCCAGTGCAGGTGCACCAGGTCGGGCGCGCACCCCTGCACCAGCGGCCCCAGCCCGTCCGGGAGGAAGGCGGCCGAGAAGGGGCCGTCCAGCCTGGCGGGGGAAATCCCCAAAACCGCCTGCTCGATGGTCGGCCGGGCATACCCCATCGCCTTGGCGAACCCCGAGCGCGGGCCCCGGACCAGGGGGGTGTCGCCGGACTTCCTTTGCACGTACATTCCCGCGTCCGTGCCGAGGCCGCGGACCCCCGCCAGCAGCCGGGTTGCCGCCTTGGCGGCACCTCCCTCGTTGTCGGCGCCGTTTAGGTACAATATCTTCATCGCGTCCAGAACCCCTTGAGCTGCTCCGCGAAAAGTTCGACCGGCCAGTCCCGCACCAGGTGGCGCGGAATCTGGTAAGGGTCGCTCCAGCGGTGCGCCTGCCCGGGGAAGTTGGCCGCGGCCTTGGCAAACCCCGCTTCCCGGCAGAGCTCAATGCTTTCCTGCGTGTAGTGGCTGCGCTTGCCGTAGGGATAGGAGAAGGTCGTCACCTCGGCGCCGAGCCACTTTTCCAGGGCCAGCTTGGAGGCCCGGATCTCCTCGCGCTGTGCCGCGACGGAAAGCGAGGAGAGCCGGGTATGGGTCACGGTGTGGGCGCCGACCGTGGCGCACCCGCTTTTTGCCAGCAGCCTCAGCTCCTCAAGCGACAGGGAGCGCTGGCAGCCGGCGCTTCCGGCACTGCCTGCGCTTCCGGCTGCACTTCCGGCCCAGGTGCGAATCCGCTCCAGCAGGGCGTTACGGCTCTGGGTGTCGTAGTCGGTCATAAGCTGTGCCGCTTCGCGGTAAAACCTTCGCCGGTCGGCGCCGGTGCCGGTTGCCCAGGTACTCTTGAGGGGAGCGTCGAGGTAGCTGTCGGGCAGCGGGTCCGTCTCCAATACGATGCGCTCCAGCTCGTTCCACCAGAATAATCGGTCGGTGCCGATCGTCCCGGTCGCGACAAAGAAGGTTGCCGGTACACCCAGTTCCTCAAGGATCGGCAGCGCCTGCAGGGCGTTGTCGGCGAAACCGTCGTCGAAGGTCAGCGCCACCGCGGGTTTGTCGGTTTTCGACCAGTCGGCCTCGAAGCGTACGATCGGGAAGTTCTCTTTCAGGTAGGCCAACTGCGCGCGGAAGTTCTCCGGGGTGACCGCGAGCTGCTCCGGATCGCGCGCCAGGGTGGCGACCCGGTGGTACAAAAGGACGATAACCGGCGGGTCGGCGAGGTTCAGCAGGCCGTGCCAAGGGGTGAACACCGCTTTGCGCGCCAGTCTCAAGAGGGGATCGGACATGGGGTCATTTCCGTGCGACTATGGTGATGAGTATCTGGTAGTCGGGGTCGTTCTCGTCGAGCAGCGCCCGGTCGGGCAGGTCCTCGACCGCGAGCCCCTGCAGGAATGCCGTTGCCGCCAATACATTGCCGAAGGAGGCGATCTCGACTCCACCCCGGAAAACCGGCTCGAAAAGTTTGAGGGCCGAAGCCGTGGTGAAGCGCCAGTAGTCGCCCCAGCGCTCCATGTCGTAGCGGCTAACCTGGCTCAGGCCGGAAACCGTCGCCAGCAGGACGCCGCCCGGTTTGAGCAGGCGGTGCGCCCCCAGGACCGCCCGTTGGACCTCGAAGATGAAGTTGAAGGTCTGGGTGCAGATGAAGCAGTCGACGGCGTTTTCCGGCAGGGTGGCCGCGTCGGTCAGGTCTCCCACGACCGTTGCCTGCCGGTTCCCGGGGGTTGCGTGCAGCACCTCGAACCGCTCGACCCGGTCCCCGCCGAAGCGCCGGCTGTAGCAGCTGTCGGCGATCTCCAATACGCTCCCTTGTATCAGGTTTTGGCTCTCCTGAAGGAACCTCTCGATGTAGTAGCGGTCGATAGGGGTCCCGCGGTCGCAACCCATGAGGGTACTGACCGGAGTGGTGCGTGCGGGGTCGCTGAAGAGTACCTTGCTTTTTTCCCGTGTCAGATAGCAAACAAATTCATGGAGTAGTGGGAACATATCGGGGTATCCTGATTTGGGTTCCTTCGACGATGAACAGTACCACAGTCATTGCGCGCAACCATTACTACCAATAACACCCTTTTTCTACCTTGTCCTTGTTGGCAGGAGTCTCCGCCGCCAAGGGACGTATCCAATGCTCGTTGAACAGTTTCGCGGTCGAGTCGGCGCATTCCCGCTCCCAGCGACTCCCTTTTATCCCGAAGAGGATCTGGGTGACCCCTCCTAGGTGGATCGCCTGCTTTCCCAGGTTTTTGGCGAAAGATGCCAGGGGGAGGCCGTAAGCGCCTGCGCCGATGAGGCAAATATCGAAGTCTACGCCTGCTATTTCATCGCACATGTGGCGATAGGCATCGAACCAGGTCTCAAAATCAACCTTGGATCCGGCGATAGATTGCACGGCTTTGACAGTTTTCAGCTCGAAATCCGGCAGCACGTCAGGTGACGGGAAGAGCAGGTGGCGTTTTTCCGCGTACTGCCGCTGTATCGACTCGGTAAAGGGATGCACCACCAGCACTTTCTTGCCGGCAAGTCTGGTGCTCCATGGTCTGGCGTACCGGAACGGTTCAAAACAGAGCAGGTCGATAAGTTCGGCGTTCTTGCAGTAGTTGTTGCAGATGACATCCTCGAACTTATTGAACCAGATCCCCATGACATCGACGTTGGCCAGGTTTTCCAGGTACATTTCGGAAAAGCGGTCGAGAGAGTTGTCGTCACAAGGAAAGAACCCCGCATTGTTTGACATGGCAGATTTTATCTTTTTGAGGTAGGGATTTTTCCCCCCGCGCCTCCGCTCCAGGAAAAAACGGAGGCACGACAACTCAACCCCGCCGAGTCTAGAGGCCAGCAAGGGCCCGCCGCGCCCGATTATCCGGCCGATGCGGTCCTGGCCTTCCTGGCCGGCCAAGAAACCTTGGTGGTATTTTGGGCCGCGCCACGTGATCAGGTCCTGGTGGGTGATGAGACCCAGGTTCTCCAGGGTGCCAAGGTAGCGGTTCATGCGAATTACGGCGCGCTTTAGGTTGTCGGTTACAAAGGCCATCTTTGTCTCACGCCTTGGCGATGCCGAAAAAGGCTCGTTTGTAGAGATCGAGCAAGTCGCGCCTCAGCAGGCAGGGAACAATAACGACCGAGGCGCTCGTTGCCAGCATATAGGAAAAAACTGCGCCTAAGGGGCCGAATTTCTTTATCAATATCATATTGCAGGACACGCCGACGACCGCGGCGCTAAAGGTTGCAATCAGGGTCACCCTGCGGACGTTTTTGTTGATGACCCACAGGTCCTGCGCGATGCCTTGGAAAATCAAAATATTGGTGAAGACATGTACGCTGAGAATAACGGCCGAGTATTGATACTGCGCGCCGTACATCAGGTTGATGAGCCAGGGCGAAATCGCCGCAGTGCAGACCGCTCCGAGTGTGGACATCAGCGCAAAGAACCGGAATATCTTAACCAGTGCGTCACGGTAGAGTGCTTCGTCCTGGCTGAATTTTCTCGCCACAAAAGGCGCGAGGCTTACGACAAGGGTAGTCGGAATTACCGTCCAAACCTGGGATATGGGGAGCGCTGCTGCGAAAATACCCAGCTGCCGCTCTCCGAGCATTTCCTTCAGCATGATCTGGTCTATTTTCAAAAATACCGTAATCATGAGGCTGCTGATTATGAACGGCCAGCACAAACTCAGCAGCGTCTTTGCCTGCACTATGGTGGCTTTCCAGGGAGTCTTGGTAGGGAAACGGTGGTACGCGACACTCAATGCCAGCGCTGCAACAGCGCACTCGAAGCACATGACACCCGCAAAGGCGATCAAGGGGGCTTTGAAGATCAATAAAGCTATTCTAACACAGCTTGACAGCAGAAAAGCAAAGAGTTTGGCGGTGACAGTCCTTTTGCTCTGACTCTGGCTCTGGAACCAGTAATCGATGGTATCCGAGGTCCGAAATACCATGGTTGCGCCGACGATCGCGGTGAGCAGGATGAGTTGGAAATCCTTCGGATGCAGCACAAGCATGAAAACAACCGCGGCCAGCCAGGATAAAACGGCTATGCCAAGGCGCAGCCATAAGACAGTGCCAAGAATGATGGAAGCTTCTTCACGTTCCTGAGTGATGTCACGTATGATGAATCCGTCTGCTTGAAGATCAGCGACCACCTGAAAAAAGGCAAGGAATGAGATGACATAGGCAAGTTCGCCGAACTGGGAGGGACCGAGGTAACGGGCGACCCAGGCTCCGATGACCAGTCCCGCCACAATACGCAGCATCCTCTCGAAAAGCAGCCAGCCGGTGTTATCCAGGGCCATCTGCAGTTGATGCCTTCCCGTGAGCCATTCCTGCAGGATCCGCGGCAGGTACCGAGTCCAGGATATGTTATGCACCGTCATATTGGCAGATGTCCGTGAGGCAATTCCAGCTGCCGTTTGATTGAGCGGTTTAGCGTCGCGGAAACGCATTCGTTTTTTGTCTTGGACATAATCGCCCTACTTATGGGGAAACCTTGTCAACTTGCAGGATAATGCCCCAAATAGTTTTGGCTGACAAGAGGTTTCATCCTCTCAGGGCGCGGCATACAAAGAACCCACCCAAGCCTTAGGTGCTACAGGACCAGAATTGGTACGCCATTCGGGCCATTATTTGACAGGTCCCTGTCTCGGTGGGTTGGACGGCAGCATCCTGGAAATCTTGTGGAGCAAAAGTTTGATGACGGGACTGGAACTGATTTTAACAAGGAATACCTGGGCCAATATTAGCCGCATTGGTTTGTATCCGCGATAGACATGATAATCGAACCAGGAATAGGCGCTCTTGATCTGTCTTTTCGTGAAATGGGGGAGGTCTATTATGGGCTGTCTGCGTTCCATTTGGACCAACGATTCTTTTTTAATAAGGCCGTCTCGCATACAGGTGTCGTAGAGTTCAGTGCCCGGATACGGAAAATATATCCCAGTATGATGGCCCTCAGGTTGACACCGGCGGTTCAGTTGTATCGTTTCCTGGTGGTCGTGCAGCGATTCCCCCGGCAGTCCAATCATGTTGTAGATGAAAATCTTCAACCCGTGCTTGCGGGCGAGTGCAACGACCTTCAGGAAATCTTCGTTTGTGTAGTTGCGTTTGAGCACATCCTGTCGCATCCGCTCGCTGCCGGACTCCAGCCCGATATTGAGGGAGGTGAAGTTTGCAGTCTCAAGCGCTGAAAAAAGGTCCTCGTCAATGGTATGGGGATTTATCCGGTAATTGGACTCGAACTCAAGCGGGGCAGGGATGGAATCGTTGAAACTTGCCAGTTTTCGGCATAAATCGAAAGTCCATTGCTTGTTGCAGTCAAGGGTCTCTATCTCAAACGTGATCTTGCCGAGGGTGAAATTGTTGTAAAGATAAACAACCTCCGACAAGATACTCTCTGTAGAACGTACCCTGACATATTTTCCTTTGGCCACTTTCCTAAGCGCGTGATTGGAGCAATAGGTGCAATCGTACGGGCAACCTCGACCACCTAATATGGTCATTTCATTGTCAGTTTTAATATTCAGCCAGGGCTTCCACATCTCCAGATCAGGGAAAGGAAGCGTGTCCAAATCATGAAGGAATGCTCTGGGCTGATTTTTCTCCAGTACGCCGTCGGAAGCTTTAAACCACAAGTTTTCAATGCCATGGGGCCGGCGTTGCGATTCGAGTTGCTGGCACAGCTCCAGCGTGGGATATTCTCCCTCGCCGACACAAATCGCGTCAAAGGGTCCGCAAATGACCTGCTCGGGCTGCAAGGTAGCGTGCACCCCGCCGAGCATGAGATATTTTTCAGGCCACTGTTGCTTTACAAAAAGGGCTGTCCTCTCGATGAAGGAGTATTGCGAGTACACCGCTGTGAAACAAATCAGTTCGGGGTTGCCTGCCTCGACGTGTCGCGTCAGCAAGCGCATGCTTTCTTTATAATAGCTGCTGCCTAAAATTAACAGTGACGTTTGATGGCCGTTTGCTCTCAGGATAGACGATATGTAAGAGATGCCGAATTGCATGCTGGACCAGTTTCGCAACGGCTTCGGTCCGGGATGTATATTATCCAAAGAATAGACGAAAAGAACCTTCATTATTGATCCAGTTTTCTGCAGGTTGCTAATACCCGGCGACGGTCATCGCACTCGGGAGTGAAAGTTACTTAATAGTGTCAACAGGTAAGCTGTTACTACCACCCGACAAAAAATAAATCGAGATCGGCACTCCATCATGCCTCTGAATACGCCGTGCTCAGGGACACACCCTCATGCCGAGCCTACCGGTCATTGATTTCCTTCCCAAGCTTCCAGAAGCTCCACGACCTCCGCAGCCGCAGGCCACCCCGGCAGGACGGCATCGGACCAGTAGCGGCGCACCGGCGTGTAGCCGCGCGGCGCCGCGGGCGAGGAGAGGGAGCGCGCGCCGGGCGGCAGCCACTCGGCGATGTTGGAGCAGCGTGACAGCGCCAGGGTGCGGCACCCCAGGAAGGCGGCCAGGTGCATGGGACCGGAGTCGTTGGTAATCGCGAAAGAGGCACTTCTCAGGCGCTGCACCAGCTCGGGCCAGGAGGGCCGCGCCACGGTCTCCCCGGGGATGCCCGGCGGCAGCGGGTCCTCGGGGCCGGCGATGATCTGTACCCGGTTGCCGGCGCCCTGCAGCATGCCGGCGAGCTCGGCGACATGGGGATATTGCTTGGAGCGCCACTGCGCCCCCAGGTGGATGACGACGGGGGCGGGGGGGAGCGCCGGCGCTGCCCCCCGGTAGCGGAGCGCGAGCTCGCTGTACGGCAGGCCGGCCGCCTCCGCCCAGGCCCGGTAGCGGTTACGCACGGGAAGCAGGCCGTGGCGAAACGGCAGGTCCAGCGGGGCTATCCAGCGCGCCAGGTACGGGAGCCAGCCGCTGAAGTTGAAGCTCGCCTCCCGGAAGGTGCGGCGCGCGGAGATCCAGTCGCGCAAATCACCCCGGATGCTGACGATTTCGAGCCCCTGCCGGTCGGGGCCCGGGAGGAAGCCCGCCAGGGGAGGGGGGGGGCTCAGGTCGTACCACCCCTTGTGCCATCTCCAGACATAGGGCAGGTCCAGCGGGAGCAGTCGCAGCGAGCCGCCCGAGGCGATGGTCAGGACCTCGTGCCACCTGGTGTTGCAGGCAAGCAGCAGCGTGTCCGGCCGCAGGCTGGCAACGGAAGCGGCAATGATGGCGTCGCCGAGGTTCCAGGGCTCGTACAGCACCTTCACGGGGCCCCCTTGCGGGAGGGATTTGACAAAAAGTCGGGCAATTCCGCCTCACTGTGACCGTAATGCAACGCTCCCGCATGGTATCTGTATTTCCCCGCCGTGGCAATCGATATGTCGGGGGGGCTCCGAGGTAAGCGGAATGCGCCAAGTGGGGGCTTGTGTCAATTAAACCTTGCGCAACAATAGGACTTTCTATAAATTGACAGCAGGCCTTTCAGAAAAGCGCTCCGGACGGGCCCTGCCCGGCTGAACCGGGCGTCGGGCGGATCCGCTCGGGGCCGGTTGTGGCGACTATTTCAGCAGGTACCTCAAACAGGGAGATTTTATGCGTAGAAATTCAATGGTAGCCTTGCTCTTGTTAGCCTTCATGCTCTCGATCGGTTTTGCCCCTCAGGCGTTTTCCAAGGAAACCAGCCCGCTTGCCGGAACCTGGGACATCACGCACCGCCCGGTCGACGCCGCCGGGAAGCCCTGCCCCTACCTGCCCGATTCCATCACCTTCTTCAACGACAGCTCTCTCGTCATGTCTAACTTCCCCGGCATGCACATGGCATTTAAAACCAAGCTGACGGCCGCGGAAACCGAGGCCTTCGACAGGAAGGCTCCGGAATACCATGGGAAGAGCCTGCTTTTGGTGAAACTCAACCCCAAGATGGAGTGGACCGCCACCCCCATGGTTTACGTCTATTCGGTTGTTAAGGATGAGATGCAGTTGACCGCCAGGGGATGGGACGCGGCGACCTTCAAACGGGTCAAGAAATAAGGCGGCCCCGCACTTTTGCCCCACACCCGGCCACCGGGACACCAACCAAAAGGCCTTATAGGTAGTTCCTATAAGGCCTTTTCCCTGCCCGGGGATAATCTTTAAGCTCTGCTTCCGCCCCTAACCGGCGCGGCTTCAGGTGGGGGGCAGGGGCGCGGCAGGGGGGGGGCGCCGCCAGCCTCCAGCTTCTTGACCCGGTACTGCACGTCCTCCATCAGGCGCCGGTTGACGGCCAAAAGGTCCGCCAGAAAGGCGGTCAGCATGGTCTGGAAACCGATCCCCAGCAGTATGGAGGCGAAGATCAGCGACTGGACGTGCCCGGAGCCCGACCCGCAAAGGTAGTAATACAGGAATCTCAACCCCCCGAGCATCCCGGCGCTGAAGGAGAGCACCCCGATGGTCATGAAGAAGCGGAACGCCTTGTACACCACGAAGATCCTGACGATGGTGAAGATGGATTTCTGGACGTAGGAGGGAATGCTCTTCACCAGGCGCGAGGGGCGCAACTCCCCGTTCACCCGCACCGGCACGGAGGTGATGGCGATGTTTTTCTGGCCCGCCTGGATGATGGTCTCCAGGGTGTAGGTGTAATCGTTGAAGACGTTGATCCGCTTGGCGGCCTCGCGGCTGAAGGCCCGGAAACCGCTGGGCGCGTCGGAGATGTTGGTCTTGCTCACCGCCCTGACGACGGCGGAGCCGAACTTCTGCAGCAGCTTCTTCAGAAAGGAAAAGGACTCTATGGTGTCGATCGGCCTGGTGCCGATGACGATGTCCGCCTTCCCCGCCAGGATGGGGGCGGTGAGGGCGGGTATGTCGGCGGCCTGGTACTGGTTGTCCGCATCGGTGTTGACAATGACGTCCGCGCCCCGGGCGACGCAGGCATCCAGTCCCGTCAGGAAGGCCCGCGCCAGACCCTGGTTCTTGGTCAGGTTTATCACGTGGTCGACGCCGCATTCCCTGGCGACCGCGGCAGTCGCGTCCGTGCTGCCGTCATTGATGACCAGCCACTCGACGCTGCTGAACCCCGGCACGCTGCGGGGCAGGTCCCGCAGTGCGATCGGGAGGGTTTCGGCTTCGTTATAGCAGGGGATCTGGATGATGAGTTTCATGGATGGGTCCGGCTCTCCTGTCGATCAAATACCCGCTGGCGCACACTGCCCTGCCGGACTTCGGCACACCTCGCGCCGGGATCCGTGGGCTCGCTGCCAGGTTGCCGGGCAGCCTACGCGCGACACCGGGCGGATTATGACATAAAGTCGCTGATAGGTAAATAAAATCAAGTGACTTGTCGCGCCGCTACCCTGCGGCTGCCAGAAATTCTGTTGACCTTCTTCAAAGGGAGGTGCTATGCTCCAGCCGTCAGATTGTATCCATATCCCTCGACCTTAGCCTGCAGTTCATCTTCTCTTACAGCGATAAGGTATCCGATCGTTCGGCCCGCCGACAAGGTGTGTTCGGTGGGCGGCAGCTTTCCTGTCAGATCCCCCACGGTCGGTGTAGTCCGCGGTTTTCAATAGCCAAACAGTCAGAAACGGGGCCCACTACATGTCTAACTGGGAAACAATACTCTTTTGGTGCACGCTGGTAATCTACTCCCTGGTCTGCGGGGGGTTCATCTACTCCATCGTGTTCAAAAACCCCCGCGCCCTCCCGAAGCTGACGGCCCTGCTGGCGGTCGGGCTGCTGCTGCATAGCGCGGCGATTGGCGCGCGCTTCGCCAGCACCGGCCACCTTCCCTGGTCCGGCGACTACGAGTACTCCCTGATGGGCGGCTGGTTCATCATCGCCGGCTCGCTGCTGGTCGCCTGGCGCAACAAGGAGCTGCGGCCCCTGGCCGCCGCCACGGTGCCCCTGGTGGTCGTCATGATGGGCTACGGCATCATGCGCAACCCGACGCTCAATCCGATGGCGGCCAGCCTGAAAACCGGCTGGCTCTACATCCATGTCTATTTTGCCTGGCTTGCCTTTTGCTCCTACACCCTGGCGATGGCCGCCGGCGTGCTCTACCTGCTGAAGCAAAAAAGCCTGCGCGACCCCGCGGCGCATCCGGTCTATGCCGTATTCCCCTCCCTGGAACGCCTGGACGAGCTGATCTTCCGCTACGTGGTGTTCGGCTTCATCACCGACTCCATCATGCTGGTCGCGGGCTCCATCTGGGCCGAGGGCCTTTGGGGGAGCTACTGGAACTGGGACCCGGTCGAGACCTGGTCGCTCATCTCCTACCTCATCTACGGGCTCGCCATCCACCTGCGCGTCACCATGGGCTGGCGCGGGTCGAAGCAGGCCTGGCTGGTGATCGCCGCCCTGAGCACCGTCATCATCTCCTTCTTCGGCGTCACCTTCGTGGTCAACTCCAGCCTGCACGTGTTCCAGGTCCGCTAGCATGTTACTGCGAGCGGTCATCTGGATGAACCTGGCGCTGGTCTTCTACACCTGGGCGGTCTTCAGCGGCCGCAGGCAGGGGCTGCACAAGAAGCACCTGGCGATCTTCGGCGTCGGACTTTTCTGCGACTACCTGGGCACGCACCAGATGAACCTCTTCGCACAGGCCTTCGGCAAGGCGCCGGAGTGGCACAACATCACCGGGATCGCCTCGCTCGCCGGCATGGCCTTTCATTTCCTGCTGGCGCTGATCGCCTCCCTGGCGCACCGCACCGAGTCGGTAAACCGCGTTTTTCACCGGGTGAGCCTCAGCATCTACAGCTGCTGGCTGGTCGCCTTCCTAAGCGGCGCCATCTCGGGCATGATGCGGCTCAAGCATTAGCGGCGCCACCCGGACGCGCCGGATGCCGGTGCGGGATTTAGCGTGCTCCCCTTTGCCTTTAGGTAGACAGCCTATGAATTGCCCACTCCCCAAGAAAATCCTCTTCATTACCCCGCCGTACCACTACGGCCTGGTGGATGTCCTTGGTTGCTGGATTCCGCTCGGCTTCGTGTATCTGGCCGGCGCCGCCCGCAAGGCCGGGCTGCGGGCGGAGATCTACGACGCCCAGGCCAAGCAGCACGGCTACCCCGAGATCGAGGCACGGCTGCGGGAGTCCCGGCCGGACTTCGTCGCCTGCTCCGCCATCACCGCGACGGTCAACGAGGCGGTGAAGACGCTGGAACTTGCCAAAAGGGCCCTTCCCGACGCCGTCACGATCCTGGGAGGGGTGCATGCCAGCTTCATGTACCGGGAACTGCTCGAGGGCTCGGCGGCAATCGGGTACGTCGTGATCGGCGAGGGCGAGGGTACGCTTGGGGAACTCCTGGCGGTGCTTGAGGAGGGGGGGGACCCGGGGACGGTTCCCGGCATCGCCTTCAGGCGCGGCAACGAAATCGTCGTTACTGTCCGGCGCCCGCTGCTGGAGAGCCTCGACGCGCTCCCCGCCGCCTGGGACCTGCTGGACTGGCCCGACTACACCTACCGCGTGCTTCCCGGTTCGCGCCTGGGTTCGGTCAGCACCTCGCGCGGCTGCGACCACGACTGCATCTTCTGCTCGCAGGCGCTCTTCTGGGGCAACTCCTGGCGCCCCCGCCTCCCGCGGCAGGTGGTGGACGAACTGGAGCGGCTCCATACGGACTACGGGGTGGACCTGTTCCAGCTCACCGACGAGTACCCGACCCGCGACCGGGAGCGCTGGGAGGCCATCCTCGACCTGCTGATCGCCAAGGGGCTGCCGATCCAGCTGCTCATGGAGACCCGGATGCCCGACCTGATCCGGGACCGGGACATCCTCTGGAAATACCGCAAGGCGGGGGTCATCCACGTCTCCATCGGCGTCGAGGGACGGGAGCAGGAGCGCCTGGACCTGATGCGCAAGGGGATGGAGCTGGACCAGGCGAAGCTCGCGCTGGAGCTTTTGCGCGACCACGGTATCGTCTCGGAGGTCTCCTTCGTGCTCGGCTTTCCCGACGAGACTCCGCAAAGCGTGGCACAGACCCTCAAATTCGCCCAGAGCATCAACCCGGACAACGCCAACTTCCTGGCCCTGACGCCGTGGCCCTACACGCAGCTTTACCAGGAACTGAAGCCGATGATCCGGGAGACCGACTACGCCAGGTTCAACCTGATCGACCCGGTCCTGGAACCGAGCCAGATGAGCATGCTGCAGATCGAGATCGCGCTGGTGGACTGTTTCCGCAAATTCTACATGGGGAAGGTCTTCGAGGTGATGACCATGAAGGACGTGTTCCGGCGCGGCTACCAGGCGCGCGCCACCAAGCTCATCATGGGAAGCCCCTTCGTCTTCAAGAAATTCGGCATGCTGGTGCTCGGGCGGGTTCCGGAGAAGATCGGGGAAATGGTGCACAAGATCAAGGTGCCCTGATCGGTTAAGCGCAGCAGAAAGCTGGCAGCACCATCTTTACCAAACAGCCCGGAGGGGATTCCTCCGGGCTGTTTTTTTTATTGTCAGCACAAATGGTAATTTGTGGGAATGAAGGTATACTGTCACAACTTTTCCCTCATTGCTCGGTCTGCTGGACCGATACGTAGATAAAACCGCATGATCGGACCCCTGACTGTTCAGGCAGCTGGCCAGGCTCTCTGGATAACCGGATATTTTATTCATGAAACTGAAAAAATTATAAATGATTAATCAAGTGCTGTGTCAGCTTTCTTTACAAGCGGGGCGGGCGTTGTCAGAAAAATTGACATTTCCTGAGCGTCTTGCAAAGGACTCTCGCAGTTTACTTGTCATTTTAACAGCCGTTGGCGTGGCTCATATCTTGCAGAAAAACTAGGTCCATAGTGAAACGTTGTGATGTTCGCTTAACAGTAAGCCTGCCCCTCGGGAGGCCGTGCCGATCTTGGACCTTACTGCTGGAAAGCTGTTGCCGATCTCTTAGTGTCACCCGTAGTGGCCAATGAGTCATACGTAGTCCCGGTACTGAGTGAATATTTTGCAGGTATGAGCATAGAGGATGAGCACCAAGGGTCGCAGTGAGGGCTCGCCTCCAGGCTTTGTCTCTATCTTGAGTGCGCAATGTCCATGGTTATGTTCAACAAAGGGGAGGACTTATGATTAAGCGACTGCTGGTGTTACTTGCCGTGCTGTGCACCTGGCTGCTACCGGCACTATCCCAGGCCGCGGCCTGGAAAATAGGTGTCAAGGCCCAGACCGTCGGAGGAGGTATTGCGGTGCGCGGTTCTGCCCCGGTGCTCTTCGCCAACGGCACCGTCTACTTCAACTACACCACCTCGGCGGCGAATCCCAACAAGGTCGGGGTCTCCGTGGCCCCCACCAGCGCCTGCTACGCGATCCAGAAGGTGGTGTACAACACGACGACGGTCAATAACCCGGCAAGCCCCTGGACCCGCAGCTTCACCCCGGCCGACGGCGCCTCGCAGTCGGTACTCGGCTATTTCTACGCAGCCAGCCTGACCGTGTCGGCCTCCGTCGCCAGCAACGGCGGGGGGACCATAAGCCCTACCAGCAACTACACCTTCACCTGCGGCTCGACCCCCAGCATCGACCTGGTGTACAACTTCATCCCCACTGCGGGCGGCAGTGTCAGCTCTATCTCCAACGTTCCCGCCGGTGCGGTGAGGACCGGAAACTTCGGCACCCTGAACGGCACCGTTACGATCACCATTCCCAAGGCGGTCGCGGCGGGGCTCACCGGTAACGTGGAAATGGTCGGCACCTTCTCCTCCGTGAAGGCGAACGCCGGGTACCTGCAGGTGGCGCTTCCCGGGCAGAGCGTGACCCTCTCCGGTTCCGCGATCCCCTCGTCCGGAGCAACCTTCGCCTGGGCTCCCGCGCCGGGCAACCCGGCCGCGCTGACCCTGACCAATCCGAATACGGCGACCCCGAGCTTCAGCGCCCCGGCCACCCTGGATGTTAGCGTTTCTCGATACGTAGCTTTGGTCGTCGAGGATGATGAACTCGTGACCTCCGCATTGCCAGTAGACGAGGGTGGTGATGGCCAGCAAGGCCAATGCAATTGTTATTTTGGAACGCATGTTTGATCCTCAGAAACAGGGGGAGGGCGCAGTACCCGGTAAGGCGGCAGGTCCCCGGTATTGCCGCAACACAACAGCCTGCGTGCCGCGGCACCATGTCCGTTAAATGAATAATCCCCATTGAATGCAGCACTCAAGGGGATTATTCTAATGCTACAAAATGTTATCAAGAAAGACCACTACCTGAGGCTCCCGAAGCGTGCGGTTCCGGCCCTGCGGCGCACGGTCATTTTTGGGGCGTTATGCCGGTTTTTTTGGGCATTATTCCGGTTGAAAAGAGGATGTTATCGAAGGTCCGGTCCAAGCTCTTGCTGGTGAAATTGCCCATTTCAGTGCCGGGCTCCAACTCTATTTCGTCCCCCAGCGTTACGTCGGAATGCGGTACCGCCGCCCAACTTTTCTGGCTACCTTTTTCCAGCTGAATGTAGGTGTAATTGCCTACGTTCATGGTTTCCACGATCTTGCCGGCGTAGAGCAATTTAGCTGCAGGTGCGGCGGCAGCGGCGTGGCCAGCAATCGGCAGCGCCGGATGTCCGGCAGGCATCCCCGACTTTGCGGCCGGTGCCGTCGGCGTGGCGGACGCGGAGGGCACCGCTTGCATCGGCCCACCCGAGAAAATTATGCTGTCGAACGTGCGGTTGAGTGCCTTGCTGGAAAAGTTGAGCATCTCGGCGCCCGGGAACAAGGCGACCTCCTGCCCGACGCTGACTTTCATGGTCGGTGCAGCGACCCAGACCTGCTTGGTCCCCTGATCAAGATGGATGTAAGTGTACCCGCCAGCATCCATGGTCTCCATTACTTTACCGGAAAGTCCGGCAGGGGGTGCGGCGGGCTTTGTCGTCGTGGCGGGGCCCGCGCATCCAACGATGGCGCCCAGTAGCGTAAGAGTAAGCCCAATGGTCATGTTCTTCGTCATTCTTTTCATTTCGCAACTCCTGAGATGTGGTAGCTAGTCTGAACCTGGTCCAGACAACGTCGTGCTGCTCCTGAGGTGGGTCCCGTGCGAGGCGACCCTGGCAATGAGCCGGGATCAACCCGGATTCCTCAGCAGGCTAAGGACTGGGATCGTTAATAGGTAACGATGGTGACGACGACAACTGCTCTGCGGTTTTTTCGTCTTCCCTTTGCTTTGAGGTTCGTTGCAACCGGCTTGGAGGGGCCATACCCCCGTGTTGCTATTTTCCCCGGTTTGACGCCCAGACTGGTCAGTTCGTTCTTGACCGAGCGCGCCCGCTGCTGGGAGAGGGCGATGTTGTAGGAATAGGAGCCGATACTGTCGGTGTGGCCCTCGATAAACACGGAGTAATCCGATGCTGCCTTGATGGCGCTGGCGGCAGCGGCGATCATTTTCTTGTGCAAGGGTTTCAGGTCGCTCATGGCGAATTCGAACCTGATAACCACTCGACGCACAGCTTGGCGGGCTTCAGCCTGCCGATTTGCGGCTTGCGGCTTGCCCGATGCTGCAGAAACAGTCGGCAGAGCGGGTATCTGGGCCTGTGTTAGGGGCGCCGGCTCTTGAACCGGGATCCGCTCGGCAGCGGGCAGGATGGCTGGCTCAGCTGCCGCTGTGGCCGGTCCTGCCGGGACCGGTTCCACGGTGGTGGCCTGCTTGGCGGAAGGTTCCGGTGCGGCCGAACTGCCCGCGGTTTCTGCAGGAGCTGGCGCGGCTATGCTCCCCGTTTTGACGGTCGGCGTCGGCTCAAAGGTCATGCCCTTTTGGACCGCCGGTTTTTGCACCGCAGTTCTGCTTGGTACCGGCTCAGGGACTGCGCTGCCTGGTCTGTCCGCCGGTGTCGGCGTCGGCTTGATTGCGCTGTCCGGCCGGGACGTCGGTGCCGGTTCGACTGCGCTGCCCTGTTCGACCGCCGGTGCCGCTGTCGGCTTGACTGCGCTGCCCGGTTTGACCGCCGGTGCCGGTGTCGGCTTGACTGCGCTGTCCGGCCGGGACGTCGGTGCCGGTTCGACTGCGCTGCCCGGTTCGACCGCCGGTGCCGGTGTCGGCTTGACTGCGCTGTCCGGTCGGGCAGCCGGTGCCGGTTCGACTGCGCTGCCCGGTTCGACCGCCGATGCCGGTGTCGGCTTGACTGCGCTGTCCGGTTGGGCAGCCGGTGCCGGTGTCGGCTTGACTGCGCTGCCCGGTCGGGCAGCCGGTGCCGGTTCGACTGCGCTGCCCGGCTTGGCCGTCGGTGCAACGGTGCTGCCCGGCTTGGCAGCAGGTCCTGGTGCCTCGGTACCGCTCGGCTGGGCCCCCGGGGTCGGTGCTGCCGCAAAAGGCGGCTGGACCGGTTTGAAGGCTTGGGCGTTGCCACGCCGGATCAGCTCCGGCGCGGGCAGGAACTCGGGGGTGTCCATGGTGATGCCGACGACTGCAGCACCGGTCGCTCCAAGTTTCTCCCAGGTGGCAGCCCCCTGTTCCTGCTCGACGGGGGGCGCTTCGGGCGTTTCTTCGATGTCCGGAATCGCTTTGGGGATTGGGGGGGCAGTCTCGGCGGAAGCCGGTTTCTTCGTTTTGTGCTCTTTGCCAAAGAGGTAGGCAAGACCGACGGTTAATTCGTAATTCCCCCGGGAGTTCTGGTCCTTGCGATAGGTCGCAAGGTAGCGGAAGTCACTGCGTACTGCAAGGTAATTTTCCCAGAGGTACTTGATCCCGAAACCCGCATTAACGAGGGGGCTGTTCTCGCTGGCAGCGCCCCTTTGGACGACCATGTCGCCTATCCCGAATGCGAGAAAGGGGACTATTTTTTCGTTGGGAAGGAGCGGGTAGATAGCGTCGGTACGGAAGATATAGCCATTGGCGGTCGTCGAACCTGAAGTGGATGTGGTGCTGAAGTAGTTGGCGGTTGCTTCGACTCCCAGAGCTTCATAAACGCTCTGACCGTAATAGTCATAGCTGGCCTTCACACCATAAATGATTGCAGGATTAAGAAGGTCCGCTCCTGAAAATTTATAACCGCCAACTGTCGGAGTAATGGAAAAGGTGTCACTGCTTTTACCGGGGGTAGCCGCGATCCCGGGAGATACAAACAGTAGGGATAGAGAGACCGCAGCTATAAAGAGGTGCAGAGCACGTTTCAACAATTAGCTCCAAATCGTACGAATTTTGCGTATCGTACCTGAACATCCTGAGTATTTCAATCCAAATCTACACCCTTAACGGGTGGGGTGGTATCCCGAAAGTTCAAGTCTCTTCGGCATTTGTCCTGCCAAACTGCCTGTCGCCTGATGCGTAAGTTGTTCGCTGCTGCCTTAGGCGCCCCTCGGCGATCTTCATTGCCGCGCTCGTTGCTCTTGCCTGAACACCAACCCAGAAGACCTACCTCCCTTGACCGAGAACCTGCGATAAACCAGCGCTTTGAGGAACGACTGTTACGGCTGCTCCAACATAGCTCACCTTGAAGTGTGCAATGCATGCACAGCTCCAAGTGATATCGGATGTCATTGTCCGGGCGGGGTTCCGATGTTTTGTCATTAATATCGAGCGGTTAAGTGCGGTAGCGCCGCGCGGGGTGCGGCGGCATGCCGATTGCGATACTAAAGGCAAATACTTCAGGGGAGGGCACCATGACGACCAAGGGTAGAAAACAACGCGTGTCACGCTCCACTGCTATATCACTGCTGGCGGGACTGGCGGTTATGAGTAGCGTCCAGATATCTTCCGCCTCGATGTCAACCCCGTCCGAGGGAACTGCCCTTGGGGCGTGCGCCTTCTCCTTGCAGCTGCAAAAATCGGGCGCCGCGCGGACCAGATATGTAGCACAGGTGGTAAGCGTGGTCGGCGGGGCAGGGGTGACGTCCGGCAATGCAGTCGAGGAGATGTACTCGAACGTCAAGCCGGCGTCCTACTCGGTTGATGAATATTCCGGCGAGCAGGCCGATGTCCCGACACTGTCAAGGTTGGGCGCCCATAAAGCGGCATCGGGACGGATCGATGCGTTTTCCAGCGACTGCTTGACCTGCCATGACGGGGTTGGAGCCTCATCGGTGAATGTCGACCTTCGCAATAACCCTTACAGCCACCGCTCGCAGATCAACTCGTTCAAGACGGATCATCCGATCGGCATGAATTATAGCAGTTACGTAGCTGTCGATAAGGGATACAAAATGATTAACCCCAACAACTTCAAGATGATTTTTGTAAACGGGAAGGTCGGCTGCCTTTCCTGCCATGACCCTCTCAATCCGGAGAAAGGCCATCTGGTTATGAGCGATAGGGACAGCGCGCTCTGCACCACCTGCCACAACAAATAGCCCGGAGCCCTTGGAGGTAGCCGCCCGCCCGCAGCAGCCGCGGTTACGGCGCGATGCTGGCGTCCAACACAATCAGGGTGTACTTGTAGCCGGCACCGAAATCCATGTTGTTGTAACAGGTTCCCTTGATGGTTACCACGTCGCCCTCGTTGGGCAGTTGGGTGGAAGTCACCGCAAGGTCGTTATTGAGTTTCTTGGCAGAGCCGCTGCCGTCCTGAATGTGGAACCAGTTCTTCTTCATGATGTGGGTAGCGATCTTCACGACCCTTCCTCGGACGATCACGGTTTGTTTCTCAAGCTTCATTTTCTTGGCGTAGAGTTCCGCTATCGTATAGGCATTGTGTCCCTTGGCCTTGGCGACTTTCCCATGCTTTGCGGTTGGCGCGGCCGGCTTCGCAGACGCAGCGGCTGGTGCGGCCGGCTTCGCTGGCGTCGAGGCATCGGCTTTGGCCGCCGCTGTCTTGCCCTGGGCGGCATTTGGCCCACCTTCGTGCAGCATCTTGATGGCAGACGGGCTCAGGACGATCTTCTCTTTAGCCGCCCCCGTGACGATCCCCGCCGAAAATATCACCTTGTCGAACTTCCGGTTTAACCCTTTGCTGGTGAAATTTTTCATCTCGAAACCGGGGATCAGGGTCAGTTCCTGGCCGACAGCAATCTTGCTGAGCGGTATGGCTACCCAGTTCTTCTCGCTGCCGGAGCTGAGCAGCAAGTAGGTGTAGCCGCCCCCGTCCATGGTCTCCAGCACCTTGCCCGACAGAGGTACTGCCTTCGGTTTGGCTGCGGTGGCAGGAGGGGCTTCGGCGCCTACCGCCTGACCGGGATGGGGCAGGGCCGAAAGCAGCAACAAAATGCATAGCGAGCAAAGCGATTGTTTCATTTGACACTCCTCAGTTGAAATCCGGCCTGCCCCGCCGGGGAGCGGCCTCCGGCAGAGTACGTATTCCCCGCGTGATTGACAAGCTATTTATTAGCTCGGGAAAGCAAGCGCAGGGAGGACGTACCCGTTTATCGCACAGCTGAAAAAGGACCCGGGAAGGAACCGGGCCAGGCCCTCGTTGAGATCGGCACCCCTGGGCGGCGGATCGGACGGGGAACCTGTCGGGAAACTAAAAGCCGCAGCCCCCCGATATATTCGGGGAGGTTGCGGCTTTCTTATATTGTTGCGAGGCGAGCCGCGAATCCTTCCCGAGGCGGCCTGGCAGGGCAGCCAGAAAGCCGGGGCTGTCCGCCCGTTTCGGCACGATGCCTCATCGTCAATTTGCAACCGTGCTGACGAAATCGGCACTCGATCCGCCGATGGTCACTGTGCTTGATGCCTTCTGGCCCGCACCGCCGACGGTGTATCTAACGGTGACAATGTCGCCCGTGTGCACGATTCCGTTTGCGGACAGGTAAGCGGCGCCATTTATGGAGTAGAGCCCTCCGGTGATGCTGATCGGCGCGGAGTTGCCGCCGACCAGCGTTATGGTGACGGGATCGGAGGTTTGCGTTGACGCAATGGGGACACCCGTCTTGGGGGTGAAGGCGAAGTTGGCGACGGTGATGTTGGTACTGGTGATCGAGAAGGTGGCGCTCTTGGTGCCGATGGTCAGGGTGGTCGCCACCGTCTGACCGACTGTGTCGGGAGTGACGTTCTGAACGGCTACCGTGTTGCCGTCTTGCACCGTGCCGTCGGTTGAGGTGAAACTGCCGCCGTTGATCGAATAGCTCCCCCCGGTGACGCCGATGGCGGCGGAGGTGCCCCCGGTGAGCGCAACGGTGGCCGTGCTGGAGGTCTGCGTGGTCCCCGGAAAGCCGTTGACTTGAGCGGGAGAGAACGAGAAGTCGGTGACGGCGACGATGGGGGTGCTGCTGGCGGTGGTACTCGAGAAGACCGCGCTCTGGTCTCCGATGGTAAGGGTGGTGACGCGGGTCTGCCCCTCGCCGGCCGCCGAGGTGTGCTGCACCCTGACGATGTCGCCGTTTTTCACGGTACCGGGACTCGAGGTGGCTGCGGCGCTGCCGATGGCATATTGTCCCCCCGTCCCCGTGACGCTGATGGCGGCGGAGGTTCCGCTGGTGAGCACGGCGGTGACCGGGTCCGAGACCTGCAACTGCCCGGGAACCACGCCGGTTTTCGCGGCAATGGTGAACGCTGCGACGACGAGCGGGGCCGTGGTGCTGGAAAAGGTGGCGCTCTTGTCGGCGACCGTGAGAATCGTGGATACCGTCTGCAGGTCGCCGGATGCCGCGGTGTGCTGCACGGTGACCGTGTTGCCGCTCTGGACGGTGCCGGAGACCGCAGTGTAGGTGCCGCCGTTGATGGAGTATTGTCCCCCCGTCACGCTGATGGCGGCGGAAGTGCCCCCGCTGAGCGTCACGGTTATCGCGTCTGAGGTCTGCACCTGGCCCGCAGTGACGTTGGTCTTGGCGGCAAAGGTAAATGCAGTGGCGGTCACCGTTGTCGGGGTTGTCGTCGTTGAGGACGAGGTAGTGGCAGGCGCCGGGAACCAGTCCACGCCGCAGCCGCTCAGGGTTACTAAAAGCATCGTCACTATAAAGAATTTCTTGCTCATCCTGCCCCCAAAGATCGATTGTCTTACGCCATGCATGCGCGTCAGTATATCTGCAACTGCGCTTTTATGTCAAAGAAAGAAAGGTTTGTCCCTCAAAGGGATGCCCTTGTCCCTTCGGCTGGAAAAAACCTTCGATCTGGCCGGCGGGAACGGGCCGGAGGGAGTCAGCGCCGCCTTGACCTCGACAGCAGAATGCTGTTCCCCTCGACAAAGTGCTGCGATCCACTTTCTCTCGATTCAGCCTGGTGTCAGGCACGTTTGGATTAGACGGTGTTTCGCTGGCAGCAATTTATTAGGATTTTGATACCGTGTAAAGACTTGCCTGGCGACATTTTTGTTGCTTGTATTTATTTCGCGAAACCAGTAGTATACCTCCCACTGTGTCAATTTAGGCGCATGTGCAGGGGCTGAGATGGTGCATTCGGATTAGCAGATAGTGTGGTGTGCGGCCGCTAATTAACCTGTTGCGAGTAGTGGCCGCAAATGAAAGTTATGGGGAAGGCGGGGGGTGGGCTGACGTTGTCACCGTCCTAACGAAGTAGGCTGTGGTGCCTAGTTTGCAATCAGGAGAAGTCTATGTTGAAACGTTTGGCCCTCGTAGTCTCGGTAATGTGCGTCGTTTTGCTAGGTATGTTTTCGGAGTCGGGGCACGCTGCCACTGGCGATATTGTAACTGTTGGGGCAGGGGGGCTGAGCTCTCCGGCCGGCGTGACCGTGGACGGCGCGGGGAACCTTTACATTGCCGATTCGGCCAATAACCGTGTCCTGATGGTCGCAGCCGGGACCGGGGCGGTCTCGACCGTGGGGGCGAACCTGAATCTCGGTCTCAATCGCCCCTCCAGTGTCGCCGTAGATAGCACCGGAGCAATTTACATCAATGACCGTGGCAACCACCACGTCTTGAAGGTGGCGGCAGACCAATTGAGCGTCAGCATTGTGCAACCGTCGGTCCTGACGCATCCGTACAACATAGCCCTGGACAGCTCCGATAACCTGTACGTCGTGAGCTTTGTCGGCAACACGGTCATGATGGTCTCTCCGGATGGGAGCGTAATTAGCACCGTGGCGGGAAACGGGACTTCCGGCCTGCCCAGCAACGGTGACGGCGGCCCGGCAACCTTTGCCGAACTGAACAATCCCACCGACATTGCACTGGACAGCACCGGAAACCTCTACATCTCGGAAAACTATACCAACACCATCCGGATGGTGACCAGCGCCGACACGGGCAACATCATCTATACGGTGGCAGGGAACAAGTCCCTGGGTTATTCCGGCGACAACGGCTTGGCGACCTCGGCTAGCCTGCACCTTCCCTCTGGCCTGGTTGTGGATGGCAACGGCAATCTCTATTTCGCCGACATGGGCAATAACCGGGTCAGGAAGGTATCCGCCGTGGCCTCCCGGGGCGGAACCATAACGACGGTGGCAGGGACGGGGACCGCGGGTTACTCGGGCGACAGCATCCCGGCAATCACCGCGCAACTGAACCAGCCTTCCGCTGTCGCCGTAGACAGCTCCGCAAACCTTTATATCGCCGACCTGGGCAACAACCGCGTCCGGAAGATCGTGGATCTTCCCATCGTTACCTCCTCGCCTGCCGGCGGCCAATTCCTGGCGCCGCAGACCGTCTCCCTGACCAGCGACAAAACGGCGACCATCTACTACACGACCGACTCGTCCAACCCGACCACCAGCAGCCCGAGTATTCCCACCACGGGCCAGATCAGCGTCGGCGCCACCCCGACCCTGAAATACTATGCGGTCGACGCCAGCGGGAATCAGAGCGACCAGGTAACGCTGAGTTTCGTCATTTTGCCCGGCGCGCCCGGCAACGTCACGGCAACCGGTGGCAACGCCCAGGCGCAGGTCAGCTTCAGCGCCCCGTCCTTCAGCGCCGGATTCCCCATCACCTCCTACACGGTAACTTCCAACCCGGGAAACATCTCCGTTTCGGGGAGCGCCAGCCCCATCACGGTGACGGGACTCACTAACGGCACCTCGTACAGCTTCACCGTGACGGCAAGTAACGGGGTCAACAGCAGCCCGGCGTCGGCCGCCTCGAACAGCGTCACGCCCTACCTGCTGGCCCTGAGCATCGGCGCCCCGTCCCAGAGCGTCCTGAAGCAGGGCGACAGTGTCAGCTACACCGTGACCTACACCGGCGCCACCAGCGTCACCCTCGCCGCCGGCAACATCACCCTCAACAAGACCGGCTCGGCGAACGGGACGCTGGCGGTGAGCGGCAGCGGAACCCTGAGCCGTACCGTCACGGTCTCCAACGTCACCGGTGACGGCAGCCTCGGCATCAGCGTCGCGGCGGGGACCGCGACCGGCGGTACTTTGACCGCCCCTGCCAGCGCGCCCAGCACCACCTGCGCCGTGGACAGCACGGCGCCGACCCTCGCCGTGTCGACACTGGCCGGCGCCACCACGACCAGCTACAACACGCTGAGCGTCACCGGCTCCGCGCACGACGCCGACGGGATTGCCGGCGTCACCCTGAACAACGTCCCCCTGACCCTTACCGGCGGCGCGTTCAACAGCGCCCTGACCCTGAGCGCCGGCGCCAACGCGATCACCCTGGTCGCCACGGACAAGGCCGGCAACCAGACGACCGACACCCGTACCATCAACTTCGACCCTACGACGCCGCTCATCAGCTTCTCCGCCGCCACGCCGGCCGACGGCAGCTCCACCGACCAGCCGGGCGCGACGGTCGCGGGCACCCTGAACAAGCCGGGCTCGGTGTCGGTGACGATCGGTTCGGGGAGCCCCGTCGTGGTCCCCACGAGCGGCTCGGACAACAGCTTCTCCGTGCCGGTGACGCTGCTTGCCGGTTCCAATACCATCAGCGTCACGGCAAGCGACAGCTCCGCGCCGGCCAGTCACTCCACGGTGGCACGCACGGTCTCCTTCGACGGCAGCGTTCCGGTCCTCGCGATCACCGACCCGAGCCAGGACATCAGCACCGGAGTTAACAGCTACCTCCTGAAAGGGGCCGTGTCCAGCGCCTTCGCGGGTTCCACCGTGCAGGTTGCCGTCGATGGGGTGGCGCTCGGCTCCCCGATAGTCAACGCGGACGGCAATTTCCAACAGACTGTCAGCTTCGGTGCGGTCCAGACCTACCATATCAGCGTCACGACCACCGATCTCTCCAGCCACTCGACGACCGTGCAGCGCAACATCGCCTTCAACCCTGCCCTTGCCAACCCCACCCTTAACCTCGGGACGGGGAGCGGAGCCAAGGGAGGGACGGTATCCGTCCCACTCACCCTCATCAATGCGAACGGCGCCACCGTGGACGGTGTCAGCATGGATATCGGTTTCGACACGACAGTCCTCGGCAGCCCGACGGCAACCATCAGCGCGGCTCTCGGCGCCGCCGGCTTCACCCTGGTGCCGAGCAATCCGTCACCCGGCATCTTCCGCATCGTGATCGCCAACCCGGCTGTTGCCACCCCGATCGGCACCGGCGTGGTCGCCAACGTCAGCTTCGGCGTCGGCTCCAGCGCCGCCGCGGGGACCACCACCCTGTTCAACACCCCCGGGGCAACCGGTCCTGACGGGAGTGCCCTCACCGTATCGGGAAGTAACGGTGTGGTGACTGTCATAACCAAGGCGGGGGACTGTGACGGTGACGGTAGCGTATCCATTTCCGAGGTCCAGTCAGCAATCAACATGTACCTGGGGCTCAAGGCGGTGGCGAGTTGTGTCGACGTGAACGGAGACAACAGCGTCGGTATCTCCGAGGTTCAGAAGACCATCAACAGTTTCCTCGGACTTTGATGCTTTTCCGTAGATTTGGTCGTCTGCTGCCACCGTCCTTGAAGATGAGCACAGCGATAGACCACATATATATTAGCCATTAACCCCGATGCGTTTTCTCTGACGAAGCTATTTGAAAAAGTAAGAAGGAGGCTCCATGTTTAAGTGTTTCATCTTTCAAATCATGATGCTGCTTGCAATGGCGGGATCAAGTTGGGCGGTAGGCCCGACCCTTGACCTCGGTAGTAACAGCGGCAATGTGGCGACGACGGTCACCGTACCGGTCACCCTTACCAACAATGGGGCCTCCATTGCGGCGATCGGCATGGACGTGGGGTACGACGCGACAGCGTTGGGCACTCCCACGGCGACCCTCCCCGCGGCCATAGGCGGCGCCGGCCTCGGTTTCACCCTGGCGAAGAGCACCCCCTCCGCGGGAGTCTTCCGCATAGGCCTGGTCAACTTCGGCGGCGGCGTGACCCTCCCCGACGGGGTCGTAGTCAATGTGACCTTCACCTCCCTCAAGGCCGGGAATTTCACACTCAACAATACTCCCTCTGCCGCCGATCTCAACGCCAGCAACGTCGCCATAACCGGCGCCAGTGGTTCGATCACCGGCATCGGGCTCAACCAGACCATCACCTTCCCGACGGCTGCCGGTCTGACCTTCGGCACGCCGGGCAGCGTCAGCGCGACCTCCACCTCGGGCCTCGCGGTCTCCTTCAGCTCCAACACCCCGGCAGTCTGCACGGTGTCCGGCAGCACGGTAACGCCGGTGGCTACCGGCACCTGCACCATTGCCGCCAACCAGGCCGGCAACTTTACCTATAACCCCGCTACCCCGGTTACCCAGAACATTGCGGTCGCTTCGGCCAACCAGACCATCGGCTTCGGCACGGCTCCGGCCCTCACCTTCGGCGTCAACGGCAGCGTCTCCGCCACGGCGACTTCGGGCCTTGCGGTAAGCTTCAGCTCCACCACCCCGGCAGTCTGCACCGTGTCCGGCAGCACGGTGACGCCGGTTTCCACCGGTACCTGCACCGTCGCCGCCAACCAGGCCGGCAATAGCAACTATAACCCCGCCTCCGCGGTCACTCAGAACCTCAATGTGGCGGCTGCGAACCAGACCATCAGCTTCGGGGCGGCCCCGAGCCTCACCTTCGGCGGAGCCACCGGCACCCTGAGCGCCAACGCCACTTCGGGCCTGGCGGTCAGCTTCACTTCCAACACCCCGCTCGTCTGTACCGTGGCGGGCAATGTGGTGACGCCGGTAGCCGGCGGCAGCTGCAGCATCTTCGCCAACCAGGCGGGGAACGCCAACTACAACGCGGCTCCCCTGGTGACCCAGAACTTCACGGTCGCCCAGGCCACCCAGAGCATCAGCTTCGGCGGGGCCCCGAGCCTCACCTTCGGCGGCGGCACCGGCACCCTGAGCGCCAACGCCACCTCGGGTCTGGCGGTCGGCTTCAGCTCCAACACCCCGGCCGTCTGCACCGTCGTCGGCAACGTCGTGACGCCGGTAGCCGGCGGCAGCTGCACCATCTTCGCCAGCCAGGCGGGTGACGGCAACTTCCTGGCCGCCCCCCAGGCGACCCAGAACTTCACGGTCGCCCAGGCCACCCAGAGCATCAGCTTCGGCACCGCCCCCGTCATGACCTTCGGTGCCAACGGCAGCGTCAGCGCCACGGCGACTTCGGGTCTGTCGGTAAGCTTCAGCTCCAGCACCCCGGCGGTCTGCACGGTGTCCGGCAGCACGGTGACGCCGGTGACCGCCGGCAACTGCACCATCGCCGCCAGCCAGGCGGGCAACGGCAACTTCCTGGCCGCCCCCGCGCAGACGCAGAACTTCAGCATCGCCCTGGCCAACCAGACCATCGGCTTCGGAACGGCTCCGGCACTCACCTTCGGCGTCAACGGGAGCGTCTCCGCCACGGCGACCTCGGGCCTTGCGGTAAGCTTCAGCTCCACCACCCCGGCGGTCTGCACGGTCTCCGGCAGTACGGTGACGCCGGTGGCTACCGGTACCTGCACCGTCGCCGCCAACCAGGCAGGCAACGGCAACTTCAACCCCGCTCCTGCGGCCACCCAGAACCTTACTGTCGCAGCAGCGAACCAGACCATCGGCTTCGGAGCGGCCCCGAGCCTCACCTTCGGCGGAGCCACCGGCACCCTGAACGCCACGGCGACCTCGGGCCTTGCGGTCAGCTTCACTTCCAACTCCCCGCTCGTCTGTTCGGTGGCGGGTAATGTGGTGACGCCGGTGGGCGGCGGCACCTGCAGCGTCTTCGCCAACCAGGCGGGGAACGCCAACTACAACGCGGCTTCCCTGGCGACCCAGAACTTCACGGTCGCACAGGCCGCCCAGAACATCAGCTTCGGAGCGGCTCCGAGCCTCACCTTCGGCGGCGGAACCGGCACCCTGAGCGCCACGGCGACCTCCGCCCTGGCGGTCAGCTTCGTCTCCAACACCCCGCTCGTCTGCACCGTGGCGGGCAACGTCGTGACGCCGGTAGCCGGCGGCACCTGCACGGTCTTCGCCAGCCAGGCGGGTAACGCCAACTTCCTGGCCGCTCCCCAGGCGACCCAGAACTTCGCGGTCGCCCAGGCCACCCAGAGCATCAGCTTCGGCACGGCCCCCGTCATGACCTTCGGTGCCAACGGCAGCGTCTCCGCCACGGCGACCTCGGGCCTCGCGGTCAGCTTCAGCTCCAGCACCCCGGCGGTCTGCACGGTGTCCGGCAGCACGGTGACGCCGGTAAGCGCCGGCAACTGCACCATCGCCGCCGGCCAGGCGGGCAACGGCAACTTCCTGGCGGCCCCAGCGGTGTCCCAGAACATCACAATCGCCCTGGCCAACCAGAGCATCAGCTTCGGTGCGAAACCCAGCCTCACCTACCACGGCAGCAACGGAACACTGAGCGCCACGTCGACCTCGGGCCTCGCGGTAAGCTTCGTCTCCAATACCCCGACGATCTGCACGGTGTCCGGCAGCACGATCACTCCGGTACTTGCCGGACCCTGCGTCGTTGCCGCGAGCCAGGCGGGCAACGGCAACTTCAACCCCGCCACTGCGGTCACTCAGAGCATCACGGTCGGGGTGGCGAGTCAGACCATTACCTTCGGCGCGGTCCCGACTATGACCTTCGGCAGCAATGGCAGCGTCAGCGCCACGGCGACCTCGGGCTTCGCGGTAAGTTTCAGCTCCAATACCCCGGCTGTCTGCACCGTGGTCGGCAGCACGGTGACGCCGGTTAAGGCCGGCAGCTGCACCATTCTCGCCGACCAGGCAGGGGACGCCAACTTCAGCTCCGCCCCCCAGGCGAGCCAGGTCATCAACATCGCCTTCGCCGGCCAGACCATCAGCTTCGGCGCGGCACCCAGCCTGACCTTTGGCGGCAGCACCGGCGTCGTTAGCGCCACTGCGACCTCCGGCCTTCCCGTGAGCTTCGGCTCCAACACTCCGGCTATCTGCACGGTGTCCGGCAGCACGGTGACGCCGGTCGGCGCCGGCACCTGCATCATAGCGGCTACCCAGGCCGGCAACAACGGTTTCGCGCCTGCCACCGCCGTGACCCAGAACATCAGCGTCGCAGCAGCAAACCAGACCATCATCTTCGTCGGGGCGGCCCCCGCTCTGGTCTTCGGCGGCAGCGCCGGCACCCTGAGCGCCACGGCGACCTCGGGCCTTTCGGTCAGCTTCAGTTCCACCACCCCGGCCGTCTGCACCGTGTCCGGCAGCGCAGTGACGCCGGTGACCGTAGGTAGCTGCATCGTAGCCGCCAACCAGGCGGGAACCGTCAACTTCAACGCCGCCCCCCAGGTGACGCAGACCATCACCGTAGACGTCGCAATCCCCGGCGCGCCGACCGGGGTGAGCGCCGTCCCTGGTAACACCATCGCCACGGTAAGCTTCAGCGCGCCGAGCTTCACCGGCGGCAGCCCGATAACCAGCTACACGATCATATCCAACCCCGCAGGGGGCACGGACAGCACACCGGGCGCCGGCACCAGCCACATCATAACCGGCCTCACCAATGGCACTCCCTACAGCTTTACCGTGAAGGCTACCAACACCAAGGGTGACAGTCTGGCCTCGGCGGCTTCAACCTCCGTGACACCGAACCTGCTGACCCCAACCATCGACCAACTCTCAGCGACGACCCCGCTCAAATCGGGCGGCAGCGTCACCTACCAGGTCAACTACCTAGGGGCCGACGTGGTGACCCTGGCCGACGCCGATGTTATCGTCAACAAGACCGGAACCGCCAGCGCGACCGCAGTTGTCAGCGGCAGCGGCACATCCACCCGCACGGTCACGCTCTCCGGCATCACCGGCGACGGCACCATCGGCATCACTATCAAGGCCGACACCGCAAGCGCGGCATCACGGGCCATCATTGCGTCGGCCTCGGTGGCCAGCGCGACCTTCACCGTAGACAACACCGCGCCTGCACTGAGCGTCAACACCCTGGCCGACGGCACGGTTACCAGCAACAACACGCTCACCACCGGCGGCACGGCAAGCGACGCGAACGGGATCGCATCCCTGACGGTAAACGGCGTCTCCGTACCTGTCAACAACGGTTCGTTCAGTTATGCCGATCCCCTGCTGGCCGGCCAGAATACGGTAACTGTCGTTGCCACCGACAATGCAGGAAACCTGACGACTGATACCCGGACGATCATTTATGACCATAGCGCACCGGTAATCACCTTCACCAGCCCGACCCCGGCCGACCTGAGCTACACGGCGCAGGCAAACGCCACCATCACCGGTACCCTCAACAAACCCGGCACGGTGAAAGTCACGGTTAACACAAATACCCCTGTCGACGCTGTTATGACCGGCAACGGCTTCAGCGCCCCGATCACCCTGGCACTGGGACCTAACACCATCTCCGTGACGGCTACAGACACCGCGGTCCCTGTTGCGAACACTGCAACCGTGCAGCGCACCGTGACCTTCGACAACAACAGCCCGGAAGTTGCGATTACCGATCCGGCACAGGCAATCACAACCACCCTGGGGAGCTACCTGGTTCAAGGTACGGTCTCCGACCAGACCACGCCGGTCACCCTCGATTTCAAGGTTGATGGCGTCTCGGTAGCTCCGGCACCGGTGCCCAGCAATGGCACCTTCCAGCAGAGTGTCACCTTATCAGTCGGCAAGACCTATACGATAAGCGTCACTGCTACCGACAAGGCAGGCAATCAGTCGACAGCTACCAGAAGCATCGTGTACCGCCCGCTGGCTCTTGCCGACGCTCTGAGAGCTCTGCAGATCACGGTCGGTATCGCCACCCAGACGACGGATGACAACGTGCTCGACGTAGCCCCGCTGGTGAATGGTGTACCCGCGCCGGATGGCTCGGTCGATATAAGCGATGCGGATCTTATCCTGCGCAAGACGGTAGGGTTGGTCAGCTGGTAACGGTGGCAGGTTAACGGGTGCACTTACATACATATCCAACTAATTCGAGGTCAGAAAAATGAAGATACGCACTATGCTCAGATATTCATTCGTGATGGGAGCCCTACTCATGCTGTACGCCTGCGGCGGCGGAGGAGGGTCTTCCGCTCCTGCTCCTACTGTTGTGAAGGGCGTCGCCCAGGCCGGTGTTTTTAACGGCGCCACGGTGACGATCTTCGGCTACGACGCGTCAGGCGCCCTGGTCCAGCTTCCGACCACCCCTGCCACGGTCCTTACCGACAGCACGGGCAATTATCAGGCAGACATCGGCAGCTACAAGGGTGCCATCGTTGTCAAGGTACACGGAACCTATCACGATGAAGCGACCAACCAGGACGTGACCGGCGCCGATCTGCAGTCCGCGGTGCCCAGCGCAAGCGGCACGGTGAGCGTTCCGGTAACCGCTCTCACCGACCTTGCCGTACGCAACGCCCTCGCTACCGGCAACGGCAGCATCAAGGACAACATCGCAAGTGCCAACCAGGGGATTTCGGCCCTCTTTGGCTTCGACATCATCGCCACCACCCCCGTCGCCCCCACGACAGCTGCACTCGGGGCCACGGGAGTCACCGACAGCCAGAAGAAGTACACCACGGCGCTGGCGGCACTGTCCCAGTACACCGCCAACATCAGCAGCACCCCCGCGGCGCCGACCGCGAGCGACCTGCAGAGTGCGCTGACCCAGATCAGCGCAGGCATCACGATAACTGCCACAACGACCCAGGTCACCTCCCCGCAGGTTGCCCTGAGTCTGCAGCAGTCCGCCGCTCAGATTGCCACTAACGTCAACACCCAGGCCGCCGTCACGGCGGCCGGGACTTCCGCCCAGAGCACCTTGACAAGTCTCAGCACCGTCGGCGATGCGGCGGGGAGCAAGATCCTGGCGATCAAGGTTAAAACTACCGGAACCTCCAGCACACCCATCTTCGGTGCCAAGGCTACCATTACTCTGCCCAGCGGTGCGACTGTCCGCACCGACTCCACCGGAGCTACCTTATCTGGAGCAGTTGTTGCCTCCGGCGCTGCGGTAGGGGCTAACACCATTGTTCTTGCCGCAGTAAAACTCAACGTACTGACGATAGGACCAGATACTACCCAGGATATCGGTATAGGAGAGTTTGCCACCATCTACTGTGATGTGCCGTCGACAAATACTCTGACGACAGCCGATTTTCCCGTTACAGGTTCGATTGCCACGGATTTAAGTCCCACTAAACAAGGGGTCACTGTAGCGTGGCCAATGGCCGTGTTCTTTTAAGTCTGATACACCAGCCGGAATGAAAAAAGGAAAGCCCTCTATGACGGCTTTCCTTTTTTTGTTTCAACGGCGCTGAGTCTTAGACAAGGATTTTAGTCCCATAAATACCTAAATTAATGAAGGTTCTGCCTTCGGCAGGGAGATCCAGAAGGTGGCGCCGCCTTCCGGCGCGCTTTCGGCCCATACCTTGCCGCCGTGCCGCAAAATGATGCGCTGCACGTTGGCCAGCCCCACCCCGGTCCCCTCGAATTCCTCCGTGCTGTGCAGGCGCTGGAACAGGCTGAAGAGCTTGTTGACGTACCTGATGTCAAAGCCGACGCCGTTATCCCTGACAAAGAGCAGCGTCTCGCCGGGACGGTCCTCCAGCGCTCCGATCTCTATTCTCGCCACCGGCCTGGGCCGGGTGAATTTGATGGCATTGGAAATGAGATTGACCATTACCTGGCGCAGCATGGAGGCGTCGCCCACCAGCGCGGGGAGCGGGGCGATCTCCCACTGGATCGACCTGTCCCTGGCGTCCTCGGTCAACTCCTTCACGATGTCCCGCACCAGCTGGTCGAAATCGACCCTGGTCCTCATCATCTCGGCGCGGCCCATTCGTGAAAAGGCCAGCAGGTCGTCGATCAGGATCCCCATTTTCTGGGCCGCCTGGGTGATCACCTGCAGGTAGTGCTGGCTCTTCTCGTCCAGGGCGCTCAGGTCCCTCGTGTTGAGCAGGTCCACGAAACCAATGATGTGGCGCAACGGGGCGCGCAGGTCATGGGACACCGAATAGCTGAAGGCCTCCAGTTCCCGGTTGGTGGCCGCCAGCTGCTCGACCTGGATCTTGAGGGCGCTGTTCAGCTCCTTGATCTTGGCGTCGCTTTGCTTTTGCTGCGTGATGTCGCGCACGACCGCGAAGGCCCAGGTCCCCTCGCCGGTCTCCATGGGGTTCAGCATGATGTCGACCGGGATTTCCCGGCCGTCCCTGCTGCGTCCGTAGAGTTCCAGTCCGATCCCCATCTTGCGGGCGCGCGGATCGGCGAAGTAGCCGCGGCGGTGCTGGCGGTGGCGCTTGTGGTAGCGCTCCGGAATCAGGTGCTCGATCGGGTTGCCGACCATCTCCTCGCGCATGTAGCCGAAGAGCGCCTCGGCCTGCAGGTTCACCTTGCGGATCACGCCGTGATTGTCCACCACCACCACGGCGTCCGGTGCGTTTTCGAAGAGCCGCTCGAACATGTTGCGGCTTTTTTGCAGCGCCTCCTCCGCGTTGCGCCGCTCGGTGACGTCCCGGGTCACCTTGCCGAAGCCGGTGAGGACCCCCGCCTCGTCGTACAGGGCGGTGATGGTGACCGAGGCCCAGAAGCGGCTGCCATCCTTGCGCAGGCGCCACCCCTCCTGGTCTACGCTCCCCATAGAGCGGGCCACGTCCAGCTCCCTTTCGGGTACGCCTGACCGTATGTCCTCCTTGGTATAGAAGATAGAGAAGTGCTTGCCGATGACCTCCGAGGCGCGATAACCCTTGATGTGCTCGGCGCCGGCGTTCCAGGATGCTATGTGCCCCTGCGGGTCCATGATGAAAATGGCGTAGTCCTTCACCTGCTCCACCATCAGGCGGAACTGCTCACCGGTCATGCGTACCACCTTGGCCTGGTCCCCTGCGGGCGCGACCGGGCTAGTATCTTCTGTTTTAGCCATATTCTTCTACCCTTGGAATCACTTGCGCTGGCCGAGTTGCCAGCCGGTAAGCCCTGCCTACCTGCCATCCGGATTTCCTGCTTCAACAATTATATAATGTTTCACCTGCCATTGGCAAATGAAGGGCGCTCCCCGCGCCGGCGCCCCTCTGGGGTAATTTTAACGGGGGGTTAAGTTTTTTCGTAACAAGCCGATATCTTCCAGAGATAAGGTTTATAAATCAGCAGTTTTGGCCCGGCGCAGTTGGGGCTGCCAGGACGCGGAAATATCCTGATTGGTATTGTGTGCAGCAAACAGAGGTGACGGAAACCTTTATACCTGACGGAAGGAGAGTTCATAACATGCAGGGGAAAACTAAGATGGCAAATTTAGATTGGTACCGGCTTTACTCGGACAGCGAGCCTATCGTCGAGAAGGATCTGCTCAATAAGATCCTCTCCACCGGTTCGTGCGCGACTTTTTCGCTGGTTCGTCATGACGGGGAATATAAGGCCATGCTCTATGTCAACGGCAAGAGGATCAATGGCCCGGCCCTGCCACAGCCGCTTTCCACCCCGAAGGAAGACGTAACCCACTGGATGGGGAACAAGCCCGGCGTGGGGCTGACGACCTCCGAGGCGGAGATGATCACCCAGGCGGTGCATGAGCGCAACGAGCGCGTGGAGAGAAACCGCGATTAGTTGCCGGTAGCCAAGGCTTTACCCTTTCCCATGCCTGTCGCGCATGCCGCGGGCGGCGGCGATCATGGTGGCGAGGGCCGCCCGGGTCTCCGGCCAGCCGCGGGTTTTCAGGCCGCAATCCGGGTTCACCCAGAGGCGCTCCTTGGGCAGGTAGCGCAGCGCGCGCTCCAGCAGGTCCAGCATCTCCTCGCAGGAGGGGATGCGCGGCGAGTGGATGTCGTAGACCCCGGGCCCGATGCTGTTGGGATAGCGGAACTCCTTGAACGCCTCCAAAAGCTCCATCTGGGAGCGGGAGGTCTCGATGGTGATGACGTCGGCATCCAGGGCCGCGATGTGCGGGATGATGTCGTTGAACTCGGAATAGCACATGTGGGTGTGGATCTGGGTCGCGTCGCCCACCACGGAGGTGGCCAGCCGGAAGCAGTCGACGGCCCAGCCCAGGTAGGCGTCGCGGTCGGCGGTGCGCAGCGGCAACCCTTCGCGAAAGGCCGGCTCGTCGATCTGGATCACCCGCAGCCCCGCCTTTTCCAGGTCGCTCACCTCGTCCCTGATCGCGAGGGCGATCTGCAGGGCGGTCTCGCGGCGGGGCTGGTCGTCGCGCACGAAGGACCACTGCAGGATGGTCACCGGCCCGGTGAGCATCCCCTTGACCGGCCGCGGGGTGAGCGACTGGGCATAGGCCGCCAGATCGACCGTCATGGGGGCCTTGCGCTCCACGTCGCCGAAGATGACCGGCGGTCTGACGCAGCGCGAGCCGAAGCTTTGCACCCAGCCGTTGCGGGTGAAGCAGCACCCCTCGAGCTGCTCCCCGAAAAACTGCACCATGTCGTTTCTCTCGAACTCTCCGTGCACCAGCAGGTCCATCCCGATCTCTTCCTGAAAGCGGATCGCCCGCTTAATTTCATCCTCAATGATGCCGCGGTACTGCGCCGCGCTCAGTTTCCCCTGGTTCAGCTGGTTGCGGGAGCGGCGCAGTTCGACGGTCTGCGGAAAGCTGCCGATGGTCGTGGTCGGGAAGAGCGGCAGCTTCAGGGCCTTTTGCTGGACCGCCTGGCGCTTGGCGTAGGGTGAGCCCCGCCGCAGGTCCGACGGGGCGATGGCGGCTACCCGCTCGCCGATCTGCGGCCGGTGCGCAGCCCGCGGGCCCGTGCCGGCGGCCTCGCCGCGCTCCGGCTGCTCCCCGGCGCCCGGCGCATGTGCCGCGCAGAGGCGGGCGATGGTCGCGACCTCGTGAAGCTTCTGCCGGGCGAAGGCCAGCCTGCCTGCGACCTCCGCCGGTACGCCGCCGGCGGAACTCTCCGGCTCGCAGTCGTAGGGTACGTGGAGCAGCGAGCAGGAAGGGGCGATCAGCACGCGCTCCGAGCCGAGTGCGGCGAGCGCCCGCTCGGCCAGCGCCAGGCTGCGGGGCAGCTCGTTCTTCCAGACGTTGCGGCCGTCCACCAGCCCAAGCGACAGGCTCATTGCCTCGGGGAGGGCCGCCAGCACGCTGTCGAGCTGGTCCGGGGCGCGCACCAGGTCGATATGCAGCGCGTGCACCGGGAGGCCCGCCGCCAGGGCGCAGTTGTCCCGCAGCCCCTCGAAGTAGCTGGTGAGGATGATCTTCAGCTCCGGAACGGCTGCGCTTATCTCGGCGTAGGCGCGCCGGTAGGCGGGGGCCGCCAGCGGGTCGAGGTCGAGGGAGAGGAACGGCTCGTCGATCTGGACGTACTCGGCCCCCGCCGCGCGCAGTCCGCTCAGCAGCTCCAGGTAGGCGGGAAGCAGCCTGTCGATCAGGTGAAGGCGGTGGAAGCCGGGCTCCTTCTCTTTACCAAGTAGCAGGTAGCTGACCGGGCCGATCAGCACCGGCTTCGAGTTGATGCCGAGCGCCCTGGCTTCCTCGAACTCCTCGACGGCCTTGAGGAAGGTGAGGGAAAAGGTCTGCTCCCGCTGGAACTCCGGGACCAGGTAGTGGTAGTTGGTGTCGAACCACTTGGTCATCTCCAGGGCGATGAGGTCCAGCCCGTCCTTTTGGTAGCCCCGTGCCATGGCGAAGTAGAGATCGAGCGCCGGCCCCCCGGCCAGCTTCCCGTAGCGCTGCGGCACCGCCCCCAGGGCGAGCGTCATGTCGAGTACCTGGTCGTAGTAGGAAAAGTCGTTACTGGGGATGAGATCGATGCCGGCGTCGCGCTGGGCCAGCCAGTGGGCGCGTCTGAGGCTGCTGCCGGTCTCGGTCAGGTCGTTAAGGCTGGATAGCCCTGCCCAGTACTGCTCGCAGGCGTTCTTCAGTTCGCGCTGGGCGCCGATGCGCGGAAAGCCAAGGTTATGGGTACGCATTTTCCGATTCCTCCCGGTGCTGCCGATTTGGTGGGGCAGGGCAAAGGTGCCGTACGGTCAAAATATGCGGGGGTGGGTCCGAAAGGTAGTGGGGCGGGGAGCGCCCTACGCCGTCAGGCGCTCCAGTTCCTGCCTGGCGCAGTAGCGCGCCAGGGCCTGCACCACCTCCGGGTCGAACTGGGTGCCCGCGTTCCGGTAGAGCTCGGCGAGCGCGTCGATGCGCAGGGGAGACCCGCGGTACGGGCGGTTCGAGCTGATGGCGTCGAAGGCGTCGGCGACGGCGATGACACGCGCTTCCAGCGGGATGGCGGCCCCCTTGAGACCCTTGGGGTAGCCGGTGCCGTCGTACCATTCATGGTGGTGCATGATGCCGGGGAGTACGTCGTGCAGCTTCTCTATCGGCTCCAGTATGTCCACCCCGACCTGCGGGTGCAGCCGCATCGGGATGAACTCGCTCGCGCTGAGGGGCGCCTGGATGTCGAGCAGCGCGTCGATGACGCCGATCTTCCCGATGTCATGCAGCAGGCCGCCCAGCCGCACCCGCTCCGTCGTCGCCTCGTCCAGCCCAAGCTCCTGGGCGATGGCAACCGACAGGTGCATGACCCGCTCGGAATGCCCCAGGGTCCAGGGCGACTTGGCGTCGATGGCGTTGGTGAGGCTCGCCACCGTGGAGATGAAAAGCTCCCGCATCTCCTCGTAGAGCCGGGCGTTTTCCAGGGCGACGGCCATCTGGGCGGCTACCTTCTCGATGGCGAAGGTGTCCTCGTCGCTGAACGGGCCGGGCTCGGAGCGCCCCAGCAGCAGCACCCCCTTGGCGGTCTCCTTGCTGACCAGCGGGATCGCCAACAGCGACTCCAGCCCCGCGTCCCGCAGCGAGCCGTCCGGCGCTCCCAGTTCCCCCAGGGCCGAAAGCGAGCTGATATGGCTGCTTTCCCCGATGCCGAAGGCGTCGTCGGCCAGGTTGCGCCCGAGCAGCCGGTTGCCCGGGCAGAAGGTGTCCGGCACCCGGACGCCGGAGCCGCGGCTCACCTGCACGACCAGCGCCCCCTTCTCCTGCGCCAGCACCGTGATGAAATTGCACTGGATGATCCAGCCGATGCGCTCCACCGCAGTCTCGATGATCTTTTGGTGGCTCAAGGTGGAGGATATCGATTTGTTGATCTCGTCGAGGGTGAAGATGACGTCGGAGCGGCGCGCCATGGTGACCGACATCTCCAGCGAGTCGTTGAAAAGGCTGATGTGGCTTGCCACCAGGGAGGCATGGGAGACCATCAGCTTGACCAGTTCGATATCGTTGCCGGAGAAGGAGGGCTCGGAGCCGCGGCGTGCCACGAAGGCGACCCCTTCGACCTGGCTGCGCACCAGCATGGGAACCGCCAGCAGCGTGACGCCGCGCAACACGCTGCGCAAGGAGTGCGGGAGCAGTTCGAACCCCTCGGCGTTGCAGATCACCAGGTGCTTCCTCTTGTGCAGGACGCTCTTCAGGAGTGCTATCTTGTCGGCGGGGAGCGGGAACTGCTGGAACAGGTGGAGCTGGCGCGGCGGCAGGCCGCAGCAGCGGACCGGGTCGAAGCCGGTGCGGTCGCTGTTGCGGAAATAGACGGCTGACCAGCGGGCGCGCACCGATTTCTTCAGCAAAACGGCGAGACCCTGCAGTACCTCGTCCTCAACAGTCAGCCCGGTCAGACTCTCGACGCCTTCCTGGTATGTACCCAACTCTCCGGTCATGGTCTTAGTTTATCACAATCAATAGGCAATGACGCCGGATTCGCGACGCATTGTTTGTCCGGGGTGCTGCTGTGCCAGCCACCTCTGACAGATGCAGCGGCACACCGGTGAAAATAAGTATATATTCACGTCAAGGGCAAGCCTAAAGCTAATCGCGTTCGCTCCGGGGGCTCTACTTGGCAGGCACCACGGCCTCGAAACTCTGCGTCCAGCGCGTGCCGCCATCGCCCAGCCTGCGTTCGTCGCCCCCGTCACTGCCCCGGTACTGGTAGGTGAAGCGGAGTTTGGTGCCGGGTGGGGTGGCGATCGGCAGCTTCAAGCTGAAGGGAGCGGTTTCGTCCTGGTTCAGCTGGCGGGGGATTATGTAGCTTACCGAGCGCGCCACGGCCTTTCCCCCGGTACCGAGCGCCGCGACCCAGATCTCCAGGTCGTACATGTAGGCCCAGCGCACGTTTTTCACCACGCCGTCCACTAGGGTCTCCCCTCCGGCGGTCCTGGTCTCCCAGGCCAGTTGCAGGTCGAACTGGGAATAGTGGTGGGGCAAGGTTTGCAGCAGTTCGCGGCTGTTGTCGTGATATGTGGAGCAGGCGCCCAGCAGCGCCGCGGACAAGGCCAGCATGATTATGATCCGAACCATTTAGGGTCACCTCCGTATTGGAGCATCAGCTATTCTTCTTACCTAATTGTACCGGTCCCGCTTGAAACCACAATTGCGCCGCCCGGCGGCAAAGGTCACCGGACCCGGAGCCCAAAAGGAACTATCCCCCAAACGAAGCTGTGTTGTGCGAAGGCGCAAGGGGCACTGCCATTTAGCGACAATCTTCCGCTTCCAAAAACTCTCCCTCCCCCCTTGCGGAGGAGGGCCGGGGTGGGGGGGAAGCCATCCCGCCAGGGGAGGGGGGACTTGGTCCGGTTTCTCAACCTAATGGCAGTGGGGCAAGTGGGGATAAAAAAACCCCTCCACCGCGAAAGTGAAGGGGTTTTTGCAGCCGGTCCGGCTGCCCACTTGCCGTGGTTTGCCGGCCAACTCTGCTGCCAGACCGCTCGGTCAGCGCGGCCCTTCAGGGACATAATCCGGCGGGACGTTGCTGTCATATCCCGGCGGAGGAGGGGGCGGCGCCGCGCGACGCTGGCGGTACGCCCTTCTTACGGTCCCGGGGACCTGGTTGCCGCTGGCGTACATGCACTGCAGGTAGCTGTTGTCATAGCGACGCTGGGCCTGCTGGCCGTAGACCTGGCCCGAGTCGGCCCCGCTGGCGGTACCGAGCAGCAGCCCGCTCCCGGCTCCGATGGCCGCGCCCGCTCCGGCATTACCCGATGCGGCACCTAGCAGCGCGCCGACTCCCGCCCCGAGGACGGTACCGACGGCGGCTCGCGACACGGCGTTCTGGTTGTAGTTCTCCTGTGCGCTCATCCCGATCTGCTGCTCAGCCCAGCGCCTGCAGGCCGCGTCCTCGGACTGAAACACCGGGAACGGCTTGCCGGGCGCCGGAAGCACCATGACGCTGGGACCAGTCGGCAGGGTAGCGCACCCGGAAAGGGCTAGTAGCACCATTAAAGCTGGAATCTTCAGAGTTCTCTGCATCAGGGCTTCCATGACGTCACTCCTTCTCTTCCGGCGGAGCCGGCGTGGGAACTACCCTCTTCCAACCGGTAGGGCATTTTTTCACGTAAGGGTAGTATCCCTTCGCCTCGCTGCAGTAATACCAATACTGCTGCTGCTCGGGCTGCGCCGCCGGGGCCGGTTGGTGCACATATTCCTGAGGTTCCTGCTGGATGACGACCGGGGGCGCCGTATAGTAGGGGTAAGGATAAGGGTAGCCGTACCCGTAGGGGTAGGGCCCGCCGTACCAGCCCGGTCCCCATACCGGCCCGATCCAGACTCCGCCCCTGAAGTGCGCCTCTCCCGGAAGGGAATATCCTAGCAGCAGCACCAAGGCGGCTAACAAGATGGTAACTGACCTTTTCATACTCGCCTCCCATCCAATGTAATAAGCGATCTCTGCATCTATATTTTTTACTCATTTCCGTGCTTCGTCAAGACCAATCTTGCCGAAGCTCCCTGACAAAGACCCGGATGACAGTTTAACAGTAGGAGCACGCTGCTCTCTTGTTCTGTCACAGCCAGTTTACTTTGTGGTCCTTCGTCGTACGATACAATACTACTTCTTAATTGTGGAGGGAATGTGCAAGAACTGAGGAAATGCATCGCCCTTCACTATGCGCTGCTTATCCGACTGCAGGAACCCGCCAGCTGAAGGCGCGGTCGCCCGGCGCCGATGGCACGAGCTTAAAGGATAGCACCAATCGGCAATTTTTGATTCGGCTCATCTTGATATCTGCCGGTTGATTGCTAGAATATCAGCACGTTTGTGCCATTAGAAATTATCAAGGGGGCTTTATGAAAATTCCGGTTGTGTTTGCCGATCTACGCCACGGCTTTGCCAAGGCAGAGGAGCTTCAAGAGCTGATACAGCAGGCGGCCATTGTTTCTTTTCTGCGCAGCGACGGAGAAAACGTTCTGATCGGCTCTGACAGGGTGCGCGGCATGGGCGGCAGAAACTACATGGGGCCTGAGCGCCGGGGAAACGTTCTCTTTTGTTGAATTCGGTCGACCCACTGGGCGCGCCCTGGTTGCAGGGGCCTCCCTGAGCCGGGAGCTACAGCGTGAAGGTGCTTCCTTCCCCGGCTCCGCATCACATTCCGGAGCTCCGGCGTGGTCCCTGATGATCGAGTTGTTGCCGGTCCCCACTCTATTTCCCTGATTCTTCCCTGGCTCTCTCCCTGCTTTCTCCCCGGCATTCTCCCCGGCTTTCTCCCCGGCTTTCTCCCCGGCTTTCTCCCCGACCTGCGGCAGCCACTGCGTCACCGACCCTTTTTCACTTTTGCGAAACGCTGCAGGTCTTTTGCATTTCTGCAAATGGTCTCTTATTGCGCGTTAATTTTGGCCAACCGGCTGATATCACGGTGCATATCCAGATCCTGGCAGGACGGGCGATCTCAAACATTTTTGCTTATCTGCAAAACCGCGGTCCGGATCTGCCGGGCCACCCCGGAAAGTCAGTCCCCTAACTACCTGAATATCCGTTATTTTTTATGATATACAAAAACTTATAACATTGGTATGCAAGTTGCTAAAGCTATGGCATGCGTCATCAATTAAACTTGGAGGTATAACAACATGTCAGAAACGTCATCTAAAAAGGGCTGGCAGGTAGTCATGGCTGGTACCGGCATCAACCTGGCGCTCGGGGTGTTGTATGCCTGGAGTATCTTTAAAGGCGCGATCGTCTCTTCCATCAAGGCCGGCGGTCCCGATGCCTTCCATTGGAGCCTCGCCTCCGTCAACGACCCGTATGCGCTTTGCTGCCTCTGCTTCGCCTTCTCCATGATCATCGCCGGCAAGTGCCAGGACAAGATCGGCCCGGCGCGCACCGCCCTGATCGGCGGGATCCTGGTCGGCAGCGGCTTCACCCTGATGTCCTTCTCCAACAGCTACGCCGCCTGGGTCGTCGGCTTCGGCGTCCTGGCAGGTTCGGGCTTCGGCTTCGGCTACTCCGCGGCGACCCCTCCGGCGCTCAAGTGGTTCTCCTCTAAGAAGACCGGGCTCATCGCCGGCATCGTGGTCGCGGGCTTCGGTCTGGCACCGGTCTACATCGCGCCGCTCTCCAGCTTCCTGATCGGGGCCTACGGCGTCCAGAAGTCCATGCTCTTCCTGGCAGTCGGTTTTGCCATCGTGGTCTGCGCACTCTCCTTCCTGCTGGTCAACCCGCCCAAGGGCTTTGTCCCGACCGAGCCGGCGCTCAAGGATGACGGCAAGCCGGTCGTCGCCAAGAAGTCCGTGTACGACGCCAACGTCGGCGAAATGCTGCGCTCGCCCAAGTTCTACCTGCTCTGGACGACCTTCTTCATCGGGAGCGGCGCGGGCCTCATGGTCATCGGCTCCGTGGCAGTTCTCGCCAAGCACTCCATGGGTTCCATGGCCTTCGTAGCAGTCGCCATCATGGCAATCGGCAACGCCTCCGGCCGCGTCGTGGCAGGCGTACTCTCCGACAAGATCGGCCGCCGCGCCACCCTCACCATCATGCTCTCCTTCCAGGCGATCCTGATGTTCGCAGCCATCCCCGTCGTCGGTAGCGAAAGCGCGGCGCTGCTGGTGCTGCTCGCCTCCCTGATCGGCTTCAACTACGGATCCAACCTGACCCTGTTCCCCTCCTTCGCCAAGGACTACTGGGGCTTCAAGAACTACGGCCTGAACTACGGCGTCCTGTTCAGCGCCTGGGGCGTAGGCGGCTTCGTCATGGGCCGCGTCTCCGAGATGATGAACGCCCAGCCCGGCGGCCTGAACAAGTCCTTCATCCTGGCCGGCACCTGCCTTGCTTCCGGCGTCATCCTGACCTTCTTCCTCCGTGAGAAAAAGGCCGTCACCGTCGAGTCCACCGTGACCGTCGGGGAACTTGCAGTAGAGAAGATCTCCGCCTAAGCGAAGCAGCAGCGAAAGCCTGAAAAAATTAGGGGCCATGCATTTTCTGCATGGCCCTTTTTTTAGTGATAGTGTTAGAATGCAAAACCACAGTTTGCCGCCACAAGGGAGCCGCCATGGATACTACTTACGTCACCATCATGCTTATTGTATTCCTGGTTCTGACAGGATTGGCTGTCGACATCGGGTACATGTATGTGAGTGAGGAGGATTTGCAGAGCGCGGCCGAGAGCGCCGCACTGGCAGGAACCCAGGCGATCAAGCAGCGGGTACTGTTCCAGGTGCAAAACGACCCGAAAAAGATAGCCGAAGTTTTCTCCGACCCGGTGCAGGCCGCGGCCAGGAGCGCCGCCATCGAGGCCGTACCGGGCAAGCACAGCGCGACCGCCCTGGTGGGGCTTGCCAGCAACAACGCCAACGCCCTGACCGGCGACAACGACCTGACCGTCGGCTTTTGGAACGTGAGCAGCCAGAGCTACACCCCCGGCGGGACCCCCGCCAACGCCATGCAGGTCAGGACCCGGCGCACCGCGGAGAGCGGCTCCGTCGGCATGGGGGCGCTCGGCAACTTCCTGGCCAAGATCACCGGCACCGAGAACTTCGACTTCACCCCCGTCGCCATCGCGGCGGTCACGGCGCGCACCCGGGCGAACATCGCGATCTGCACCGCCTCCTGCGACCCCGCCTGCAGCTATCCCGAGGTCTGCACCATCAAGGAGAGGAGGATGCTGCGCGCCCCCTGGGACCCGAACCAGCAGCCGCCCGCCAACGACCGCTACCTGTACACCTCACTGCTGCACCCCGTGACGGTCACCAACACCATGGCGGACATGATCTGCGGCGAGCTGCCGGCCCAGGAGGTTTGCGGCAAGCCGATCTACACCTCGAGCGCCGCGAGCGACGACAGCCTGCGCGACATCCAGGCCATGATGTACAACCCGAAATTCGACCGGTCCAACAAGGAATACGACAAGAACGGCAAGCTCGCCGGGTGGTGGGTCATCGTGCCCGCCACGGACTGCAGCCAGATCAAGCCGAGTAACGCCTTCGAGCCCCACACGGCCACCAAGTACTCCCTGGTGCGGATCAGCAGGATCTGCGCCGGCAGCCCGGCGGGGTGCCAGCAGGCTGCCGGGCCGCAGGATGCGCCCGCCGCCGCGTGCGGCTCCGGGGACTGGGGGCTCTACCTGGACCGCATCTCCTGCGTCGGCTGCGGAGCCAAGGAGATGGCGCTGCTGCCCGGCCTGAAGCCGGTCCTGGTGAAATAGGCTGCAAACGGCAGAAGGCTGATTCGCAAGTGTGCGATCAGCCTTCCATGCTGCGGGTACGAGGATCCTGTTTTATCAGGAAGTGTGGGGAGATGGAGAGCATCTTCCCGGGCGCTGCTCGTGTATTTAGTTGTGGTGTGGCCAGCTACCTGTCAAACAGTTGAAAAGTTACATTGCATTGCATACATTCATTGGTCATAGCATCAAAAGAAGGTACATGAAATACAAGGTACATTGAATTGCATGTAATCATTCCATAGTTTCAATAAGTAGTGCACTACACCTGCAATTATTCCCATACATTGCATGATGTGCTACGGTGCTTCAGGCAATCAGCCTGCGTTACCATCCCTTCGGGGGTGGGTTCCTGTGCGAACAGGGTTCAGGGGAAAGCGGTCCGCCTTCCCCGGCTCGAAACTGACAATATTTGGTTGTAGGATAACGATCCTTCGGGACCTCCTTGCCGTGGTTTGGTGTTACCAGCTAATTTGCATAAAGTCAGCCAACTTCGGGTGTTTACAGCGAAGCCTTGCTGGATGCGGCTTTGCGGGGCTGGCTTCTTTCCGCCCGCAGCGTGCCCGGCAGATTCACGACGTCAAATGGCAGCTACCCCGCCATCTCGCGGCGTCATTCCGCGGCAGTGCGGCAGCCGAAGGGCCCTGGAATATAAGGAAAAGATCGTGATGCGACAGTGCGAAGCCGTGCCGCCCGAGGAACTGCTCCAGGCGGTCGAAGAGTTTAACCGCGGAGCCTGGTTCGAGTGCCACGAGACCCTGGAGGAGCTCTGGGTGGGTGGGAAAGGCGAGGTGCGCGACTTTTACCAGGGGATGCTGCAGCTTGCCGTGGCACTGCACCACTGGCGCGCCGGCAACCTCAAGGGGGCACTGGTCCTACTCAAGAGCGGAGGCGACCTGCTGAGCCGGGTGGCGCCGGTCTGCCAGGGGGTGGATGTGGCGGCGCTGCGGTCCGAAGCCGGGAGACTGCACCTTGAGTTGAGTGCCCTGGGGGAGGAGCGCATGGAGCAGCTGCCGGCCTCCTCCCTGCTGAAAGTGCGGCTGGTTCAGCCGCTGGAAACCTGACCCCGCGCCAAGAAGCCGGGATCCAACCAGTCCGAGGAGCTTTTGCATGATAGAACTTTTGCGCAGACGCCGCAGCATTCGTTCCTACACCGACCAGCCGGTTGCCAGGGAGTCCCTCGACCTGCTGATAGAAGCGCTGCTGCGCGCGCCGAGCTCGCGCAACAACCAGCCCTGGTCCTTCGTGGTGGTCGACGACCCGGAACTGCTGGTGGGGCTCTCGGCGGCCAAAGAAAGCGGCTCGGCGTTCCTGAAAAAGGCGCCGCTGGGCATCGTCGTCTGCGGGGACCCGGCCAAGTCCGATGTCTGGATTGAGGACTGCGCCATCGCGGCGATCCTGGTGCAGACCGTCGCGCTCTCCCTAGGGCTTGGCAGCTGCTGGATCCAGATCCGGGAGCGCCGCCATGACGCGGGCACTACCGCGCAGCAGTACATCCGCGAGCTGCTGGGAATCCCGGAGCAGATCATGGTCGCCAGCATGGTCAGCATCGGTCATCCGGCAGAGGAAAGGGCGCCGGTTGCGGCGGCCGATCTGGACTACGGCAAGGTCAGGCATAATCGCTGGGACCGGAAAAAAACGTAGGGGGATTGCGCCCCCTACAGCCGGAAAAAACATCCGTTTCTATGCCGGCTACTTCAGCAGGGTAACCTTCCCGTCGTCCAGATCGTACTTGGCGGCGACGATTTTAATCTTCCCCTCTTTGAGCTGCCCGGCGAGCAGCTTCGATTTCTTGGTGAGGCTCGCCGCGACCTCACGGGCGTTTAGCTCCACCGCGCACTCCACCAGTTCCTCGTTGGTTTTCCCCTTGCTGATGGCTTTGGCCTTCCTGGCAGCCGGCTGGATCGCGCTGATGATGGCGCCGATGTTCCCCTCCGCCTTCCCCTTGCTGTTCACCGCCGCGGTCACCGCGCCGCAGCGCTCATGCCCGAGCACCATGATGAGCGGCGCGCCGAGATGCTCCGTCGCGTATTCGATGCTCCCGAGGACGATCGGGTCGGCGACGTTGCCGGCCACGCGCACCACGAAGATCTCGCCCAGGGACTTGTCGAAGACCAGTTCGGGGGGGACGCGGGAGTCGGAGCAGGAAAGGATGACGGCATAGGGGTGCTGGGTGCGGGCCAGTTTTTCGCGCGCCGCCGCATCGGTCGCCGAGCAGGTTTTCAGCATGCTTTCAACGTAGCGCTGGTTGCCGTCCAAAAGCTTTTGCAGGGCTTGGTCGGCAGTGATTCCAGGTCCCTCCGCCGTGGCGAAGGCAAGTCCCACCGTCGCTGCGAGTGCTGCTGCCAGTAAGGCGATCTTTCCAACCAGGTTGCGGCTCTTCATATACGCTTCCTCCTCTGAATGCTCGGGGCCGGCCCCCGAAAGGGGTGCCCTGGCCAACGCCGTGCCGGAAAATCCGGCAGGCGACGCGAGAGCGGGTTATTACGATGAGTATGAAATATTGACAGAGATTTAAGCTTTTGCTGGCGATCACTTTATTAATTTGGACACTGTCTCAAAAAACAAAAATTTGATGGCAGTGCGCGACTAACCTTGGCAACAGTCGCTGTTGACAACCCGCACCGGTTCGGGCACATTAAGCGCATGAATCATCCTTTGTTGATATTCGCCGCCGGACTGCTTGCCGGAGTCATGAACTCGGCCGCCGGTGGCGGCTCGTTCGTCACCCTTCCGGTACTGGTTTTCGCAGGAGTTCCCTCCGTCATCGCCAACGCATCGAGCACCGTTGCGCTTTTCCCGGGAAGCTTTGCCGGCGCCTGGGCCTATCGACATGATTTTACCCCCTTTGACGGTGTGTCGATGCGCGCCCTTTTCTGCGCCAGCGTGGCCGGCGGACTGGTGGGCGCCCTGCTGCTGCTCTTTACCCCCGTCACCACCTTCGATGCCATCTTTCCCTGGCTGCTGCTCTTCGGCACCCTGGCCTTCACTTTCGGGCGGCAAGCGGGTGCCGCGCTACGCCGGGTGGTGCATATCGGGCCGGTTGCGCTATTGTGCGGCCAATTCCTGATGGCGATCTACGGCGGATACTTCGGAGGCGCCGTGGGGATCATGACCCTTGCCATCTGGAGCCTTTTTTTCGTCGCCAACATCAACGCCATGAATGCGGCCAAGACCCTGCTGGTAGGCTCCATGAACGCGACCGCCGTAGTCTGCTTCGTCATCGCCGGCAAGGTCTGGTGGCCGCAGGCCCTCGTCATGATGGCAGCGGCGGTGCTGGGCGGGTACTTCGGCGCGCGCGTCACCCGCCGGCTCCCACCGGCAAAGGTTCGCTTCGGCATCACCGTTCTCACCTTCCTGATGACCGCCGCGGTGTTCTACCGGACTTACTGCTAAACAAAGTCGCAAGGAAGCCTTTAACGACAAGAAAGAACCAAGAACTGAAAAGCATTAACGCAAAGACGCAAAGGCGCCAAGACGCAAAGAATGCTTTAAGGAAAACAAGAAGCAAGGAATCAAGTAACAAAAGAACGGGCGGATATAACTGAAAATAGTCCGGGCAGTTAGATTTTCCTCGTTTTGGATTTAACAGGCTTTGCGTCTTTGCGTTAAAGCTGTTGACCCCGGAATTTGCTTAAAGCATTTGATTCAGTATTAGATTGCAGCTTTTGATTTTTTCTGAGAGAGGTAGGTTGTACATGAGGGGTAAACCATCGATTATTGTCCCAAGTGAGCAACCGGCCTGCGATGAGAAGCAAGTAGCGGATTTCCGTCGGCAAGTCTTCGAGCACTACCGCAGCCACGGGCGCAGGCTACCCTGGCGTGAGACCTTCGATCCCTATGCCCTGCTGGTCTCGGAGATCATGCTGCAGCAGACCCAGGTCGACCGGGTACGGGAGAAGTATCAGGAGTTCCTCGCCGTTTTTCCCGGGTTTGAGCAACTGGCCCGGGCCGAGCTTTCCCAGGTGCTTTCCGTCTGGCAGGGGCTTGGCTACAACCGGCGTGCCGTGGCACTGCAGCGCTGCGCCCAGGCAGTCGTGGAGCACTTTGCCGGCAGACTCCCCGAGGGAATAGCGGAGTTGGAGACGCTGCCGGGCATTGGCCCCTACACCGCCCGCGCCGTCGCCGCCTTCGCCTTCGGAGAGCCGACGGCGTTCATCGAGACCAACATCCGTTCCGTCTATATCCATCACTTCTTCCCGGACCGCGACGCGGTCAAGGATAGCGAGATCCTGCCGCTCGTGCAACGCACCCTCGACTGCGAGCAGCCCCGGGAATGGTACTACGCCCTGATGGATTTCGGCGCCATGCTCAAGAAAACCCGGGGCAACCCGAGCCGGATGAGCGCCCATCACACCCGCCAGTCCACCTTTCGGGGGTCCAACCGGGAACAGCGCAGCCTGATCCTAAGGAGCATACTCGCCGCACCCGGCGTCAGAGAGGCAGAAATCGTCAAGGCCCTGGCCGGAGAGACAGCATCGGTCCATCGAAACTTGCAGCAACTTGAGCGCGAAGGATTCATCCGGCAGGAGAGCGGCAAGTTCTCAATCAGCTGAAAACGAACCCGTCAACGACCACATCATAATGGATAATGGAGAAGATACTGCATGTTCTGGCTTAAACTAGTAGAGGTCGTCGTCATACTTCTGGCAGGAATATATCTCATAGCATTTCTGGAGGACACCTTTGTCAGTGCGCCCCGCAGGCGTGAACTTCTGCGCAAGGCGCGCGAGAGACTGGCCGGGAACGGGAAGCAGGAACCGTGAGGTGCAGAGGTGTTTCTTACGTTCCCTCTTCCGGAGGGGGAGGGCCAGGGAGGGGGGAATCCGCAACCTAGAACGCAGAACGCAGAACCTAGAACGCAGAACGCAGAACGCAGAACGCAGAACGCAGAACGTAGAACGTAGAACGTAGAACGTAGAACGTAGAACGTAGAACGTAGAACGTAGAACGGATTCTTATCCCGCGCTCCCGAAGTAGACGCCAGCCGCCAGAGCGCACAGCACCACCAGGGAGAAGAAGGCGAAATGCCAGTCCTTCTCCCTGACGAAGATGAATCCTGCAACCACCACGCGCATGACCGGAGTGCAGAGCAGCACCAAAAGCCCGGCAGTGATCAGTTTGGGAGCGAATTCCGTCTGGCCGAGGAGCATGGCGAGGAGGCCGACTCCGAGCAAAGCCGCGGATATCAGCGACCCGATCCGCAAAAAACGAGCAAGCACCATTTCGATAGCCGCCGTCTCCGGTTTTTTCCCCATGGAATCTTGAGTTACCACCACTTCACCCCACGATAAATCATTTCGATAGCCGTATAGGCGATGAGCGGAATGAAGCAAAGCCTGATGCGGTTAGCCTTCATCCTGACCATGAGCTTCCCGCCGACGACCGCGCCCAGCAGCACGCCGAGCACGACGGGGCCCGCCACCAGCGGCTTCACGTCGCCCCGGGCGAAGTAGACCACAGCCCCCGAGGCCGCCGTCACGCCGATCATGAAATTCGAGGTTGCCGTCGAGGCCTTGAACGGCATGCGCATGACCTGGTCCATGGCCGGCACCTTGAAGATGCCGGCCCCAATGCCGAGCAGTCCAGCGGCGGCACCCGAGAAGTACATGATGATCAGACCGGGGATGGTGCGCGTCACCTGGTAATCCACCCGGTGCCCGAGCGCCTTGTCGTAGTAGGAGCCGTTCAGCCGAAGCTTCTTGGAGAGCTCGTCGGGGACCACCCCGGCCGGCAGTTCCGACTTGCGGGCCTTGAACATGTTGTAGGTCGAGTAGCCGAGCAGCAGCCCGAACATGATGTAGAGCAGGCGTTGGTTGATGAAGCCGGCGATCAGGGCCCCGGAGAGCGCGCCGGTCGCGGTCCCCATTTCGAGCCAGATTGCCACCCTGGTGTTGGTGAGCCGGTCCCTCAGGAAGGCAACCGCGGCGCCCGTAGAAGTGGCGATAATGGAGACCGTCGAGGCGGCGACCGCGGTCCGCATCGACATGCCGAACAACAGCGTCAGTGCCGGGACGATGATGATACCGCCGCCCAACCCGAGCATGGAGCCGACCACTCCGGCCCCGATGCCGATCAGGAAAATTTCAATAAAAGTTATTGCCACTAAGTTGCCTCCGTCCCCAGCGCCCGTTCACCCGCCCGGGCGCCCATGACTGACAACTTACCGCGTCTGCGCCGCGCTGACAAACGAAAAAAGCCGGGAAGCCCAAACCGCAAAAACGCTGAAAAGGCACTGTAGCGGATGCTCACCTTCGTAAAGGGCAACCATCGCTTGGGATGTCGTTTCGTATACTTATTGCAGCCACTGCACAAACAATAGGCTTGACTGCCCGTTTTTTTGTCGACTTCGTCCGGGTGATTGGATGCGTCCGATACTTAAAGTGATTATTTTACAGTAAGTTACAGTAAAGCAACATGTCTGGCATATCTCCTGCTATGTAATTGAGAGTTACCAAGGCACAGAGTTGTGCAGGGTATCATTCAATGACAGGCAAAGGCGCCTCTCTACCAACGGGTGAGAGGTGTCTTTTTTGGTTCTAGATACTTGAAAGGGGGGGATTTCGGCCGTTAAGGGCTGACAGAGAGTGGTTCACTTGGAATTAAATTAAACATTCAATTACAAAGGAGTAAACAATGAACAGAATTTCTAAGGTTCTCATCTTGGCAACGACGCTGACCATCGCAGCAGCAGGTGTAGCAATGGCGACACCCTCCACCCAAATTTGGATACCCTCCACGGACGTACAGGCCTACAAGACCTTTCACCTTGGCATCGATAATTACATCAGAGCCGACAAGAATTCCGACGGCACCAGGGGTTCCAATGTTTACGACATCGGGCCCGTGGTCGGATTCCTTCCCTTCGAGAAACTGCAGGGCGAGTTAGGCTTCGACTTCCTGGGCAACTCCACAGACCCCAACGACAACCATCCCTGGAGCGGCAACATCAAGCTGGCCACCCCGGAAGACTCCCTTTTCAAGATGTCCCCGGCCATTGCCGTGGGTGGCTATAACCTCGGACCCGCGCTGAGCAAGAGCGTCGCCCCGGGCGTCGTCTCCGGACAGAACATCATCTACGGCCTGGTCGCCAAAACCCTCCCCACCTTGGGGACCGTACCTTCCCTGGGCAGACTCTCCGCCGGCTACTATCGCGGCAGCGAAAGGGCGCTGATCAACACCAGCGGCAATTCGGCGAACGACGGCGTGCTGCTTTCCTGGGACCGCACCATGACGGAAATCTCCGACAAACTCTGGATGGCAGTCGACTATCAGGGCGGCAACAACACCGATGGCGCGCTCAGCTTCGGGGCATCCTGGAACTTCGCCAAGAACGTCTCGGTGATTTTTGGTTACGACATCTACAACAAGAGAGCGCTCGCCGGGCAGAACACCTTCACCACCCAGCTTGACATCAACTTCCCGTAAGTCCCATATTCCAAGCTGAACGAAGCGTCGGCCGCATCCTCCCCGAGGGTGCGGCCCTTTTCGTCAGCGCCGTGAATCCCGATCCAGGAGCGGCTCCCGCAAGGGTTTCGATGAACCGCCCACAACCTCCATCAACACTCCTCCTCCCGGAGGGGGGAGGTCGGGAGGGGGGAAGCCAGGATGTCGGCATGGTGTGCTGTGGACAGGTTGCCGCAACCACCTTAAGCAACGGGGCAGGGCGCGATCAATTGCAGGGCTTAGAAGTTTACCGAAACAAAAGGTTGACTTGGTCGCGGCAGCTGTGGTACTAATTAGAACTCGATGACGCGGGGTGGAGCAGTCTGGTAGCTCGTCGGGCTCATAACCCGAAGGTCACAGGTTCAAATCCTGTCCCCGCAACCAAAACAAATCAAAGAGCTTGGCCGATAACGGTTGAGCTCTTTTTTGTTGCGTCTTTCTTTTCCGGGGACACAATACTTAATTCACTCCTGTAATCTACTCGCTTTTACTGCTTTTCCTGGCTTGCCTTTCTTCAAATCACGTCCCGTTATTTCCTGAATCCTTTTCACAAAAGACTCGTCGCCCATTGGGCGGCCTATCGCGGCACCTGATCGGAGATCCTGATTTGCATTCTCGTCTCCATTTGCCAGCAGTTCCGACCAGTTATTTACCAGTCCCATCAGAGTTCTGTCTCCAACCAGTGCATCATGGGAAGCAAATCCAAGATGATATGCTGCGCTTGACCATCGATAATCTCCAGGTCTCTTAACCATCTTTGCTCTCACAGGATTTTGCTCAATGTATCGGCGGGTGTCAAGGTAGTTGTCGCCTCTGCTGAAATTATGCAGCATCAAGAAGTTTCGTTTCCACCTTTGATTCAGGGTTCAGATAAACCGTCTCCACGGGCTTCCAATTCCTGGTATTTTTG
>Ga0316222_1000521_pt1 | contig 58610 bp, 46 predicted proteins | sample TBH18011metaG_FD_206008 | JGI IMG/M metagenome (GOLD analysis project Ga0316222, IMG submission 206008) | Freshwater microbial communities from Trout Bog Lake, Wisconsin, USA - TBH18011 | ecosystem: Environmental > Aquatic > Freshwater > Lake > Hypolimnion/Profundal zone | place: USA: Wisconsin... | reverse complement strand
GTGCGGACATAGGAATTGGTGCGCGGCTGGCTGATCATGTTGACGTCGAGCGGCAGTTCGAGACCGTCCAGATAGTTGGTCAGGCCGATGCGCTCGATCATCTCGCCGGTGCGCTCGTGCTCCAGCGCGTTGTCGGCGAAGAAGTCCAGCATGCGGTGGCACAGATCGACCAGGCCGGCGAAGTCGTCATCGGTCTCGATCTTCATGAACGGCACCACCACGGTACCCAGCAGGTCGCCGATCTTCAGGGTGCGCTTGCCGCCCACCAGGATGCAGATGCCCCGGTCCTTGCCCGGTTTCAGCGCCTTGGTGCAGACATTGATGCAGTGCATGCAGCGCACGCAGGAGGCGTTGTCCACGTCCAGGGTGTCGTCGTCGTTAAGCCCTAAGGCCTGGGTCGGACACATGCGGATGACCTGGTTGATGAACTCCTTGCGGCCCAGTTGCTTGACCTTGGCCTGAATCTCGGCCTGGTTGACCTGCATGTCGTCCTTCCAGGTCCCGAGGATGGCGACATCGGCGCGCTGGGTGGCATTGGCGCAGTCGTTGGCGCAGCCCGAGAACTTGAACTTCATCTTGTAGGGCAGGCTGGGGCGGTGGATATCGTCGACGAAATCGTTGATGACGGCGCGATGGGCGGCCAGGGTGTCGAAGCAGGCCTGCTCGCAACGGGCCGGGCCGACGCAGGAGGCGGCGGTGCGCACCCCGGCACCGGCACCGCCCATGTCGAAGCCCATTTCGTTGAGCTTGTCCCAGGCGGGCTGGACCTGATCGGTGCGGCAGCCCTGGAACATGATGTCGCCGCTCTGGCCGTGCAGGGCGATCAGGCCCGAGCCGTGCTCCTCCCAGATGTCGCACATCTGGCGCAGCGTCTTGGTGTCGTAGAAGAAGCCGGGGGCCGGCATGATGCGGATGGTGTGGAATTCCGACGATTGGGGGAATTGCCCGGCCACCTCGGAAAAGCGCGGAATGACGCCGGCGCCATAGCCGAACACGCCGACCGTGCCGCCCTTCCAGTACCCCTTGCGGGTCTGGTAGCTGTGCTCCAGCTGGCCCAGCAAGCTTTTCATGATGGCGCCGTGGGGCTTATCCTCGACCGCGGCCAACCGCTTCAGGCCGCTGATGAAGCTCGGCCAGGGGCCGCTTTCCAGCTCGTCCAGCATGGGCGTGGCGGGCATCTTTTTCGACATCGTGTTCGCTCCCTAACCATCGTTATGCCGGCGCGCCAAAAGATTGGCTCGCCTCCTGTCCCTCAAGCGCCGGGCGGGCCAACTCCGTGGCCCTTGTGGGCTTGCCCCACAACGCCATGCCCGTGCATCACTGCCGCGGCATGTCGATATTTCTCGGCGGCGCACGGCAGCAGCCGGCGCGGTGGGCCGTCAAAGTCTGGTCGATCATCCACGGGAAGCGGGCTTCCTGGATTTCATCTCCGTCCCTGAACCATTCTATCGTGGCTCATTACATTAAAGGATCATAATATTATGGAGTACGATGATCCAAGTGGATTCTTTAGGGAAGCTGCATAAAATGTTGCCGGAGGGAAAATGCGAGCAATTTCAGGAGCTTTTAGCCTTTCGGATCGGTCGGCTTACCGGCGCTGGCGCGATGCCAAGCGGGAATCCATGCCCCAGGGGGTCGCGGAATTGGTGGTGGAGGTGGGCGATATCGCGGCCCTGACCCCGTCCGAATATGGGGCGCTGCAGGCGCGGATCCGGCGGGCGAACATGGCGGTCTATGTCCAGTCCCCCGGGGCCGCTTCCGATCCCAAGGCGGCGCTGAAGGCATTGGGCTTGCGTTTCGGCCTCGCCAGCCTCGACGCCAACCATCTTGCCGACGACGACGGCATCACACCGCTCAGGGTTCATGGCGAGGGCGCCCGGGCGCGCTATATTCCCTATACCGAGCGGCCGATCAGCTGGCATACCGACGGCTACTACAACCTGCCGGAGCGGAGCGTGCGGGCGCTGTTGCTCCACTGCGTCCGGCCGGCGGCGGTGGGCGGGGCCAACCGGCTGATGGATCACGAACTCCTCTATATCCTGCTGCGCGAGGAGGATCCCGAACTGATCCGGGTGCTGATGGAGCCCGACGCCATGACCATCCCCGGCAATGACGAGGAGGGCATGCGGCGCCCCGCCACGGTCGGGCCGGTATTCTCGGTCGATGGCGGCGGCGCCCTGCACATGCGCTACACCGCGCGGTCGCGCCATGTGCAATGGTCGGCGGCGGCTCAGCCCGCCGCCGCCGCCATCACGCGGCTGCTGGAGACTCCGTCGCCTTACGGCTTCGCCCACACGCTTCAGCCCGGCCAGGGTCTGGTGTCCAATAATCCGCTGCACACCCGCGAGGCTTTCAGCGACGATCCCGCCCGCCCCCGGCTGCTTTACCGGGCGCGCTACCACGACCGCATTCAGGAGATGTCATGACCAAGTATGCCGAGGAGGCTGTCACCACCCTGGCCACCATCGCCGCGCCGTGGAGCCGCGAGATCGTGGCCCAGCGGGTCGATCACGAAAGCGGCCTGCGGATTCTGCGGTTGCGCATCAAGGAGGGACGGTCGCGCTTCACCATCATCGACCTCGACGCCCCGACGGTGGCGGCGTTGACGGCGGTGATGGCGTCGTGGTCGGAAGACTCGCCCGGCGCTGTGGGGCCGGGCGAGCTTTAGGGCGTGTCGGGGCTTCAGCAGCAGCGGCTGATCTTGCCGACGCCGCCGCCGTAACGGGAGTCCTGGCGGTTGCGGAAGAACTCCGTCTGGCTCATCACCGGCGCGTCCGGGTGATGCGCCTTCTGGTGCGCCACGTAATTGTCGTAATCGGGCATTCCCACCAGCATGCGGCCGGCATGCTTCAGGTGGCAGAAGATGGATTTCAAGTCAGGCATGATGATGAACCTCCCCGCCGCCCACTTCCAGGGCGGTCGGCTGTTCCGAGTCCATGGCCTTGCGCGCCGAAATGACGCCATAGACCAGGATGGAGACCACCACCATGACGAAGCCGAAGGCCAGGGTGGCGTCCACATAGGCATTGAAGACGATCTGGTTCATCTGGTCCATGGTCTTGGCCGGCCCCAGCACCTTGCCCTCGGCGACGGCGGCGCCGAACTTGTGGGCCTGGGCCAGGAAGCCGATGGCGGGGCTGTCATGGAACACCTTCTGCAACCCGGCGGTCAGGGTGCAGATCAGCAGCCAGGTCGCCGGTACCATGGTGACCCAGGCGTAACGCTGCCGCTTCATCTTGAACAGCACCACCGTGCACATGATCAGCGCCACGCCGGCCAGCATCTGGTTGGCGATGCCGAACAGCGGCCACAGGGTATTGATGCCGCCCAGCGGATCGACCACGCCGGTGTAAAGGATGTAGCCCCACATGGCGACGGCGATGCCGGTGGCGATCAGGTTGTTGGTCCAGGATTTGGTGGCCTGGAACGACGGGATCACCGCGCCGATCATGTCCTGGACCATGAAGCGGCAGGCCCTGGTGCCGGCATCGACGGCGGTCAGGATGAACAGGGCCTCGAACAGGATGGCGAAGTGATACCAAAAGCCCATCATCGCGGTGCCGCCGATGACATTGGCGAAGATCTGGGCCATGCCCACCGCCAGGGTCGGCGCCCCGCCCGCCCGTGACAGGATGGTGGTCTCACCCACATCCTTGGCGGTTTGCAGCAGCATGTCGGGGGTTACGGCAAAGCCCCAGCCGCCGATCACCGCCGCCGCCTGGACCGCGTCGGTGCCGATCAGCGCCGCCGGGCTGTTCATGGCGAAATAGACGCCGGGCTCGATCACGCTGGCCGCCACCATGGCCATGATGGCGACGAAGCTTTCCATCAGCATGCCGCCATAGCCGATGAACGGGATCTGGCTTTCGGTCTCCAGCATCTTGGGGGTGGTGCCCGAGGCGATCAGGGCGTGGAACCCCGACACCGCGCCGCAGGCGATGGTGATGAACAGGAACGGGAACAGCGAGCCCGAGAACACCGGGCCGGTGCCGTCGATGAACCGGGTCACCGCCGGCATCTTGAGATTGGGCATCACGAAGACGATGCCCAGCGCCAGACAGACGATGGTGCCGATCTTGAGGAAGGTCGACAGATAGTCGCGCGGCGCCAGCAGCAGCCAGACCGGCAGCACCGAAGCGACAAAGCCGTAGCCGATCAGGATCAGGGCCAGTTGCTCGCCCTTATAGGTGAACAGCGGCGCCAGATCCGGGCTGGTGGCCACGGTCTGGCCATAGAGCAGCGAAGCCATCAGCAGCACGAAGCCGATCAGGCTCATCTCGCCGATGCGGCCCGGCCGGATGAAGCGGGAATAGACCCCCATGATCAGGGCGATGGGTACCGTGGACATGACGGTGAAGGTGCCCCAGGGGCTGCCGGTCAGCGCCTTGACCACCACCAGGGCCAGCACCGCCAGGATGATGATCATGATCATCAGTACCCCGACCAGGGCGATGCCGCCGGCCACCGGTCCCATCTCGGAGCGGATGATATCGCCGAGCGAGCGGCCGTTGCGCCGGGTCGAGATGAACAGGACCATGGAGTCCTGAACCGCGCCGGCGAACACCACGCCCGCCAGAATCCACAGGGTGCCGGGCAGATAGCCCATCTGGGCCGCCAGGACCGGCCCCACCAGCGGCCCGGCGCCGGCGATGGCGGCGAAGTGATGCCCGAACAGGACGTATTTGTTGGTGGGCACGTAGTCGAGGCCGTCATTGTAGCGAACCGCCGGGGTCACCCGCGTCGGGTCCACCCGCATCACCTGTTCGCCGATGAAGATGCCGTAGAAGCGGTAGGCGATGAAGTAGGTGCAGACCGCGGCCACCACCAGCCAGATGGCGTTGACGTTTTCGCCGCGTTCAAGGGCAACGACGCCGAGCGCGAAGGCCCCCAGCAGCGCCGTTCCAAGCCAAGCCAGTTTCGAGATCGTCGTATTCATGAAGACGTACTCCCAGCCCGTTCCCCCCTGCTCTGATCCACTGATCAGAGCATTATTTCAACAGGATGGTGGGCCGATTCACCGTTCGGCTGATATATCTTCCGAAAGGATCGGACCACGCGCGACGGAACCGACATTTCCCGGATGGCCGGGCCATCCGTTCACCGTCAAGAGAACTGTACTCCTGATTACGGCATCCGAAAAGTGTCACGCGGGCGGGGGAATCTCCAGCCGGCGGGTCCGTTTGCCGGCGCAGGCCTCGGCCCAGATCATGGTGTAGGCGCGCTCCAGGTCGTGGACGAAGCCGGCGGTATCGAACAGCGGCGCGGTGGCGCGGCAGGCGGCGAGGCGGGCGGTGAGCGCGGCCAGTTCATCGGGCCGCGACGCCAGCCGTACCGCCAGTTCCTCATAGGCGTCCAGGTCGGGACAGATCAATTCGGGCAGCCCCAGATTGGTCAGCAGGCTGGCCGCCACCCGCGCCGCGAAGGTCCGTCCGGGGGCGGTGATCACCGGCACGCCGGCCCATAGCGCGTCGCTGGCGGTGGTATGGGCGTTGTAGAACAGGGTGTCGAGGAACAGGCCGGCATGGCGGTGGCGGGCGAGGTGGCGGTCCTTGGGCAGGCGGCCGGCGAAGACCAGCCGGTCGGGGTCGATGCCCCGGGCGGCGGCCTCGCGGCGCAGATTGGCCACCATGGCGGGGGCGCCGCCCAGCAGCCACAGCACCGCGCCCGGTACCCGGCCGAGGATGCGCATCCAGCGGTCGAACATCACCGGCTCGATCTTGAAGGCCTGGTTGAAGCAGCAGAAGACGAAGGCGCCCTCGGGCAGGCCGCATTCCGCCCGGCCGGGGCCGGCGGCGGCGATGATCTGGTCGCGGTCGTTGGGCTGATAGCAGTGGGGCAGCACCACCAGCCGTTCGCAAAAATCGGAATCGTGTCCCGGCGGCGCGACGATGGCGTCCACCAGGGCCCAATCCATGGCGGCGGCGCCGCTGGAACCGGGCAGGCCCAGCCAGTTGACCGTCACCGGCGCCGGGCGCAGCGTGGTCAGTTGCAGCCGGTTGCCGCGGGTATGGACGTTGATGTCCACCAGGATGTCGATGCCGGCGGCGATGATGGCCTGGGCGGCGTCGGCGGTGTCCAGGGGTCCCAGCTCCAGGAAGATGTCGCTGTGGTCCTTGACGAAGCGGCGGTAATCGCTGCCATCGTCGGGTTCCAGCGCCAGACTCGCCACCTTGAAGCGGGTGCGGTCATGGGCGGTGAACATGCCGCGCATCAGATGGGTGGTGGGATGGTCGTGAAAGTCGGCCGACAGATAGCCGATGGTCAGGCGGTCGCGCGGCCCCGGCCGGGGCGATCGGATCCGGGCCTTCAGGGGGGCGATCTCGGCCGCCACGGCTTCGGCGCGTTGGCGGGCGAAGGCCAGCAGGGTCTTCGGCTCCAGCTCCAGCGGCAAGGTCAGCGCCATCAGCGGTCCCACCGCGCCCGCGGTCTTGAGCGCCGGCTCGATCAGGTCGCGGCGCAGCGTGGCCACGTCGCGCCAGTCGCACAGGCCCAGCCGGGCCTCGGTCAGCCGCGCCCGGATGGCGAGGTCGGCGGGGCGGGCGGCGGCGGCCCGCTGATAGAAGTCGAGGGCCTTGCCGCCGTCCCCCAGCTTGCGGGCGGCGTGGCCGGCCCCCAGCAGGGCTTCCGGCATGGTGGGGGCCACCGCCAGGGCGCGGTCGAACAATTGGACCGCCTCGGCCATGGCGCCGGCTTCGGACAGCAGATTGGCCAGATTGGTCAGGGTGGGGGCGGCCTGGGGCGCCAGCGCCAGGGCGCGGCGCAGCAGCGCCTCGGCTTCGGTCCGGCGTCCCTGGCTGATGCGGACCCGGCCCAGGCTGGTCAGCAACTGCCAGGAGTCCGGGGTGGCGGCCAGGCCGCGTTCGAAGGCCTCGGCGGATTCGGCCCAGCGGGCCTGCTCGCCCAGCAGGGTGCCCAGATTGAGCCAGCCCTCGGCCATGGCCGGCGCCAGCGCCAGCGCCTTGCGCAAGACGGTGATGGCGGCGGCGGCCTTGCCCCGGTCCTTGAGGATGCAGGCCAGGTTGTAATGGATCATGGGATGGGTGGGCAGCAGGCCGACCAGCTTGCGGCAGATGGCCTCGGCCTCGGCCAGTTGGCCGGTGCGATACAGCATCTCGGAGCGCGTCGCCAGCGCCTGGAGATCCTGGGATTGCGATGGAGTCATGGTGGCGGGGTTATCCGGGGCGGGGTTATCCGGTTAATTCTTGCCGGAGCGCGGCGGCGGCGCGCCCCGGGCCGGGCCGGGCGGCGGCCCGGGTGGCGGGCGATGGGCGGGGGCGTCGTCGCTGTCCTCCTCGACCACCCGCTGGCGGATGACGAAGCCCTGGACCCCCCAGCCGACCAGATAGCCGACCGCGATCGGGCACCACACCCCCGACAGGGCGAAGACGATGGCGCGGTGCAGGGCCTCGTCGGCGAAGCCGAAGCTGCCCAAGGCCCACAGCATGGGGGTGGAGAACAACACCCCGACCGCGCCGGCCAGCCCCAGGCGGGTCCAGCCGCTGGCCTTGATGAACGATACCCGGTATGCCGCCATCTTCCTGTCCCTCCGAGCCTTATACCAAATCCCGTTGATCTGAACCGATCAACGGGCCCTCAGTCGCCGGGCGGCGGAGCTCCGTCCGCCTTGGCTTTCGCCGCACGAGCGGCGCGGTCGCAGCCGCGCCCGACCGTGTCTCGATGAACCGCGCTCATTGAGGCACGGTATAAGCTCCCATGGGCGATTCTCCGCCTTCTTGGCACGGGGCGCAACAGGGGACATATACGAAGAAATCCGTGACAACTTGTATCGTTCGTGGGTATTTCTTGTTGGGGCGGCTTTTGGGGAAAGGCGCCGCGTTCCAAGTCGGTTCCAAATAGGGCGGCACCAGAATGGTCGCAGATCGCGCTACTTTCGAAGTACAGGTCTCGAAAGACGGTCGATGGTCGATGGATGCCATCGTCCAGAAGGAAGACGAGGCCCGTGCTCTCGCCAAGAAACTCTTCGCCGATAAAAAGTGCGAAGGTGTCAAGATTGTGCGCAACTGGGCACGCTCCGACGGCACCATGGTCGAATCGGAAATATTCTGCGAGACCCGCGCCGCCAAGGACGACGGCCCCCTTCACATCACCCCGATCGATTCGGTTCCCCCCGAGAAATGCGAGACCCCGGAGGAATTCCTCGGCGCCGACGCCCGCGGCGTGGTCAACCGGGTGTTTCGCACCTATCTGGACAAGGCGGTTCTCACCCCCACCGAGCTGATGCATTCCTACAAGGAGTTGAAGCGTCTCCAGGACAAGGACACCCTGGTGCCGTCGGCGGTGGACCGGGTCGCCCAGTTGCAGACCAAGGCCGGCGAGCAGGACGCCAAGAGCCGCGGCAAGGAGATCTTCAAGTCCATCGACGATATCTCGGTGCGGGCGCGGCGGGTGGAAAGCCTCAAGCTGCCCAAGCTCGACGGCCATTTCAGCGATGTGCTGGCCAAGCTCGGCGCCATGGACGCGCACGAGGACCGCGACTACCTGGCCATGGTGGTGCTGTCGCGCGACCTGATCGATGTCCGCAACTGGGTGGGCAAGCTGGAGCGGCTCTGCGCCCTGGCGGTCGCCGACCCCGACCCCCACGCGGTCGAGATGCTGGACGGCGTCATCGCCGACGTGCTGGGCTCCAACGTGGTGCAGGACGTGCTGGGCTGGCAGCCGGGCCTCGGCGGCGCCATCATCGCCATGTTCGATCTCGCCGACGGCAAGATGGCGGCGGCCAAGAGCGATGCCGGCGAATCCGCCGAGGTGCTCAACCGCCTGTTCGGCGAGAAGAAGCTGCCCATCAGCCGCGGCATCCTGCTGGACCGCGCCCATCGCCAGATCCGCTCGCCCAATCCGCTCTGCCGCAACGATGCCGCCAAGGAGCTGGACGAGTTCAAGCGGCTGCTCGCCAGGACGCTGTGTCCCACCGGCCTCGTCAGCGGCGCCGAGACCGCCGATGCGCTGACCGGGCGCTATGCCCGCATGGTCGAGCAAGGCGGCGCCGCCGGCCGCAAGGAGGCCATCAACACCGTCTTCCGCCTGATGCCCGATCAGGCCACCGGCCTGATCTATCTCTGCGAACTGGCCCGAAGCTCCTTCGCCGCCGAACACATGGCCGACATCCTGGCGGTGATGGAGGTGGTGTTCCGCTGCCGGATCATCGGCGATCTGTGCCAGCGCACCCTGTCGCCCAAGGAGCGCATGCTGCGCGCCACCAATGCCCATCGGGTGGCCGCGGCCTCGGTGTTTCCGCCGGACCTGAAGCAGCGGCTGGCCGAATTCATCGACGGCATCCTGGAACGCTATCTGATCGACGAGCAGATCATCGAGAAGCTGGATCACCAGGACTCGCCGCTGCGCGAACGCGCGGTTCGCCTGGTCCAGTTCTGCGCCGCCGGCGTCCTGCCCGAGGGCAAGGCCATGATGCGGGCGCGCCATCGCATCCTGGCCTTGCTGCGCATGCCCAATTTCGACTCCCATTTCATCGACGGCTTCACCGACCCGCAGCAGGCCCAACATGCCCTGCGCGATTTTCACCAGTTGCTGATCAAGGCCGGCTTCGGCTGAGGGGGGCTATTCTTCCTCCGACCGCTGATGCAGGCGCAGCGGCTGGTTGCAATGGGGACAGAGATGGCCGCTCTCCACCGCCTGGCGGAGGATCAGCGCCGCCTCGTCATCGGACAATTGCAGCGTCCGGCGGGTCTGTTCCAGCAGGCGGCGTTCGTTCCGCTTGAGGCTGCCGTCTTCCAGCGCCTTTTCCACCGCCTCGCGATATTCCTCGCGGCGGATGCGCATCTGCTCGGAAAAGCCCGAGGCCAGCACACCGGCGGGCAGGGCGATCATGCCCACCCCCAGCACGGCGGTCATGGCGCCCAGCATGCGGCCCATCAGGGTGACGGGTACCATGTCGCCATAGCCCAGGGTGGTCAGGGTCACCACCGCCCACCACATGGAGGTGGGAATGTCGCTGAAGATGTGGGGCTGGGCGTGATGCTCGAACAGATAGATCAGGCTGGAGGCCAGCACCAGGATGATCATCATGACGAACAGGACGGCGCCGATGGATCGCGCTTCCTGACGGGCCACCGCGCCCATCACGCTCATGGCCAGGGAATAGCGGCCCAGCTTGAACACCCGCAGCACCCGCAGCACCCGGATGGCGCGCAGATCGACCTCGACCACGATGCCCAGATAGAACGGCAGCACCGACAGCAGATCCACCACCGCCATGGGCGAGGTCGCCCAGCGCAGCCGTCCCCAGACCGGGTGGCGATAGCGCGGATCGTCCATTTCGACCGCGGTCCACAGCCGCAGCAGGTATTCGCCGCTGAAGATCGCCACCGAAATCAGGTCGAAGTCGTGAAACACCGGTCCATGGGCGATGGACAGGTTTTCCACCGATTCCATGATCACCACCACCACGTTCAGCACCACCAGGGCGATCAGGAAGAAATCCACCAGCTTGACCAGCGGCTCGGAATGGCCTTCCCCGCCCAGCATGTGATAGACCGTTCGCCGCAAGGTCCGGCGGCGGCGGACATGGCGGTGGCTGGGATGGGGATGGGAAACGGGGGTGGTTGTCACGAAACCGCCGGGTTTGAGGAAGGCACCGCCCCACCATATCCGAGCTTCCGCCCTTTGGGGAAGGGCCGGCGGCGTCGGCCGCGTCCCATCCGCGACTCTGGCTTGCAGTGGATTCCTGTGGCGCCGGGCCGCCGGGTTGGGTCATATTAGATATAAATAATAAATAAGGGGTGTGAGCCATGGGCGACCAGAGCGAGTGCGGCAAGTCGGGGCGGGTGGTCCTGGTGGGCGCCGGGCCGGGCGATCCCGATCTGCTGACCGTCAAGGCGGCGCGCCTGCTCCGGGCCGCCGAGGTGGTGGTCTATGACCGTCTGGTCAGTCCCGAGATCCTGGCGCTGATTTCGCCCGGGACCGAACGGATCTATGCCGGCAAGGCGCTGGGGCACCATCATCTGGTCCAGGACGAGATCAATAGCCTGCTGCTCACCCTGGCGCGTTCGGGCCGCCGGGTGGTGCGGCTCAAGGGCGGCGATTCCTTCGTGTTCGGCCGCGGCAGCGAGGAGGCCCTGTTCCTGGCGCGCCACGGCATCGCCTTCGAGGTGGTGCCGGGGATCAGCGCCGCCGCCGGCTGTTCCAGCTATGCCGGCATTCCGCTGACCCATCGCGGTCTGGCCACCGGGGTGCAGTTCGTTCCCGGCCATCTGCGCGAGGGTAACCGGCTGGACCTCAATTGGGACAAGCTGGCCGATCCCGATACCACCCTGGTGATCTATATGGGGTTGCAGTCGCTGCCCGAGACCTCGGCCCAGTTGATCGCCGCCGGACTACCCGCCGACACCCCCGCCGCCGCCATCGAGAACGGCACGACGCCGCGTCAGCGCCGGGTGATCGGGACCCTGGCCGACCTGGTGGAGCGGACGCGGGCCGCCAAATTGCAGGCCCCCACCCTGATCGTCATCGGCCGGGTGGTGTCGCTGGCCCACGAATTGGACTGGTTCGAGGGGCTAACCACATGAAGGACACGGCGCTGGTGCTGGTTGGCCATGGGTCCACCCGTCACCCCGACGGCGCCGTTCCGGTTCTGGCTCTGGCCGAGGATATCCGCCGCCGCCACCTGTTCCGGGAGGTGGTGGCGGTGTTCATGAAGCAGCCCCCCTATCTGTCGGCGCTGGAGAGTCTGGTGACCGCCGCCACCGTGGTGGTGGTGCCGGTCTTCGCCGGCAAGGGCGACTACACCGACACCGTGATTCCGCGTGAAATGGGTCTGACCGGCCGGGTGACCGAACGCCATGGCCGCCGTTTCCTCTATACCGCGCCGGCCGGGACCCATCCCCGCATTCCCCATTTGCTGGCCGGCCGGGCGGAAGGGGTGGCCACGGCCGCCGGCATGACGGCGGCCGGCAGCGCCCTGCTGCTGATCGCCCACGGCTCGCCGCGTCCCGGCGGGGCGGGCGACACGCCACGGTCCATCGCCGCCGCCCTGGCCGCCATGAACCGCTTCGCCGAGGTGGCGCTGGTCTTCCTGGAGCAGGAGCCGCGGGCGGCCGGCTGGGCCGGCCGGGTCACCTGCCGCGACGTGGTGGCGCTGCCGCTGCTGGTGGCCCAAGGCATGCACGCCAGCCGCGACATTCCGCCGCTGTTCGGGCTGGGGCCAAGCGGGACCGGACCGGTGGAGAGCGCCGGCCACCGGGTGGTGCTGGCCACCGGGATCGGCGGCGAACCCGATCTGGTGGAGGTGATTCTGGAGATGGCCAGGGGAATCGGGTGAAGGAGAATGTCCCCATACCCAAGGTCGTCATCCCGCGAAAGCGGGGATCCATGCTGCACCCAGCCTGACTCTGGGCCTGACGCACCCTTTGCTCCAACCATGGATGCCCGCTTTCGCGGGGATGACGAGAAAGGCGAAGGAATATTACCCTTCACCCGATTGCCCTGGGAGATGGCCGCCGGGGCCGGCTGATTATACTCTGTTCCCTTCAAAACCCAGAAACCATGTGGGCTCCGCCCACACCGGCAAAGGGCCGGGAGGCCCTTTGATCCCATTGGGGGCTTCGCCCGAACGACCGGCATGGGCCGATAGCGGTCGTTAAAGCGGCGTGATGTCCGTGTCCGTTTTGTGCCATGAAGAGACCTTCGAGGCCGGCGGAGCGGTTCAGGTCGAGAAGGCCCCATCTTTAAGTATGAAGAAGAACCCAGCACAGACTCCACCCAGATATTCCCGCCGAAACGCCAGACGATTCGGCGACACAAGGTCAGGCCAACGCCGGCGCCCTCCACCTGACCGGCCTTTTCTCTGTCACCCAGCCTTCTCTAATGACGCGCAAGCATTTTACTGAGTTCGTCCGCCGTATCCTCAAGTATACGTATGTACGTCTCAGGCAAGTTCTCACCACTCCCCAAGGTTCTCTCGATAATTCGTAGCCTCGTTGCCAGCCGTACTGCACTCGATGCGTCAGTCAATCGCGGCCCATCGTGCGCGCAATGGATGGCTGTCGGTGCGTCGATATAGGCGCAAGCCCCACGGCGTGAAATACGGGCGAAACACTCCCATTCCTCGTAGGTCGGCAGATCTTCAGCGAAATGCAACGCATCACCGGCCAAACTCTTCCGCACCAGCAATGTATTGACACTGATATAGTTAGTAATCAACTCAGCGGCAGAGAGAGAGCCAAAATGCACGGCAACGTCGGCGCCTGCTGTACCAACAAAATCTGCCAATCGGTGGGTTGGTCCGAGGATGGCGTCCCAACGGCTGGGATCATCTGACCACTGGTGCACATACGACATTTCCAATTGCCCGTTGGTGTGGCGATAGCCGAAATCTGAAAACACGAAAACCAGAGAGCGTTCCCGCGCGAGGAGCGGGCGCTCCCAAAGCAAGCGCTGGGGCAGCCACAGATCATCTGAGTCCGCGAAAGCCACCAAATCATAGGAACAGGCGGCGACGCCCGAATTCCGTGCAGCTCCGGCGCCGCGATTGGGCAATTTCAGATACCGAAGGCGCTCCCCATAGCGCCTCAGCAACTCCTCCGTTGCGTCGGTGGACCCGTCATCTACGACGATGATTTCATCACCGCCATCGACGGCGCCAAGCACTGAGTCGATGGTCGAAGGGAGCCGCGCCGCCCGGTTGTAGGTGGGGATTACGACGCTAACAGGTTCCATGACATGGCCTTATCCGAGATTTCCCAGGTGGACGGCCCTTCCGCCCATGATTTGCACGAGTTCGGCCACATTACTGCTCAGCCGGAAGGAGATGTCGCATGACAATGGCCTCCGTTGCGTCATGATCGCCGCGTTGGCCGGCTTGACCACCCGATCCCATCGACCTTCGGATGGACTAGAATAGTGTTGATGCAGAGGAAGGGCAATAACTCCGCCCCGAACCGTCGCCACTGCGGATGACCGGGTTGGGTCATAACCGGAAATTGATCAGGTCGGGGGCGAACGACCACTATGGGCGCAAAGCGGTCAAAGCCGCGCGGAACGCACCAAGGTCCGCAAGACGGTCGATGGGGCGGTCTCGATGCGGTTTCGCGCTCCCCCAACCGGAAGGGGGTGTCTGCGGTAAGGTGAAGGGCAGCCCCCTTAGGCGACGCCCACGAATAACCGCATCATCGGGCTTGTCTTTGTTGCCCGCCCGCCGCGTTGCGGAAAGGGTTACATACCCTTGGTATGCGCCCCTTCCCGCGCCTTGCGGACGAACAAAAATCCGGCGCCATCTCGAAGCGTTTATTCGTGGGCATCGCCTGAGAATCAGCTCTCGGGATGGAAGTGGTCGTGGATCTTGCGCGCCATGGTGCGGCTGATGCCCGCCACCGCTTCCAGGTCTTCCAGGCTGGCGGCGGCGACTTCGCGGGCCGAGCCGAAATGGTGCAGCAGCGACTTCTTGCGCTTGGCGCCGATGCCGGGCACGTCGCTGAGCTGGGATTGGGTCAGGCCCTTGGAGCGCCGCGCCCGGTGGGTGCCGATGACGAAGCGGTGGGCCTCGTCGCGCAGCCGTTGCAGGAAATAGAGGACGGGGTCGCGGGCCTCCAGCGATAACGGCGGCTTGCCGGCCATGAAGAAGCGCTCGCGCCCGGCATTGCGGTCCGGCCCCTTGGCGATGCCGACCAGGGCGACGTCGTCGATGCCCAGTTCGGCCAGGACCCCCAGGGCGGCGTTGAGCTGTCCCTGGCCGCCGTCGATCAGCACCAGATCGGGCCACAATCCCTTGTCCTGATCGGGGTCCTCCTTCTGGGCGCGGGTGAAGCGGCGGGTCAGCACCTGGCGCATCATGGCGAAGTCGTCGCCGGGGGCGATGTCGGTCGCGGTGATGGTGAACTTGCGATAGGCGCTTTTGATCAAGCCGTCGGGGCCGGCGACGATCATGGCGCCGACCGCGTCGCTGCCCTGGATGTGGCTGTTGTCGTAGACCTCGATGCGCTCGGGGGCGGCGTCGAGGCCGAAGGCGGCGGCGACGCCCTCCAGCAGCCGGCGCTGGGCGCCGCTTTCGGCCAGGCGGCGGCCAAGGGCCTCGCGGGCATTGTCGGCGGCGTGCTCGACCAGCTTGACCTTGTCGCCCCGCTGCGGGCGCAGCAGCGTGACCTTGCGGCCGGCCTTTTCCGACAGGGCGCGGGCGGTGATGGCGGCCTCGGCCGGCTCCACATTGACCAGGATCTCGGCCGGCGGCGTCTTGTCGGCATAGAACAGCCCCAGGAAGGCGGCCATGATCTCGGGGGCTTCCATCTCCTGGGCATGGATGGGGAAATAGGCGCGGTTGCCGTAATTGCAGCCCGAGCGGAAGAAGAACACCTGGATACACACCGCCCCGCCGGCCTGATACAGCGCCACCACATCGGCCTCCTCCACCTCGGCGGGGTTGATGTCCTGATGGGCCTGGATGCGGGCCAGCGCCCGGATGCGATCGCGCAGCACCGCCGCCTGCTCGTATTCCATGGCGGCGCTGGCGGCCTCCATGGCGGCGGCCAGCTCGCGCTGGATGCGCTGGCTGCGGCCCGACAGGAAGGCCCGCGCCCCTTCCACCAGGTCGCGGTAATCGGCCGGGCTGATCCGCTCGACGCAGGGGGCGCTGCAGCGCTTGATCTGGAACAGCAGGCAGGGCCGGGTCCGGCTGGCGAACATGGAATCCGAGCACGACCGCAACAAAAAGGCCCGCTGCAGCGCCGCCAAGGTCTGGTTGACCGCGCCGGCCGAGGCGAAGGGGCCGAAATACTGGCCCTTGCGGGTGCGGGCGCCGCGATGCTTCATCACCTGCGGCCAGTCATGGTCATCGGTGACCAGGATATGCGGGAAGCTCTTGTCGTCCTTCAGCAGGATGTTGTAGCGCGGCCCCAGGGTCTTGATCAGGTTGCTTTCCAGCAGCAGGGCCTCGACCTCGGTATGGGTGGTGATCACCTCCATGGCGGCGGTCTCGGCGATCATGCGCTGCAGCCGCAACGGCAGCCGGTCCGGCCGGGTATAGGCCACCACCCGCTTCTTCAGGCTCTTGGCCTTGCCCACATAGAGGATGTCGCCCTTGGCGCCGATCATGCGGTAAACCCCGGGGTTGCCGGGCAGGGTCGCCAGGACGGCCTGGATCACCGCCACGCCTTGGGCAAGGGACGGCGGCAGCGCGGTTTCGTGGGAGGGGGGAGGATCAGGCGGCAGGGGCATGGTGGCGACGGGTCCGGGGAGGAAGGGGGGCTGAATTATTTTTCATCCCCGGGTGGATTTTCCCTTGCGCCGCAGGATATCCACGATTCGTGTGGATAAGTCTGTTGGCAAGTTTGCTGGATCAAGGACACTCCGAGGCCGCTCTAGGCATTGAGCGGGTTGCCCATTTTATAGGCAAAAACGTAAAGTCATTGTTTTTCAACACGATAACGTCTGTCAAGTGTAAACAAACCGCAAATAGCGGCATATTTTAGTGGACAGAGGTCCCTGCCGCGGTGCAGCGCACCCGGGCCGCCGCCCTGTGTAAAACTTGATATTTCCGGCTCGTTACAAAGGGTTCCGGGGAGTCCTTGCGACCATGTCGGATCGGTGGCCTCATTCCTCGGGGGGCTGTCCACCGGTTGCCCAGGAAAGATGCTGCCCGCCATCCAGCGCGATCATCTGACCGGTGATGGACGGCGTCGCCAGCAGGAAGCGAAGGGTGCGGCAGACCTCCGCGGGCGAGGTGCCGCGCGCCAGCGGCAGCAGGGCGGCCTGGGCGGCGAATTGGGCATCGGTCTGGCGGGGGCTGGGCAAAGCGGGGCCGGGTCCGATGGCGACGACGCGGATGCGGGGCGCCAGGGCCAGGGCCAGGGTCTGGGTCAGGGTCCACAGGGCCGCCTTGGACAGGGTATAGGTGGTGAAGTGGGGGGTCAGGTTCCACACCCGCTGGTCAAGCAGGTTGACCACCACGCCGTCGCCGCCTTCGGGCAATTGGCGGGCGAAGGCCTGGGTCAGCACGAAGGGGGCGCGAAGATTGACCTCCATGTGGAGATCCCACGATTCCCGGGTGGCGCCCAGGGCGTCGTCGCGTTCGAAGGTCGAGGCATTGTTGACCAGCACTCCCAGCGGCCCCAGCGCCTGGCCGGCGCGCCCGACCAGGGTGGCGACCGCGTCCTCGCGGGCCAGATCGGCGGCCAGGGCCACCGCCTTGCCGCCGCGCCCGACGATCGCGGCGGCCACCTCCTCGGCGGCGGCGGCCGAGCGGGAATAGTGGACCGCCACGGCGAAGCCGGCCTCGGCCAGGTCCAGCGCCACGGCGCGGCCGATGCGGCGGGCGGCGCCGGTGACCAGGGCGGCACGCGGCAGGGCGGCGGACAGGCGGGGTGGCGGAGCATCATGGATCATGGACAAAGGATGGCGAAGCCGGCGTCCCCTGGCAAGGGGGGCGCTTCCCTTATCCCCAGAACAGCATTCCCCATCCGGCAACGCCCAGCGCGACCGCCATTCCGGTGCAGCCCACGACCAGCCGCCGCCGCGCCCCGGTGGTGGTAAGTCCGGCGATCTGCCAGGCGAGCACCATCGACCACCAGGCCGCACCGGCCAACAGGACGATCCGCAGTCCGCCGACCCACTGAACCGGCAGCCCTTCCGAGCGCAAGAGGGAGACGGTCAGACCCGAGAGCCCCAGGAAAACCCCACAACCGGCCAGCGGGATCAGCGATTGGGCCAGATGATGGAATTGCCGCCAGGACCACCGGCCCGAGGCGATCGTCCCCAGGGCGAGGCTGGCGGACAGGGCCGCCCCCATGGCGACGGCCATGGCGAGGATGTAGCCGAGGAGGACGCCGCCATCAAGCAGCGTCAGGGCATCGTTCTTGATGGGATAATTGGTCAACAGCCACCACGGCGCGGTCATTTCCAGCGGCCACGACATGCCGTGGTCGAGTAGCCATTCGGCCAGACTCTGCTTGAGCGCGACGAACCAGGGGCTGGTTGGCCAATCGAAGGCGCCGAACGCCACTCCCATCAGGCCGAACAGGATGAGGACCGTCTGCCAGGGATCGGCCTGGGCTCCCGCGACATTGACGATTTCGTGGTTGGGGGGGCGGACCGCGAAGCCGATGGCATCGCGAAATCCGCTGCACCGGCCGCACATATGGCAGCGGGAGGCGCCGCGCATGGTGCGGATGGCAACCAGCGGCGCGCAATTGATCGCGCCCATATGGTCGTGGCGGCCTTGCGACGCCTGCCAGGCATCGGGATCGACGCGGTAATGCACCGGCGCCAGTTTGGAGAGCAGGGCGAACACGCCGTTGACCGGACACAGATAGCGGCACCACACCCGTTTGTTGCGGCCATAGAGGTAACCCACCGCCATGGCCGCCAGGGTCGAGCCGCCCAGGATCAGCAGGACCGGCTTGGGGTATTGATAGACCGACAGCATCTGTCCGTAGACGGTGGTGCAGACGAAGGCGACCACCGGCCATCCCCCCCAACTGATCCAGCGGGGGACGGCGCGGCCCCGCCCATGCCGGCTCGCCAGTTCGGTCAGGGCTCCCTCGGGACAGAAAATGCCGCACCACGTCCGGCCCACCAGCACCATGCTGACCAGCACGAACGGCCACCAGATGCCCCAGAACACGAATTGGGCCGCCAGGGTCAGGTTGTTCCACAAATGGGCATCCCGGCCCGGCAAGGGCAGGAATGCGGGAACCACCACCAGCAGGGCATAGAATGCCAGCACTCCCCATTGCACCCGGCGGATGGCCCGCTGATGGCGCAGCAGCCAGGTGCCGATCCGCTCGGGCTGGACATGCCGGGAGATGAGCATGGCGAGCATCAATAGGCTCCCTTCTTGCCGACACCGGCGAAGATGAAATCGTAGGCCACCGTGAACGGCTCCAATCCGGCGCCGACCCCGGCCTGCCCGCCGTCCGGCGGCGCGACGGAAAGTTCAAGCCTGTAGCGGCCGGCTCCCATCATCTTGAGATTGTCGCCGTAATGGGGCTTGCCGATGCTGGCGCTGCCATACGCCACCAGCGGCATCAGCCCGCCGCTCAGGACCTCGCCGCTGTCGCGTTTGGTCAGGCGGTAGGTGACGGTGAGAAAGGGGCGCCAATCCCCCTCGCCATAACCGTCGGGATCATCCCGGGTGGCGCTGATGTCGGCTTCCAGGTGGATGTCGGTTCCGGCGGCGGGCCGCATCAGGCCGCCCTCCAGGTCGATGGGCTGGAAATAGACGGCCGCTACCCGCAGGCCATGCGCCACCTGCGGCCGGGCGATCGGATAGACGGCGAATTCCCTGGCCTCGCCGGGACGGGATGCCGCCAGCAGCATCAGCGGCAGGATTGCGATGGGCACCCGCATGGTCATGTCCCCTTACCCGGTGGGATGCCGGCCCTGGCCGCCGTACCGCCGACCCGGCGCATTAGGGCAAGGATGGCGGTGACCGTCGTCAGATAGGCGATCAACTGCGCCTCGGTCGGCGTGGCCGTATAGCCGACCAGGGTCCGCAACAGGCGGCCGGCCAGGCTGCCATCCGACAGCAGCCACGATGTGTCCCACGCCGTGGCGGTCAGAACCTCGATGGTGCCGGCCTGCTGCAGGAAGGCGATCGCCTGTGACGCCAGACCGGCGGCGAGCAGGGTGACGAGGCCGGAGGTGACGGCGAACAGCCGGTGCGCCGGGATGGTCAGCAGGCCGAGATAGAGCAGTGCGGACATGGCCGCCGCCCCGGCGGTGCCCGCCACTCCCCCCACCACCACCGCCCCGCCACCATCCGAGGCGGCGACGCCGGCGAGGAACAGGACGGCTTCCGACCCCTCGCGCAGGACGGCCGTCCCGACCACGATGGCCAGCGCCGTCAACGGCCGTTGGCCGGTGGCGACCTCGGTTCCGAGGCGGCGCATCTTGTGCGCCATCTCCTTGCCGTGGCTGGCCATCCACACGTTATGCCAGATCAGCATCGTAACCGCGATCAGCAGCACGCCGGCATTGAACAACTCCTGGCCGGAACCGACGAAGGCCGCGGCGATCTCGTTGGCGAAAGCGGCGACGATGCCGGCCCCGGCCAGCCCGCCGGCGATTCCGGCCCCGACCCACCGCCCGCGTCGCGGCAGCCCACGGGTTGCCGCCAGCACGATGCCGATGATGAGGCCGGCCTCGATGACTTCGCGGAAAACGATCACGAATGCAGCCAGCATGGCCAATCCCTCCTTAATACCGGCGAGCCCTTCTTATTCGGCGACGACGACGCCCTGGGCCGTTTCGGAATGGTATTCACCCATGAAGGGATAGCGTCCCGGCTCCAGCGGCCGCAGCCGCACCTTGCTTTGGGCTCCGGCGGGAATGACCTTCTCGATCTTCAGCGGCGCGGATTCCACCTCCTCGACGGTGGCGTCTTCGTTGACCACCTGAAGGATGGCGGGCTTGCCGGCCGGCACATGGATTTCCGCCGGCGAGAAGCGGTGATCCTTGATCGTCACCGGGATCGACATCGGCTGATCCTCGGCCAGGGCCGGGCCGGCGGCCAAGCCGAAGGCCAATCCGGCGGCCAGTGTAACGGTGCGTGGGGTCATGGGTGTCTCCCGAGTGGTGGATCAGAAGGTGAACTGGGTGGTGAGCGACGGCCCACCCGACCAGGAATTGCCCCGGCCGGCGACGTTGGCGTGGTTGAGTCCCACTCCGGCGGTGACCTGGGGGTAGGGCATCAGGGTGTAGTTGAGCGAGATGCTTTCCTGGCGGTCCAAGGCGTTGGCGGTGCTGCCGTCGCTCTGGGGCACGTTGCTGGCCTTGCGCAAGCCCCCGGCCACATCCAACTCCCAGCGGACGTAATGGAAGGCCAGGCCGCCCACCAGATAGCGTTGGGTCAGGTTGGCGGTGCCGCCGAAATTGGCGAATTGGGCATATTCGACGAAGGGGATGACGCCGAGGCGGTGGCCGAGGGCGATACCGTCGCCGCCGCCGGGATCATCCATCAGGCCGAAGGAGGCCCCGCGTTCGGTCTTGCCGGCGGGGTCGGAGGTCGCCTCTTCGGTGTAAGACGCCTGGTAGGTTATGCCGGTCTCCCGACGGCCGCCGCGCAGCGACAGGGTGTAGCTGTCGAGGGTGCCGGTGTTGGCGGCCCCGAACTGGCCGCGGGTGAAACGGCGCGGCCGGTCGGCGGTGGGGTCGGAGAGCTTGGGCTGCGATAGCAGCGAGATGGAAAGCGGGGTGGTGTCGAGATAGAAGGTTTCCAGCGACAGCCGCGCGTTGGCCAGGCCCACCGCCTCGGGCAGGCGGTATTCCATGCCGAGGCCGATGCGCTCGCTCTGTTCGTAATCCGAGGCGAAATTGTAGAAATTGCCCGGGGTGCTTTCGAAAGCCGAACCGAAATTGGGGTGGATCTTGCCGCCGTAGAGAGTCAGGTCGTCCTCGGGACGAACCGCGGCGAACAACTGGCGCATGGTCAGGCCTTCGCTGCGGAAGAACGTATTCGACTTGGGGAAATAGTCGTTGGCGTTATCGTTACGGTTGCGCTCCAGATGGAGGTTGCCGTACAGCGACAGCCAGGTGGAGTAGTTGGCGTAGACGTTGGTGTCGGTGTCGTCGAACATCGTCCCTTTGGGCGAGTCGGTTTTGGCGGTGGAACCGGCGCTGGCCAATTCGGCTTGCAGATGCGACGTCACGTCGCCGCCATAGACGAAGGTGTCTTCCATGCCGCTGGGGGCCGCGCTCGGGGCGGCGATGGTGGCGCTGGGCGTCTGCACCGCGCGCTGTGCCAGAGCCTGTCCGGGAAGGGCGGACAACAGGGCGATGCCGAACCCGGCGCGCCGCAGGGACGTGTTCATGTCGCTCACTTTTTCGCTGGTGATGGGGTGGGATTAGGGATTGGCGACGTTGGCGGCTTCGCCGGCGAGGCTGCGATAGCTGCTGACCGACGCCCGGGGCGTCGGTCCGGGCAGCAGCGGATCGACGATCCACTGCGCCTTGGCCAGGACCGCCTTGAAGCGGTCGAGCATGGCGGCGGCCTCGGGATGGGACTGGCGCAGCGCATCGACCTCTTGCGCGACGTATTCCAGGTAGCCGCGGCTGTCGTGGAACTCGACCACCGCCGCGATGCGGCCATGATCCAAGGCACCGCCGTATTCGTAGGAGGCCGCGTCCATGGTCTGCGAGCAGATCTTGATCATCTGCGGCACCGATTCGCGCAGATCCGCCGGGGCCAGCAGCCGGGCCCGATGGACGATGGCGATGACCGCCCGATACTTGGCCTCGGTGTCCGGGCTGTCGGGGGCGGTCTTCACCGCGGTTTCCAATTCGGCCAGTTGGAGATCGAAAGCCGGGAAGCGCTTCTCGGTGAGGTAGTCGGAGAAGTCGTCGTAAAGCTCGCGCACCGGATGGCCGAAATGAGGCAGGGCCAAGCCCGGCTGATGGGCCTGGATCAGTTCATGGCCGACCATCAGGTGGCCTTCCAGCATTCCCATGCGAAACAGGAAGGTGGAATCGTCATTGGCATTGCCGAAGTGGAAATCCACCTGGGTCGCGACGGGCTTAGCGGCCGGGGGCGGTGGGATGAACCTCACCGGGATGGCCTGGGCGCTGCTGGTGGCGACGCACAGGGCAAGAATGGACAGCATCCGTCGCATCATCAATCTCCTTGAAGTGGCCTTGGGCGACATGCGGATGAGAGTAAGTCGCATTTGCGTATTGATAATGGGGGGCGCCGGTGCCGTCAAGCGGAAAGGTCATCATAAAAGTGGGGGAGTTGGGAGGATGCCGAATTCTTGCCGTCGGCGCTCCGGGCAAGCCATGGTCGCGCCCCCCCCCAAGGGGCGGGGAACCCTGGGTTGAGCGAGGGTGAGGACGGATGTTTCCATCCTCTCATAAGAGAAAGATCGGACGGCGCCTGCCCCTGGCGGGTTGGGCGAAACCATGTTTCACTACCCATCCGACCCTGGTGATGGAGATGGATGGATGGTCTGGGTGCGCGCTTGGAGGCTGGCCCTTGCCGGGGGAGTGGTGGCCCTCGCCCTGACGACCGGTCCGGCCGCCGCGGCGGAGCGGACGACGCTCGATCTGGTGCGGGCCAATCGCGACCTGCGCTGCGGGGTGTTTCCCGACGACCCCGGCCGCAGCGCCATCGATCTCGGGGGGCAATGGGCGGGATTCTACGTGGATTTTTGCCGCGCCGTGGCGGCGGCGGTCCTGGGCAATCCGGATTTTGTCCAATATGTGGAGGTCGGGTCCAAGACGCGGTTTTCGGCGCTGATGGACCGCAAGGTCGACGTGGTCATGTACAGTTCGACCTGGACCCTGGGGCGCGAGAGCGACTATCACGTCGCCTTTCCCGCGATCTATCTGTTCGACGGCCAGGGTTTCCTGGTGCGCCGGCAATCGGGGATCAAGAGTCTGGAGGATCTCCGGGGCAAATCCATCTGCGTCACCGAGAATACCACCACCCAGAAGACCCTGGAGGAGATCAACCGCACCCGCCATCTCGGCGCCAAGATCGTCTATTCCAACGGCGACAACTTCTTTCGCGGTGCCTGCGACGCCTATTCCGCCGACCGGATGAATCTGGCCACCAACCGGGCCAACCGCTCCGACGATCCCGGGCAATACGTCATCCTGCCCGAGCAGGTGTCGCGCGAACCCATCGGTCCCATGGTGCGCGACGACGACGCGCAATGGATCCGCATCATCCGTTCGGTGGTGCATGCCTTGATCGCCGCCGAGGAGCTGGGCCTGACCCGCGCCACCGTCGATTCCGCCAGGGCGGACGGACGCGGCGGTGAGGCCGAGACCCTGCTGGGGGTCTCGGGCGATCTCGGCGAGCGGTTGGGGCTCGACCGCGACTGGGCCTTTCGCGCCATCAAGGCGGAGGGCGATTACGGGGAAATCTACGATCGCAATTTCGGGCCGAACACCGCCATCGGGGTCGAACGGGGCCTGAACCGGCTATGGTCGCAAGGCGGTGTGCTCTACGCGCCGCAGTTCAAGTGAGCGAAGCGTCGCCACCCCCGACGGCGCGGCCCCCCACGGCGCGGCCCCCCACGGCGCGGCATCGCGGCGTGGGCTTCCGTCTGGTGGTCGCTTTGTTGTCGGTGTTCGGCCTGTTCACCCTGTCCACCGCGGTGGTGGTCTACGCCCTGAGCGAACAGTATTGGGGTTTCAAGGAACTGGCCGAGAAGCATTTCGACCGCGCCATGACCGTCACCACCCTGTCCCACGACGCCGAGATGCTCGCCACCGAAGTGTTCGAGGGCATGCTGGGCATCACCTACAGCAATACCGAGGAGCAGGCCTCCACGTCGGCGCTGGTGCGGATCTTCGCCGATTTGCGGGCCAGGCTGGGCGACGAGGACCGCGAACAGGACAAGGCCCTGGCGGAAATCGATACCCTGCAGCAGCCCTATTTCAACAGCCTGCAGACCCTGCGCGCCATGCTGCTGGAAGAGCAGCGGCTCAAGGCCGAACGGCTGCGGGCGTTGAAGGAGCTGGACGGCGCCGCCGAGGATACCGACCGGTTGCTGGGAGGGGGAGGAGGGGGCGAATTCGCGGCTCATGCCTGGGCGGTGCTCGGCAGTGCCGCCGCCGGGCTGAGTTCCGAGCAGGCGGGGCAGCTCACCGCCATCCGCGCCCGAGCCGGGGAGCATATCAAGGGCATGCGGGCGGCAAGCGGCACCGATCCCGCCCGGATCGCCCTCGCCGACCGGTTGGAGGAACTGGCCGACCATATCTTCCAGGTCCGCGCCCCGACGCTGCAAAGCCAGCGCGCCTCGCTGGCTGCGGCACGCCAGGCCCGGGTGCTGTCGCAGAAACTGACCAGCAGCACCACCAACTACTCCCTCGAACTCAAGCGGCTGGCGCGCGACGCCATCGCCCGCCACGAGATGATCGCCCGTACCACCATCGCCCTGGCCACGATTCTGCTCGGCTGCGCCATCGCCCTGACCCTGGTGGTGGTGTCCTATATCAGCCGCTCCATCGTGCGCCGCCTGAACGCCCTCAGCCAATCCATGACGGCGCATGTGCAGGGGGCGGCGGTGGTGGTTCCCACCGATGGCGACGATGAAATCTCCCATATGGGCCGTGCCTTCGACGTGTTCGTCACCGCCCGGCGCACCGCCGAGCAGGGCCTGGTGGCGGCGCGGCACGAGGCCGAACTGGCCAATCAGGCCAAGAGCGAATTCCTCGCCAATATGAGCCACGAGATCCGAACCCCGCTCAATGGGGTGATCGGCTTCGGCCATCTGCTGCGCCAGACCCCGCTCAGCCGCGCCCAGGAGGATTATGTCGCCAAGATCCAGAACTCGGCGCAGCACCTGCTGCGGGTGATCGACGATATCCTCGATGTCTCCAAGATCGAGGCCGGGCGGCTGGAGCTGGAGCAGGTCGCCTTCGACCTCAGCGAGGTGCTCGACACCGTGTCCGACATCCTGCTGGCGGGGGCGGTGAAAAAGGGGGTGGAATTTCTCATCGTCGCCCCGCCGCAGATGCCGCACGAACTGGTGGGCGACCCGTTGCGGCTGGTGCAGATCCTGGTCAATATCGTCGGCAACGCCATCAAGTTCACCGAGCGCGGCACGGTCAGGCTGGCCATCGCGGTCGCCGAGCTTGACCCGGAGCGGGCGCGCCTGTGCTTCGAGGTCAGCGATACCGGCATCGGCATGACCGAGGCCCAGATCGGCAATCTGTTCGGGGAATTCCAGCAGGCCGACCGCTCCATCACCCGGCGCTTCGGCGGCACCGGCCTGGGTCTGGCCATCAGCCGGAAGCTGACCGCCCTGATGGGGGGCCGGATCACGGTCAGCAGCCGCGCGGGCCAGGGCAGCACCTTCGCCTTCACCCTGGATTTCCCCCGCCAGCAGGACGCGGCGCCGCGCGACTGCGTCTTCCCCGGCAATGCCGCCGATCTGCGCATCCTGGTGGCCGACGGCAACGACACCACCCGGGGCGATCTCACCCAGCGGCTGGCCGGCTTCGGCTTCGGCCATCGGGCGGTGGCCACCGGGCGGGAGGCGGTCGCCGAATGGGTCCGCGCCGCCCAGGGGGGGCAGGCCTACGATCTGGTGATCCTCGACGATGGGATCGGTGATCCCGATGGCGCCGGCACCCCCGGGTCAAGCCCGGGGCAGGCTCTGGCGGGGATCATGGAGGCGGCCGCCAATGGGCGGCGCCCGGCGGTGATCGTCGTGACCGGCCTCACCCAGCCGCGCCTGGACGGGCCGGAGGTCTCGGCGGTGCTGCGCAAGCCGCTGCGCACCTCGGATCTGTTCAACGCCATTCTCAGCGTTCTCGGCAAAACGGTGCCAAGCTCCAAATACCGGCGCTGGACCGAGTTCCAGGCGCCGCAGGAATGGGCGGAATTGCGGGGAAAACGGGTGCTGTTGGTGGAAGACCAGCCCTTTACCCGCGAAATCGCCACCACCTTGCTGCAGAACCAGGGCGTCGCGGTGGACATCGCCGTCAACGGCCGCGAGGCGGTGGAGATGGTGCGGGCGGCGGATCCTGGGTTTTTCGACGTGGTGCTGATGGACGTGCAGATGCCGGAGATGGACGGCAAGCAGGCCACCCGCCTGATCCGCGAGACCCACCCCGCCAACCGATTACCCATCATCGCCATGACCGCCCATGTGCTGAGCGAGGAGCGCGAGGCCTGCCTCGCCGCCGGCATGAATGACCATATCAGCAAGCCGATCGACGTCAGGAAACTGTGGTCGGCGCTGTTCAAATGGGCCGGCCTCGGCGCCGCCGAAGCCGCCGAGACCGTGTCGCCGCTTGCGTCCATCGCGTTGCCGGCCGAACTGCCGGGCTTCGACCTTGCCCCGGCGGTCCGGCGGCTGGGCAACAATGCCGTGCTGCTCCGCGACCTGATGATGGAATTCGCCCGATGCGCCGATCCGGTGGCGGCGCAATTGCGCGAGGCGTTGGGGCGGGGGGACCGGGAACAGGCGGAACGGGTCGCCCACAGCCTTAAGAGCATGGCGGCGGCGGTGGCCGCGGTCGATCTCGCCGCCGCCGCCGCCGCCCTGGAGGCCCATATTCATGCCCATGGCGCCGACAGCGGGGGGGGCGCCGACAGCGGGGCGCTGCTGTGCCGGTTGGACGAGGCCCTGACCATCGCCCGGCGCTCCATCGCCGGCCTGCCCGGGGCGGCGGCGGTTCCGCAAGCGGATGCCATCGCCCCGCCCCGCTGGAACGCGGCGGAATGGCTGCCGTTCCACGATCGCCTGGAGGCCATCGCCGAACTGCTGGAACGCCAGGATTTCGATGGGGAACGCCTGTTCGCGGCATTGATGGCGTCGTGCTGCCCCGTTGGGCCGCTGCCGCCGGAACTGGGGCGCATCGCCGCCCTGATCGACGCCTTGGACTTCAAGCTGGCGGCGCGGGAGATCAGGACCATGCTGGACGCCCCCCTTCCGGCGCCTGAGGGACATGAACCATGAGCGAGCACAGCGAGCGCGGGAGCGTTGAGCGACCCGGAGCGCAGCGGAGGAGCCTAGGGCGCGGAGGCGCCCGCCCGGCGCCTGAGGGACATGAACCATGAGCGAGCACAGCGAGCGCGGGAGCGTTGAGCGACCCGGAGCGCAGCGGAGGAGCCTAGGGCGCGGAGGCGCCCGCCCGGCGCCTGAGGGACATGAACCATGACCCTGCGCCAGACCATCCTGATCGTTGATGATGATTCCGTCGGGCTGAAGGTGCTGCGGCAGGCTTTCGTCGACCGGTACCGCGTCCTGTTCGCCACCAATGGCGAGGATGCGCTGGTCATGGCCCAGCGCGAGCAGCCCGACCTCATCATCCTCGACGTGGTGATGCCGGGAATCGACGGCTACACCGTGTTGCGGCGGCTGCGGGAGATGGAGCAGACTGCGGAAATTCCGGTGATCTTCCTCACCGGCCGGGACCAGGAGGACGACGAGAAGACCGGCCTGGAACTGGGAGCGGTGGATTACTGGACCAAGCCGGTCAAGATCGGCATCGCCCGCATCCGCGCCCACAATCATCTGGAGTTGAAGCGCCATCGCGACCTGCTGGTCAAGCTGACCCTGACCGACAGCCTGTGCGACATCCCCAATCGGCGCAGCTTCGACGCGAGCCTGGAACGGGAATGGCGGCGCGGCCTGCGGTTCGTGCGGCCGCTTTCCATGATCCTGATCGATGTGGACAAGTTCAAGTCGTACAATGATCAATACGGCCATCTCGCCGGCGATACCTGCCTGCACCGCGTCGCCGCGATCATCGAGGACCGCCTGGAACGTCCCGGAGACGTGGTGGCGCGCTATGGCGGCGAGGAATTCGCCTGCATCCTGCCCGAGACCGATCGCGACGGCGCCATGATCATCGCGGAACAGCTGCGTCTGGCTGTGCTCGATGCCGGCATCCCCCATGACCAGTCGTCGGCCGATGGCCGGGTCAGCATCAGCGGCGGCGTCGCGACCATGATCCCCAGCCATGGCTTCGCCCCGTCCGCACTGGTCGATCTGGCCGACAAAGCACTTTACAGTGCCAAGGAATGCGGACGCAATCGCGTTGTAATGGCTGTCATCCCCGTATAAGATTCTTAGAATGCTTGGCATTGCGTCGCTCTGCCATCATGGGGGAGGGACGGAATGTCGGACGATCCGGGCAGGGCGGTATCGCGGCGCACGGTCATCAAGGGAATGGCGGCAGCGGCGGCGGTTTGTCTGCCCGGCCGGGCGATGGCGGCGGCGGCCATTCCCGTCGACGCCTTCCTCGCCGCCTCGTCCAGGCTGGCCGGCATCGCCCTGGACGCCAGCTATACCGATCTGGGGGAGACCCTGTGGCGGTTGCTCACCCTGGACGGTGCCGCCAGGATGCGGGCCATGGTGTTTCTGGTCAACCGGGTGCCCGAAGACCGTCTGGCCCGTGAATTGCGCCGGTTCGGCCTCGGCAAGACGGCCCGGACGGTATTGAACGCCTGGTATCAGGGCACGGTCTCCATTCTGCCCCGGCATTTCCGTGATCCGGTGGTGCTGCGGGCGCTGGGCGATCTGTCGGATCGTGTCGATCCCGCGAAACCCGGGCGGGCGGTCGCGGCGGTGTTCAGCTATGACGAGGCGCTGGTCTGGCGCTCCTGCCGCTTCACCAAGCCCTCGGCCACCTGCGGCGGGCCGTTCGGCTATTGGCAGGATTCACCCCCATGAGGGCGTCATGACCATGGACCTCATCCCCCAGGAAACCATCGACGCCGATGTGATCATCATCGGCAGCGGCGTGGTCGGCAGTTTAATGGCCTGGACCCTGTCCAGCCGCGGACTGAACGTCGCCATGCTCGATGCCGGCGCGCCGGTGGACCGCGTTGCCGCCATCGAGCGCTTCAAGCGCAATCCCGAGAAGGAAGCCAATTCGCCTTACCGGATGATGCCCTGGGCGCCGGTTCCCAACGATGTGGACCCCTTCACCTATTACGTCCAGCCCGACCACCAGTCCAAGGACCCGCGCCGCCAGATCGCCTTCAAGGGCTTCTTCATGCGGCTGGTGGGCGGCACCTCGTGGCACTGGACCGGCCATGCCGAGCGCATGTATCCCGGCGATTTCAAGACCCGCACCCTCTATGGCCACGGTGTGGACTGGCCGCTGTCCTACGAGGATCTGCAACCGTTCTACCACCGGGTCGAGGAAACCTGGGGGGTGGCCGGCGATGCCGCCTGCACCGCCCCGCCCCGCGACACCCCCTATCCCATGCCGGTGGTGCCGCGCAGCTATCTCGACCGTCGGGTCGGCGAGGCCGGGCTGGCGGCCATCGGTCAGGACAGCCGGCCGGTACCCCATGCCCGCAACTCGGTGCCCCGTGCCGGCCGGCCGCAATGCTGCGGCAATTCCAGTTGCCTGCCCATCTGTCCCATCGGCGCCAAATACGACGCCAGCGTTCATGTGGGCATGGCCCAGACCCTGGGCACCCGGGTTCATGCCAACCGGGTGGCGTTCCAGGTGGCGGTGGGCCCAGACCGCAAGGTCGGCGGCGTCTACTACCGGAATTTCGACAATGGCGCCGACGGGGTGCTGGGGCTGGCGCGGGCCAAGATCTATATCCTGGCCTCCCATGCGGTGGAAAGCCCGCGCCTGATGCTGCTCTCGGCGGGCAAATGCGGCGTGCCCGATCACGGCCTGTCCAACAGTTCGGATCAGGTCGGGCGCAACCTGATGGGGTTCGGTAATACCGACACCCTGGGCTATGCCCCCAAGGGCAAGCCGGTCTATCCCTATCGCGGCCCGGTCAGCGCCACCGGAAATTTCGGCGGCTGGCGCGACGGCGCCTTCCGCCGCGAACGCCCGTCCATGGCCATGTTCATCCTCAACGGCGCCTTTCGTCCCGCCATCGGCCCCATGCTGGAGGCCCAGGCCGGCATCGCGGCGGGGCTGGTGGGCACGGCGCTGCGCGACTGGGTGGAGGATCGCACCGCCCGTCAGGTCCATCTGCACGGCACCATCGAGGTGATGTCCGACCCCGACAACCGCATCACCCTGGCCAGGCACGAATGCGACCCGCTGGGGCTGCCGCGGCCCAAGGTCAATTTTCGCCTGGACGACTATACCTTGCGCGGCTGCCGCTATGCTTGGGAGACCCAGATCAAGATCTTTCAGGCCATGGGGATCGAGACCCCGGGCATGGCGCCGGTGGCGCCGACCGACGCCAATTTCGAGAAGTTCATCCGCAACGAGCTGGACCCGCGTTATTTCGGTTTCAGTTCGGGCGACGCGGTGATCGCCGGCACGGCGCGCATGGGTGCCGATCCCAAGACGGCGGTGGTCGATCCGCTGTGCCGCAGCTTCGACCACCCCAATCTGTTCGTGGTCGGCACCGCCAACTACCTGACCACCGGCAGCGCCTCGCCCTCGCTGACCGCGGCGGCGCTGGCGATCCGCGCCGCCGACCACATCGCCGATACGTTCCGCGACGCCTGACGCCATCTCGCTGGTATGACAAGGAAGGGGACCCCCATGGCCCAACACCGCCGCGTCACCATGGACCGCCGCACCGTGCTGCAGGGGTTGGGCGCCGTCACCCTGGGGGCGGCGGCATTGGGCGGCGGGCGGGCGCTGGCGCTGGCGCCGCCGCCGGGGGCGGTTCTGGTGGAGCCCGAGGTCCGGCAGGCCCGGGACGGGCTGCTGGCGGTCGCGGTGGAGGCCCGCCTGTCCAGCTACCGGTTGGGTGACAAGCCGGTGACGTTGCGCAGCTATGATGCCGGCCCGCTGGGCCGCACCCTGCGGCTGCGGGGCGGCGATACCCTGCGGCTGACCCTGACCAACCAGCTGCCCTTCGATCCCCTGTCCTCTCTGTGCACCGCCGTGCCGGTTCCGGGCGACAACGCCCCGCGCGGCTTCAACGTCACCAATATGCATCTGCACGGCGTGCATGTTTCGCCCAACAGCCCGGCCGATAACATCCTGCTGCTGGTCCGTCCCGGCGAGACTCAGCACTATGTCTACGACATCCCCAAGGGCCATCCGCCGGGAACCTATTTCTACCATGCCCATTTCCACGGCTCGGTGGCGTTGCAGGTGGCCAGCGGCATGGCCGGGGTGCTGATCATCGAGGGGCCGATGGACGACATCCCGGCGATCAAGGCCGCCGAATCCAAGGTCATGGTCTTCCAGACCCAGCGCTTCGATGCCCTGGGGGTGTGCGACGATTACACCACGCTGATGCAGCCCGACAGCCAGGTCTATGTGAACGGTCAGGTCCGCCCGGTGGTGCGCATGCGCCCCGGCGAGGTCCAGCGCTGGCATCTGGTCAATTCCAGCCATTTCGAAAATGTGACGCTGACGCTGGCGGGCCACCCGTTCACCGTGTTGTGCTACGATGGCAACCCGCTGCCCGCCACCCAGGTGATCACCGGGCTGCGCCTGATTCCCGGCAACCGCGCCGATCTGCTGGTCAAGGCCGGGGTGCCCGGCCTCTATGCCCTGGATGGCGGTTCTCCCGCCGGGATCGTCGCCTATGTGGAGGTTGGGGGCGAGACCAGGGAGATGGCGCTTTACGACGGCCCGCTGCCGCCGGTGGCGATGCTGAAACCCATCCCCGGCGCCGAGGTCACCTTCGGCCGGCGCCTGGAATTCGGCATGGCCGAGGGGCCGCCCAATCAACGCTACACCGTCAACGACCAGCCGTTTTCCTGCGGCGATGCCTGGGCCATTCCGCTGGGATCGGTGGAGGAGTGGGAGGTCTACAACCACACCGCCGAGCCTCATCCCTTCCATATCCACGTCAACCCGTTCCAGATGGTCTCGGGCGGCAATGTGCCGCCGGGGGTATGGCTGGATACGGTGGAACTGCCGCCATTCGAGCGCATCCGGTTCCGCACCCGCTTCGCCGACTACACCGGAACCTTCGTGTTTCACTGCCACAACCTGCAGCACGAGGATCTCGGCATGATGCAGGCCATCCAGGTGAGGGCGTGATGTGCCAAGTTAGCCGCCCACCGGCCCGACCGACCCGCGATGTATGAAACGGGGCGGCTTCAGCGCCCATTGAGGGCGCGGCCAAGCGAGCGGAGCGAGCGCCCGGCGAGGGCTATTTCTTTCTAGCGTGATGTGATCGTCCCCGTCTGAAAAGCCACTGCCGCAGGACGCCATCCCGCTCTATGATGGCGGGGTTCTGTCGTGTGAGGCGCGCATGTCCCTGCGGGTGATCCTGGTCGATGACGAGCGCGAGCGCGCCGCTTTGGTCCGGGAATCCTTGATCTCCAGCGGTTTCGAGGTGGTGGCGGTGCTGGGCACCGGCGCCGGCCTGGCCCGCCGCGTCGCCGATCTGGCCGCCGATGTGATCATCGCCGATATCGACAGTCCCGACCGCGACACCCTGGAGGACATGCGGCGGGTCGCCTTCGACCACGGCCGGCCGGTGGTGATGTTCGCCCAGGACGGCAATCCCGCCACCATCCGGGCGGCGGTGGAGGCGGGGGTCAGCGCCTATGTGGTCGACGGCCTCACCCCGGACCGGGTCAAGCCGGTGGTCGATGTGGCCATCGCGCGCTTCCGCCAATTTCAGGACTTGCGCAGCCAGTTGGACAAGGCGCGGACCACCCTGGCCGAACGCAAGCTGGTGGAGCGGGCCAAGGGGATTTTGATGAAGCGGCGCGACTGCGACGAGGAGACCGCCTACCGGCTGATGCGCGGTATGGCCATGGATCAGAAGCTGCGGCTGGCCGATATCGCCAGCCGGATCATCGATGCGGCCCAGTTGCTCGGCTGATGCCCAGTTGCTCGACTGATGGCGGGACAGAAGACGGAAGACATGACCATGGCAGCTTTGGAAAAGACCACGCTGAAACTGGGGATCGTGCCGCTGGTGGATTGCGCTCCGCTGGTGATCGCCAAGGAGCGCGGCTTCTTCGCCGAACTGGGGCTGAAGGTCGAGATCAGCCGGGAAGCGTCCTGGGCCAGCATCCGCGACAAGGTGGCGGTGGGCAGCCTGGACGGCGCCCATATGCTGGCGCCGTTGCCGCTGGCCATGACCGCCGGCGCCGCGCCGCTGACCGTGCCGATGGTGGTGGGAATGGCGCTCAATCTGGGCGGCAACACCATCACCCTGGCCGAGGATCTGTGGCAACGGCTGGACGCCGCCGCTACGGCCGACCCCGACGCCACCGCTGCACCCTTGCCGCTGGATGCCGGCCGCCTGCGCCGCCTGATCGAGGCGGACCGCGCCGCCGGGCGCGAGCCGATGACCTTCGCCAGCGTCTACCCGGTCTCGGCCCATACCTACGAACTGCGCGCCTGGCTGCAATCCGGCGGCATCGACCCCGACCGCGATATCCGTCTGGTGGTGGTGCCGCCGCCGCAGATGGTGGCGCAATTATCCGCCCGCAACATCGCCGGGTTCTGCGTCGGCGAGCCTTGGGGAACCCTGGCCGTCCGCCACGGGCTGGGACGGGTGGCGGCCACCAGCCGCGACCTGTTCGCCGGCTGCCTGGAAAAGGTCTTCGCCGTTACCGCCGCCTGGGCCGAAATCCATCCGCGCACCCATCTGGCGGTGCTGGAAGCGCTGATCGGCGCCGCCCGCTGGTGCGACGAGAACCGCTGCGAGACCGCCGAGATCCTGGCCCAGCCCCATCTGCTGAACGCTCCGTTCGACGCGGTGGTGGCGTCCCTGCTGGGCGAGGGGGGATTGCCCAAGGACCTGATCCAGTTCCATCGCTGGGCCGCCAATTTCCCCTGGCGCTCCCAGGCCCAGTGGTATCTGGAGCGCATGGTCGAATGCGGCCAGATGTCGGCGGCCATCGACCGGCGCGCTTTGGCCCATGCGGTGTTCCGCCCCGACCTCTACCGGATCGCCGCCCAGCGCCTGGGACTGGACGTGCCGCTGATCGACGAGAAGAGCGAGGGGGAACACGCCCAGCCCTGGTCGTTGCTGCGGGCGACCCGGCCCATCGCCATGGGGCCTGACCTGCTGCTGGGCGGCGAGGTCTATCACCCGCCGGCGACAGCCTAAAATTTAATCACATAAGCGCTATAGCCTAAATTATAGGCATAGACCCGCCGCAGCGCCCGTCCGCCGCCGCGGCGCGCCGCCGATTGCGGTCTGGCACGGGGGTTGCGAGGAGAGGGACGCGAGGCGAGCCATGGTTTCGGCCCGCCGGTAACCGAGATCATTGCCCTCAATGGCGAGGGCGTCACCACCGTGACCATAGACCCGGCCGAGGCAATGGCGCCCGGCCGGGACCAAGGAACAAAGGCGTTCCAACGAAGCAGGCGACCCAATGGGGCGCCGGTCGCTTCGCTGGGGCGCCTTTTTTGTTTTTCGCCGTCGGAATCGTGGAGTCCATGATGAACGCAATGCCCCGTCAACGTCTGGTGGTCATCGGCAACGGCATGGCCGGAATGCGCACCGTCGAGGAACTGCTGGCCCGGGCACCGGTCCGCTACGACATCACCGTCTTCGGTGCCGAGCCCCATCCCAATTACAACCGGATCATGCTGTCCTCGGTGCTGGCCGGCGAGAAGTCGGTGGCGGACATCGTCATCAACCCTCGCGACTGGTACGCCGCCAACGGCATCACCCTGCATACCGGCGATCCGGTGGTGGCCATCGACCCCGCCGCCCGGACGGTCACCGCCGCGTCGGGCCGGCGGGTGGCCTATGACCGGCTGCTGCTGTCCACCGGTTCCAAGCCGCTGATGCCGCCCCTGCCCGGCCTGGATCTGCCGGGGGTGGTCGCCTTCCGCGACATCGCCGATGTGGACGCCATGCTGGAGGCGGCGGCGGCCGGACAGCGTGCCGTGGTGATCGGCGGCGGTCTGCTGGGGCTGGAGGCGGCCTGGGGCCTGAAGCGCCGGGGCATGCCGGTGGCGGTGGTCCATCTGATGCCGACCCTGATGGAGCGCCAGCTCGACCTGGAGGCCGGCCATCTGCTGCAGAAGGACCTGACCGAGCGCGGGCTGCACTTCTTCACCTCGGGCCAGAGCGAGGAGATCATCGGCAACGGCCGGGCCGAGGGCCTTCGCCTCGCCGATGGCCGCGAGGTGCCGGCCGACCTGGTGGTGGTGGCCATCGGCATCCGCCCCAATATCGATCTGGCCAAGGCCGCCGGCCTGTCCATCAATCGCGGCATCGAGGTCGGCGACGACATGGTCACCTCGGACCCCCATATCTCCGCCGTCGGCGAATGCGTCGAGCATAACGGCCAGGTCTTCGGGCTGGTGGCGCCGCTGTGGGAGCAGGCCAAGGTGTGCGCCGCCCGGCTGGCCGGCGATGTCACCGCCAGCTATGCCACCCCGGCCCTGTCGACCCGCCTCAAGATCACCGGGATCGACGTGTTCTCGGCCGGACAATTGGCGGCCACCGACGAGGCCGATAGCGAGATCGTGTTCCGCGATGCCAGCCGGGGCATCTACAAGAAGCTGGTGGTGCGCGACGACCGCCTGGTCGGCGCCGTCCTCTACGGCGATGTGGCCGATGGCGGCTGGTATTTCGACATGCTGCGCCAGGGCAAGGCGCTGGGCGAACTGCGCGACCGCCTGATCTTCGGCCAGGCCTTCGCCTGTCATGGCGGCGGCGGCGCCGTCCTCGATGTGGCCGCCATGGACGATACCGCCCAGGTCTGCGGCTGCAACGGCGTCTCCAAGGGCGCCATCACCGCCGCCATCACCGCCAAGGGGCTGACCAGCCTCGACGAGGTCCGCGCCCATACCAAGGCCAGCGCCTCCTGCGGCCAGTGTACCGCCACGGTGCAGGCGATTCTCACCCATGTCACCGGTGCCGACGCTTCCGCCCCCGAGGCCATGTGCAAATGCACCGAGCTGGGCCATGACGCGGTGCGCCGGGCCATTATCGCCCAATCCCTCAAGACCCAGGACGAATTGCGCCGGGCGCTGGGCTGGAACAGCCCGGACGGCTGCGCCAAATGCCGCCCGGCGCTGAACTACTATCTGCTCTGCGCCTGGCCGGGAGAGTACCAGGACGACCCGCGCTCGCGCTTCGTCAACGAACGGGTCCACGCCAATATCCAGAAGGACGGCACCTATTCGGTGATTCCGCGCCTGTGGGGCGGCATCGCCACCCCGGCGGAGTTGCGCGCCGTCGCCGATGCCGCCGACAAATTCGGCGTTTCCGAGATCAAGCTGACCGGCGGCCAGCGGGTCGGCCTCTATGGCCTGCGCAAGGATCAGCTTCCCGCCGTCTGGGACGACCTCAACAAGGCCGGTCTGGTCTCGGGCCATGCCTATTCCAAGGGGCTGCGCACGGTCAAGACCTGCGTCGGGTCGGAGTGGTGCCGCTTCGGCACCCAGGATTCCACCGGGTTGGGCATCCGCCTGGAGCGGCTGATGTGGGGTAGCTGGACCCCGCATAAATTCAAGCTGGCGGTGTCGGGCTGCCCCCGCAATTGCGCCGAGGCCACCATCAAGGATGTGGGCGTCGTCTGCGTCGAGGCCGGCTACGACATCGTCGTCGGCGGCAATGGCGGCATCGAGGTGCGGGTCACCGATCCCCTGGTCCGCGTCGCCACCGAGGACGAGGTCCTGGAATATTGCGGCGCCTTCCTGCAGCTCTACCGCGAGGAGGCGCGCTATCTCGATCGCACCGCCCCCTGGGTCGAACGGGTCGGCATCGCCTATATCAAGGGCCGCATCGTCGATGACGCCGCCGGGCGCCGGGCGCTTCATGCCCGCTTCCTGCAGTCCCAAAGCTTCGTGCAAAGCGACCCCTGGGCCGAACGCGCCCAGGGCGGGGTCGAGGCCCATGAATTCAAAACCCTGGCCGTGGTGGAGAACTGATATGAGCGACTGGACCTCCATTGGAACCCTCGACGACATCCCGCCGCTGGGCGCCCGCACGGTGGAAACGCCCCTGGGACAGGTGGCGGTGTTTCGCACCGCCGACGATGTGGTGTTCGCCTTGATCAACAAATGCCCCCATCGCGGCGGTCCCCTGTCGGAGGGCATCGTCTCGGGCCGGGTGGTCGCCTGCCCGCTGCACAACTGGGTGATCGACCTGACCACCGGGGTGGCCAAGGCCCCCGACCAGGGCTGCACCACCAACCTGCCGGTGCGGCTGGACGGCGGGCGGCTGTGGCTGGGGCTGCCCGCCGTCCGCAAAGTCGCCAATGGCTGAAGAGAGAAGGAGTATCTCCATGGAAACAATCGATAAATTCGCGGATGTGGCGGCGGCGCGGGCGCGTCTGCTGCGCGACAATCCCGCCGGCTTCTTTCTCAGCGCCATGATGGCCGGCGTCTATGTCGGCCTTGGCATCATCCTGATCTTCAGCCTGGGGGCGGAGGTGGACCCGTCCATGCGGCGGCTGGTCATGGGGGCATCCTTCGGCATCGCCCTGACCCTGGTTATTTTCGCCGGCTCCGACCTGTTTACCGGCCTGACCATGTCCATGACCCACGGCTGGCTGCGCGGACGGACCAGCCTGGGGGATCTCGGGCGGGTCTGGGGGGTCTCCTGGCTCGGCAATTTCGCCGGCGCCGTCCTGGTGGCGGTGCTGTTCGCGGCGGCCGGCGGCGGGGCCATCCTTTACGGCAAAAGCACGCTGCTCTTCGACGTCGCCACCCTCAAGATGACGGCGCCGCCGCTGGCTCTGTTCGCCAGGGGGATCCTGTGCAACTGGCTGGTCTGTCTGGCGGTGTGGATGTCCATGCGCATGACCGGCGACGCCGCCAAATGCATCGCCATCTTCTGGTGCCTGTTCGCCTTCATCGCCAGCGGCTACGAACACAGTGTCGCCAATATGACAGTGCTGGTCATGGCGCTGCTCGGCAATGCCCCCCCCACCGTCACCATCGGCGGCCTCGCCTATAATCTGCTGTGGGTGACCCTGGGCAACATCGTCAGCGGCGCCGGCTTCATGGGACTGGGCTACTGGCTGGTCGCCCGCTCGACTTCGCGCGCCGCCGCGGTGGCGGCGGTGGGAATGGCGAGAACGGCCTGAAACCCAAAAGGGGAGGGAGTGCTGCCATGGCCACGGCGATCAAGACCACCTGCCCCTATTGCGGCACCGGCTGCGGCCTGCTGGTCGCGCCGGAGCGTGACGGTGACGGCTGGCGGGTGAGCGGCGATGCCGACCACCCGGCCAATTTTGGCCGGCTGTGCTCCAAGGGGGCGGCGCTGGCCGAGACCCTGGGCCTGGAGGGGCGGCTGTTGCATCCGGAGGTCGACGGCCGGCGGGTGGGTTGGAACGCGGCCATCGCGGCGGCGGCGGACCGCATCGGCGCGGTGATCGACCGGGACGGTCCCGATTCCTTCGCCTTCTATCTGTCGGGCCAACTGCTGACCGAGGATTACTACGTCGCCAACAAGCTGGCCAAGGGTTGGCTGGGCACCGCCAATGTGGACACCAATTCCCGCCTGTGCATGGCCTCCACCGTGGCCGGGCACCGGCGGGCCTTCGGTTCGGATAGCGTGCCCGGCTGCTACGAGGATCTGGAGACCGCCGATCTGGTGGTGCTGGTCGGCTCCAATCTGGCGTGGTGCCATCCGGTGCTGTTCCAGCGCCTGCGCGCCGCCCGCGAGGCCCACGGCACCAGGGTGGTGGTGATCGATCCCCGCCGCACCGATTGCTGCGATATGGCCGATCTGCACATCGCCGTCGCGCCGGGGGGCGACGTCGCCCTGTTCAACGGCCTGCTCGCTTATCTCCACCGGGTGGGAAAATTCGACGCCGGCTTCCTCGCCGCCCATGTCGCCGGTCTGGCCGAGACCCTGGCGGCGGCCCAGGCCGATGCGTCGCCCCCCTCGCCGGAGGTGGCGCGGTTCTATCGCTGGTTCGCCGAGACCGACCGGGTGGTCACCGTCTTCTCCCAGGGCGTCAACCAATCCTCGGCCGGCACCGACAAGGTCAACGCCATCGTCAACGTTCATCTCGCCACCGGCCGCATCGGGCGGTCCGGCTGCGGGCCGTTCTCGGTCACCGGCCAGCCCAACGCCATGGGCGGGCGTGAGGTCGGCGGGCTGGCCAACCAGTTGGCCGCCCATATGGGGTTCGACGCCGCCGCGGTCGATCGGGTCCGCCGCTTCTGGAACGCTCCGCGCATGGCGACCCGCGAGGGGCTGAAGGCGGTGGAGTTGTTCCGCGCCGTGGACGAGGGCCGGGTCAAGGCGCTGTGGATCATGGCGACCAATCCGGCGGTCAGCCTGCCCGATTCCCATCTGGTCCGCCGTGCCCTGGCCAAATGCCCGGTGGTGATCGTCTCCGATTGCGTCGCCCATACCGACACGCTGGGCTTCGCCCATATCCGCCTGCCCGCCCTGGCCTGGGGCGAGAAGGACGGCACCGTCACCAATTCCGAGCGTACCATCTCGCGCCAGCGGCCCTTCCTGCCGGCCCCCGGCGAGGCCCGGCCCGATTGGTGGGCGGTGGCCCGGGTGGCGGAAGCGTTGGGTTTCGCTGCCGGGTTCGCCTGGCGGGGGCCGGCCGAGATCTTCCGCGAGCATGCCCGCCTGTCGGCCTTCGAGAATGACGGCAGCCGGGATTTCGATATCGGTGCCGCCGCCGCCGCCGATTACCAGACCCTGGCTCCGTTCCAGTGGGGCGGGCGGCGCATGTTCACCCAGGGCCGCTTCTTCACCCCCGATGGACGGGCGCGCATGGTGGCGGTGCGGTCCCGTGCCCCGGTGGAGGCGCCGTCGCCCGATTATCCGTTGCGCCTCAATACCGGGCGCTATCGCGACCAGTGGCACACCATGACCCGCACCGGCGGTTCGGCGCGGCTGTCCGGCCATCGCCCCGAGCCGCTGATCGAGCTTCATGCCGGGGACGCCGCCGCCGCCGGGCTGGCGGATGGCGCCCTCGCCCGCCTGGAAAGCCGGCTGGGGAGCATGGTCGCCCGTGTCGCTGTCACCGATTGCCAGCAGCCGGGCGAGGTGTTCGCCCCCATGCACTGGAACGATCGGTTCGCCGCCGATTCCGTGGTCGGCCGCCTGATCCCCGGCCATACCGACCCGGTCTCGGGGCAGCCCGAATTGAAGCATGTTCCCGTCCGCCTCGTTCCCTTCGCCGCCGATTGGTCGGCGCTCCTGATCGCCGACCGTTTTCCGACGCCGGACGGGGCGTCGTGGTGGGTGCGCCACCCCATGGCGGGCGCAGTCCCGCGATCATTTGGTATGCCGGCGAAGCCGGCGGGCGCAGTCCCGCGATCATTTGGTTTGCCGGCGAAGCCGGCGGGCGGCTGCCTCACCGAGATGGCCGGTGACGGCGCCGACGGTCGGCGGCGTCTGCTGGCCGCCGCCGACCGGGCCTTCGGCACCGAGCGGGTCGAGGCACTGGATTCCGGGCGCGGCATCGCCCGTTACGCCTGGATGCGGGATGGCCGCCTCGTCGCCGCCCTGTTCGTGGCCCCGGAACGGCTGAATCTGGCCCGGGGCTGGCTGGCCGGCCAGCTCGGGCGGGTCCAGGACACTCCCCTTGACCGGTTGGGCATCCTGGCCGGCCGGTCGCCGGTCGGATCGGACGATGACGGCCGGGTGGTCTGCGCCTGCTTCTCGGTCGGCCTCGCCACCCTGCAGCGCGCCATCCGCGACCGCGCCCTGGTCTCGGTCGCCGAGATTGGTGCCGTCTTGAAGGCGGGGACCGGTTGCGGCTCCTGCGTCGCGGAATTACATCGCTTGTTGCCCGCCCCCGTTCACGTTTAGCTTTGCTATGGAGTTTGCCGTCATGAATCTCAAGGACTTCAGGAAAGCCGGGCACTGGCCGACCCTTCTCGCCTCGTTCCTCTATTTCGATTTCAGCTTCATGGCCTGGGTCACCCTGGGACCGTTGGTGGTCTACATCACCAAGGAACTGAATATCCCGGTCAGCGAGAAGTTCACCCTGGTGGCCATTCCCATCCTGGCCGGCGCCATCCTGCGCCTGCCCATGGGGGTCCTGTGCGACCAGATCGGCCCCAAGATCACCGGCAGCGTCGCCCAGCTGATCGTCATCGCCGCCATCGCCTATACCTGGGCGTTCGGCCTGCATGGCAAGCTGGAGGTGGAATTGCTGGGGATTGCGCTGGGGCTGGCCGGGGCGTCGTTCGCCGTCGCCTTGCCGCAGGCCAGCCGCTGGTATCCGCCGCAATACCAGGGCATCGTCATGGGCATCGCCGGGGCCGGCAATATGGGAACCGTGCTGGATGCCCTGATCATTCCGTCGCTGGTGGAACGCTGGGGCTGGCAGAACGCCATCGGCACCCTGCTGATCCCGCTGATCCCGACCTTCCTGTTCTACGTCCTGGTATCCAAGGAGGCCCCCGGCTCGCGCAACCCGGCCAGCCTCGCCAAGTACAAGGCCATCTTCGCCGATCGCGACAGCTGGTGGTTCATGTTGTTCTACTTCATCACCTTCGGCGGCTTTGTCGGCCTCGCCAACTCGCTGCCGCTTTATTTCACCATCCAGTACCATGTCTCCGGCGTCACCGCCGGCCTGATGGTGGCGATCATCGTCATGTTCGGCTCGGGCTTCCGGCCGGTGGGCGGCTATGTTGCCGACCAGATCGGCGGCATCCGCACCCTGATCGTGCTGTTCGCCATCGTTGCGGTCGCCTATGGCATCGCCGCCTTCATGCCGACCGGACCGGCTCCGGCCGATGGCGGCGCCGGTCTGGTGGCCGGCTGGAGCATGATGACCATGCCGGCGGTGGCGTGGCAGTCGGTGGCGCTGTTCTCCACCGGCGTGCTGTGCCTGGGCATGGGCAACGGCGCGGTATTCCAGTTGATCCCGCAGCGCTTCCGTGGCGAGATCGGAACCATGACCGGGCTGGTGGGATGCTTCGGCGGGATCGGGGGGTTCTTTCTGGCCAAGACCCTGGGCTATTCCAAGGAGGTGACCGGTGATTTCGGCGGCGGCTTCCTGTTCGTCAGCGGCCTGGTGGTGGTCGGTCTGGTGGCCCTGGTGCTGGTCAAGAAGCGGTGGCGGACCACCTGGGGCGCCGTCTCCGGCGCCCGGATCTGAACCCGGGGAGAGGTAAGGGCATGAATGGTGGGGGCGGCTTGCAGATCGGGCTGGGCGTCGCCACCGAGACCGGGCGGCGGCGGCGGAACGAGGATTTCGCCGCCGCCTGCCTGGGAAGCGCCGGCCAGCGCGTCAGCCACGGCGTGGTGGCGGCGATCGCCGACGGCATCGGCGGGGCGCCGGGCGGACGCGAGGCGGCGGAGCTGGCGGTTCGCGGCTTCATGGATGGGTATTACGATACGGCGGAAACCCTGGGGGTGCGGCGGGCCGCCGCCCAGGTCATGGATGCGATCAATCGCTGGGTCGTCGGGGTCGGGCGCACCGATCCGCTGCTGGCCGGCATGGGCTGCACCTTCACCGCCCTGATTCTCAAGGGCCGCTCCGCCCATGTCCTGCATCTGGGCGATACCCGCCTCTACCGCTTGACCGGCGACCGGCTGCTGCGCCTGACCGAGGACCACACCCTGAAGCGGCCGGAATTCACCAATGTGCTTTACCGCGCCATCGGCATCGAGGAGGTGGCGCGCCTGGATTACGCCTGCCATCCCATGGCGCCGCATGACCGCTTCCTGCTGTGCAGTGACGGCGTCCATGGCCGTCTCGCCGATGCCATGCTGGCGGAGATCCTGGGGCGGCGCCGGGCCGCCGAGGACACCGCCCGCGAAATCGTCGCCGAGGCCCTGGCTGCCGGCAGCGACGACAATGCCAGCGCCCTGGTGGTCGATGTGGTGGCGCTGCCCAGCATGGATCGCGCCAGCCTGGGGGCGGCCATCACGCCGCTGCCGATCCTGGAACCGCCCCGGCCGGGCGATGCCGTCGACGGTTTTCGCATCGCGGCGCAGATCGCCGATGGCCGCTACAGCCGGTTGTTCACGGCCACGGACGGCGATGGCGGCGAGCGGGTGGTGCTGAAATTCCCCCATCCCCGGGTGACCACCGAGGCCAGCTATAAGGCCGCCTTCCTGCGCGAGGCCTGGGTGGCGGCGCGGGTGCGGAGTCCCTGGCTATGCCGGGTGGTGGAACTGTCGCCGGGGCGCCAATCCCGCCTTTACACCGTCATGCCGTTTTATGACGGCGAGACCCTGGCCCGCCGGCTGCGGCGCGGCCCCCCCTTAAGCCTGGAGGAGGGGCGCCACATCGCGGTGCGGCTGGGCAAGGCGGTGGCGGCGCTGCACCGCGGCGGCATCATCCATCGCGACATCAAGCCCGATAACGTGATCCTCGAAGCCAATGGCGGGCTGAAGCTGATCGATCTCGGGGTGGCGCGGGTGCCCGGCATGGACGAGTTTTCCGCCGAGGATAGTCCGGGAACGCCCAGCTATATGGCGCCGGAACTGTTCGGCGGACAGGCGGGCGACGAGAAATCGGACCTGTTCGCGCTGGGGGTGACGGTGTTTGAGGCGCTGACCGGCCGTTACCCTTACGGCGAAATCGAGCCGTTTTCCCATCCCCGCTTCGGCAAGGCGAAGCCGCTGGTCGGCCTGCGTCCGGATCTGCCGGCCTGGCTGGATGCCGGCCTGGCCCGCGCCATGGCGGTGGACCCGGCGGCCCGGCATGGCGATGTCATGGAATTCGCCATGGAGATGGAGGCGGGACCGGCGGCGGGCGGCCGGCCATCCCGGCGGGCGACGCCGCTCTATCACCGCGATCCCCTGGCCTTCTGGCAGGTGGTGTCGGCCATCCTGGCGGTGGTGGTGCTGGTGTTGCTGCTGCGGCCATAGGCTCGGCTATTGCGACGGAGGGGCCAGCCAATCCCGCAGCGTCTTCTCCTCCACCGATCCCAGGATGGCGGTGGTCCTGCCGTCGGCGGCAATCATCTGGGTGCGCGGCAGCTCGCCGCGCCAGTCGTGGGCCACCTCGAACATCAGGCGTTCGGTGAAGGAATCGGCGAAGGCGTAGCTGGGCACTCCATCCAGGCCGGCCCGTTTGAGACGGGCGGCCATGGCGGGGCCGCGTGCCGGGGAATCGGTGCTGACCAGCACCAGATCGAATCCCAGCCGCCGTTGCAGTTTGGGCCATTGCGGCAGGTCGGCGAGGCAGGGGGCGCAGGTCAGCGACCAGAAATGGACCACCAGCGGCCGTCCGGCATGAGTCTTCACCAGGGCGGCATAGGATCCTTGGACGAAGGGCTGCGGTTCCGCCGCCCGGGCGGGGACGGTCAGCAGCAGGGCCAGGGCCAGCAGCAGGATGCGGCGCATCATCGCTCCGAGGAGGGGGAGGGGGGGAGCGGCAGCGGCAGCGGCAGCAGGCGATAGCCTTCCGCCTTGGTCAGCCAGGACAGGGCGGCGCTGCCGCCTTCGTCGACCAGCAGGGGGTGGTCGGAGGCATCGGCGGTGGCGGCGACCGGACGGGGGGCGTCCCAGCTCTGGCCCCGGTCGGCCGAGGATTGCGCCATGATGGTGGTGGTGGTGCCGTCGAATTCCTTCCAGGACCGCCAGATCCGGTCGCCAAGGGCCAGCAGCTGGGGCCGCCCGGCCAGCCGCTCCGGGTCGCCGAACCCCTGCGGTTCGGAAAAGCCGGCGCCGCCATCCTCGGAATGGGCATAGAACAGTCCCTGGCGCCGCTTGCCGGCGGTGTACCACGCCACATGCCAGGACCCGGCCGGATCGATCGACAGCGCTGGGCCGTGCATGGGGCAGGCATCAATGGCCCAGTCGTCCTCGGCCACCCGGTGGAAGGGCAGGGCGGCGCCGTCGGCGGACAGTTTGGCCACCACATGATCGCGCAGATTGGTGCCGAAGACGTGGCGCCAGGCATAGACCGGCAGCCCATCGCGGTCGAGGGCGACCGCCAGCCGGCAGCAATCGCAGGCATGGTCGGCCAGGATGCGCTTGCCCGCGAAGCTTTGGCCGCCGTCATCCGACCACGCCACCGTCACGCCGGTATCGTGGTAGTCCTGGCCGGCGGCCTTGGCGGCCAGCCGGTTGCGGTTATCCAGCCAGGCGGCGTAGAGGCGCCCGCCGGGGGCCTCCACCAGGGTCTCGAAGCGCTGTCCGGTTCCCTCCAGCATGGCCTGGGGCTTGGAGAAGCTGTGGCCGCCATCGGTGGAGCGGCTGACGAACAGTTTGCCGGTATAATGCTTGTCCATGCGCTGGGCATAGACCACCACCAGGGTACCGCTCCGGGTCGCCAGCAGCTTGGGCCGGGCCTCGCCGTTGTCGTCCATGGCCTCGGCCGGTTGCGAGACCGCGACCGGCGCCGCGAAGCTGCCGCCGTGATCGTGGGAGGTGGAAACGAAGACCTGGCCCGCCGCCGACCAGACGATCCAGACGGTGCCGTCCCACGCCGTTCCCGGCGGGGCGAAGGCGGGGGTGGCGGAGCGGGCGCAGGCCAGGACCGGTTCGCCGCAGCCGGGGCCATGGCCCATGCCGCCGTGGTCGTCATGGGCCATGGCCCCGGTGGGGGCCACGGCCCACATGACGAAGGTCAAAGCCAGCGCGAGGCGTTTCATGGTCTGGTCCTTGGTGATGGGAGGTCATCCCGCGAATGCGCCGTCCCGCGAATGCGCCGTCCCGCGAATGCGATTGACTCTCTCTGGGCACTCTGCCTAATGGTCGTTGTCGAGTAAAGGCATATGCGAGCACTATCGAGCATGAGTCCGGTACGATCCAGGGGCTGGGGATTGCAATCCCTCCGGCGCGGCGCGCTGGGGACGGTGCGTCTGCTGCTGCTGGCCCTGTCGCTGCAACTGGCCGTTCCCCTGGTGGATGGCCTCGCCGCGGCCTCGCTCGACCGAGCGGGATCGTTCGCCGCCGATCTTGGCAACTCGCTGTGCCACGATGCCTCGGCCGACGAGCATGGCGCCCCTCCGGCCGGTGGCGAGTCCGCTCAATCCCGCCATTGCCTGTTCTGCCTGCCGCTGATGGGCGGCCACGCCACCCAGGTCGCTGAATTCGCCGTTCCCGTCCCCAAGGCCGAAGCCGCTGCCGTCCCCGCGGCCGGCGATCAGCGGCAGCCGGCGGCAGCCCATTACGTCCTGGCCCATTCCAGGGCGCCTCCCCGCGCATTCTCCATCGCCTAAGGGCTTGGGCAGAAATAACCGCGTCGGATGGCGCCGGATTTTTGTTCGTCCGCAAGGCTGCGGGAAGGGGCGCATACCCTGGGTATGTAACCCTTTCCGCAACGCGGCGGGCGGGCAACAAAGACAAGCCAGATGATGTGGTTATTTCTGACCAGGCCCTAAGCCCGCAGACCCTCCGTCGGCGTTTGCGGCACCGCCCATCCGTCCGTATTCGCGATCGAGGATCTCTCCATGCCTGTCCACCGCCCGCTGCGCGCCCGCCTCTGCGCCGCCGCCTCCCGCCTTGCCCTGCTGGCCGCCGTTTCCATCCTGACTCCGCCCGCTCTGGCCGATGAACCGGGCACCGCGCTGCCCGACATGGTGGTCAAGGAAACCCCCACCGTGGCGGAAAAATATCAGCTTCCCAACACCACCGAGGCCATTACCGCCGACAAAATGGCCGATACCATCAACGTCATCGATCCCGAGGACGCGGTCAAATACATGCCCAGCCTGTTCGTGCGCAAACGCAACAACGGTGATACCCAGGCGATCCTGGAGACCCGGACCTGGGGGATCAACTCCAGCGCCCGTTCCCTGGTCTATGCCGACGATATCCCGATCACGGCGCTGATCGCCAACGACAACAACCGTGGCGGCCCTCGTTGGGGCCTGGTGGCGCCGGAGGAGATCAGCCGGGTCGATATGATGTATGGGCCGTTCGCGGCTTCGGAGGCCGGCAATTCCATGGGCGGCATCCTGCGCATCACCACCAGGATGCCGGACAAGTTCGAGGCCACCGGCAAGCAGATCGAATCGTTCCAGACCTTCTCCGCCTACGGCACCAAGGACACCTACCGCACCGACCAGACCAGCGCCAGCGTCGGCGACAAGATCGGCAATTTCGGCTTCTTCCTCAGCGCCAACAACGCCAACAGCTTCAGTCAGCCGGTCAGTATCGTGACCAATACCGGTGCCGCCCCGGCCGGCACCACCGGGCAGATCACCGCCGTCAACAAATCGGGCGCGCCCACCAATGTGATCGGTGCCGGCGGTCTGCTCCATACCGACATGGACACCATCAAGGCCAAATTCACCTATGACCTGACCCCGGAGATCCAGGCCAGCTACATCCTGGGCTATTGGCAGAACCACGGACGCTCGCGGGTGGAATCCTACCTCAAGGACGCCGCCGGCAACGCCACCTACGGCAGTGCCGCCACCGGCGCCAGCTTCGCCAGCAACAACTACATCCTGGAGCAGGCCCACACCACCCATGCCCTGTCGCTGAAGTCCGACACCAAGGGGAGCTGGGACTTCGATCTGGTCGCCACCCATTACGAATATGATCGCGACACCCAGACCGCGCCGGCCGGCACCAACGCCAACAGCGCCACCTTTACCAATAACGGAACCTTCACCCAGATGGACGGCACCAACTGGTCCACGGTGGACGCCAAGGGGATCTGGCGTCCCGAAGGCAAGGACGGCGCCCACGAGGCCAGCTTCGGCGCCCATTACGACCGCTACATCCTGGTCGCCACCGCCTATACCACCGCCAACTGGATGACGGTCAGCGCGCCCACCGGCGTCAGCACCGACAGCAAGGGCAACACCCAGACCACCGCCCTGTGGATGCAGGATGTCTGGAAGGTCATTCCCGATGTCAGGGCCACCCTCGGTGGGCGCTACGAGTACTGGAACACCTTCGACGGCCATATCCTGGATGCCAAAGGGGCCAACACGATGTCGCCGTGGATGAACCGTTCGGACTTCTCGCCCAAGGCATCGCTGTCCTGGGACTTCCTGCCGCAATGGAGCATCACCGGCTCGGCGGCCAAGGCCACCCGCTTTCCCACCGCCATGGAACTGTACCAGATCACCACCACCGCCAGCGCCGCCAGCATCCCCAATCCGGGGCTGAAGCCGGAACGGGCCAGAAGCTTCGAGTTGGCGCTGGAACGCGACCTGGGGGAGGGCAAGGCCCGGATCTCGCTGTTCCAGGAGAATGTCAATCAGGCGCTGATCAGCCAGAGCGTCGCCATCAACGGCACCCCGACCACCAGTTTCTCCAATGTGGACGAGATCCAGAATCGCGGCTTTGAGCTGGCGGCGCAGAAAAGCGACGTGGTGTTCAACGGTCTCGACCTGTCGGGCAGCGTCACCTATGTGGATTCCGAGACCCTGCGCGACACCAATTGGGCCGGCGGCACCCAGGTCGGCGGCAAGCGGGTTCCCTATGTGCCCATGTGGCGGAGCACCTTCGTCACCACCTTGCGCCCGACCGAGGAATGGGCCTTGACCGCCGCCGCCCGCTATCAGGGCAAGATGTCCACGACCCTGGACAACACCGACTACGTCCACCACGTGATGGGGTCGTTCGATCAGTTCTTCGTGGTCGATCTGCGCGCCCACTACAAATACAACGAAGACCTCGAAGCGGCGTTCGGGGTGGACAATGTCAACAATGCCACCTATTGGGAATACCATCCCTTCCCCCAGCGGACCTTCATCGCCGAACTCAAGATGAAGTGGTAGGGAGTCGCATATGGGCGTGACCTATCCCCGGCAGGCAGCGTGGTCACCCGGCCGTTTCGGCGGTCTGGCGGCGGTGGCGGTGCTGCATGCCGGGATCGTCTATGTCCTGGTCACCGGTCTCGGCCAGTGCGTGATCGACATGGTGCGGCCGCCGCTGGATGCCCGCATCATCGTCGAGGCCAAGCCGCTGCCGCCGCCCCCCGAACCGGCCAAGCCGCTGCCCAAGACGGCACCGCCGCCCAAGCCCTATGTTCCGCCGCCGGTGGTCCGGGCGGTCACGCCGGTGCCGGCCGCCATCACCGCCGTGACCACCACCCGGCCGCCGGAACCGGTGACGGCCACCGGCACGGCGCCGCTGAGTCCGGCACCGGCGCCGGTGGCCGAGCCGGTGCGGGTGGCGGCGGCGCTGGACGTCTCGGGGTCATGCCGGCCGCCGCACTATCCGCCGCTGTCCCGCCGCAACGGCGAGACCGGGGCGGTGGTGCTGCGGTTTCTGATCGATACCGACGGTACCGTGCTGGACAGCAAGGTCGAGTCCTCCAGCGGGTTCGAACGGTTGGACGAGGCCGCCCTGAACGGTCTGGCCCTGTGCCATTTCACCCCGGGAAGCGTGGATGGGCGGCCGGAACGGTCATGGGCGCGCATGCGCTATATCTGGAAACTGAATTAGGGCTTGGGCAGAAATAACCGCGTCGGATGGCGCCGGATTTTTGTTCGTCCGCAAGGCTGTGGGAAGGGGCGCATACCCAGGGTATGTAACCCTTTCCGCAACGCGGCGGGCGGGCAACAAAGACAAGCCAGATGATGCGGTTATTTCTGCTCAAACCCTTAGTCGCGGAGAACATCTCATGTCTCGCTTGACCCGAATGGCTATCCTGGCGGCGCTGCTGGTGCCGTTGGCGCTGCCCGCTTTGGCCTACCACGTCCCCGATGCCGGCGATGCCCATGCCCATCTTCAGATGGTGGATAATCCCTATGGCCTCGACGCCCTGTGGTCCCAGGGCGATTTCGTCTCGCGCGGGACCGTGGTCCTGCTGGGGCTGATGTCCATGGCGTCATGGACTATCCTGGTGACCAAGCTGATCGAGCAGTTCCGCCTGATGCGCCAGGCCAAGGCCGCCGGCGCCAGCTTCTGGAAGGCCCGTTCGGTGGCCGACGGCATCGCCACCCTGGCCGAAAGCAGCCCCTTCCGCTTTCTCGCCGCCAGCGGTTTGGAAGCGGTCGAGCACCACCGTGACACCCTGCTGGAAAAGATCGACCTGCACACCTGGGTGTCGCTGTCGATCCAGCGGGCCATGGACGAGATCATCGGCCGTCTGCAGGGCGGATTGGCGGTGCTGGCCACGGTCGGCTCCACCGCGCCCTTCGTCGGGCTGTTCGGCACGGTGTGGGGCATCTATCACGCCCTGACCGCCATCGGCATCGCCGGGCAGGCCTCCCTCGACAAGGTGGCCGGGCCGGTGGGCGAGGCCCTGATCATGACCGCCATGGGCCTGGCGGTCGCGGTGCCGGCGGTGCTGGGCTACAACCTGCTGGTTCGTCGCAACAAGGCGGCCAGCGACAAGGTGCGCGCCTTCGGCTCCGACCTGCATTCGATCCTGCTGGCCGGGAGCGACGGTGCCATCGCGGCGCGCCCGCCCCTGTCCAGGGTCGGCTGAGATGGCCATTTCGTTCGGCGATTCCGGGCGCGGCGACGAGGACCCGATGATGGCCGCCATCAACACCACCCCGCTGGTGGATATCATGCTGGTGCTGCTGATCATCTTCCTGATCACCATCCCGGTGGTGACCCATACCGTGCCGGTGCAACTGCCCCAGGAGGCCAACCAACCGACCCAGACCCAGCCCGGCACCATCACCATCGCCGTCGATGCCGCCGGCCGGGTGTTCTGGAACGACGAGGCCCTGGCCGACGGCACCGCCCTGCGCCAACGGCTGGCCGAGGCCGCCGCTCAGGAGCCGCAGCCCGAGGTGCAGGTGCGCGGCGACCGCGAGGTGGCCTACGAATTCATCGGCCGGGTGGTCACGGATTGCCAGCGGGCCGGTATCGCCAGGCTGGGCTTCATCACCGAACCGCCCGGACAGGGAGGATGACCCCATGGCCTTCAACCTGAGTGACGGCAACGATTCGGACGAGCCCGAGATCATGGTCGATATCAACACCACGCCGCTGATCGACGTGATGCTGGTGCTGCTGATCATGCTGATCATCACCATTCCGATCCAGACCCATGCGGTCAAACTGGACATGCCGGTGGGGCCGCCGCCCATGGCCGCCGCGCCGCCCGAGGTGGTGGCGGTGGCCATCGCCTCCGATGGCGCCATGACCTGGAACGGCCAGCCGGTGCCCGACCGCGCCGCCCTGGAGGCCCGTCTCGTCACGGCGGCGGCGACCCAGCCCGAGCTGCATCTGCGGCCCGACCGGCGGGCGCCCTACAAATATGTCGCCGAGGTCCTGGCCGCCGCCCAGCGCCTCGGGTTGCGAAAGATCGGGGTCGTCGGCGCCGAGCAATACATGGAGTAGGGGCGTCATCGGATGGCGTCTGCCGGTTCGTCCTTGCCATCCTTATTCGACCCTGACGGGCACCCTCAGGGTCAAGGTCGATGCTACCGGCTTGCCGTGCTCCGTCGCCGGGAAGAAGCGCCATCGCTGGAAGGCGTCGAGCAGGACCTGATTAAGGCGGGGATCGGGCGTCGCCTCCTCCAACTCGGCCTTGGCGGCGCCATCGGCGGCGATCGTGAAACGGACGATGGCGACCAGGTTCATCACGTGGCGACGCAGCTCCGGTGGGATCACTGGGGTGGGCTGGATGATCGCGCGGGCGGCGCCAGTCCCGCCGGACAGCCCATCCTCCTCGGGCGGCTGAGCGAGTGGCGGCGGCGGTGAGGCCGCGCTTCGCGGCGGTTCCGTCGGCGCCGAGGGCGGCCGGGGCGTGGTCGTCGGTTGGCGCGGCGGCTGCAATTTGACCGGCTTCGGCGGCGGCTGGGGTTGGCGCTCCGCCTGCGGCGGCGGGGGTTGGTGCAGCGGCTGCGGTTGCGGCGGCGCCGACGGCTCGATCACCCCGGCCTCGATCGTCACCGGGGCCGGGGTGGGCGGTTCGGGATGGCGGAACGGGATCAAGGCGGCGGCGAACAGTAGAACTGCGGCGACCGCCAGGGTGCCCAGGCCCACCACCGCGCTCCGCCGTCCGAAATCGTGGTCCCTCACCGCGATCATTCCCGGCGCACGGCGAACAGGAATTTCTCCGCGCCGGCCGCTCGCCCTTGCAACATCGCCTGCACGACCACCCCGTTGGGAGCATCGCTGTCGGCGTTGACGATCACCGTGCCGCTCTGGCCGATCAGCCGCGGGCGCAGGGTGTCGGCCAGGGTCTCCAGGGTGACCGGGGCTTCATTGACCAGCAAATTGCCGTCCTTGGTGACGGTCAGGGTCAACGGGTGGCTGGCCGGCATGGCCTCGGCGGTGCCTTTGGGCAGGTTGACGGGCAACGAATGCAGATTTTGCATCGCCAGCGAGGCCAGCATGAAGGTGGCCAGCAGAAAAAACATCACATCGATCATCGGGATGATTTCGATGCGTCCGCGCCGGCGGGTGCGCGACGGCCGCAGCTTCATGCCCCTGGCTCCCCGCCACAGGGCTCCCGATCCAGACGGATGCGGTCGACCAGACGGCTGCCCAGCCGCTCCATCTCGTCAAGCAGCACGGCGCGACGGTGGCTGAAGAAGTTGTAGGCCGACAGTGCCAGCAGGGCGATGACGATGCCGATGGCGGTGGCGATCAGCGCCTCGGCGACGCCGCCGGTAACCTTGGCGGGATCGACCGCGCCGGCACTGCCGAACAGCTTGAAGGCCCCGATCATGCCCGAGATGGTGCCGAGCAGGCCCAACAGCGGCGCCGCCGTTACCGCGGTTTCCAGAATCCACAGGCCCTGGTCGAGGCTGCGCTCCAACTGGGCAGCCTCATCGGCGGCGCGGGTCTCGATCCACCACACCGGGTGATCGCCATTGTCGACGATTGTCCGGAAGAAACGGACGAAGCCGCTATAGGGAACCGCCCGGTCCAGCGCCTGCCGGAAGTCGGCCCAGTCGAAGCGCGGGTCGCCGAGGATGAGCACCAAGTCGCGCGGCAGCCGGCCACGGCGCAGAAAGACGTAGAGGCGGTCGATGGTGCAGGCGATGGCGATCAGGCCGACCACCACCAGCGGATAGATGAACACGCCGCCGGCCTGGAGGCCGGATAGCGCCGAATCGAAAGGTGCTTCCATAATCAGAACGCCTTGCTCAAGCCCATGAAGAAACCGCGCCGCGCCCCCCATTGCGGGGCGCCGACGCCGATGCCGCTGCCGTCGCGCAGCTCGTATTTGCGATCAAACACGTTGATCATGGCAAAACGAAGGTCGAAACCCTTGTCGCCGCCGTCACCGACATGCTGGGTCAGTCCCAGATTGTAGGTGTCGTAGAACGGCAGGTGGCCGGTATTGGCGAAGCCGTTGCGAAGACCACTGCCGATGACGGCGTAGGCGGTGGCCTTGGTATCCTCCAGCAGTTGGTACGACACCCCGGCCGAACCGGTGAACGTCTGGTCGTGGTCGAGATGGACCCAGTGGCTGGAGATGTAGCTGAGCTCGTCCTGGCCGAAGGTGGTCTGGGCGGACTCGATGTCCTTGCCGAGGGCGCGGGAGGCGGCGAAGTTGGCGTAGCCGGTCAGCTTGTCGGCGGTATAGGACGCCGTCGCTTCCAGGCCGTAGATCTTGCCGATGCGGTAGTTGAATGGGGTCAGCACCAGGGCCTGGCCGAACTGGCCCTCGTCCAGCAGGTGCCTGACGAACTTGCCGTAGCTGTCGAGCCCGACCTGCCACTGGTCGCCCAGCTTCTGGGTGACGCCGACGTCGACGGAATGGGAGCGCTCGGACTTGACCGGGTCGGATTGCTGGACCGCGGACTGGGCGGTGGTGGTGTTGAACAGGGCGACCGAACTGGGAGAGATCAATTCCAGCGGCGGCGGGGTGAAGGTGCGGGCATAGCCGGCATGCAGGGTGGTGGACCCGACCGGCTTGTAGACGAAGCTGAGCCTCGGGCTGAGCTGGTTCTCGTCGAGATAAGCGTTCAGCTGGTCGAAACGGGCGCCGTAATTCATCGTCAGTTGGTCGGTCAACTGCCATTCATCCTGGAGGTAGACACCGTACAACATACCCTCCTTGTGATGGTTGTCGACGATGGTGAAGGGATTGCCGGCGATCTGGTTGCCGTTGGCGTCGGCGGGAAACACCGTCGAGCTGTTGGCGGTGGACGCGCGGTCGTGCTGGGTGACGATGCCGGCGCGGAATGTGTGGCTGTCATTGGCCTTGTAGCTGCCATCGGCCTGCAATCCCACCGCGGTGTCGGCGCGCAGCACGTCGGACGCGACCAGATTGTATTCGAGATCGCCGACCGGATCGGGGCGGAAGTGGACCTGCGAATAGCGGATGTATGGGGCGACCTGGTAGCCCCAGTCGCCGCGGGTGCCCTGCAGGGCGATGGTGCCGTAATGGCTCTGCTCGGTCTGGCTCTCGGTGAGGTTGACCGAGTCGACGTTGGGCAGGCTGTAGCTGCCGTCGTTGAGATCCTGGCGCGGCTGGCCGGGGTTGTTGGGGATCTGGTACTGGCTGACCGAGGTGCCGAAGATCACCGCCAGGCGATCAGTCGGGGTGAGCAGATAGTCGACGTAGCCGAAGCCCTTGCCCTGGGTGGTGTCGTCGTGGATGGGATGGGTCTTGGGGCTGGGGGATTCGATGCCGTCCTGCGATTGCAGGAAATTGCCGGACAGGAAGTAGTTGATCTTGCCGTCGCTGCCGCTGATGGTCATGGAGGGCTGCCGGGTGGCGAGGCTGCCGCCATACAGGTCCGCCGTGCCGCCCTGGTCGAAGGCGCCGCTCTTGGTTTGGATCTCGACGATGCCGGCGGTGTGATAGCCGTACTGGGCCGGCAGGGCGCCGGTCAGCAATTGCATGCGGTCGACGATGCGGGAATCCAGCACCTCGCCGAAGCTGGTGACGCCCTCCGGCAGCAGGATGCCGTTGAGGCGGTATTGCAGATTGGCGTGCTCGCCGCGGATATGCAGATTGCCGCTGGCCGCCGAATCCTGGGCGACGCCCGGCGCTTGCAACAGCACCTGATTGAACGGCGTCGAGCCGCCCTGCGGCAGATCCTTGATCGCCTGGGAGTCGATGGTGTAGGCACTCGTCCCGGTTTGGGGCGAGAGCATGTTGCGGGCCTCGTCGAGGCGCTTGGCCACCACCGCCATGTCGAGGGCGGTGGTGGCTTTCAGCACCAGTCCAGCCGTGGTTTCTCCGGCTGGACCCGGCACCACGATCGCCGTGCCCTCCTCGTAATGCTCCTGATCGGCAACCACGGCATAGGTTCCCGCTGGAACCGCCTTGAAAACGAAATGGCCGTTCTGGTCTGCGGCGGTGTGGCCGATGGCCTTGCCATCGGCTCCCTCCAGCTTGACGATGGCGCCACTGATCGGCCGGCCCAGGGAATCGCGCACGTCGCCTTCGACCGTGGCTTGTTGCGCATGGGCCTGGGGACTGGTGGCGACCAGCACCGCCAGCGACGCGGCGGCGAAGGAATATCTCATGGCGTACTCTCCCGCATGCGGATTGCATGACACATAATGTTATTACATTACATATTTTCCGGCTGCAACCAACCGCATGTCAGATGCCAATGGCGAATACGGAACCGTTAACCTTTGCGGGATCGACAGTGCCTGGCAGATCGCGCAATCGCCCCTGTCACGGTCGTGTCCCGCCACGTGGTGTAGGAGATTACAGATCCTGTCCTAAGGAACCATACAGAACCTACGCCGATACCCAACCATGGATTGACGAGCGTCATGGTCGGGTTTATCCCAGGCATCATAGGATGAGGTCTACCGAATAGGGATGGGGGCCGGTGGTGGTGGGGCATCTGGCAGGAAGATTGGGGCACCGGGCAGCAGCATGGCTGCTGGCGGCGGCGCTCGCCTTCACGGGCGGCCGCGGACTGGCGGGAAGCCCCGGACTGCCGAATGCGGCTGCACCGGCCTTCGCCGATGCCGGGATCTGTTCGGCCCATACCCCGGCCTCGCCAAGCCAACCCGACAATGGCCCTCAGCACTCCGATTGCTGTCTCGGTTTCTGCTGCGCCGCGACCGTGGCCATCGTGCCGCCGGAGGCCGGGATCGCGTCCCCCGGGTTTCCCGCCGAGTCAGCGCCCTCCGTCCTGGCCGCCGGGGATTTTCCCCGCGCCCAAGCACTCTTGGTCGGCCATCGGCCGCGAGCCCCCCCGATCCACGCATGAACCCCACTCGCCATTAGCCCGGCGGCGCTGCGGCCGCCCACAACACGTTTCATGCGTGGAGAATCCTTATGCCTTTCCGTCCGCCAGCCGGCCACCGCCGGCGTCTTTGCGTGTCCAGCGCCATCACGTCATGGGGCGCTGCCGCCCTGATTGCTCCCGTGATCGCCGGAGCGCCCATGGCCGCCTCAGCCCAAACCGCACCGGAGCTGCCGTCGGTCACGGTGCAGACGACTCGCCTGCCATCCGACCCGCCCTTCGGAACCAGCCTGGGTGGCGACGCTCTCAGCGCCAGGCAAAACGCCGATGGCGATGCCGCCTCGCTGTTGAACGGTGTGCCCGGCCTCGCTCTCCAGGTCAACGGCGGCATTTCCAGCCTGCCGTCGATTCATGGGCTGGCCGACGACAGGGTGTCGACCCTGGTTGATGGTGTCCAAACCACCGCCGCCTGCCCCAACCACATGAATCCGCCGCTGTCCTACGCCGATCCGTCGGCGGTGGGCAAGATCGACGTCTTCGGCGGCATCGCGCCGGTCAGCAAGGGTGGCGACAATATCGGCGGCACCGTGGCGGTGGAGTCCAAGCCGCCGCTCTTCGCCGACCCCGGACAGGGGCTCCGGGCTTCGGGCCAGCTCTCCGCCTACTACAAGAGCAACGCCGGCAACCTTGGCAGTTCGGTCCAGGCCGCGATGGCCGGCGAGACCGTCAGTCTGGGCGCCACCGGCGGCTGGAACCGCGCCGCCGACTATACCTCGGGCAACGGCAACACCGTCTACTCGACCAGCTACGAGACCATGGATTACTCGGTCACCGCCGCCGTCCAGAAGGACGGCCAGATCCTCGTCTTCAGGGGGGGGCAGCAGTTCATTCCCTACGAAAATTTCGCCAATCAACCCATGGACATGGTCGGCAACCACCAGCAATTCCTCAATGCCCACTACACCGGCGAGTTCGACTGGGGCAAGGTGGATGCGTTGGGGTTCTGGAACCACGTCAATCACCAGATGAACACCACCGCGACCGACAAGCAGACCGGAATGAACATGCCGATGTACACCGACGGGGTGGATTCCGGCTATAACATCAAGGCGGAACTGCCGCTGACCCCCCGCGACACCGTGCGGTTCGGCAACGAACTCCACCTGCAGACGCTCAACGACTGGTGGCCACCCACAACGGCCGCTGGCGGCGGCATGGGGCCGAATACCTTCCTCAACATCAATAACGGTCGGCGCGACCGTTTCGGTACCTTCGCCGAATGGGAAGGCAAGTGGAACCCGGCCTGGACCACCGTGGCAGGGATGCGCAACGATATCGTGTGGAGCGACGCCGGCAACGTCCAGGGCTATGACACCACGGCGACCTATGGGCCGGACGCGGCCGCCTTCAACGCCCGACGCCATTCCCGCACCGACTACAATTTCGACGGGACATTGCTGACCCGCTACGAACCCGATCAGGTCAGCACCTATGAAGCCGGATTCGCCCGCAAGACCCGCTCGCCCAGCCTGTACGAACGCTATGCCTGGACGACTAACGGCGGGATGACCGCCCCGATGATCGGCTGGTTCGGCGACGGCAACGGCTATGTCGGCAATCCCGGCCTGCGTCCCGAGTCCGCCCACACCGTCAGCGTTTCCGCCGGTTGGCACGACGATGCCCGCAGCGACTGGGAGGTGAAGGCGACGCCCTATTTCACCTATGTCCACGACTACATCAACGTCGATTATCTCGGACCCAATACCTACAACAACGCCGGGACCACGAACGGCAGCATCCTGCGCTTCGCCAATCACGACGCCGAGTTGTACGGCACCGACCTGTCCGGCCGTAAGACCCTGGCCGACGACGACAACTGGGGCCGGTTCGGGGTGGGGGGTGTCGCCGGCTGGGTGCGCGGCTACCAGATCAACAACGGCAACAGCCTCTATCACCTGATGCCGCTCAACGCCAAGCTGGTCCTCGACCATAAGTTGGGCGGATGGAGCAGCGCCGCCGAGCTCAAACTGGTGGACGGCAAATCCGAGGCAGACCCGTTGCGGCAGGAACCCACCACGCCGGGCTATGCGGTCATCAACCTGCGTACCGCCTATGACTGGCAGAATATCCGTCTCGACCTCGGGATCGACAACCTGTTCAACCGCCAGTATTACGATCCTCTCGGCGGTGTCGCGCTCGGCGATTATTGGCACAACGGCGGCACCGGGTTCTACGCCCCGCTGGCCGCCATGGGTCGTTCGTTCAATGCCGGCGTGACCATGACGTTCTGACAGGCCGCGCCGGTGCCGGTTCCCTCCGGTCGCAGGGCACCGAATCCAGGTTAACGCGGCGCTAGGCCGAGGATGGCCTCCAGATAGCGGACGTCCCATCCAGCGGCCTTGCGCCGGAGTTTGATGGATTTCTTGTCGGCCACGGCACGGACGAAGTTG
>Ga0316222_1000520_pt1 | contig 58715 bp, 69 predicted proteins | sample TBH18011metaG_FD_206008 | JGI IMG/M metagenome (GOLD analysis project Ga0316222, IMG submission 206008) | Freshwater microbial communities from Trout Bog Lake, Wisconsin, USA - TBH18011 | ecosystem: Environmental > Aquatic > Freshwater > Lake > Hypolimnion/Profundal zone | place: USA: Wisconsin... | reverse complement strand
GGAAACCTTAACTCATGCCAACCATGCCGCCATCCGCTGCCGCAACTCCTCCCGCAGATTCTGGAAGACTCCCCGGAGTCTCCGTCTCAGACGCCTTCGGCCTTCCTAAGGACTGGAGCCTAGCCGCATCCCTGCGCGGCGTGGCCGGTGACAAGGAGTCCATCGCCCCCGAGCCCGAAAAGGCTCCCGGCACCCCCGATCCGGACAAGATGGAGACGCAGCACGCGGAGGAAACGCCTCCCGACGAGGGCAAGGCAAGCACTCCCCCCGCCGACGAAAAGCCCCCGGTTGAGCCCGAAAAGAAGGCTCCCGCAGACAAAAAGCCCGAGGCTCCCGCCGCAAAGCCCGCCGCCAAGGCTCCCAAGCAGCCCGCGAAGCCCGCCGCCAAGAAGGAGCCGGAAGCCCCCTCCAAGATCAAGGTTGGCGACAAGGAGTACACCGCCGAGGAACTTCAGAAGCTCCTCACCGAGAAGGAAGCCAAGGCTACCACCAAGGAGGAAATCGACTCCGCCGCCGCCGCTGCCGCCGCTGCCGCCGCAGCAGCAAAGCCTTCCGACAAGACTCCGGAGCAGCAGGCCGCTGCCGCCTCCGAGCTTGCCAAGAAGGAATCCGACTGGATCGAGGATGCCTCAAAGAAACTCAAGCCCACGCCCATCGATGACGAGACGATGGACAAGATCCTCACCGGGGGACCCGAGGGCATCAAGGCTTTCGAGGAGGTTCGCCGCAAGGACATGGCCCGCGCACTGATCGAAGTTCGCAAGGACATCGTGAACCAGTTCAAGCCCATGATCGAAGCCGTGGACCGTTTAAACTCAGTCCACATTCAGGCCGAGGAGCAGCGCATCGAGGGGGAACTCATTGCGGAATATCCCTACATCGAGCCCCACATGGATCTCGTCCGAGAATACGCGAACGCTCTCATCAAGCAGAACCCCGAGGCCGTAGCCAAGATGTCGCAGGCTGAGTTCAACAAGATGACCGTTGATCTCACCGTGAACCACATCCGAAAATACGACAAGGGATTCGGTCAGGCCGCTCCCGCCGCGCCAGCTTCCGCAAAGGCACAGCCAGCAGCACCCGCTGCCAGACCCGCTGCCGCGCCTGCACGGCGCACCCCGCAGCCCCCGGCGGGAAATGTTCCCGCTCCCACGGGGCAGGGAGGTGGCAAGGATCGCGGATTCCAGAAGTCGGCCATCGAATCGCTGATGTAGTTATTGTAGGGATACGTTTTTCTGAATCGTTTCATTCGGAAATAGGCGTTATCTCGGAGCGTCGGTACGATCTATTGTAGGCTAAAAGGCCGCAATAGTTTACATCCCAAACTTTCCGTAAGGACGAAAGTTGTTGACATAAGGACTATATTCCTGTTTGGGTCCTGCATCGTAGCACAGTTTAAACCCAAACAGGAGTTCCAATCATGTCTTTAATTTCTGGCCTACTGTCCGTTCAGAACGCGGACCCGGATGATCTCACTGGCGAGTGGCAGCAGCACGTAACTGTCCGTCATGCCAAGGGGATCGGAAGCGGTGCCGTCCTCTTCGCGTTGATGACGATGTTGAGGAAAGAAAACGCGGAGGCGACGGAGTTCCACTGGTTTGAGCGGAATCCGGTTCGCAACGACTATTACTCCGACGCGGGGTATAACGCGAGCGTGACCACCCTTGGGTGGAACGACGGCGGGACCCCGGCGAATGCGGTTTGGCCGGGACTGGCCCTGAACACGGTGCTGGAGAACTCGCGGACGGGAGAGTTCGTGCGGGTGACCGCCGACGCGACGAGTTCGGCGGTTAGCGTGGAGCGCGGCCATGCGGGAACGACGGCGGCAGCGGTGCTGATCGGCGACCTGTGGACGCGGATCGCGGTGACGGCGGAGGAGGGATCGGCCCCCACGACCTCGATCTACGAGACCCCGGACGAGTTGGTGAACTACGTCGAGACGTTCAACGCCTCGGTATTCCTGACCAACGCCTACAAGGGGACGGTCCTGAGGACGGACATGGCGGGTCCGCTGCGGGAACGCCGGATCTACGCGCTGGAAAAGGTTTCCGGCGACATCGAGAAGAGCTTCCTGCTCGGGCGGCGCAACCGCCTGATCGGCGCGACGAACGGCGCGTACATCTACTCGACGGGCGGCATCCGTGATGCCCTCGTCAAGGGTGGGTACACCAGCAACATCCTGAACGGCCTCGGTGCCGCCGGATGCCCGCTGTCCACGTTCCTCGCGTGGCTCCAGTCTTTCATGGTGTTCGGAAGCCCGTCGAAGCTGGCCTTCTGCGGCCCGAATGCCTTTGCGGCGGTCAGCAACTACGCGAACAGCGCGGCGAGCGGCTTCCGCATCATGAACAACGAGACGGTGTTCGGGATGAACATCACGACCATCGTCACGCCGTTCGGGATTCTGGAACTGACGTTCCACCCGCTCCTACAGGAGTCCACCGCCTACCAGTCCTCGATGTTCGTGGTCGATCTGCCGAACGTCGTGATGAAGGTGATGGAGCCCCTGTTCTTGGAGCCGAACGTCCAGACTCCCGGACAGGACGCCTACAAGGAGCAGTTCCGGGCCAAGTACGGCCTGAAGCTGAAGTTCGCGCAAGCCTTCGGGTACGCGAACAGCCTCCAGAAGATCATCGCTGGCTGAGTTTAGGATTGACGTAACGATCAAGAGCCGAAGCATTCGGGAATGATCGAAACGTCACGCCAAGTACGAAGCCCTGAAGAAATCTTGAACACACCCCGCGACACGCCAACTGGTGTCGCGGGCACAAAGGAGGGGACGAAAAAGACACCTGTGGAACCCGAGCCGATCATCGAGCGTCCGCTATCCGCGACGGTCAAGATCGACAGGGAAACCTTCAAGGCCATCCGATTCGTCAAGAACACCAACCCAAGGGAGCGAATAACCTTCGAAGACGGCACGAAGTTCGTCTTTCCCGGCCAAAGCTACCTGTGCCAAGATTTTGAGATCGCAACCCAGATTCTGAAAGTAGCAGACCGCTACAGCATCGTCATCCAATAACGTCCACACCACCATGAAGAAGTCCTATTCCGAAGCCTCCAAGCCCGGCAGCACCAAGGGTCCGAGCGGCGGCAAGGTTCATTCGCCCAGCAACACCCCGGAGGAGCAGATCGCCACCATCGGCGGGATGCCTCCCACGAAGAAGATCGACCAGATCGACAAGGAAAACACCCCCAAGTCCGCGCCGGGAGCCGTCCACGGCATCTGACGCGCAGGTTCTACGTCGCGGTCAGGTTGGTGTGCGCGGTCCTTGGGCGGCGGCTCCCGGTGCGGGACCGCCGCCTTTTTCGTTTCGTTTAAACTAACATGGCAATTCCCCAAAGTTTCAACGACGTAATCGCCATCCTGAATACGAGTGTAAACAGGCCGGATATTGCGCCGAGCTACGCGGATTTCATCAATCGGGCGGTTCGTGACACGGCGGCGGCGCATTCATTTGAGCAGATGAAGGCGACGGCGACGGTGACGTTGCCAGCCGGTGCGGGAACGATTGCCCTTCCGCTGAACTGGAAGGAGCCGCAGAACGGGAGGTTCTGGTCGTTTGCAAAGATCGGAAGCGGGACGCAGGCACCCTGCCCGGTCTACAGCAGGAGCGAAATAGAGCGTCTGGCGGCTTCGTTCCTTCCAAGCCCATACTTGGTATTCACGCAGGACAACTCGGCCTTCCAGCTAGGTTTGCTGCCTCCTGCGGTGGCATCGGCGGCATGGGCGATCCTCGTCTATTACTACGCCTACCCGGATGTGGTGACCGACCTGACAAAGGGTACGCCATTGCTGACGTTTTACCCGAACGCAATCCTGTCGAAGACGCTTTCCCTGATTTTCCAGTCAATCAGCGATCCGGTGTGGCAGGAGCATGAGCAGGCGTGGCAGACTGAGATGCAGCGGATAACCGGGGTCGATGTTGGAGCGGCGAACGCCGCGCCCCGGCCCGACAAGGAATAACCCATGACCTTAGACCAATACCGGACCCTTCTCCTCGACTGCACCAAGCAGGACACGCAGATCGGGATTCTGACCACATGGGTCAACACGGCCCTGTCCGAGCTACAGCGTAGGCGGTCGTGGCGCGGCATGAAGAACACGATCAGCCTGACGATTCCCGGAGGGAACGGATCGGTCAACCTGCCCGCTACGTTCAAGGAGCCGCAGAGCGGAATCAATCCACTGCGCGGAACGGATGCGACAACGCCGCAGGGGTTTGTGAACTGGTTTCTCTACAGCAAGCAGGAGGTGATGCGGCTGCTGGAGATTCAGGTTGGAGCCCCGGACCGGAAGGCGTACATCGACTTCGACGGCACGAACTGGAGTTTAAACACTCTGGGTCAGGTCGGATCAACGACCACCTTCCAACTCGACTGCTACCTTTATTTTGCGGACCTGTCCGGTGGTACGGATTCGAATTACCTGACGAAGGAATATCCAATGCTGGTGCTTGAACAGGCGAAGCAGTACGCCTACCGGCACGTTGGAACCCCGGACGCCTTGCAGATGGCACAGGCTGCGCAGGCCGAAGTTGAGCGTCAGTACCAGCTTGCGGCTGCGGATGACGGCTTCCGCGAGGTTCGCGGAAGAAGGTTCAGGATGTCTGGCTTCTAGTTTAAACAGGAACTCTTATGTCTCTCCCCATCATCGATCCTACCCAACCCGCCGACTCAAATGCGATCAGCGCGGGAGCATCAGAAATCCGCAAGATTTGGACGTACCTTCAGAATTTCCTGAGTGTGTCGTTCAACATGACCACGGGGGAGCTGAACGCCTCGGCTGTCCCGAACGGCCTTCCGACACCGTATGGCGCGGCGGGGACGATCCTGCGGTCCACGGGACCGAGTTCAACCCCCTCATGGGATGTGGTGGGGAATTTCATTCCGGTGGGTTTAATCGCCCCGTATGGCGGTGCCTCGGTTCCCTCGGGGTGGCTGGAGTGCGACGGATCCCTGGAATTGATTGCAACCTATCCGGCCCTTGCCGCGATTTTAGGCACAACCTTCGGAGGCGACGGGGTTACGAATTTCGGGCTCCCGAACCTAAAGGGTAGGACAGCGGTTGGCCTAGGGACCGGTGACGCACCCGACGCGACGAACTGGACTCTGGGCGGAGAGGAAGGCGAGGAAACCCACACGCTGACCGTTGACGAAATGCCCGCCCACACCCACAGCGTTTCGGCGAATTTGAATAACGCGCAGGCAAACGGAAACGTGGGTGCTGCTGGTGGCATTCTCGCCGACCATTCCGCATCTGCGACCGGATCGACCGGAGGAGGCACCTCGCACAATAATCTTCAGCCCTCTCTAGGGCTTCGCATGATCATCAAGTCGTGAGACGTAAACTCGAAAAAGATTTCATGCGCCCCGGCATGGGGCGGTTTGAGGTGGTGATCAAGTCGCCGACCCTCGGGCTGATGACGCGCATTCCCGGTGACCAGCCGGATCCGCGCTATGCGACTGCGGCATCAAACGTGCGGTTTGATGATGGCGTTGTGCGGTCCGCTCCGGGTATCGAGCCGATTCTTGGATCGGTTCTCGACAGCCCGGTGTGCCTGATATTCCAGTGCAACGTGATGCCTTCCACCGGCATGAACCGTCAGGTTGCGGTGTTGATCGCCTCGGAGCAGAAGCTGTACTCGCTGACGAAGGCGAGCGAGACGGTGTTCGCTTTCCCGGAGCAGTCGGTGGTGGAGTTTCGGGGTGACCTGACCACGCACGATGCCATAAGGCAGTTGCCGACAACGCAAACCGTGATTCCTCAGACCATCGCCGTGAGCATCAGCGATGACATGGAGATCTGGAAGCTGCGGCAGCGTGCGGTTGGCGAGGATGACAACGACAATGGCTTCATTCTCCCGTTCGATTACGGCCTCGTTTCAAACAATAAAATCTGGGTGAGGATCCGCTGATGTACCAATTCCCGCTTCCACAGGCACAGGTCGTTGCATTCCAAGGCCAGATCACCAGCATCGCCGGGATCCGTGGAATCCCCACGCTTGGCCTACAATTCCCGTGCGCCTATGTTTTCAGCCTGAACGATGACAGTCAGGAGTGGAAGCTGCGGGCAAAGGGAGCGGGAGAGGCGGATGATGGAGTCACCTTCCTGCTTCCAAACGATTACGACTCGATGACCAACAACGTGATCTGGGTGAGGACACTCTGATGAAAAATCTGTTTAAACTGATCTTTACGGTTTGGTTTTCGCTGGCAATTTGTGGCGGCGCGTTAGCCCAGCATCAGGCGGTCACGGTGTTGCCAAACGGGACATCGGGACACATCGGAACGATCAACACTTCGGGGATAACCTACTACAATTTTAGTTCCGGAATCACTGTGGATTTCACCGGGGTAACGATTGTGGGGGGGACAGGGGGAAGCGCGTCATGGGGTGCGATCACCGGAACGCTTACAAACCAGACCGATCTCGTCTCTGCTCTTGGCACCAAGGCACCGGTTACGACGGCAACAACGAGCCAGCTTCTCGCGGGAAACGGATCCGGTGGATTTACAAATATTACTCTGGGGACGAATCTTTCCCTTGCCGGGGCGACCCTTAACGCAAGTGGGAGCGGAACGTGGGGATCAATCACGGGAACCCTATCGAACCAGACCGATTTAAACACGGCACTGAACGCAAGGATCACAGCACCGGCCACTCCGTCCCTGAATAATTTTCTTTATTGGAACGGATCGGCATGGGCGAACGCGACTCTGGGAACAAACCTTTCGATGTCTGGCAGCACGCTGAATGCGTCAGGAGGGGCAGGCAGTGCAAACTGGGGATCGATTGGAGGAACGCTTTCTGCACAGACGGACTTGAGCAGTGCGCTGGCCGGTAAGCAATCGACGCTTACATTTGCCCAATCCGTCACGAATGGATCCGGGACGATCACCCTAACCGGGGATACCCCTACTCCTGCGGCCTCGTACTACTACGGGACAAATTCAAGCGGGACTCGCGGCTGGTTCGCCATTGCGAATCCGACAGCACTTTCGTTCTCGACCGGCCTGACAAATACCCTCGGGACGATTACGGTAAACGCAATCAGCCTTGCGAGCGCGGGATCCGGCGGGGTGACCGGGAATCTCCCGGTTGGGAATTTAAACAGCGGGACATCGGCATCGGCATCGACGTACTGGCGCGGAGACGGGACATGGGCAACGCCTCCGGGGACCGCGTACACGTTTTCCCAGTCGGTCTACAATTCCTCAGGCACGGTCACGCTGACCAACGACAGTGCTTCTCCGGGGAACAGTTATTATTACGGGACGAACAGCGGAGGAACTAAAGGATGGTTCGCAATCCCTAATCCGACCGCTCTGACCTTTTCTACGGGCCTTACGAACACGGCTGGTACGGTCACCGTCAACGCGATTAATCTCTCTACCTCGGGCAGCGGAGGAGTAACTGGAACGCTTGCAGTGGGCAATGGCGGGACCGGGGCGACAACGGTGGCTGCGGCGAACCAAAACATGACACCGGGTACGGTGACAGTTACGGAAAGCGGTGGCGCGGCGACAATCGACTGGGCTCTGAGCAATTCCTTTGACCTTACCCTGACCACGGTTGGCGGTGGAAACTGCACGATTTCCTTCGCCCATGTTCAGGACGGGCAAATAATCACCATCGACATCCACCAGACGGGTGCGAATGCCTACACGGTTACTTGGCCCACAATGAAATGGCCCAGCAATAACGCTCCGATAATGACTTCAGGGACGCACACGGACACCTACACGGTAAAATACAACGCCGTATCCGGTTATCTGCAAGGCTCCTATGTCCAGAACTACTAAGCTATTCCTGATCGCGTGCGCGGTGGCGGTATGCGCCCCGCTTATCGCCTTTCAGCAGATCCCGTTTGGTCTGTGGGGTCAGGTTGTGTCCCACGGAACAGTCACGTTCAGCACGGTTGGAACGACAAGCTGGACGGTGCCTGTGGGTATAACGAGTGTTGATGTCCTTGTGGTGGGCGGCGGTGGTGGTGGCGGAGAGGCAACAACTCCTGACGGTGAGGCTGGCGGCGGCGGCGGCGGCGGCGGCGTAATCCGAAACACAACCTATTCGGTCACGCCGGGATCAACCATTACGGTAACCGTAGGAAATTATGGTTCTTGGGATACGAATGGAGGGTCATCGATATTTGGAACCCTTGTCGCGGTGGGAGGTGGTCATGGAGGATATTACAACTCCGCTGGAGCAACCGGTGGGTCAGGCGGTGGAGCAGCGGCAACTTATTCGAACCCCGGTTCCGGTACAGCCGGGCAAGGAAATACCGGAGGCAATGGGGCAAATTCGGCGGGAGGTGGTGGCGGCGGTCAGGCATCCACAGGCTCAGATGGGGTCTACTCAACCCGAGGAGTTGGCGGCAATGGTGGGACCGGGTATCTTTATGCCGGTGTGTATTATGGAGCCGGTGGGGGAGGCGGGGCAACCGGAGTCGCCAGCGTTGGAGGTAATTATTCCACGCCGCCCGGAACAGCCGGTGCTGGGCATGGTGGTGACCACAATGGTGTCGCCACGGATGCAACTCCCAACACTGGATCCGGTGGTGGAGGTGGCGGCGGTTACTCAGGAAGCCAAACAAACGTAGCTCCGGGGTTTGGAGGTTCTGGGATTGTAATTGTGACCTATTGAGGATTTAAACGCATAATGCCCATGAAAACACTGATGAACAAACTTTTCTCGGTCGCCTTGCTTGCTTTGGGGATACCGGTCATGGCGACAACTCCCGCGCCGACCGATGTGGCGGGTCTGGCGGTGAACCCGTCAGGTGTGTTTAAATACCTGAACGTCGATGCGAACGGTGCGCTGATGCTGGCAACCTCTTCGCTGCCGGGCGCAACGGTAAGCGCACCCAGCGCGGTGTTTGGGACCGCTGTGAATCCATCGGGGAAGTTCCAGTACCTGAGTGTAGACGCGAACGGAGGGCTGATCGTGAGCGGATCGAGCATCCTTCCATCAATGAGCGCGGGTACGGCGAATGCAATCCTTACGAACAACGGATCGGCGGCATCGTGGACATTAACGCCGACAGGTCTGACATCGATAAACGGTCTGGCATTTCCCACGGTTGGGACCGGGCAGTATTTCTCGGTTGGTTTAAACACGACTGCGGTGAAGACGGCGGCGACCTACGCGGCCCAGCCGGGTGACTTCGTTCCCTGCGACACGACGAGCAACGCGATCACGATCACGCTTCCCACCGCTCCTGCCGACAAGACAAGGGTGGCGGCAAAGCTGGTGATCATGGGAGGATCGAACGGGGTCACGATCAACACGGGCGGGACCGATGTCTTCAACAAGGTCGGGGGAGGGACGAGCTATTCGATGCCTCTTGTCAATCAGGCGGTTTCCTTCCAGTACGCGGCGGGAACACCGGGCATCTGGTATGCGGTCAGCAACGACGTAGCCCTGTCCCAGCTAGACGCCCGTTATCCGCAACTGGCAGCGGGAACGAACACGTTCACGGGTACATCGCTCTTGGGAGTGAACACGGTAAAATCGGCTGCGTTGAGCGATCTGACTCTCGGCACGGGTACGTTCGGGACGGGGATCACGCTGGCTTCGGCTACGGGGACGGCCACGTTCGCGGTGAGTCCGGTAGTGAGCACGTTTTCGACGGCTGGGGTAGTGGTTAATAATTCGCTGGGTGTTCTGTCGAGCACAACGGCCCTTCCTAGCACGACTACGGCGACAACCCAGTCGGTTCTGGATAATACGACTGCTGTCGCGACCGACGCTTTCGCCAATGCTGCAGGCAGGGCTGCTTTCGTCGGAACGATTGCGGCTCCCGACACGACTGCGGGCGCGATGACGCTGGTCGCTCCGCTGACCATCGTCTACACCGACTGCACCGCCGCTAATCGCACCTACACGCTTCCGGCTGCTGCTGCGGGCAACAAGGGCATGGCGGTTATGATCGTCGCTGCCGCTGTCGGGGCGCATCACATCAACTTCCAGCCCTATTCCGGCGACATCTTCTACGTCTCGGGCGCTGCCATCACGGTAAACTACTATTTCCAAGATGCGTCGCCTTCGGTCGGCGACTACGCGGTCGCGATTTCGGACGGCGTGCATTGGAGCTTCACCTTCGGGACTGGCTACATCGGCACCTGGGCTGCGGCTTCCGGCGCTTAATCAGCCATGAAATTCCTCCACCGTTTAGCAGTTCTGCTCGCCCTGCTTGCGGCTGCGGTCCTGCCTGTTTCGGCGCAATGGGCTTCGATTCTTAGCGGATCGAATGTCGGCTACCTGTTCAGCAAGTCGGGCGGTGCCGCGGCTCTGTATTCGCTTCAAGGCAGCAAGTCCGACGCGACCTACCAGTGCGACAGTTCGTCTCCTCCGAAGATTTCGCTGATCGCGGATCGCAGCGGCAACAGCTCCACGAATTGCTTGGTGCTGAATGGGGTCACATATAACTACGCTTGGGCGCCGAGTTCCGCTGCGCTGCAAATAACGGGCGACATTGATCTAAGGTGCCAGATCATGCTGTCGAGTTGGTCATCCCAGCCGAACAACCCAAGCCTGATCTCGAAGGACGATGTCTCCACGAGCCGGGACTACACCTTCTACATAAACTCCAGCGGCAGGTTCGTTTTCTTGACGAGCACCAACGGGAGTTCGACGCGGGCGGCGACTTCACAGAACGCAACCGGGCTTGCGGCCTATTCCGTTTCGTGGTGCAGGGTGACATACGAGGCTTCGTCGGGACACGTCAACTTCTACATTTCGCCGGACGGCATTTCTTGGTCAACGCTTGGGGCGCAGCAGACAATAGCCTCCGGGGCGATCCACGCGGGAACCTATCAGCTTGAGCTTGGGGCCACGGAGCAGAACAACGGCAATATGGCCGGTGTCATGTATCGCGCCTGTGTCTACAACTCCATCGCCAGCGGAACGACGAACACGGGTCCGATCAGCAACGCCTACCTTGTGTTTGACGCGGACTTCTCGCGGGTGGCAAAGCTGTTACCCCAGTTCACGGAGTTCAATCCGAACAACGCGCAGGCGACGGTGACGATCGCCAGCACCGGCGCGACAGGAGCACGCATCGCAGGCGAGAGGGACCTCGTGCAATTAGTAGCTGCCAGCGAGCCATTATTGCTGGCGTATGCAGGGACGAAATACTCTTACAACAATGGCACGGCGGGATACACGCTGACCACGCCAACGCAGACCATTACGGGCAATACGACGCTCACCTTTGACTTGGCCCTGTCCAGCTATGCGCCCGCATCGAACGTAACCCTCTTTGACAAGTTGAGCGGCAACAACGGGATTCGCGTGCTTCTGCTCACAACGGGAGTTGTGCGCCTTGTGGTGGGCGATGGCAGCGCGGCGACGAACGTGGACTCGACCTCTGCCTGCTCCATCACGGCGGGCGCACGCGGCACGCTGGCAATCGCATGGACTGACGGGGTGGGCGCGACCTTCACGCAGAACGGGTCAACCCCGCTAGGGACGGTTGGATCGGTTCATACGCTCACAAACGCCGCAGTAACTGCAACGGTGGGGCCGTGGACGGGCAGCATCTACAGCGTCACGGTGGCAAGCGCGGTGGCAACCCTCACCTGCAACCCGAACGCCAGCTACTCCTCGGGCGCGACATGGACTGCCACTACGGGCGAGGTCTGGACGATCAACGGCGGCGCGTGCGTCGTGGGCCAAAATTGCGCGTACTTCAACGGGACGAGCAGCTACATGGCAAGTGCGCCGTTTAGCTACGCGCAGCCGGAGTCCATCTATGCGACATTCTCCCTGCTAAATTCCGGCACAACGCCAACCTATCAGGATGTGTTTGATGGCGGCACCTACAATACGGGTGCGCTTTTCGTTGTGGGGGCCGACACACCCACAAAGCCGCTTCGGCTTTACGCTGGCTCAAACGCCACCAGCGGCTTTTCCAACACGAAGGCAACCCAGAACCTATGCGCTTCCGCGTTTGTATTCAACGGGGCAAGCTCATCGGGGAAGGTCAACCTAACCGCACCCATTACGGTAAACGTGACCCCCGGCGCAAACAACATGAACGGGCTGACGCTCGGGAGCGGTGCAGGAACCGGATCGTCCCAATACACGAACATCCTAGTCAGCGAACTTCTCCTGCGCAGCGCAGCCGACAGCGCAGCGACACAGGCCCAAATCGCAAATTATCAGATTAGCAAGTGGAAGATCGTCACGCCATGAGCCGCACCTTCTTAACCTTCAACAGCTACGCCGCCGCGCAGGACGCCGACGCCAAGGTTTGCCTGTACCTGCGGGACACCTACCACGGGTCATATAACCAGTGGTCAGGCGTCTCCACGAACGGCACCCTCTACGGCATAGACTGGGCAAGCGAAGTGCAGGCCGTCTACGGCGACCCCTCCACCAACCCCTCCCTAGTCCTCGTTGACGAGGTTGTGGATGCCGATGGGAAGGGCGACTGGTATCTCTACGCCCCCCCCCGCCACCCCCTCCCGACAACCCATGATCGAACCCCGCTGCGACGGAGCCGGATGCCCCTTCACTGACTCCTGCCAGCGATTCGATCCCACCTACGATCACCTTCATCACCTCTATCTCAACCTTCCCCCCTACGATGCCGAATCCAACTCATGCGAGTACCGATTTCCTCAAGGTGAAGCTGGGCAAGAAAAGCCCTCGCCATGATCCGCGCACGCTGCGCCTAGCGAAGTACGTTAGGGCATTGCCTCCTCCCCCCGCGAGCGTGGATTGGACTAAGCTTGTCACCTTCCCATGCGGAATGATGAACAACGACCGTTACGGATGCTGCACCTGTTCAGGGATGGGCCATGCGGTTCAGACGATCACGGCGAACGCAAATCCCCCCGAGGTGACTATCTCGGACCATGACATCCTGCTGGCCTACGAGGCGGCTTGCGGGTTCAACCCCGCAGACCCCTCAACGGATCAGGGGGGGATCGAGTTGAACGTCCTCAACTACTGGAGGACTAACGGCATCGCTGGGACGGGCCACAGGATAGCTGCGTATGCCGCTGTGAACCCCTTGAACAAGGTGGAGGTGATGCAGGCCCTCTACCTGTTCGGATTCCTCTACACGGGGGTTGCGCTTCCTGTGTCGGCTCAGGCTCAGGTTGGCGGCGTATGGGACATCGATCCCACCCCGGCTGGATCCCCCGGCTCATGGGGAGGACACTGCGTCATTATCGTCGCGGCTGACGAGGACGGACTCACCTGCATCACTTGGGGGCAGAAGCAGAGGATGACATGGGACTTCTGGAACAGGTATTTTGATGAAGCCTACGCCTGCCTTACCCCCGAGTGGATCGAGGCAAACGGGGAATCCCCGTCAGGATTCGACCTCGCAACCCTCCAGTCCGATTTGGCCCAAATCACATGAACACATCAGCATTCAAGGTCTGGTTCGGCGGTGCTCTTGCCGCCTTCTTCACGGGCTTTATCGATGGGTTCCCCGTGGGTGCTCCCGTTGGTGGCGGCATTGCCGTTGCCGATGGTGCTGCCCACCTCGACCTACAGCCCCACACAATCGAGGTGGAATTGATCCACCTCTGCGCGGTTCCCTTCTTCACCGGGCTGGCCGATGTCAGGGGATACCTTCAAAATCATCCCTTCCCCAACATCTTCGCCCCGCCAACCCTTCCCACCCCATGAACATCAAACGAATCCTGACCACTCTCATCTCGCTGCCTCTGGCCCTCGCCTTCGGCGGCTGCGTCATCACCCCTGACGGCTTCATCAACCAGCACATCCCCAACGGCACCATCGGCCAACTCAACCTCGTCGTTGGCGTGACGGGCGGTGCGGGAGGCACCATCACCGGGAAGAACATCACCAAGACCTCCACGGAGATCACGGCCCAAGAACTCCATGTGACCATCCACGACATCGTGAATCCGGTGTTCCAACTGGATGTGGTCAACGGAGCGGGCGCGGCGACCACGATGCAGCTAAAGTAGCCGCATGAACCCGGCCCCGTACCTGTCCGCAATCGCAGCGGCGTATGCCCTACCCGCTGCGAACGTCCATGTGATCGACACGATCCTCGGTCTGGACATGGGCGACAGGATGGTTCCCTACGGGGCCGTGTGCCTTGACGATACGGGGTGCCTGACGATTGGCTTCGCAGGCACCCGCACGCTTGAAGAATGGATCCTAGACTGCGAGATCGAGCCTGACGATACGCCATACGGCGAGGTGGCCGCTGGTATCTGGGGAACATACGAGAGCCTGAGAACGTCCTCGGGCAAGAGTTTAAACGAGTACGACTGGGCGATTGTGGGTGGGCATTCGCGTGGAGGTCCGCTGGCCGCATTATGGGCGGTCGAGTACGGCTCCAAGGAATACTGCCTGTTCGCCTGCCCGAAGATGATTTCGGACCGGGCAATCAACGTCCTCAAGACCCTGAAGGGAACGGCGTTTCAGATGGCAAACGATGTTGTCCCGCATCTGCCGCTGCTCGGGTATCCCGACCTTCCCAGCGTGACCCACATCCTTCCTCCCAAGCCGGGAGGGGTGGTTTACTGCCATGAACTTTCAACTTATGCAGCGAGTCTAACAAAAGGTACACCATGAGTCCTCCGACCTACCACGGCGAAAACTCCTCCCATCAGGACGAAAAGCGGTCGAGGTGGGCAGAAATCATCATGGCAGCATTGATCCCTATATTGATGGGGATCGCCGGGACCGTCGTTAGCATTAGCTACGCTCGCGGTCAATTCGACCAAGAGTTCAAAGACATTGATCTCCGATTCAAGCCGCTTGAGCAGTACGTCCAGACGAATACGACTGAGCACGACATGGCCCTATTTGTTCCTCGCGCCGAATGGCAGCAGCAGGTTCAGGGTAGGGACAAGGAAATGGCGTCGTTGAAGGAACTGATCGCCTTAGGAAACCAAAAGCAGGACCGGATGGAGAGCAAGCTCGACCACCTGATCCTAGAGCTTGACGGAACGCACAAGGGCACGGCGCAGAATTGATTTCCCGGCTCGGCATCGGGGGGCTCAAGAAACAAAAAGGGCTTGGGGGTTGTGCGCCCCCAAGCCCTCCCCTTGAAGTGATCGGCTCGGCACAGCTAGAAACCCCTGTGGATTTCCGGATTATTCAATGTTGAATGACGGACTATTAGCAGTTTAGGGTAATATCAAGCCAAAACTTATCGTCACGGTCTTCGGTCATCCGGATCGAACGGATTTCCAAGGCGGCGAGTTGGATCGTCAATTTCTTGGTATTTGTCCATCAACCTGAAAATCAGGTAAAAAGCCGCAGGACACAAAACAAGAATTACCGCGATGGAAACAATTATGGGATGATAGTAGATCACTGTTTAAACAGACGGTTTGGTTTCCTGCGCTAGGAACGAAGCCGCCAACTTTTCCGTGACGCAACCATCGAGCAGGACTGCCATCGTTTCGTCCAATGATTTACCCTTCTGATTGGTGGCCGCTTTCACGGCATCCTTCAGGGATCCCTTTACGATTTTGACGGCAGACATGAACTGCTGTGGGGTTACGCCGAGATTTGAGGCGCGGGTGAAAACCAACTCGGCATCGGTGATTTCATCCATCTTGCGACCGGGGCGAAGGCACCATCCGGGTATTACCTCACCGGCCTCGATCCTGCGCTTGGCCTCTGCCTTTACCGCCTCAATGACCTTTTCCGCAAGCGATACACGGCCTAGGAAGGCCGCAATCTGGTCGTTTGAGGTAAGGGTAGCGGGCTCTACCTTGGAAAGCTCCATAGTGACAAATTTCGCTTCTTCGCAGTTTGCCCGGCATGGGCAGTAACGGCAGTGCTCACCGGGGATCCGGAGGGCATTGGGCTCCTCGGCAAGGCGCAGGGTGGCAAATAATTCCTCCCTCGCCTTCTTGATTTCCTCGGGGCCGTATTCAACGAGGATTGGAGTCTGGGAAATCCACGGCTGAATGATCGACATCAGGATGGTCCGATCATAACCTAGAAGTTCTGCGATCAGAACGACATAGGCTCTGATCTGCATATTCGACTCGACGCTTTCAACCGGTATGCGTCCGGTTTTCCAGTCGGTGCCGATGATTAATTTCGGCGCGACCATGATTCGGTCGAGTTGTCCGCTGAAAATATCCCTGCCGTCCGGACCCTTCAGGAATATTCTGCGCTCGACAATATCCTCGACGGCAGTCGCGGGATCGACTGCCGGGAAATATTTGTCGAGCATGGAGATCCACTGCTCCCAGCACCGGACAGCGAATTCAATTTCCTCGTCCTTGAGCCCCAACATTTTCTTATCAGACGATGGATCAGCCAGATAAGCGTGAATTCGTTTTCCGCTCTCGGTGTAGTCAAAAACCACCGGATCCCTATGGGGTAATTTTCTCTTTAGCTGGAGATACCCCGGACACCCATGTATCCGGGGGTACTCCGATGCGCTTGGCAGGCCACGACGGGAGTCAGGATTTTCCCCGACTTCGACGGAAGGATTTTCCTCGCTCATGTTAGGCTGGGGGATGGGGAATTGTCGAAAGCCCGGTTATTGCCTTTTCCAGCTTGGCAAGAGCGGAGGATTTCAGTTCCCACACGCTTGCCGCGCCTTCGTGAACCATGCCGGGCAGATTCTTGGCGTAGGCGAAGAGGCGAGTTTCGCTGACGTTCCCGTTCAGCATCTCCTGCTGCATCCGGTTGATCATCGTCTCGCGCTCCTGCGGGGTGATTTCAGGCTCGCTGGGGGCCGTGGGAGCCGGTGGGGCATCCTGTACCTTCCTCGGGCGACCGGGGCCGCGCTTGGGCGGTTCCTGAGGCTGCGGCGGGGCAGCGGGAGGAGTCTGCGCCTCAAGATCCGGGTGGGAGTCTGCCGCCGATGTGGCCGGGGCAGAACCGCTGGCCGGTGGCGATCCCGTGGTTCCGGCGGGATGGGCCGAGTCCGCTTGTTTAAACAACGGCCTGCGAAGTTCGGTCTGGGGGGCGGTGGGGAATGCCTCCTCGATGGTTGTCTCTCCATCCTTGAGAGCGGTCCCGAGGCCGATCAGGATTTCGAGCTTGTCGATGGTGACATCCTCAACCTTCTGACAGTCAACGACTGCCAAAATACGGTTTTCCATGACGCCCATCTGCTTCAGGCGGTCGATGATTTTCCCGCGTTTCTCGACAAGGCTGCTGACCTCGCCGACCGCAACCCGCTTCGCCCGGTCGAAAACGGGCTTAATCAGGGCGAGGGGGACCACCTTGAAGGCGGCATCGCGGAAGGCGATGGCGATGCAGGCGTTGCAGGCGAGATTGATGTCATCCTCGTCAATATTCGGCTTGTTCTTCTTCTTGAAGATCCTGCGCCGTTTCTCGATGGAAATGGCGAGGTTCCTTTCGAGGTCATGCGCGACGGCTTGGACAACGACATGGGGGTTGTCCCCGGACGCCTGTACGTCGATCACGCGAGCCCCGGTCCGCATATTCCCGTAGCAACTGACCGCAATTTCGGCCAGACGGATGCTCGGCCCCTGAATTACCTTCCCTCCTCGCGGAAGGGTGTAGAAGCAGGAGGCTGCGGTTTCCTCGTCCAGCGTGGCGAAAGTCAGCATATCGGCCTTTACCTTGGACAGCACACGGGGGAATTTCCGTGCGGTGGATATTTGGGAGTCGATCTGAGCACGCTCGATTGTTTCCAGAGCGGACAATTCAACAATTTCGGTCTTTGGCTCGTCAGGGATTTTCTCTGACTCGGAGGGTATTTCAGTCATAGCCCGGCCAATTTAAGACTTGACCCCGATGCGTCAAGCTCTAATTAGGGAATTAATTTATGACAACCGACCCCATCCCATCCGTAACCCAGCAAGGATTTTCCGTTCGGCTCCTGAAAAGCGAGGCCGGGGGATATAACGGCGGGATGGTTCGAATTAATGGCGAGCTTCTTCTCTGCACGCGGATCGTGCGGTATGCCGAGGAAAACGGCAGCAAGCGGCTGGTATTCAAGCTGGCATGGCAAAAGCCGACCGGCGCACCGGACGGAATCAACATGAATCTGGTGCATGAGATCGACCTTCCGGGTTTTCCGGAGGACGGCCATGCCGAGGATCCGAGGGTGATTCGCTGCCCGAACGGTGATCTGCTGATCTGCTTCGTCCACGCGACCGACGATCTGAAGCGTCCCCCGTGCGTTCGCTTGGCGCGGATCCGGAACGGAAATTCGATCCAGTCTGCGGAACTGCTCCCGATCATCAAGTACGAGGGGAACGGAACCCCGGACAAGCAGCAGAAGAACTGGCAGTTTTTCTACATCGGCGACCATCTGTACTTCATCTACTGGACTTACCCGCACAAGGTGGTCGAGGTGAACCCGGACACCGGGGAGGTGCTGGGACGGTGGGACGCACACGATGACAAGAATTTTTGCTGGCAGTGGGGACCGCTCTCGGGAGGCACCCCGCCGGTCCCGTGGCGCGGAAAGATGCTGTCCTTCTACCACGGTTATATGCCCCATCCGGTGCGCCGCCGCCGCTACTACATGGGCGCATACACCTTCAGCCAGAAGCCCCCATTCGAAATCATCGACATCACGCCGCCCCTCCTGAGGGGAAGCATGAACGACCCGACGAATTTCGAGCCGCCGAATCACGCCGGTCTTCCGCTGGTGGTGTTCCCCTGCGGCCTTGTTCCTGAGGAGGGCGACCCGGATCAGATGCTCGTCTCTATGGGGGTGAACGACTCCTACTGCGCCCTTGGATCATTCGACCTGCGGATGCTTCCGTTCCAGCCGGTCAGCGAAATGAGATTCCCAAAGGTTTTCCATTTCTTCAGTCAGGACATTTCGATTCCGCTTCGCGCCAGCCAGATCCGCAGCGTCCCGTGGACACCGACCAAGCAGGGATTCGGAGGCGTGATCGCATCCGACAACCCGATGGTGATCGATGATTGCGTCACACGGGGAGGCGTTAGCGAGATCAGCAAGGAAATGTACGATGCGCTCGTAAACGGGCAGGCCGAGAAAAAGGAAGAGATCGCGCCGAGGATGATCGACGTTCCCACGGGGACCGTTGCGAAGACGCTCGACATCATCAACACGATCATCAACGAAATCTCCCGCCTTCCCGGCTGGTCTTTGACCGAGAACAACATCGTCTTCGCCTCGCTGGTGCTGGCCTACCGCCCGGAGGTCGTGGTCGAGATTGGAGTGTACGGTGGCCGCTCGCTGATTTCAGTGGCCCTTGCGATGCGTGCGGTGGGGACCGGAACCATCCACGGCATCGATCCGTGGAACCCGAAGGATTCCATCGAGGGAGAAACCGAGAACAACGCGGAGTGGTGGGGCAAGCTGGATCACGAAAGCATCTACCGTTCCTTCCTGTCCGCGCTGGACCGTTTCAGGGTCGCCGACATCGTTCAAGTTCACCGCAAGCGGTCGGACGCCGTTGACGCACCGGAGGGGATAGGCTTCCTGCTGATCGACGGGAATCACGCGAGCCAAGCCACCGTCGATGTCGAGCGTTTCGCGCCCAAGGTTATTCTCGGTGGTTTCTGCTACATGGACGATCTGATGTGGTCCGGTGGAAACGTGTCCGAGGGGGCGGCAATCCTGACAAAGAGACTCGGATTCAAGATGCTTTTCCGGATGGGAACCGGTGCCATGTTCCAAAGAATCAGCCTATGTTGACCATCGCATATTGCACCAACCGTTTAAACCCCCAGATCGAGTGGTTCTTCCGCTCGCTTGAGCGGGAGATAGGAAACGACCGGGCGAACATCGAGATCGTCGTTGTCGATTTCTGGATGCAAGACATGGAGGGATGGACTCCATACAACGTGACTCAGCGCAAGCTCACGTTTGCGAACATGACCCGGCTCCCGTTCATCCACATCCCTCCGAAGCCGACCGTCTGGCAGGGGCCGCACCGGCTGACCAAGCGGGATTATTTTGCAGCAGCGAATGCGCGGAACACGGCCTTGTGCTGCGCAAGGGACGGGTGGATCGTTTACGTTGACGATCTGAGCATCCTCCGAATCGGCTGGCTGAAGCGGGTGCGGATGGCGACGGAACGCGGGGACATCATCACCTTGGGTAATTTCCAGAAAGTGTCCGACCTGAAGATGAATCCTGCGGGAACCATTGCTTCGTTTAAACAAACGGAGCAGGGTGAGGATCACCGAGAAAAAAGGATCCGTCTGAGCGGAAAGGATCTTCCGGATGTCATGCCCTGCGGATCCGGGTGGTTCTATGGGTGCTGCATCGTTTCCCCCGTCACAGCATTCCTGAAGATCAACGGGTGGGACGAGCGGTGCGACGGCATGGGATACGAGGACATCGTTACCGGAATCGCCCTTGAAATGAGCGGTGCCAAGTTTTGCTTCGACAGGAAAATGGGGCTTCTCGAAAGCGAGGACATGGCGCGGGCTGAGAAAAATTCAATGGTGCGTTCAGATCCCGGCGTTTCTCCAAAGGACAAGAGCCACAGGATTCTTGAACTTGTGCGAGCGGAGGCTGGATGGAGCCCGAATGATTTTGGAAACGGTAGGGATCTTAAATACCTGCGCGAGGAAACACTGATCGGTGCGAAGTTCCCGGTTCCAACCAAGCCGGAAGTCGAATGGTTCACTGGAACACCTTTGAAATATTTATGAAAAGCCTGATGATTTCCCTTCCGGAAAGCACCGGACGCCGCGACGAAACCCTGAAGCACATGGCTTCCCTTGGGCTTCCCATGCCTCATGTCATGGATGGGGTGAACGGTCCCATGTCAGGATTGCGCACCACGATCCCCTACGAGATAGACAACCCCGGATCCGGATACCTCATGGGTCCGAAGACGGTGGGGCTTGCGTTGAGCCACCATATCGCGTGGCAGATCGTTTCCGCATGGGGAGAGCCGACGATGATCCTTGAGGACGATGCTCTGTTCTGCGAGGACTGGAAGGAACGGATGGAGATGGCCTTGGAGGACACCCCGAAGGATGCGGACATCCTTATGGTCGGTTCCTGCAACACGTTCGACAAACCAAGGCTACAGATTAAGGGTGAGGTGTTTCATGTTGCTTGGCCGCAATGCACCCACGGGTACATCGTCTGGCCGAAGGCAGTTCCCATGCTGGTAGCTACCCAGAGGAAAATCTGGGCTCCGATTGATCTGGCGTTGGTTCTGGACAGCTTCCCGAGGATGCGGGTTTACACCGTTCTTCCCAGAATTATCTCGCAGCGCGGTACGGACATCAGGGACTGAGGGATCGTTTAAACTGGCAAATCGCATGGGGTCGTGATAGTGACCCCATCATGGGTGCGCTCTCGGCCACGCTCAGTCCAATCACTGATTTCGGAAGGCGAATTGCCCGCCCCGGTCGAAGGTTCGTCTGCTGCAATTACCTGAACAAGGTTCTTGTAACGCATCCGGATGTTGCTCCCGTGATGTGGGATGCGTCATCCCCGTCCGTTTCCGTGATCCCCGGACTTCCTGCCGGGACAACGTATAAGGGAGTCAATGCGTTTCAGGGATTCATTTTGCTGTGGAGCAGAGACATATTGAAGTGGTCCGACCAGAATGACTTTACGATGTGGATTCCGGTGGGGACAACGGCGAGCAGCTTTGTCTTCAACACGACCGCAGTATTCACGCTTCCTGCGGTTGGGGTCGAGAGCGATTACATCTACGTCGATCAGAATCCCACGGGGCTTCAGGCGTTGCAATTCCTTCGGATCGACACTGATCCCACGTTCACGTTCTTCCAAGTTGGAAGCGTTCTGCCTGCAAGCGGTATCGTGGGGACCGCATCCGGATTTACCCAGACCGTCCCAGCCGGTGTCACTAAGGATATTTTCCTGCAATCCTACGTCCCCTACGAGGCACAGACTCGGATCTGCTTCGCATCAAATCCCAGCAACATCATGCGGGTGAACACGGCGGCGGTTGCAGCATCTGGAGCGGTGCTTGCCCTGTCGGCTGATTTTGCGAACCCAAATGCCGGGGACACGGTGGTTGTTTCGGTTTCCACTATCCCGCTTTTTGAGCCCGGCGTCTATGTGTCGATTGGCCCGGTAGGATCTCCGGGGCAGGACATTTACGTTGTAAACAGCATCGACACTGTGAACAACACGATGGTCTTAAAGAGGGTTGGCGTCGGATCCTCTGGGACCGGGGGACACAACGCTGGAGAGTTCATTGTCGGCCAGTCCTACGTCAACGTGACGAACATCGGTTTAAACGATGCGGTGAGCGTGTTCGCGGAGCCGATCAATGAAATCTTTGGATTCACCGTCGTTCCTCAGGATCTGACAGGCGCGGCAGCGGAAGGAACTGTATTCCCAATTGGGACCCAGATTTTCACCGTGGACGCGAACGGTGCGGGGGAACTGGTGAACACGGGATCCTTGGTGAACGGTCCGATCCTGCACGTTGATACGATTTCGGACTACGCCTACATCTTCAAGAACCGCTCGATCCAGTCGTTGCAGTACACGGGTGTTGGCAACGGGACTTTTTTCCTTCGCCCGGAGATAACCGACGAGGGTCTGGTCGGTGATTATTCCTTTGTGAAGGTGGGTCAGGACAGGATCTACCTCTGGGGAAACCGTGGAATCTACTGCTACCAAGGCAGCAGCACGCTGACTCCGATTGCCCAGCAGCACTACAAGCAGTTAAAGGAGGAGTTGGATCTGTCTCGGGCGAGCGAGATCATCGGATTCCACAACGAGAAGGACTTCGAAATCTGGTTTATTTACCCTCGGGTGACGCAGTTTGGAACCGGATCCCTTCGCGTATTCATTTACAACTACGTCGAAAACTCCTGCACCATTGATGATTATTCGACGGCATTCAGCGCGATCACGGCGATGGGAAGGATCGACTGGAATCAGGATTACATCTGGAGCACGGTAAGCGGAACATGGGCAAACCCACAGTCATTTACGGCTTCAGCGGAGTGGGCAGACGAGGTATCGGACGCCTATCCCGCCTACCCGGTTATGGCGGTACAGACGGATGCGCCCCCGCTACAGCCTACGATGTCTCCTACGGCTGCGAGGGATCTTTACAATACCGCGCATCCCACGGCAACGGGTCCTCAGGATCCGCTTGAGTTTTTGAACTTCTTCAACTCGTACTGGTACACGAATGGCGCATGGCCCGCTTTGTCGGTTCTTCAGGCCCGCTCAACGGCAGACGAGCAAATCGCGGCGGCATTCGGCTATGTGGCGGGGACCGGGATAAATCCATATTTCCTAGCTCCTGCGGCAACGCTCAATTTAAACAACGCCGCTGGCCTGATGGTTTATGACAACGGAGCCACGGACCGCATTGGCGATCCGATCTGCTCGGTTTACGAATCGGTGGATCACGACGGAGGGGATCCTCTCACATGGAAGTACGCGGACACCCAGTGGTTCTCGATCCAAACCAAGTCCAAGCGTTCTGTGGCGATGCCGATCTTTGTCTATATCGGTGCTCGGGCAAACTATGATGATGACATCAAGTGGTCGGCTCCGATTGTGCTGATGGTTCAGGGGAACAAGAATTACGTCACCAAGACGAACGTGAAGGCGGCGGGACGTTTCTTCAGGGTTAAGATTCAGGCTGCAACTCCGGGGCTTACCTTCCGCATTTCCCAGTGCCGGATCCTTGGTCGCCTTGGAAACACCTACTGATGGCCGACGAAACTCTATCGGTTATCTCGCCCCCGGTTGACGAGTCACCGGCACCGTCAGGAGTCGATGCTTCCAGTGATGCGGGAAAGGTTGAGGCTACGTTTAAAAAATGGGCGAGGGAGGTTTCCTTCGCGTTTAAGAACCTGACCGTTTCAGTACCGGCAGCATCGTCCGTATCTTCACCCACGACGGTTTCCAGTCCGGTTATCATTTCCAGCGGAGTGTCGGCTGGAGGCAATGGCTGGAGCCCAATCATCGCCTTGGTCCCCGGTCCATCCGGGGTGGGGATCGTTGCCCTGATCATCGATTGGACCGGAGGAAGCACGACAAAGCCCGCCGCTGGCCTTTACATCGCGGAGTCCGGGCTGACGAGCAACATCAACCTAGCGGTCAACATTCAGGGACCTCAGGGTACAACGGGACTCGCTGGAGGGTTCACGCTTCACCAAGTGTTTTCTGCCGGGACCACGGCCCCTCCCGGCGCAGGAATGGTGGCGTACAACAATGCCACCTTTGGGTCGATCACCCATGTCTTTGCAAGCACTCTTGATCGAAGCGGGAATGATATTTCCGGAATCATGGGTCAGCTTGTTGCCGGGAATTACATCCTGATTTTCGAGGAGAACAACGGGACGAAGTTCTCGATATTTGCGATCACGACCGTAACCCCGCACACGGGCTACATTGATTTCACGGTCACGCCGATCTCTGGCGTTGTTCTCGACGGGGCGCAAAACGCAGGATTCTGCTTCTGCGGGCTGGGGACCGGAGGAGGTGGTGGTGGAGTTACCCAAATCATCGCCGGTACTGGGATAAGCATCAGCCCTGCGGGCGGCACGGGCAACGTGACCATCAGCGTTTCGGGGGCTGGGACAGGGGATGTCATAGGGCCAGCCGGTGCGGTAGCTGACAATTTCGCGTCCTATAATGGAGTGACCGGGAAACTCATCAAGGATAGCGGAAAGTCAGCGGCTTCGTTCGATGTTTCTGGTGCGGCGGCGGCGGCACAGGCTGCGGCAATTGCGGCAGCGGAAGCGTATGCCGACACCTACAAGCTGTCCAAGGCCCAGAATTTGCTCGATGTCGCAAACGCTCCCACGGCCTTTGACAACATCAAGCAGCCCGTCTCGACAGGCCGCTCTGGCGTTGCGCCGGTCCTTCCGAATGATGCGAGCAAGTATCTGGACGGAACTGGAAACTGGTCAACCCCCGCTGGAGGTGGGGGCGGTCTTCCTTCTGGTGGCGCGAAGTACGCCCGGCTGGCAAAGAACAGCGCGACCAATTACGACGCTGGATGGTACGGACCGTATGACTTCAACGTGAAGGATTACGGTGCGGTCGGAAACGGATTGACCAACGACCGTGCAGCGATTGCTGCGGCAGACACCGCTGCGGCAGCGGTTGGAGGCACAGTTGTTTTTCCATACGGGACATTCTACGTTGCAACCGCCCTGACCATTGCGAGTCCAGTTGTGATTCAGGGCATGATCCAACCAGAGAGCGGTCAGACAATCACCTTCTCGGGAACGATCAAAGCCCCGAAAAAGCAGATTTTCAGCGGCTCGTATATTTTAAACACAATCCAGATCGGAGCCGCGACATCGCTGATCCCGGTCGAATGGTTCGGAGCGGGGCTCGGAGGCGACGATTCCCTCTCAATTCAGGCGGCGATTAACAGCACGGGGACCTCTGCGAATCCGACGCAGATCATAGCAATGGACGGAGCCTACACGACTCGATCCAGCCGCGTGATCACGGTGCTTTACGGAACACCCATCAGTGCTTCTCCGAACTCGACGTTGACCGCAGGAACCGGGGCGACAGATGCCTTTCTGTTTTCCGGAAACGGGATCGCAAAATCAACCCTTCCGAGAATCCACGGCTTTTCCTCAGGGGCCGGAATCACGATACGGAACTGCGGTGTGTGGAATTTCGATCTTCAGGAGATCACCACAAGCCACATCGCCGTCAAGTATTTGATGGACGCTTCGGGTGGCAAGGAGGTTCTGGACACAAAGGTTTTCGTTCAGCACATCTCAAACTGCGCCATCGGAGCCCTTGTCACCTCGGACGGAAGTTCTGGATGTGTATTTCAGGGGAATGAGCTTCACTGCAACTTTTTCGACACGGGATATAATGCTGTCTCGTTCGACAACGTAGCCAATGTTTCTTGGGATGGAAACATCTGGGATTTCATAGCCATCGATGTAAACAACATCGTTGGGGCGAAGGCGTTTTTCAACCAGTCTCCATATTTTGTTGCTAGGAACGTATTCAAGGTCACTGGGTGGTTTGGCGGGTGCGTCGATTCGTCGTGCTACGTTTACGGATACTTCGTCGGATGCACGTTCGAATTTGCCATAGCGGACATTCCGGGGGCTTACACGCGATTCACCTTCGCATCCGGTTCTGGGTTCAACCAGATCATCTCCCTTGGCACGGTGGGGTCTTTTGGATTGCCGGCAGGACTCGCAATGCCGACAACCCCCGGATCCCCGTCTGGAGAATGGGCCAACGCAGGATACAACAATACTTTAGGGGTTTACATATCCCTGTCAGGAATGGCAGCAGGGGCGACTCAGGTCTGCTATGCGTACTCGGCTTTGCTGGACGGGAAGAGCAATCTGTTCCGCGTCAACACAACCTCTGCCATCGGGGTGATCTGCGAGTCGATTGTCGATGACACGGCAACGGATGCCTACCAGATGAAGCTGACGCTTCGCAACGTCAGCGGCGGGACCGTGACCGGATTTTATCAGGCGATCATCACAGTCGCAACCTAGCGCGTTTCTTTCCAAATTAGAAATGTCCGAAAGGACGTTTCTTGTTGCCTGTAGGAAAGTTTTGTCAAGAAACTCAAGCCCGGCACATGAGTTTCCTAGGGACCAATTACTCGACCGTTCAGCCCTCCGTATACAATATGTACGGTCAGGGCAACACCCCGAACACGGGTGCGATCACTTCGATGCAGTCGATCTTCGACGCATTGAACAACGGGGGACTCAGCAACGCGACGAACTCGGCAAACGCATTTGCCAATCGCCTTCAGGGAGCAGCGAACAATCCGGCCTTCGGTTCGATTTACAACTACGGTTTAAACGAACTGAACGGGAATTACCTTCAGAGCCCGCTGGTTTCCAACTACGCAAATCAGGCGTATCAGAGCCAGTTGGGAGCCGGGCAGGACGCTGCGGCACGCCAGAGGGCGCAAATGTCTCGGGCGGGAATGGGATTCTCTACGGCCAACCAGCAGGCGACGGACGCCGACATTGCCTCTGCGGCCCAGAAGGGCGCGTTGTCACGCGGCCAGATCCTCACCCAGAACGAGGAGTTTGAGCGGCAGCAGCAGCAGAACGCACCGGGCATCATCTCGGGTGCGGTGAGCCAGCCCTTGAGCTACCTGTCCGGAGTGAACAATGCGCTGTACGCCCCGTACCAGTCTCAGGCTGGGGTCACACAGCAACTTGCCGGTGGAGCAACAATCGGATATCCGACGATGGTTCAGCAGCCGAACCAACTTCAGTCTATCCTCGGAGGGCTTACAGGTGCGGGAAGCATCTACAATTTGCTCGGAGGCACGGGAGGAACGGCAGGGTTAATGTCTGCTGCTGGTGGAGGCATCGCCGATATGTTAAGTTCATTCCTTCCAGACCTTCTCGCGTTCTAGGAATTTAAACTACCATGCCCGGCAACTTTGTATCACTAGGGGACGCAGGCTTCTTCGACACGGCGAAGATGGGCAACGAGGCTGAACAGGCGTTTATACAGGACGCGATTCAGAAGCAGGCACTGGCGCAGCAGAAGATCGCCACGCAGAAGGCGGGTGCTGAAGCTGCGCCCACCATCGATCCGCGAGCGGTCGCTGCGGCGGTCGCAGGAGAAGTTGCGCGGCGTCAGGCAGAAGCCGATGCAAGGAATGCGATCAATCAACTTTCCCCAGAGTTGAAGGTTTACGCGGCGACCCACAACGGTCAGCTTCCGGAAAGCAGAACGTCAACGCCTAGCCGAAATCTGGATACCGGAACGACTTCGTTGAATGTCCAGACCGGGATTCCTATCAGGGATCCGAATACCGGTCAGGTCATTAATCGCAATATCGCCTCAGATGTTACGAACACTCTCGCCCCGATTGGATCGCGTGTGACGATCAATCCCGAGAACCCGAAGACGCCGGGAATCACGACTTCGACGGAACAGCCCACCGCAGTTAATGAGAAGGGCGAGGCGGTTCCTTTCGGTGCTCCGACCGAGAAGATCGAGCGGACGGGGAGAAGCGTTTGGCAGAACAATGCCCAAAATCGCATGGACGCCGCGATGGGGGTCATCATGGATCCGAACGCTTCTCAGGAGGAAAAGACGAAAGCGGCCCTTGAGTATTCAACGGCGCAGGGTTTGATCAATGCCGCATCTGCCACGGCTCCGGGGGCTCCGAAGAACACCAAGCCCCCTGCACAGTCTGAGTGGCGTCAGAATCAGGCGCAGATCGACGAGCTTGCGACCTCAATGGAGGGCATGGATCAGAACAGCCCTGAATATGCGAAGGCGCAGGCGCAACTTGATGCCCTTCAGAAACGGCAGGCGTCCGTGAAGATTTCCGGTCAGCCCAAGACTTCGGCGACAGATACCCTGCTCGCCGCGATTCAGGCCAAGAAAAATGGTGCCGGAAACGCGCAGCCTGCCACAGGAACGCAGGGCGGCAGCGGAACGGCCCCCGGAAACGGACCGAGTTCAAGGACGGGAACATTCAGCAATCCTCCTCCGAACCCAGCCTCGCCTGCCCAGCCTCTCCCGCAGACTTCTGCCCCAGCCAAAGAAGAGGGAGGGCTCACCGACTTCGGCGCGAATTACAAGTCCACCGATCAGGTCGTTGCCGATTACAAGGCCAAAAAGATCACTTGGGATCAAGCCGCCGCAGTCCTCAAAAAGCGGTTCAATGTAGGAGACTAACGCGATGGCAACCGTCGCTGATCTCCTCGGCCCGGACCAAACCGCCGCAGGGAAGACGGTCGCCGACCTATTGGGTACGGATCCGTCTGCGGCGCAGCGTCAGCAGCAGTCCGTCAATGATTTGCTTGGACCGCCCCCGCGACCGGAAGGTGGTCAAAGTGTCACCGACCTTCTTGGCCCCCAGCCTGAACAGGAGGAACCCGCGCAGCCCGACGAGAACAATTACCGTGGACGAGGAGCCTTGGGGCGCATCACTGACGAGTTTAAACGAAGCACGGCGGGCAAACTTCTTTCGGCCACGGGAACCGCGCTTGAGGGAGTTTTGGATCAGGATCCGCTGCTCAAGAATCGAAACACAAAAGGCATTCCGGATTCGGTAAAGGAACCGGCTGAAGACGTTGCGGCTCGGATAATCCAGAGTTATTCGAAGGGCGCGATGGTGGCCCCCGGATTGCCAGTTCCGCTCCCGCTTGCTCCGGTTGCACGCTGGATCAAGCAGAGTTACGACAAGAAGCCGGGTGACGGAGGTCGCAATTTCCTTCCCCTGCCTGAACACCCCGGAGACATATTCCCCGCCGCTCCGAAGGGTGGAGTAGCGGAGGGCATGGCCCGTGCGGGTGGCGACTTCGCACAGAGCATGGCGACTCCGGAGAACGCGGCATTGATGCTTGCCTCCTCTGGGGCCGCAGGAATTTCCCCGCTCCTGTCACACATCATTTCCGGTGGGTTTGGCGTGCAGATGGCGAAGGGTGCTCTCGACCAGATTCCGGAGGTGGTTGGGGTGTTTAAGAATCCGAAGTCAACGCTTGCCGACAAGATCGCTGCGGTGGGCAGCGTGCTGTTTGGCCTGACCGGAGCCGCCGCAGCGGCAGCGCACGCCATGTCCCCGCTCGACGTTCCTCCCGACATCGCAAAGACAATTGAGGGGAAGCATCCGGTGGATGCCATCGATATGCTCGACAAGGCCGCGAAAACCGACGAGGACGCGGCCAAGGCAAGGGACTCCTATATCGAGTGGTGGCAGAATGCGCTGAAGACCCAGCGCGAGGGGGAGGCAATGGTTCCCGGAGCGGAAGAGGGGAAGATGACCGGACCACAAGCCGATCAGGAAAAGCAGCGGGCGGCACTGGAGCAAAAGATCGAGCAGTCTCAGAAACCCAGTCTTGAGCAGCCGGGGCTTCCGCAGGGAACGGTTCCCGCCAGCTTCCCGAACGATCAGGAGAAGGTGGAAAAGATGCAGGCCGGTGAATCGACCGCGCCGACTCCCCCGGCAGAATCCACCACACCGGCTGGCCCGACTTCCCCTGCGGCGACCAGCGAGCGTCCCACGACCGGACCCGCCGCCCCGCGCAAGACCGCCCCTGCGGTTTACGCCGGAACGATGTCCTTTGGAGCCGATGGCGAAAAGCCGGTTTACCGTTTAAACGAAGACATCCTTGGAGGGACAAAGGGCCAGACGGTCACCGCGCAACAGTTGGAGCGGGCCGGTTATGAGGTCCCGCCTACCCCGGCGCAGGAAACCCCCGCATCGGCCCAGAAACCCGCTTTTAAGCCCACCAGTCCCCCGGCAGTACCCAAGGGTGCCGAGGAGCCCGTTCCAGCCGCAGCGGCCACAGAAACGCCAAGGCCGACCCCCGCAATGATCCGTGAGGCAGAGGCCAAGCTGAAGGCGTCAGATCCCGACCGGCTCGACTACATGAAGGAGCAGTTGCGGGCGCACGAACTGACCCGTCAGGAATATCAGGATCAGTTGCTGGAGATTGTTAAGCCCAAGGAAGGCGAAGCGGAGCCTGAGGCGAAGCAGTCCCCGCACGATGCCGCACAGGAAGAAGTCGATAACGCTTTGATCGATCCTGAGGTTAAGAAGTCCAAGATCATATCATTGGCACGCAAGGCGTTGAAGAACGGGCTGATCACGGATCGCGGACTTGCAGAGGTTCAGCGCATGGCAAAGGACAAGGACATGGGTCCTGAGGATCTTGGGAACGAACTCAAGATGAGCTTGCGGGCGAATGCGGAAAACGCGCAGAAAGCCCCCGCTCCAGTTCCCTCCCCCGCCGCTGTCCCTGCGCCTGCTGCGCCAGCATCCGAAGCACCCCAAGCCCCGGCACCCGCCGAAGCGGCACCCGCTCCTGTTCCGGAGAAGGCAGCACCGAAAGCGGAACCTCCCACGATTCCTGTCAGCATTGACGAGGAAGAGGCACCGGGGATTGAAAAGCCCGCGCCAACCGCCGAACAATATCAGAAGGCACTGGGCGAAGTCGATGAGCGGTCCGCAGCGGAGAACGTCACTAGCTGGCAGATGGCGCAACTGGCCCGGAAGTACGGTCAGGACGGGCTGATTTCCAACGACAATCTAGCCGACATCCTAAAGATTTCTGAGAACAAAAAGTCGGTTGCGGATGATGTGGCTGCTCAGATCCGGGTTGCGCTGCGCTCTGGGATGAAGGAAGCGGCTGGTGAATTTAAACCGGAAGGCACGCCTGCAAAGCCCATCCCGGTCGAGGTCGAGGGAGCACCCGAGGAGAAGGCACCGGCCCATGTCGAGACAACCCCGGACGGTGGGGTTGAGGCCAAGACCACGGAAGTCGGCGAGAAGTCAGTCTCGCGTCTGGTGGACAAGAAGCAGTTCGGGGCGCAGAAGGCATTCATCAACGATGCTCTGGGTCAACTAATCGACAAGGCTCCGGATGAACCGGCGGGAAAGGTTGTCATCCATGTTCCCGATGACGGGTCCTATTCGGTCGTAAACTCCAAGGCTGCGCTCACCAATTTCAGGGACATCATCAACAAGCGTTTCGGGAAGTCCTTCACGCTCCCGTTCGATCCGAGGGAATCTGAAAGGGTCACCGTTCAGCCTCCGTTCGGAAAGGAACTCGGAGGAAGGGAAGCTCCGAATCCCAAGGGGGTAGCACGTTTAAACGATAACCCCACGGCGGAAAGTATCACGAAAACGGTAGCCCTTTCGCAGAGCACAGATTCAACGCGCTACGTCCTGAATCAGGTCGCACAGGATGGACCGTTCACGGTTGCCACAGATGGACGCCGCTTGACGTTTGCTATCGGCGGTAAGGGCAGGGACATTGCAGACATCGCCAAGAACAAGGACGGTGGTAAATATCCGAACTGGAGGGAGGTTGTCCCGAAGGAAGTCATGGACGTTGGGAAGAATGGTGTCACGATCAAGCGGGACACGGGTCCGTACAAGCCGTACAAGGTGGATGCCGAGGATCTGATCAAGCAGATCGACCGGGCCGCAGCGATGCTGGATGAAAAGCACAATGCGGTCGGAATTTACGACATCGGTAACGGCAAGCTGGCTATCGGGGTACAAAATTTGGAGACGGGTGAATACTCCGCTCCGGGAATAGCGAAGGGCAGCAAGCCGATCTTCTCGATCAATTCCGACTTTCTGCGGGACGGATTGGAGCAGGCACGCGGAATGGGTACGAACAACCCTAGGCTTTACATTGGGCCTGAGGACAAGGCGATGGTCTTGACGGATGGGGACAGAATGGCGTCTGTCATCATGCCGGTTCGCATGGATGAAAATGCTGGTGGGTTCGGGGATGTCATGGACGCCGCCGAGTCCGCAGCCCAGAAGGAGCGTTTAAAGCGCGAGTCCGAACTGGAAAAGCTGCCGCCCGACAAGGCCGCAGATCCGAACACCGCAGGCTTCATCGATGCCCGCATCCTAAAGTATTCCCCCATGTTGCTTGCCGGGGCGAGCGGAGCGTCCTACGGGTGGTATCACACGGACAGCGACGATCCGGAGGTGAAGCTGCGGAATGCTTTGGGGTACGGTGCGGCTGCGGCAATGTTGACCGGTGGAGGGATCTTCGCCCTGTCTCATCCGGGTGGCACCGCGAACGCTTTTCGCTACCTGAGGTATGCCATCACGAAGGATGGAATCCCCCATATTCGCGCAGCGGACGAGAATGCCGCCAATGGCGCGTTTCGCTTGGTTGGTGCGCGTCAGCTTGGGTATATGCAGGGCGCATCCGAGGCTATCAAAAACCTTGGCACTCACTGGGACGATCCTGACTTCGACCGGCTGATCGGATCGGTGACCGTGCATGAGATGCAGCTTGCCAAGCTGGATCAGCTTTATCAGCAGCGCGATGCCGCCCGCGCCACCATCGATGACCCGAAAGCAGACGCGGAGACGAAGAAGATGGCCCGTGAGGATCTGAAGCGCGTCGAGGCGCAGATCCCGAGGGTTAAGCCGGTGTTCGATATGCCGGGAACGGCGATTCATACCCAAGAGGAATTTGATGCCGCGTTGAAGAATCCGGAAGTTCAGGCAGTGCTGGAGAAGCATAAGGCCGGGATCCAGCAGATTGCCGAGGAACGGCAGAGACTGCTTGGAGGGAAGATCGCGGCCCTTGGCCCGAACACGGGTGTATTTGTGAACACCGAGGCATTGCTGCGGGACATGGATGCGGAAAAGGGAGGGTTCCCAAACACAGGGGAAACCGCAGGAATGCGGCGCGGAAACCTTTTAAATCCTCGCAGGCAGGGAAGCTCGACGAACATGGAACGCGCCGGGACCGCCGAGGGCTACGACCTTTCCTACAAGAATCAGGTCGCCAAGATGGCGTCCGCGAATGCGGAGCGAGCCGCCAAGGTCGAGTATTACAACCGCCTGCAAGATGCCGGGCTGGCTACAACCGAACCGGATCCCGAGGACATGGGGAACTGGAAGAGGGAGGAAACCCATCCCTACCTCGCCCGTGGCGAACCGCTCTACATCCGCAAGGACATCTGGAGCGAGCACCGGCACTTGATGCAGACCGACAGCCCGCTCGATTCGAACGGCTGGCTGATGTTCGCAAAGGCGATGAACACAGTTCAGTTGAAGAGCATCACCGATCCCACCTTCCACGTTGCGAACATCGAGGCGACGATTGCCCGATCACTGGGACGCAACTCACCGTGGGACATTGCGAGCCGGATCCCCGGAGTGAACATTGCCGACGCGAACATCCGTCTGATGAAACGCCTAAGGGATGTCTGCGCGAACGACCCGGAACTTCTTGGGAAGCTCAATCGTTTGCCCGGATTTAAACAGCTTTCTTCGATGCAGGACCCGATCACGATGGGCGAGGTGGCCGATAAGCTGACGCACATGGCCGAGACCGGAGCCCTCCGCGCAACCCACCCCGGAATCATTCAAGCCATCGACCGGGCCGGGCGTCTGGTGATGGATGACCTGTACGACAATCTCGTTGATCAAGGGCTTGCAAAGGACAGCGAAGCCAGCAGGCGCGACTTTATCAATCAGATCGGACAGTACGACACACGGCTCATGGGCAGGGTGAAGCAGTTCGCAAAGGAAGCCGGTGTGGCCCCGTTCATCGTGGCCGGTCAGAACTTCAACCGTGGTGCGGTCCGCGCCCTTGTGGGAGCACCGGGAGTCGAGGCGGCGAGCGGATCGGCAATGGCTAAGATGATGGCATCGAATCTGGCTGGCACATTGGTCAGTACCATCGCCGTGCCGCTCACACTGAATTACCTTCTCAGCGGCAAGATCATGGGACCGCCCGGAACCCCGGTGGGGGCAATCGGATGGACCGACAAGGAGGGGACACTGCATTACGTGGATCCCCTGAAGTGGACGAACCTTCGCCGTGGAATGCGCATCACTGGTTTAAACTCAGTGGTGAACGGGCTCAAGGACGGGTATGATCCCAACCACATCGCGGGAGAATCGATGACGGACATCATCGGCGGCATGACCCAGCCGTGGTGCGGACCGGCAGTGAACGCGGCATCGGTGATGATCTCCGGACATACCGTGAACGGTTACCGTGTCGCCGACATTGCCAACCCGCTAGATCGCACAAATTTCCCGACCGGTGCTCAGTTCGGTGAAAACGCCAAGGCTGCATTAGGAACCATTCAGCCCCAGATCGCCGCGTATATGCAGGGCTCCGCACGGGTACGGCCCGGCCAAAGCCCCACGGCATCTGGAGCGGCCAACATCGCAAAGTCGCTTGGCAAGGCGGTCGGCTACAGCGAATCGAGCAGTCCGGTTGACGAGTTCAAGGGGGCTTCTTCATCGGCCCTCTGGAATCAGCAGCAGGCCAGAGACGCCGAGGGCAAGAAGATCCAAACCCTAGCTTCTCGCTGGAACAGCGACATGACGGCAGACGAGGCTACGGAAACCCTTTCCAAGATGACTGAGCCGCAGATCAAGCGTCTCCTGAAGGATGTCACCGGGGAAGTCGAGGGGCTTACTGGGTCGGACCGGAACATCCGAAACATGACCGAGGAAAACGGCGACCGGGCAAGGTTCCTTTTGACTCTGATAAACCGGGCTCCGGATAAGGCAGAGGAAATCGTTGCCCACGGCATCAAGGTCAAAACAATCACCGACAGCGTGGCAAACCAGATTCAGGGTTTCCAAATGGCCGAAGAGGTGGCAGCCATGCCACACGCCAAGCGGGAGGAGTACATCCAGAATCTGATCCGAGAGAAGAAACTTTCGGATGATGTTGCCGCTCCCATGCTTGAAGAACTCAAGCGTAGGGGAGAAATTTAAACGGTGCGGACCGTGTAAAAACGGCAACCCCCCCGGTCGTAGATGGCGTACCGGAGGGGTGCCTTTACCCTCTGAGCGAGCGGGGAATCGCGCCCCGCTGAAGCTGGGGTTAGCTCTTACCCGAGTCGAGGTTCGACCGGGCGAGCTTGATGTTCGACAGGTTCGGCTCCGTCAGGATCGCGTCGAGCGCGGACTGCGGGCGGGTGAACCCTTCGGACATCGTGCGGTCGGCGAGTTCTACCGAGAGGCCAGCGTCATCGGCATTGGCACTCTGGTAGAAGATGCCGTTGGCGAGGGCATTGGAGGAGGTCGCGGCTGCGACGGTCGGCACTGCCGGGATGGCCGGGCTCGCGCTGTATCCGTACAGCCAGTAATAGGTATTGACCTCGGTGATCGCCACGTTGATTCGGGCGATGGTGTCGGCCATCACGGTCTTCGTGCCGGTGGTGATCGTCTCGGAGGTGAGGATCGCATTGCCGTCAGCGAACAGCATTGCGGTGGGGAGGAAGCGAGGAGTATGTGACATAGTGATCTTGACGCTTTGGCAATCTGTCCAAACGTCAAGGAATTTCATGCAATATAGGCTTGACTGGGAGTAAGTTGGGAACAAGTTTCCTAATTAAGTATTGACACCGTACTGAGGGACATTTCTACTGCGCCCCGTGGACACCGAAGAGCTAAAGGCATTGCCGAAGGAGTCACTGCTGTCGTTGATGGAAAGGACTTATTCGGATGCGAAGCCGCTACAGGATCAACTCGCCGAGAAGTCGGTCGAGATCCTGACGCTCTCGGCTGAAGTCTTCCGCAGGATCATCGCCAAGCACCTGCCCGAGGTGGAGTGGCGCAGGACGAACATCGTCACCGAACTGTCCTGCTCGCTCAACTGCCTTGGTCAGCCCGCACTGGAACTGAGCAGGAGGCTGAACCAGTTCAAGGAGCAGGGAGTAAACATCGTCGCCGTCGAGTTCGACGAGATGCAGCGTCGTTACATTTTCCATACAGCACCGAAGGGCGGGGCTCCGGAGATCGTAGAACAATGAACAGCGAACTTCTTACTTTCTGGCTCCGCGCCATGCTTGAGGCAATGCCCCGAGGCGGCAAGACACAGGCCGCTGAGATGCTTGGAATCAGCCCCTCCGGGCTTTCCAAGATTTTAAACAACCCACACCGCGCCTTTGACGAAAAGACCTGCCGCGCCCTCGCGTGGTTACAGAACTCCAAGGCAGAACGCTACAGCGTCGATCAGTTCCCGATAAAGCTAGACGAGGACAACAAGCCGATGGAAACCGAGCACGGCCCGATCATTGTCGAGGAGCGCGTCAACCCGGCTGGCGGCACGTTCTTCGTCTGGAGGAAGGGATAATTTATGGCACACGCAACCTTTGTAAAATCGGCGCGGAAAGCAATTCCCGACCACGGAATAAAGGTTGGGGATTCCTACTACTGGTGGAAGTTCCGGTTTGGCGGTAAGCACATCAGCCGATATTGGCCCCGCCCGTCGCAACTTACCCAGAGCGAATTTTACAGCACCCTCTACGGATGCCAAGAGACGATTGAAGATCTGGGGAATTGAGTGATGGGAATGTCCGAGGCAGAGTTTATGATCTTGCAGGCGCGGGTCGCCAAGCGCGGCGAGCCGATGAAAATTTCAATGAGGCCGAACTCCGACGAGGATAATTTAAACAAGACCGAGAAGCGATTCCTTGATCTGCTGCGGTCATGGCCGCACGCCTTCCTTGGGATCCAGTGCATGACCTTGAAGCTGGGGGACGATTGCCGATACACCCCTGACTTCGTTCGCCTATACGAGGGAGGTCTGGTGGCCTACGAGGTGAAAGGGTTTTGGAGGGATGACGCCCGAGTGAAGATCAAGGTCGCAGCGCGGACATACCCGTTCATCCACTTTATCGCCGTGCAACGCAAGGGATCGAACTGGTTCTACGAAAATATTAAGCCATGAGTGAGGTAACAGCCGGGCAAGAAATGTCCCTGAAGCAAGTGGTTGAACACTTACCAGATGGACATAAAGCGCGTTTGGAATACCTCCGTCTGGAGCAGAAGTCGGTGCTGCTCATAAAAGCTATAGATGCACTTCGGAAGTGGGAGCGTTGGTACGTTGGACAGGGACAGTACGCCGGGCAAACATCAGATGCTGCCTACGCTGGAGTTCAGGTACTAAAGGAGTACGAGGCCGCGCTCGCGGAGGGGGAAAAGCCGTGAAACGCATCTTCATGTTGGGATTTTTTGTCTCCATGTTTGTGATCACCTACATTGAAGATCACCCGGCGACGGCGCACGATATTTGGGGAGCAGCATTGTTCCTCTTGTTAGCGATATTTTTATTTGCCGACAAAAGCCATGATCATAGCAATCATGTCCAATGAATCCGTGATCACCTGCGTAGGCGTGGCCCTCGCTCTAGGGATCATAATTGGCTACGTCATCTGGGGTGGTGACGGCCCTGACAAGACGGATGACCTATGAGCGAGCCCAAGAAAACCGTCCTGAAGTTGTCTGGGAAAATGCGCGTGATCCCTCTTGACGAAGAGGGGGTTGCTGCGGATCCGGAGCCCGAACAGGAGACGCCACCCGTGAAAGGCGTCACTCCCCCGCTTGGCCCCGAGGTGAACAGCGAGCGCAGGAGAAAGATGATTGATGATGCCGCCGAAGCGATTGCCGGATGCCCCATGCGGTGTTGCAGCGAACTGATGAAGGTTCAGTACTGTACCCAAGCCCGCGCCGTCCTTGTGAAGTTCAACCTGATCACCCAATGAAAGCGATCCTTGAGGAGTTGAGGAGACGGCTGAGAATATTCGTTCTAATACACGACCTCGACATCCTTATCATCGCCATCATCTGCGGGCTCATATCCCTGTTTTGCATCGTCCTCATTTACCTATGATTTTTGTCCCGCCAGCAATCGTCATCGTCGTTGACTCACCGGCAAGTTTCGTCCGGATGCTGGACGTAATTGCCCAAGTGGAAACGGGGAACTCATGGGACAAGCGCGGCCCCGAGGGCGAGTTGTCGCCGTGGCAAATTTCCAAGCTGACATGGAAGCAGCACATGGGGATGTACCCGTTCGATCCCTGCTGCCGTTCGCATATGTTGGCCCGTGAATGCGCGTTTAAACATTTGAAGTACGTCCTCAAACTCCTCGATCAAAAGCACATACCCGCCACACCCGAGAACATCGAAACCGTCTGGAACATGGGCTTCGGGGCCGGGCGCAAGCGAATCCTTTCCGGAGACATTCCGGATGTTGCTGTCCGCGCAGGAAACCTTTACCGCGAATCCCTTCAAACGAATCCCCTGAATTGACCCTGCACACCAGCCGGGAAATTTTCCCGTCTGGCAATGCCGTCGTTGACCCCGGCAGATGAAATCATCAAACCCAACTTGGAGGGTTAATCCCCTCCCGCCACCCTCCAACGATTGCCGCTGCCCAAGGCAGGGGGTCAACCTTTCGTTGGTTGGTGGCGACATTTTCCCACGACCATGAGCACAATGCCGTGGATGAAATGGTTCCCGTCCGACTGGATCCGAGACACCCGTGGATTATCCCCGGAGGCGAAGGCGGCATGGATCGATATTCTTGCGACCCTGCACAACGCCCGGCCTCGCGGAATTATGACTGCGAGTGTCGAGACATGGGCCAGAATTATCGGAATGCCTGAGGACACAACGGGGTCTGCTTTGCGGGAACTTGGACTATCCGGAGTTGCACAGGTTGATACGCTCGGTAACAACCAAGTATCCATCATTAATCGCAGGATGCAACGCGAGGAAATAGCCCGAGAAAAACTTCGGCAACGTGTTGCAAAGTATAGGGCTAAAATACATGAGCCCAAAAAGAAGCTGGGTAAGTCTACGGCTGGAAACGATGCAATCCACGACGATGTAACCGACAGACACCAGACACCAGACACCAGACACCAGACTAAATACATTCCAATCTTGCCGCCTGACGGCGGCGAAAAGGGTGGTGAAAGTGACCACTCGAAACCCCGTGAACGGAATATTCTTTTCGATACCCTTGCCGGAGTCGCCGGTTTAAACATTTCCGAAATTAAGGACAAGGGCGGGGAGGTTGGAACGGCACTTGCCAAAATTAAATCCTCCACTCCCGAAGTCACGCCCGAGGAAATTCGTAGGCGTGCGAGCAATTACCGGCAGATGTTCCCGACGATCACGGTGACCGCCAGCGGGCTTGCGAAGCACTGGCCCCGGCTGGGTGGAATGGGGAATATTCGGGTGCAGAAAGGATTGTTCGAAACATGATCCAAGACCCAAAATCGGAAGCCGCTGTCATAAGTTGCTGCTTGCTTGACGGAAGCGAGAGCCTTGGAATTTGTCTCGGAGCGGGGATGATGCCCGACTGGTTTTGGACAGCATCGCACCGGATTATTTTTCAGCGCATGGTTGCCATGCTGGGTGCAGGGAAATCCTTGGACGTAGGTGTACTCGCCCAAGAACTGACGGCGAACAGGGAACTGGAGTCCATCGGTGGGCTCCAGTTTCTGTCCGAACTTTCATCCGCAGTCCCAACCACCGCTGGTTTAAAGGATTACCTACATCGCGTGAGGGACCTTTTCGTGGTCCGCTCCGTCCTGAAGGAGGGGCTGAACCTTGTCGATGGGTGCAAATCCTACCGTGGCGAGGGTCTGTCCGAACTGCTGGACGGCCCCGTGGGGCGCATCCTTTCGCTTACAGCGGCCTCAGACGCCAAAGATGAACCGAGGTGGCCCCTGATCGTCTCAGAGGCTTTAAAGGCCGCAGAAACGATAATCAAGGCCCGCGAGTTGCCGCCCGAAACAATTGTCCGGTGGCCTTGGAAGGAAATGGATTATTTATTCGAACCCATGCAGCGCGGGCAGCTTGTCGTTCTGGGAGCCCGGCCTTCCGTGGGAAAATCCTCGCTTGCCCGGCAGATAATTTCCCACGCGGCAAACAATGGCGTGAAGGTTTATCTCGACACCCTTGAGGTTAGGCCGCTCCAAGTCGCCCTGCAAATTGCCGCCGAGGTTTCCGGAGTCGGCCTGCGCGATCTGGCCCGAGCCCATCCGGGCGACCAGAACTTGTTTAAACAGAAACTTTCCGATCTCGAAAAAGCGGGCATCGTTCCGTCCTCACGCGACCGTTCCCTAGCCCGAGTCGTTGCACGGCTAAAAGCTCTTCACGCAAGTGGAAAGGTTGATCTCGCCGTCATCGACCACGGCGGATTGCTTGAGGATGTCGCCCTAGCCGGGAGCAAGGATGAAAAGATGCAGGGGATCGGGCGCATCACGAAGACCCTGAAGCTGCTGGCCGGTGAGTTGAACATCGTGATCATCCTCGTATGGCAGTTGAACCGCCTCTCCGCGAATGAGCAGAACCGGGAGCCGAGGATGTCGGACCTGCGGGATAGCGGGTCGCTGGAGGAGGACGCCGACAAGGTGATCCTCATACACCGCCCAAGCGAAGACCCCAAGAGTGGCAAGGCCCAGCCAGAAGCATCGGACAAGGACGAGATCCCCAGCTTTTTTCAGAACGTAATCCAAGCCAAGGGACGGGATGACGGGACCTCGCTGATGTCCTTCAGGTTTGTCCGAAGGATAACGAAGTTCGTCCCGATCTCGGAGACTGCCCGGCAGGGATCTCCCCAGCCCGAACAGTCCCGGCTACCCCACGGCGACTAGGACGGGTCGCGGGTTGCTTGCTGCCACTCGACGTAGAGATCGTAGTGGACCCCCTTGAAGCCGGGCATCCCGTGAAACTTTTCGGTCCACACCCTGTACCACATCTCGACGGGAACTTTCCCCGTGCTTTGGATAAACTTGTTTAAATGCTTTTTTAGTTCGGTCCTCGCACGGTGCTTTGTCAGGACGAGAAGCGAGGCTCGGGAAACCGCATCGCTCCTTGTTGAGTAAAGCTGGACCGACGAGAACTTCGTGATTCCACCGGCCTCGCGGCGCGGGAGCCGGGAACGCTTCACCCGCCAGATATGGACTTTCATCCGTCCCCCCTTTGGTGCGCCGCCATTTCCTTGCGGATCCTGTACCGCGCCCTACGCCGGATACCGTCCAGATTTGTGTTTCTGGCATTGGACCGAGAATCCTCCCGTTGGTCCGTAATATTCGCAAACACGAAAACATTTGCTTCGACGGCAAAGCGGTGCCGAAAAAGCGTGTGTAACTTTTCTTTCGTTGCTCATTGTAATTTAAATTGGTGCGCCGATGAAACGATTCAGGCCGCTCGGCGCGGGGCAGTCAGGAAATACACCCCCGTTCGGGGGCCGGTACTGGTGGCATCGTTTCGTACCCAAGCCAGTCGCGGAGACGGGGAGTTTCGCCCCGAAGATCTTTGTCGCGGGTTGCCGGATTCACGGCTGCTGGGAAAGCTGCTCCTCAAGCTGCTGCAAAACGTCCCGAAGCGCGTCGATGTCCGTCTGCCGGGCCATCTTCGCGGGCGGCGGCAACGCCCCTTGGTTCATCACCGCTTGGTTGGCGACCAGCATCATCCGCATCGCCTTCAGGATCGTCTGGGCTTGGTTGCCGTTTAAAGCGAACCTGTAGATTTTCAGGTGGTCGCCGCTTACGATACCGTTAAAGGTCTTAACGCTACCGTTAATTTTCTTCAGTCGGTTGTGTGCCATTGGTTTTCTCTCCGATATATTTCGCGGACTGCTCCGCATAGTGTGCCTGACAAATTCCGTGGGTCACCTGCGCCTTGTGCCTCGCCGCCCATGCCTCGACCTGCGGGGCCGACGCGCACCATTTGCAGACGCAAATCATCAGGCTCCCGCCCTTGGAAAACTTGTACCCCAAGAACGCGGGAGGCGGAGGATCGAGCGAATTGACTGGTTTAAACTGGGTCATGGGTTGTTGTTGTTGTTCGCTGCCCTCGTGGGCTTCCCGGCAACTACTCTCGCTACGCATTGTTGTGGGACAAAGAACACGGTGAAGACGATCTTTGTTTGGATGCGGCTACCATCGTTGTCGGGTCGCCCCCGGTGGGACACACGAACCGGGAAGGGTTTCCGTTGTTGGAGGGATCCTTGGGAACGCCCCGGCGCACCTCGCGTTTAAACTGCGTTCCGCTCCATGTACGTCAGGGGCTGCTGGTCGGCAATGTTCACCAGATCCGCACCGCGCCCTGCGGAGAAGCCCTTTATCCAGTCGAAGGACAGGGTGCCGGGGAACTTGGCGACGATCACACCGTTGACGAGGTGGATGTACTCGGCGACTCCCGGCTTCGGGGCCGGATTGAGTCGGATGAGGATGGTTTCCTTTGTCGGGTTGCTCATGGATTTCCTTGGTTACGGGCTCCGGGTGATCCGGATCCCACCGTGAAGCCCCCGCGCCGGGGATCGGGCGGCGGGGGCTCGGGGTGGGATCGCGGGTCAGTTGCGCCCGTTGAACCTCATGCGCCGCATCTGCTCCGCGCCGCTGGGGAGTTTAAACTTGCAGGGCGAGGGGTGCTCGCCGTCCTCGTCCGCGTTGACCAGGCCGGTGTACCAGTCGGGCCGGATCTCGGTGCCGGGCTTGACGATGCTCTTGATCAGCGGAAGGCAAATGTCGATAAAGAGCGGATAAACGAGGGTCGCCATCATCCGCTGCCGCTGCTCGCAGGTCAGTTTGGCCGGGTTCACGTTGCGGAAAAGCCAAGCCATTTCCCGCGCCCTGCGGATGTCGATCCTGACAAGCGATTCGACGATATTGTGGTCTTCGTTGTCCATGTTGTGTCCTCTTTCGTGGGTTGCCTTGTTTCGGGTGAATCCGTTGTGGACTCAGGGGAGCCCCGGCGCGGGCCGGGGCTCGGTGAGGCCGCGCCCGTATTCAGGATGCAAGCACCTTCATCTGCACTGCGGGATCCATGAGAAGGTGTTCCGCTTGCACCGTGGTCATCGTGTCCCCGGCGTGGAACACTTTGCCCAACACCTCGACCGCAAGAGCATTCGTGATGCTGCGCACCTTGTAACTGTCTTCGAAGTTCGGCGGCGGTGTGCTCCGGACCAGTGTGATTGTAATCTGGCGTTTCATTGTCTTTCCTTGGTTGAGTTTTGGATTGCGACTGACTGTAGGGTGGGAGAAAGCCCGGCGAGCGTCAAGCTTATATATTATGCTGCGCCGGGCTGCTCGTTTTCGGTAGGACGTTACCGGGTGATCTCCATGCGGGTGCCGCACCCCGGCATCGGGCAGGTCAGCTTGCCCTCGGACTTCTCGATCCAGTGGTCGGAAATGCGGAGCGTGCAACCGCACACCGGGCACTTGGCTTTGATCATCCGGGTGGCTTGCGGGGTGTGAACCTCGCTGGCCTCGGGCTGCGGGTAGTCCGGCCAATTGCCAATATCATCCAGACCGAACCGCGCCCGGATGTTTAAACCGGAGAGGGCGGCCCGCACGCAACCGGCTGCCAAGTCTTTCGAATGAACCGTGGGACGGATGAAAACTTGGAAACCGACGCCGGACTTGTTTGCGATGATGTAGACTTGACGATGGCCTCGCGTGCCTCCCTTGCCGTAGCCTGTCGAAAACAGGACATGGGTCAGGGAGTCAGCGTGCCGCGCCGTGCGCCGTGCCGCCTCGGCGAGCCATGCCTCCCGGTTTTTCTTTGCCTCCTCAGGCCAGGGGGTGTCGTCCCTAGGCTCAGGTATCTCCGGGACCGGGACAGGCTCGCTGGGGGTGCTGTCGGGGCTGCGCTGGGGCTCCGGGGTGCTATCGGGGACCGGGACCGGCTCGGGCTCGGGCTTGGTCTCAAATCCTTCGATCTCGATCTCGATTTCGACGGGCTCCGGGGTGTTCTCGGGGCTCGGTGTGGACTGTTCAACTTGCTTTTCCATTTTTGACCTTTCGTTTAAACAATCAGGAAATTTCGACGCCGAACTTTTGAAGCTGACTTTTTAGGAAGGGGACTGCGGTTTCGTTGTTAACGTCCCCGAGGTAAGCCTCGTTGCAGTAGATGTCCCCTTGCCGATCCTTGCATACCTCGGTCGGGGACCCGTAGGAATAGGGCAAATCCGGAAAGCAATTTTCCAGAATTGCGAATATGATTCGCCTTAATCCCGCTGGGTGCGCGATCCAGAAAGCGAGGGAATCCATTTCCGGATTTTGGTCAGAGTTTTTCAGGGGAACGAATATCTGATTTCTGAACCCCCCGAACGAGTCGCCGATAGCGAGGATAACCTCGCACCTGAATCCGCACCCCTCCAGCAAATCGATAAGGGCAAGGGCAAGGGCTCCGCGCAGCGTCATTGTCTCCGCGTCAATCCCTGCGGACACGCAGACATTATAGACGATGCGGATGATGCGGCCCCTGTTCTCGGCCTCGTTTAATTTGATGGAATACATCGAATCAGGCTCACCGGCAAGGACAGCGGGAACACACGGCATAAAACCCGCGATGTCACGCCTGAGTTTCGGTTTCATCGCTCGGGATCCGGACACGCTCGCAACCAGATTGCCGCGCAGTGCGTTCGCCTTGGCAAATCCTTCCGGCCAACCGGTCCGGACTAGCTGCATTGCCTCGGCCCACGTATTCGTCCCGCGCCATTGCGCGTCTCCGTCCCCCTTGCTGTAGTGCCCCTTCTCGGCCCACTGCGGCGAATCAACCTCGGCGACCCGGAGAAGGTGCGGCAAATCGCAAAAATCCAGAGTGCGGATCATGCGGTCCCCGAACCTACCCGGATTAGGGTCTATCGTTTCGACCAGTTTAAACTCGTTTTCGGTTTTCATCGGATTGCCCTTTTTCGGTTCAGCGTTTACTTGGCGTTTGCAATCACCTTTTGCCAATCCGAGTCCATGAGTCCGCGCCTCAGTTGCGCCAATTCCTGCTCGGCGATATTCGACCCAGCGCGGATCTCATCCGCTCCCCTCATGGCGTTGCGGGGTGTGATGGGGTGCGCCAGATCCAGCTTGTCCACCGCCCAGCGCACGCTCTTGACCCTGCTATGCCACTCAGCGTTGCCAACGAGGCGGGCCTCAAGGTCTTCGTCGTACTTCCACGTTAGGATGCGGTATTCGTCAAGGGTGGCAGCGTCAAGGGGCGTCCGTCCGCAGTAGCGGCGATTGGCTCCGGTCCCGTAGGTGTTTGCCGCCGCGATGATGTAGTGGTCCGGGGTCCGCTGAAACGTCTTGCCGTCCGGAAAGGTGAAGCACCCATTTGACTGAAACGCTTTCAGGGCAAGCAGTGCGGAATTGTCTGACGAGTCGATCTCGTCTTGCAGGTATACACCTTTCGGGGCCTCGCAAAACCGCCTAAACGTGCTGGAGTGATACACACCGTGAGCGTCGACGAATCCATCGTATTCGAACCGGCTCACCGTCTGACCCTGAATGAATGCCGGGCCGAAACCGCAAGACTCAGAGACCTGCATCACGGCGCGGGTCTTTCCGGATCCGCAGGGACCCACAAGCATCACGTTACGCATTCCCGGCCTCAGACTCTGCACGATATGCACCAAGTCCGGCACCTGACAGTGCATCGAATCCAGCTTAACCGGCGGGAAATTCCCCACCTTTATCTCGACCCGTGTTACTAATGTCTTCGCTACTTCGACCGCCTGCTCGGCGAGTCCTTGCGCGAGTAGTTTCCGCGCAACTTCAACCTGCTCGCCTACCACTTTCCGGACCACTTCCGCAGGCATCGATAATTTGATATTTCCCCGCTGCGCCGCGTCGATTACGATCTGGCTCATCCATGCAATTATCGCACTGCTCGGCGCACCCACTGCGGGTTGTTGATTTGTCGCTTTCGTTTCCATTGTATTTCCTTTTTGGTTATCGGTTGCCGAATTAATTTCGGGCCGGGATCCCCGGCGACCAAAACCCTACGAAAACACACCGCCCGGCGTCAATCATATATATCGTTTAAAATCACACTTTCTTTCCAGCCCGGCAACTACCTACCCCGGTCCGCCCCGGAAAGTTTACACACCCCAGACCCACTCCCCGCCCGCACCCTCCCGGTTTATCCTTCCCGTTTCCCGGCCCGTCCGACCGCTCTCCCCGCAACTCCCTCCCTCCGGACCCACACTGACCCAGACCCTCCATGCTGTCTTCCCTCACTGTCCGCTGTACCGGATTTTAACGAGGGTTGCTCTTCGTGGGGGTATTCCAACGCTTTCCGGACTCCATCCGGAGCCTGAGTCATCCTCGGCGAGCCTCGGGGCTCGTCCTGCGGATTCTACCCTCGCTTTTCAGTCCGTCCAGCAAATTCGACCCGGACCAGATGCGCAGCAAATCGGTTGCACTTGGTTAATGTAGTGCGGCGCAGCGGATTGTGAGCCTACTTCGCACAAGTTCCATTATGTTAAATCCTGTATTCTACTTGTTGAGCCCCAAGGGTTTAACCTCGTTTCTGTTTAAAAAGTGAAGGTGATCGGTCCGGAAGGTCGAAAGTGCCTTCGAAATAGCTCAGAGGGACACCCTCCGGAGGGGCAACCGGTCCCGGCAACCGTGTCCCGACCAGCCCAGCGGGTCCCATACGCCCGAGTCACGCTCCACCTTGCATTGGTTAGCGCGTCTCGAAACTGGGGTGGGAACTGGTGAGGGATAATATTGGGGGAATTGATTTATTGGGGACGGGGGAAATTTTCTGGATAATAATTTGTGGGAAGTGGAGGGTAATTTTTTGTAGGAAATTCTGGGTAGAAAAGGAGTGGAAAAAGTGGGAGGGTATTTTTTTTATGAGAGGGAGAGCGAAATAAGTATTGACATACTTGACGCGATAGATACAGACCCAGTGACTTATGGATAACCAAGAGAAATTTGGGGTGGGCGGGCTGGAGGGGATGAGCGACGAGATGTTGGTGCGCGAGGTGTTCACGCGGGGGCATTTCTTCTGGGAGGGTGTTGAGGCGATGTGGAACAGGGCGAGCGAGAAGATCGCCGAGGGAGGGGTTTTGGACGTGGCAGGAAAAGAAACTGATGGAGGAAGTCGCATGAGCACAACCGCCGCCACCGCCGATCAGCAAACCGCGAAAGACGAAAGACGAGAGTCGATTTACCCGCTGGTTTGGCGATGGAAAAGGCGCCTAGGCGACCGCAATGGCCAACGCTGTCGGATTTTGGCACGCGGGAAAATGAACACCGTTGAGGTTGAATTTGAGGATGGATTCCGAGCCTTCACTAGCGGTAACGCCTTGAGAAAGCTCGCCCCGCCGATCGAAAGCGCAAAGGAGCCCTAATGCCGCTGCTGAATTACACGACCACCGTTCCAACCTTCCGCACGATCGCCGAGGTACAGCAGGCGCTTGTGAAGGCGAAAGCACAGGCGATTCTCTCTGAGTACGACGCTGGAGGGAACGTCACGGCCATCAGCTTCAAGGTCGTTACCCAATGCGGTATCATGGCGTTTAAGCTCCCGTGCGATGTTCAGAAGGTCTGCGCCGTTCTCAACCGGGCCGTCAGGGAAGGCAAAGTTCCGCGCAGGCTTCTCAACGATTCTGACTATGCGCGGCGCGTTGCGTGGAGGATATTGAAAGACTGGATAGAGGCGCAAATGGCCCTGATCGAAACCGAGATGGCCACTCTGGACCAAGTATTCCTGCCCTACGCGCACACTGAAACAGGAGAAACCCTATACCAGCGAATGATCGAATCGAAATTCAAGGGACTGCAAATCGAAGGGCCAAAGGAAACGAGGGCTGAATGAGTTTATGAGCACACCAACCCAAGGACCAGCCATGACCGCGAAACCGCAGGGAAAGGCTTTCGAGCCTTGTCTCTGCGACGGCTGGCCATCGGCTCACCTACAAACAACTAACGGCGTGAATCACCACCTCGAAATTCTGGACAAGATTGCCGATACGGTCCTCGCCTATCGCCCAAAGCCCATGAACGAATTTAACCATGCCATAAATCAGGGGAGCGAGATTTATGTCGATTCTAGGGAGATCGCCAAGCTGTTCGGAATCCAGCACAAGAATCTTCTAGACCAGATTTACAAAAATGAAGAGTCGTTGACTCAGCTAGGACAACTCGCGTTTGAAACGCTAGTTGGCAAGAGAGCGCAACTTACGTCAGGAAATCCGCAAAAGTTCGCTTGGCTCAACTTTGACCAGATTGCGTTGCTCCTAACCCTGAGTAAACCGAATGCGGCAACTCGCGAATACCGACTCCGCCTCGTCATCGCGTTCCGCAACGCTCGCCAGAAACTGCGGCCGGTCGATACCCTTCTCCTTTCTATCCCTGAAAAATGGAAAAAAACATTCAAGGATGAGTTCTACATCTCGCTGCTTCGCCTCTATGGTGATTCATTCAAAGCTAGCAGGAACAAACCAAGTTGGGTTGGTAAGTGGACGAACCGATTTATCTATGAGCCGATTTTTTCCGGACTTCCCTCTGAATTAAAAGCGAAGAGGGCGCAGTATTCCTCTGATTCTGGAAAAGACGCAGAATGGATGAGACTGCATCAATTCATTGAGGAAAACGCCAAAGAGGAATTGCGGGATCACCTCAGCAAGATCACGGGATTTTTGCAGATCGCCAAGAGTCGCCAGGATTTCATCGAATCCTTTGTCGCGCTCTTTGGGGGCGGGAAACAGCAAAAATGGGATGAGTTCGACGATGCAATTGAGTGATACGCCATGCCTAGCACACTTCACCAAAGTCTCCTGCGCGTGGCGAGCCGGCACAAGTTTTCAACAGTATTGGCCGATCCGCCATGGCAGTTCCAGAATCGTACCGGAAAGATCGCGCCTGAACACCGTCGTCTAAATCGGTATTGCACTATGAATCTTAGTGATATCAAGGCGATGCCGGTGGCTTCGGTCCTGACTGAAACCGCCCATTTGTATCTGTGGGTTCCCAATGCCCTTTTGCCAGAGGGTCTTGAAACACTTCGCGCATGGGGGTTCCAATACAAGAGCAACATCGTCTGGCACAAAGTCAGAAAGGACGGCGGACCAGACGGGCGCGGTGTAGGCTTCTATTTTCGCAACACCACGGAATTAGTCTTATTCGGCGTTCGCGGCAAGAACGCTCGGACGCTCGCTCCAGGACGCCGACAGGTAAACATCATCAGGACTATGAAGCGGGAGCATTCGCGGAAGCCCGATGAGATTTACGATGTTATCGAGGCATGCAGCCCCGGCCCGTATCTTGAACTGTTTGCGCGTGGCCCCCGCCCGCGATGGTCTGTATGGGGCGATCAGGCAGATGCCTATTATCCGACGTGGGACACCTACGCCAACCACTCGCAATCCGCCAAACTCAAGTCGGCATGACCGTCTCAATCATCAACGTAGAGACGCCGGGAGGGCTAAAAACTTATGAAAACCCTATTCAAGACGCTGGCAAATGGTCTCAAGTCAGCGCACGGCAACTGCGCTTGGAAAATTGGCGAGTGGAAGCAAGTCAAGGGCAAGCCAGTCCTTTGCGAGAACGGCTTTCATTGCAGCGAGCGAGTGCTGGACGCGATGGGCTATATTTGGACCGCATTCATTGCGAGAGTCGAAGTCGCTGGAGAAAGTCTAGCCCAAGCTGACAAGAGCGTGCATCAGAAGATGCGGCTGGTCGAAGTCTGGGAATGGAAGAAGGAGGACTCGGTTTCTCTTGCCATCTTCGCGGCGAAACTGGTCATTGGAATTTACGAGAAGAAATACCCCGGCGAGGATCGCCCGAGAGAGGCAATTGAGGCCGCAAAGAAGTGGCTGGCTGATCCGACTGAGAAAAATAGCGCGGCGGCTTACGCGGCGGCTAACGCGGCTTACGCGGCGGCTCACGCGGCGGCTAGCGCGGCGGCTTACGCGGCGGCTAACGCGGCTTACGCGGCGGCTCACGCGGCTAACGCGGCTCACGCGGCTTACGCGGCGGCTAACGCGGCGGCTAGCGCGGCGGCTAACGCGGCGGCTAACGCGGCGGCTTTAGAAGCCACCCTATCCAAGATCGAGGCGTGGATTCAAAAAAGACTATCAGAGAAAACACCCATCACCGGGAGGGCCAAATAACTTAGGCGAGTATCCCATTGCGACACGTAAATTATGAAACGACTCCGATACCTACGTCTCCTTGAAGGCGAAACGGAAACAATAACGATGTCCGATCTACGCGCCCAACCGGGCGACCTGATTGCACAGGTTCAGCAGGGAAAAACCTTCACCGTCACTAAGCAGGGGAAGCCCGTTGCCGTGATTCACTCGCCAGAGCCTAACGCCCTTGAACTTGGGGCCGCGCTTCGGCGGATACCTGTCGCCAAGGGATAATCACCTTATTTCAATAGGAGACATAACCCCATGACAACCCCCGCTTCGCAACCGGACAGAATGACGGATGAGAGACTGGCTGAGATAGCCAAACACGCCGTTTCGCTTCCTCCCGAAGAATTGGAAGGGTGGAGCGTTATCTATGAACGCCGCGACCTCCTCTCGCACGACGCCGCCCTCTCCGCGAGCGCGACGGATAAAACACCTTAACCCACTCCCACTATGTGCAATTACAAGTCAGCCATCGCCGTTCAAGACGAATCCGCAAAGGGCGGTTTTCGCCTTCTGCTGTCTCCCTGGACCGAATCCCATTCGGAATTGGAGACCATCTTCAAACTCAACTACGGTCCGCGCCTGAATTACGCCAAGATCGAGTTCTCGCCCGAAAGCCTTGCCACAGCGCATCAGGTCGAAACCTACAAATTCAATCTCGACGAGGAGCGAAAACCCGAATGGTTCACGGACGAAATCCAGGACGCCGTGATCGAGCGCATGAAGCAATACGTCTCGGGCATCATCGTTACAGGCGACGTTGCGCTCCTGATCGGCGGCCAATTTGTGATCGCTCCTTCCGCGAAGATCGAATGTGCGCACGCGATGGTTATTTCCTCGATTTGTGGCGGCACCGTGAACGCGATTTGTGGCGGCACCGTGAACGCGATTTGGGGCGGCACCGTGAACAAGATTTGTGGCGGCACCGTGAACGAGATTCGGGGCGGCACCGTGAACAAGATTTGTGGCGGCACCGTGAACGAGATTCGGGGCGGCACCGTGAACGCGATTTGTGGCGGCACCGTGAACGAGATTTGTGGCGGCACCGTGAACGCGATTTGTGGCGGCACCGTGAACGCGATTTGGGGCGGCACCGTGAACGCGATTTGGGGCGGCACCGTGAACGCGATTTGTGGCGGCACCGTGAACGAGATTTGTGGCGGCACCGTGAACGCGATTTGTTGCGGCACCGTGAACAAGATTTGTGGCGGCACCGTGAACGAGATTCGGGGATACTTCTCTGGCCTGATAGGGGGGATCTACAGTGGCGCGACCATCGTTAAAGACAACAGGCCGAAGGAGGCCGCGAGCGCGACGGAGGTGAAGAAATGAGCGCGCCTGTCCGGTCGCTGATCGTCAGAAAGATAATCAAGAAAACCGGGGCGCACAAGAAGTCGCAGCGCAGGGTTTCGAACGGTCGTGAAATCTGGGAGTACAAACTGACATGAACAGCCTACCCATCGTCAAATGCTGCCCGTTCTGCGGACATCAGGCCGGATTTTCGTTCGACAACGGGTTTTCAAACAACCCGATGAAACAAGTGGACACGGTTCGGATAACGCTTGCGTGCCAGCGCACGGTCAATTGTAAGGTGGGGCCGTCGATTATGAAAGATGTCAGCATCTCGGCCCCATTTCATACCCCGACTTGGGAAGAAAGAGATTTCTACACGCGCCTGACGAACGTGATCAGCGAGCTTGCGGCTGAGTGGAACTACCGGCCCTTGGAGCCAAAGCCAAAGCCGGATCCGTCCCAAGTTTAAACGGGCACCCCGATGAACCACTGGACGAAACGGTTTCTGGTCGAAATCAAGTACAGTGGGGTTGACGGGTTCGGTAACGAGGTTGTCTTCACAACGTGGAGCCTTGGGACAACGGTGAGGGGTGCTATCATGGCTTGGCATCGCGGACCCTTCCACGGGGTCAGGATTGTCTCAACGAGGGTCTGGGCGGGTAACCGGCACCACATGAGGCAGTCCCACGCGGCTCCCACCAAGGAACGCGCCAAGGGGTTTTTGCAGGAGCCCGTGCAGGCATACCAAGGGATCGAGAACGTAGAGGATCAGCACCGTCAACTCGCTGTGGTTTAAACAAGTATTGACACTGCCGGAAAATGGCAGGGAATGGTGTGAAAGCACATGGCATCACCCATTCCAAAGAACCCGAGAAAGGGAGTCTCCCGGCAGAGACGCTGGCAGATCAAGATGAAGGAATCTGGCCGGTGCATCATTTGCGGCAAGCCGCGTGAGCACTACGCGCAGCATTGCGACGAGTGCTGGAGGTCGATCACGAACCGGAAGCCGTGGCAACCCGGCTACCCCGGTCGCCCGCCAAAATCGGCTGTCAGACTTGCGTTTCCGAATAAATCGGGACAGATGATCATCCTATGAGCAAAGCACATCCCGGCTTCAAGGCCGTCGCCGAAAAGGTCGCGTCGAAGGAGGGAATGCCGTTCGCAAGGGCGGCGGCAATCATCGCTTCCGGTGCTCACAATGCGAGTGCCAAGGCCAAGCACGCCAACCCCGCGCTAAAAAAAGTCAAGGGCTAGTCCCCGTTTAAACCATGAACAACAATCCCGACCATCTCCCCCAAAACCCACCCATCCACCAGTTCACCTCCCGTCCCGACAAGCCTCAGGCCCAGCACAATGACGCCCCCGAGGGGACGCCTTGCGGGTCTTCCGCCGAGGGCGCGTGCGAGGACAGCGGATCGAAGTGGCTCAAGTCCGACACCGCCAGCAGGCTGCGCGAGGTGTCGAGGGAAGGCTGACCATGCCCTACGTCTCAAAAAAGCAGCGGGGGAAGTTCCACGTTCTTGAGGCGCAGGGGAAGATTTCCCCGAAAATTGTCTCCGAGTTCGACAAGGCGAGTAAGGGGCTGAAGCTGCCCGAGCGCGTTGTCCACAAGGCCAAGACCCCTCTCCCCGCCGTCCGGGGAGGATCCCCAGCCGACTATCCCTTTGCACGCGCATCGTCCCTGACCCGAAACTAAACCGTGGGTGAAGTAAGGAAAAACACCGTGCCGACCGAACTGACGGGCGACACGAAGAAGGATGTCATCCTCTCGGATCCCGAGATCCGTCAGCACACCGACCACGGCATCAACCACGCAGCCTGTTTCGTCATGGCGGCGAAGGGCATAAGCCTCAGGGAAATATCGAAGGCGTGGAACTGCTCCTACCTGAAGCTGTTGAGGCGGTGCTCCGACGAGGACTGGCCGGGGCTCATCCGCAAGTACGGTGAGATTTTCCAGAGGAAGATCCCGATCCCCGAGCAGTCCCCGGACGAGATTGCGAAGAAGCTCAAGAAGATCGAGGAGAACCGGGACCGCACGATCAGCGCAGCGACCGGGCTCATGCAGCAGATCCAGCACATCATTGACCAGATCTCAACGAAGCAGGAGCAGAACCCAGACGCCTTCATGGATCCGGAAACCATTTCAGACCTTGCCCGGTCCGTGAAGCTGCTGGGAGAGATTTCGATGGTGGCGCACGGGGACGAGTACGCTGTCAAGGGAGGGGTTGGCCAGCCGAGGCCGGGAAGCAATAACCTCGTACCCATGCTCCAGATCAACATCCCGGCCATCGTCGCCGCCCCGAGGCACCTCAAGCGCGTCAGGGAAACCGTCGAGAAGATCAACGAGAAGATCGAGCAGGGCTTGCCCGAGGAGGGCGATGGATCCGAGCAGTTGACTCTGGAGACTTCCGATGCCCGCAACCCTAACTAAACCCCTAGCCTCGCGCAGGGAAAACACCCCTAAGGATTGGTACAAGCCGGGAAAGTCCATCCGCGAGTTCCACAACTCCTCCGCGCTGATCCGGGTTCTGATCGGTGGGCGCGGGAGCGGAAAGACCACGGGGTGCGCGGTCGAGGCGATAAGGCACTGTTTAAACTTCGCGGGGGCAAAGGTGCTGTGCGTGAGGAAGACTCAGGTCAGCAATCAGGACACATCGGTAAAGACCTTCAATGACACCTACGACCGGTACGGCTACCGGATCGCCATTGACGAGGAGTTGAGCCTGTTCCGTAAGTGGAACGGCGGCTTGCGCGTCCGGATCCCGTCCGCTGCGGCGGTCGATGCCTACAACGAGTTCATGGCTTCCGGCCACCACACCCGGCAGCAGATCGTAAGCTGGATCGACAACGAGGGGGACCGGCTTTGCAGCTACATCGAGTTTCGCGGCCTGAAGGACGAGCAGAAGTCGGAGGGGCAGTTGCGCGGCTACGAGTGCTCGATGGGCATCTTGGTCGAGGCCGACCTGATGGAGGAGCGCGACGTTGACCTGATGGTGGGGTGTTTGAGGTGGAAGGACGCCTACGGGGACGAGATCCCCGACTACTGCATCATCCTCGACACCAATCCCCCGGACCCGGACCACTGGATCGCCGACCTTGAGAAGAAGCATTCCTCCTCCGACCGGTACGCTTTCTGGCACATCCCCACCCATGAGAACCGCCAGAACCTGCCCAAGGGCTACATCGAGAACCTAGAGTTGCAGTATGCCGACAAGCCCGCCCACTACAGGCGGTATCTGCTTGGGGAATACGCCGACCTTTTCGAGGGGAAGCCCGTCTATTTCGCCTACAAGACGGACAAGCACTGCGCCGTCGATCTTCCATTCCCGAAGGGTGCCTACCTTATTCGCGGCTGGGACTTTGGATCCACCCACGCCGTCACATTCAGCGCGTACTTCAAGCTGGATTTCGACCTTGGGGGCAGGCAGGTCCCGTTCGAATACTGGTGGGACCTGCACGAATATTACGACGAGCAGAGCGACGTTGAGCGTCAGTGCCGCGCAGTGATCGAGATAACCGAGGCCCAGTTCCCGTTCGTCGGAGACAGGAGCATTTGCAGCGGCGTCCTCGACTTCTGCGACCCGGCTGGCGCGGCGAGGAAGGATACGGGAGCCTCGATCCCGGTCCTCAATGCGAACGGATTCTTCCCTAAGTACCAGACATACGTCAGGTCCCTCCACACCACCATCGCCATAGGAAACCGGCTGATGGAGATGAAGGACCCGTCAGGACGCTACCAGTACCGCATCGACCGCCTTCACTGCCCGCGCCTGCACCGCGCCCTCGCCGGGGAATACCGATACCCGTTCAAGGGAGAGCCCGGATATTCCTCCGGGGAACCGGTCAAGGGACCGAGGGCGAACGGAGCAGACCACATCGCCGACGCATGGCGGTACGCCATCATCAACTGTATGCAGCTTGCCCGAAAAATGATGGACGAAGCCGCGAAGAATCTCTCCGGTCCCATCCGCACCAAGCCGCGCAGTTTAAACCGTAAGAAATCGTATTGAATTGACTCTGTGTTTTTTTGAGGTCATTTCGGTCCCAAAGGCCACACTTATTTCCCAAGATGAAAAAGACATCGCTAGAAATTTCCGACAAGGAAAAATACGGGGACATATCACCCACCGCTTCTTTCTCAGGAAAGAAACCCAGCGAGCAGAAATCTTGCCCAAGGATTGATTTGGTCGGCAAGCAGATCGCCGCGTTCGGCCTTGAGGACGCCAAGGTGGGTGACAAGTTCACCGCCACGATTCACGGCGTGGTCAAGGCGATGTCTGCCGGTGACCGCTATGACGCGGGAAATCCGGGCAAGTCCGAGATGACCCTTTCCTGCACCCACTGCACCGCCGAGGACGAGAGCAAGGGCGGCGCGGACGAGACTCCCGAGAGCGAGGAGACGCCCGAGGACGAGGAGAAGGAAACCCCGGATGAGGAGAATGCCGAGGAGGAGTCCGGGACCGAGGAGGAGCCCGAGGGCAAGGGTGCCAACGCCGACGAGGAAAGCTCCGCAGACGAGGAGAGCGAGGGCGAGAAGGAGGAGGCAGACACCGAGACGAATGCTTCCAACGACGAGGGGCAAGGCACCACCAAGACCAATTCCGGAGGAAAGAAGAAGAATACCGGTGTGGGCTTCAAGAAAAAGCCCGTTTCCCCCGAGGAAGCAAATCTCGACTAACAAGGCCGCTCTGCGGCCCGCTGTACGATGCCACTAAGCCTCACAGCGAGAATAGACGCCGACGAAGAATTTCGCAGGCGTATGTTTAAACTCTGCACGGACTATGTGCAGAACTCTCGCTTCCAACTGGACTTTTACACATCGGACTACGATGTGGCTCACGATATCCTGCAATGCTACAACATGATGACAACGCAGGACTATGTGAAGCTGGCGAAGGGCCATCCCCGCCGCTACGTCCTGCCGGTCACAACGACGCACATCCACACGATGACCTCGTTCCTGACCCAGACTTTGTTTGGCGACCAGTGTCCGCACAAGGTTGATCCGGGGACTCCGAAGGACGAGGGCGCATCGCGTGCGATGAACGAACTGCTCTGCTGGAACGCCGAGCAGCAGCAGGCCGGGATCTACCAGCTTGGATGGTTCTGGGTCGAGAACGCGCTGACCTACAACCGGGGAATCTTCTACGACTGCTACCAGTCGATCTACAAGGCGCAATGGAGCGAGGAGCCGATGGTTGACGAGGAGGGCCAGCCCGTCATCGACCCGGCAACCCAGCAGCCCAAGACCGAGCTTCGCAAGGTCCGCAAGCGGGTTGGGGGATACTGCCGCATGGAGGTGGTCAGCCCCTATGATTTCTACATCGACCAGAATATGCCGATGTACCGGATGCAGGAGGGCCGCTTCTGCGGCCACCGCATCAACGTCGCGTGGAACGACCTAGACCAGCGTTCCAAGCTGCCCGTCGATGACCCGCGCTACATTTCCCCTAGGGCGGTCAAGGAATTGAAGATGAAGCCAGCGAAGTCGCTGGGCTACCCGACACCCGGAACCATCACGGGCGGCACGGCGATGGAACTGGTCAGCCGCACCGCCTACGAGCGCACCCGCATCAACACCCCGCTCGATTCCCGCTACGACGCGAAGGATCCCGGCGTTGTCAGCATGGTGGAACTCTGGGTAAGGATCATTCCGAAGGACTACGACATCGATGACCGCACCGAGCCTGTGATGTACCAAGTGGTCATGGGCAACGAGCGCGAAGTCCTCGCCATGAATGAGTCCGTGTACGAGCACGATATGTTCCCGTACTCGGTCGGAGAGCCGAGGCCGTCACCCTTCTACCAATACACCCCGTCCTACATCATGCTCCTGAAGAACATTCAGGACTATGTGGACTACCTCAAGAACCGCCACATGGATGCGGTTACGAGGACCGTGGGCAACGTCTTCCTCGCCAAAAGCCACCTGATCGACATTCAGGATTTCGAGGACCCGGACAAGGAGGGGAAATTCATCTCCATCCTCCCCGAGGCGGGCAACCTTCCCATCAGCGAGATCATCCGTCAGGTCCCCATCGTGGACACCACGGCGAACTTCATCAACGAGATGCGGGAGTTCATTAACTTCGCCGAAAGCACCTCCGGGGCAACCCAGTCGATGCAGGGCGGTTTAAACCAGTCCGACGCCACCGCGACCGCATTCCAAGGCTCGCTCCACATGGCGCAGGGCCGGATGTCTGCCATCGCCCGACTCCTCTCCGTGCAGGGAATCGTCCCCCAGACCAAGCGCATCGTCGCCAACTTCCAGCAGTTCTACGACGGCGAGCTTATCCGGCGCATCGAGGGTCCCGACCTTCTCGAAATCGACGGCAGTCAGGAGGACACCATCACGATCACGCCGGATGTCATCCAAGGCGAGTTCGACTACCGACCGCACGACGGAACCCTGCCGGGTCCGGACGCACGCAGGGTCGCCGCACTCACCCGCGTCATCGAGTCGATGCCCACCTTCCCGCAGCTTTTCCAGCCCGGCAAGACCAACATCAACCCCAAGCGCGTCTTCATCGATATGTTCCGCATCGCCGGAATGAAGCCCGAGAGCTATACTTGGAGCGATCAGGAGATGGCAGAGGCCCAGCAGGCGATGCAGCAGGCCCAGCAGCAGCAGGCAGCTTCCATGCAGAAGCCGCCCGAACAGATCCGGCCCAGCATGAACGTCGCCGTCAAGTGGGAGCAGCTTACCCCGGAGGAGCGCGTTCAGATCATGGGAAAGATCGACGTTCACGAACCCCACCTCATGCAGCCCGGTATGCCGCCGGTCCCCATCGTCCCTCCCGGTCAGGTTCCCCCTCGCCCAATGCCCGGTATGCCAAGGGCTCCCAGCGCAACCCAGCGCAGGCCCGGCCCCCCCAATCAGGGCGGTCCCAGAAGCAGGCCGATGATCCCCATCATCAAGCCAGCCGCACCTCCAGAAGCACGGCCAGTTTAGTATTGACGCAAGCGGACTTTGCTCAAAAGTTTCCCGCGTGTCAATTTTGGTCAAGACCGCAACCGAGGCTACCGGAATGTCCGACTCGCAGATCCGAGAGATCTGCCGCGTGATGCCCGACAGCCCGCTCAAGAAGTACATCGAGTACCAGCTTGAGAAAACCGTCCTCGACCGAAGGATGAATTTCGATCCGAAAACCCAAGCCGACTTCGATTTCAATCGAGGCGTCATCGAGGGTTTAAACATAGCCAAGGGCATTTTGAACCGGAAACCTTAACTCATGCCAACCATGCCGCCATCCGCTGCCGCAACTCCTCCCGCAGATTCTGGAAGACTCCCCGGAGTCTCCGTCTCAGACGCCTTCGGCCTTCCTAAGGACTGGAGCCTAGCCGAATCCCTGCGCGGCGTGGCCGGTGACAAGGAGTCCATCGCCCCCGA
>Ga0316222_1000518_pt1 | contig 59266 bp, 48 predicted proteins | sample TBH18011metaG_FD_206008 | JGI IMG/M metagenome (GOLD analysis project Ga0316222, IMG submission 206008) | Freshwater microbial communities from Trout Bog Lake, Wisconsin, USA - TBH18011 | ecosystem: Environmental > Aquatic > Freshwater > Lake > Hypolimnion/Profundal zone | place: USA: Wisconsin... | reverse complement strand
CGGGGCAGAAACTGATCCGTGACCGGGTCGAGCGCAGCTTCCCTGAATTCATTGCCCGGGTGCCGGCGGGACTGCTGAACGAACAGGGTTTGAAACGGCATTACAAATTGCCCGAGCCGGTCAAAGTCTTACGGGGCGAGCGGAAGCAGGGTTGAATCACGGGGGCACATTCTAAATGCCGGGCTATTCCGACATAGGCCGACAAAAAAAACGTCAAAATTCTATGACAATAAATGCGCCGGAAGCGGGATTTTAGAAACGCACAAAAGATTGAGCCGGTTTATTTGCATGAGGTTTCTGCAGATTATATAAAACTGGTAAATACGTTTTCAAATTCCGTCAGCCGGCCGATTTTCGCCCGCACCGAAGCGCGGCGCAGGCAGTGCATAAGTTAAATCTCAAAATTCGGCCGGTTTTTCTTGGCTTCTTTCACGCGCCCGAACGAAAGATTTTCCCAGACGCGTTCGTGGAAATAATACAGCAAGACCTTCGTAAAAAACTCGACGCTCATGATGCTCAACGCCCATTTTAGCTTGTGCGTTATGAAATAGGAGATGATCAGCGTATCGATGCTTCCGGTGATGCGCCACGAGACGCCTTTGATGAGGCTGCGATAATGTTTGTCGGCCATGCGCGAAACAATAGACCGGCGCGCGGCGGAGTCAAACAAAGTTCAAATGGAATAGTCGTCCGGGAAAACTTTAACATTCTTCAGCTCCACAAAAACCGGCTCGCCCGGCTTGGGCGACAGCTCCTGAAACAGTTCCTTGCTCAACTGCACAATGAAAACCTCGCCGCTGTCCAACCGCTTCAATTCCAGGTTCGCCACTGGCCCGGCGGCGTTGGACCGGACGACCTGCGCGGCGAGCGCAGGGCCATTCGACTGGCGCGTCACGCGAATGTCGTGCGGGCGCACGAAAGCAACCGCCTCCGAATCCGGTTCGCCTGCCGCATCCGGCGCGGCAAATTCCGTCCCGCCAATGACCATCGCACCGTCCTTCACGCGGCCGCTGAACAAATTCACGTTGCCCAGAAAATCATAAACGAACGGCGACGCGGGATGATCGTAAATCTCCTCCGGCGTGCCGATCTGCTCAATCTTGCCGTCGCGCAAAATCGCCACGCGGTCGGAAACTTCCAACGCCTCCTCCTGGTCGTGCGTCACGAACAGCGTCGTGACGTGGATTTCCTCGTGCAGCTGCCGCAGCCAGCGGCGCAATTCCTTGCGCACCTTGGCGTCGAGCGCGCCGAACGGCTCGTCGAGCAGGAGAACTTTTGGTTCCACCGCGAGCGCGCGGGCGAGCGCGACGCGCTGGCGCTGGCCGCCGGAAAGCTGCGACGGAAAACGCTTCGCCTGCGGTTCGAGCTGAATGAGGTGCAGCAATTTTTCCACGCGCGCACGGATTTCAGCTTCCGGCGGACGTGTCGGTTTCGGGCGCACGCGCAGACCGAACGCGATGTTTTCAAACACGCTCATGTGGCGGAACAGCGCGTAATGCTGAAAGGCAAAACCGGCCTTGCGTTCGCTGGCGGGAATCTGCGTCACATCCTCGCCATAAAACAAGACCTGCGCCTCGCCGGTGTTGTCGGGAAATTCCAGCCCGGCGATGGTGCGCAGCAAGGTCGTCTTGCCGGAGCCGGACGGACCGAGCAGCGCGACCAGCTCGCCGGACTCGACCTTGAGGCTGACGTTGTCGAGCGCGGTGAAGCTCCCGAATTTTTTCGTGACGTTTTTGACTTCGACGCTCATTTGGAAATCGCCATTTTGTTCAGCGCAGCGTTCTTGTGTTCCACCCACGTCTTCAAGCCAAGCGTGATGAGCGCGAGAAACGCCAGCAACGACGCCACGGCGAATGCGCCGGTGAAATTGTAGTCATCATACAATGCCTCGATGTGCAATGGAATCGTGTTCGTCTGGCCGCGAATGTGACCGCTGACGACGGAGACCGCGCCGAATTCGCCCATCGCCCGGGCATTGCATAAGATAACGCCGTAGATCAAACCCCATTTGATGTTGGGCACGGTCACGCGCCAAAATGTCTGCCAGCCGCTGGCACCCAGCACGCGGGCGGCTTCCTCCTCGCTGCGGCCTTGCGCTTGCATGAGCGGAATCAATTCACGAGCAACGAAAGGCACGGTGACAAAAATTGTCGCAAGAATGATCCCCGGCGACGCGTAAATGATTTTAAGATCGTGATCCGTCATCCAGTCTGCGAGTTGAGGGAATTTCAAGCCGAGCCAACCTTGTGCGCCAAAAACCAAAACATAAATTAGCCCGGCAATGACAGGTGAAATCGAGAACGGCAAATCAATCAGCGTGAGCAAGACATTCTTGCCGCGAAAATCAAACTTCGCAATCGCCCAGGCCGCACAGACGCCAAAGACACAGTTCAGCGGCACGGAAATACCGGCAGCGAGCAGCGTCAGCTTGATGGCGCTCCAAGCGTTCGGATCGTGCAGCGTTTCAAGGTAGAAGCCGATGCCCTTGGCAAACGCCTGCGTGAACACGAACACCAGCGGCAGAAACAAAAACAGGCTCAAGAAAACCAACGCGACGCCGATGAGCACACGGCGCACGGCCGGCGGCTCGCTGGTCGTATGACGATGCACCACCAAGTGCGGCATATGGCAGGTAGTCGCGGCGGGCGTCATGCAAGGTTGTTGGTATTGTAGCGATTCGTCCACCATTGCAGCACATTAATGCTTAACAGCAGCACAAACGAGACGACGAGCATGACGACGGCGATGGCGGTGGCCTTGCCGTATTCAAACATGTCCAGCTCGCCCATGATGATGACGGGCGTGATTTGGGTCTTCATCGGAATGTTGCCGGCGATGAAAATGACCGAGCCGTATTCGCCCAGCGCGCGCGCGAACGCGAGGGCGAAACCGGTGAGCAGCGCGGGCGTGAGCATCGGCAAAATCAAGCGCCAGAAAACCTGCCAGCGGTTCGCGCCGAGGCTGGACGCGGCTTCTTCGAGTTCCGGGTCGAGGTCTTCGAGAATCGGCTGCACCGTCCGCACGATGAACGGCAGACCGATAAAGGTCAACGCGATGAAAATGCCAAGCTGGGTATTGGCGGCCTTGATCCCAAGCGGTTCGAGTAACTGGCCGATCCAGCCGTTCTTGGAATATAGCGCGGCGAGCGTAATGCCGGCGACGGCGGTTGGCAGCGCGAACGGCAAATCCACCAGCGCGTCCACGATTTTTTTTCCAAAAAATTCGTAGCGCACCAAAACCCACGCGACAATCAAACCAAAAAACGCATTCATCAGCGCAGCGAGAAAAGACGCGCCAAACGTCAGACGATATGAAGCCATCGCCGTGGGCATGGTGATGGTGTGCCAGAATTGCGGCCAGGTCAGCGTGGAGGTTTTCCAGAAGACGGCGGCGAGCGGAATCAGCACGATGAGGCTGAGGTAAAAAAGCGTGAAGCCGAGCGTCAGTTTGAAGCCCGGCAGCACACGAATTTTTCTGGCCTTGATGCGTTCGTTCGCCACAGTTTAGAGGTTCGGAGCGTAGGCGATGAACTTGCTGTATTCGAGCAAAATTGTCTGGAGCGCGGAGACAAAAGCCAGCTCCTTCAAATACTCCGGCGGCGCGGCGGGCGTCTCCAAAATGATCTCGAATGGGCGCGGATGGATTTTCGGCGGCGCGTTCAGGATGCCGTCGTAACCTTCGCGGATAATGCCGTTGCGGGCATTGAAGCCATCAATCACCGGACGTTCGTCGCGCGGCAGAAATTTTTCCGCCGCCGCCAGCGCGGGCGCGATGAGATTTTTCGTCAGGGTTGCACCGTGGGCGAAGCCGTAAAAGCCGGCACTCGTATCGTCGGTGTGCAAAGAAATAATTCCCTGGAACGAACGCGAAATCAGTTCGGCCTGAAGCAGACGCACTTCCGGTTCGGTGGAATTGCGCCAGAACTCGCGGTTCAAATCCTTGCCGCCGCGCGAGTGGCGCGTGCTGTCCTCGAAGCCGGTAGGATTGCAGACGGGATAAAACGAAAGATAATAGCCGGTGGCGAGTTCCGGCTTGGATTCCAGCAGCTTGATGAACTGGATGAGCGCGTGGACGCCTTCCGGCTCGTCGCCGTGGATGCCGGCGAAAATGCCGACACGGATGGGCGTGTCGCCGCCGCGCGGGCCGACAAACAGGTAGCGCGGCAACTCGTAAGTCTTGCCACCCGCTTCAAAACGTGCATCGTGGTTGGCGACGAGATTTGGCGAGGTCGCCGCAATTTTTTCCAGCGGCGCGAGCAGCTCGGCGAGGTTGCGCTGGGATGAGCGCGCCGGGCGGGAAAAAGTTTTGGTCAATGTGGCAATGGTCATAATTTATCTTCTGTTTAAAATTTGCTTTTCGCGGACGGCCGATCCAGCCGCACCCGTTCGGTTGTTTCGATCTGTGTCACCTGCGAATCATGCACGACGATTTCCACCACGCCATAGTGCAGCGAGCCCACCTGCCGGCGAACGAGTTCCAGCCATTCCGGCAGCCGGACGACAGGCTGTTTTTGATTTGCGCGGTGCGCATGGTGAAAATTGTCCGTTACTTTTTTACTGCTGATAAATCTGGTCAAAAACTCCGCCGTCGGCAAAGTGCGTCTGCTGCGCCTTCGTCCAGCCGCCGAATTCCTGGTCAATGGTGACCAGTCTCACCTGACTGAAATTGGCGGCGTATTTCGCGGCAACGGCCGCATTGCGCGGGCGATAAAAATTCTTCGCCGAGATTTCCTGGCCTTCGTCGGAATAAAGGAATTTCAAATACTCGGTCGCCACTTCGGTCGTATGATGCCGGTTGGCGTTTTTGTCCACCACGGCCACCGGCGGCTCGGCGAGAATGCTCAATGACGGCGTGACGATGTCAAATTTGTCCGCACCGAATTCCTTGAGCGCGAGGTGCGCCTCATTTTCCCACGCCAGCAGCACGTCGCCAATCTGGCGCTGGGCAAAGGTGACAGTGGAACCACGCGCGCCGGAATCCAGCACCGGCACATTTTTGTAGAGCTTGCTGATGAAATCACGCGCCGCAGCGTCATCGTGATTATTTTTTTCCAACGCGTAGGCATAGGCCGCGAGATACGCCCAACGGGCGCCGCCGGAGGTTTTTGGGTTTGCCACCACGACGCTCACGCCATTTTTCACGACATCATCCCAGTCCTTGATGCCTTTCGGATTGCCTTTGCGGACAAGAAAAACAATCGTCGAGGTGTAAGGCGTGCTGTCATTCGGCAGACGCTTTTGCCAGTCCGCAGGCAGCAGCCGCGCCTGCGTGGAAATTGCGTCGATATCATAAGCCAACGCGAGTGTCACCACGTCGGCTTCAAGGCCGTTGATGACGGACTGCGCCTGCTTGCCGGAACCGCCGTGCGATTGCGAGATGGTCACATCGTCGCCGGATTTGGCCTTCCAGTATTTGGTGAAGGCGGTGTTGTATTCCGAATATAGCTCACGCGTCGGATCGTAGGAGACGTTGAGCAACTTGACCTCCGCCGCGTTTATGGAAACGGCAAATGCGAGCAGCAGAGCAAGGATCAAAAAAGTTCTCATGAAATGATGTTTTGCAGTTGCGATCAAAACGCCAGTTGGATGCGGGTGAACAGCACATTTTCCGCCTGCGCCGGCACGCCGGTCCGGGAGCCGGTATAGCCGCCAAAGGTCGTGTGCGAGAAGCTCACGTTGGCACGAACGTTTTTATTAAGATACCAATTGAGACCCAAAGCCCACGCCTGCGCGCTGTCGGCGGACGCCTTCGGGCTGGCCAGACTGGTGTTGAAATTGGAACCCTTGAACACATCATCATCCACATTCAGCTCGGCGTAACGCGCCACGACCTGCCACGCGCCCCACTGGTTAAGGCGCGGGTCGAAATTTTCCCGGGGCGTGATGCCGCTGTAGGAAGCATCTTCGCCGGTGAGCAGCCAGGAACCGGCGATCTCCCAAGCGGTATTATGCACGTCAACATTCTTGGAGCCGCCGGCCGAATCGTTGCTCACATGCTGGTCGGAAATAGCATATTCACCCAGCAGCCCGAACGGCCCGTAGTAATAATATGCCTGCGGTGAAAGCCGCCAGTGCACGCCGTCGGCATATACGTTCTTGTTATAGCTGAAAAATTTTTGCTGGCCGTCTGTCGTATAGCCCGGTGTCAAACCCGTGGTCGAATTGGTCGCCGGATTGTCGTTTTCAAAGCTGCCACCGGCGCCAAAACCGAATCCGCGCAGCGCGTTCACGTCGGAATTTTTCCACGGCTGAAAGAACAGCCGCGCGTCCACCGACTTGTTATTCTGGGCATACGAGTTCGTGACCGTGCTGTTATAATCCGAAGCCCCGTTGAAAATGCCCACGACATAGCTGGCCACGCCGCCATGTAAATCACCCTTCAGCGCCAGCCCCAAGTCGCGGTTGGGCACCAGATCCGTTGCGAGCGAACGCTCGTTGAACGATAGGTTCACGTCGGCTTGCAGAGCTTCTAGCCCGACCGGCGGCTTGAATTTTCCCGCCTCCACCTGGAACCACGGAGCGCCGTGGTAAATCGTATAGGCGTCAAAAATCTGCACCTGGCTGCCGCCAAAATCTGGAGTGAAGTTGTATTCAAAATCCCGCGCCACCGTGCCGGAAAGAATCGGCCGCGCACGCCGGAGCAAAAACCCGTCCACGCCCTTGGCATTGTTGTCATGAATGAATGACCGGCTGTCAAACTGGAGCACCGCGTGAAGCTGCGCCACGAAATTCGAGTCCGCCGAGCTGAAGCTGAACCCGTTCGCACCCAGCGTCACTTTCGGCACGGTCGCGGCCTTGGCCGTCGCGGTATCCTGGTCAATTTCCCGCTGCCGCTGCAAAATACGCACCTGTTGATCCAGATTCTGAATCGTCGCCGCCTGCTCCGCCGGCGCGCGCTGTTGCTCCAGCGCGCTGACTTTTTCAACCAGCGCCTCGACCTGCTGCTTGAGCGCCTTGATTTCCGCCTCCTGCGCCGGACTGCCACCATCGGCGGCGAAGGCGGGAATCTCCACGACCGCAGTTCCGTTCGTGCCGGTGGCTGCGCTCTCTGCCGCGAATACGGGCAGCACGAATTGCGTTCCCACGACGGCGGCGATAATTGCTTGTTTTAGTTTCAATGTTTTCATGATGCTGACGGTTTTCCGTTTGGCTTTTCGTTTATGGTTTTATATGCGACTTCTTTAGTCGTTGTTTAATTCAAATAAAAATCCGAGTTCGAACCGGCACCTGCATACCACCACCGTCGAATCGAATCAGCAGCCACTTGGCTGCATACAACGACCAGCAATGTCGTTATTATGTATCGGCTGAAAAATATGTCAACAGACAAATTAAAAAAATTAAATCCCCTCACCGCCAATGAATCCAATGGAAACTTCCCGCGTGGACAGCGGCAACCCTTTCGCCACTTCCGCCAGCGTCGTGCGATCCATCAAGCTGGCGACAGAGTTGCGCGCCTCATAGAAAATGCGCCGGAACCGACAGACGGATTCCTGTGAGCAGCGCTGGTAGCCGGTGACGGACACGCAATCAATCGGTGCCAAAATGCCGTCAAAGTGTCGCACCACTTCGCCCATCGTGATTTTGGCCGGATTTCTAGCAAGAAAATAGCCGCCCCGGATGCCCACCGAGCTGTCCACCCAGCCCTGCGTCTTGAGCGCGAGCATGATTTGTTCGAGAAACCGTTTTGGCACATCGTTGCGCCGCGCGAGTTCGCGTATAGGAATCGGCTGGCCGCCGTAATGATCCACCAGCGTGAACAGGGCGCGCAAGGCGTAATCAGTTCGCTTTGAAACTCGCATTTCAAAAACGATAAACCTGGTTGGTGATTAGTCAACCTAGTTATTCCATCTGTAATTCCAACTAACCGACAATGCGACCACCTTCGTTGAGGAAGATGCCCTTGAAATTCATCTCCAGCGCCTGCGGGTTGCTGGCCTTGGCGAGCGCCTCCTTCTCGGACACGCGGCCTTCCTTCACCAGATTGAACAGCGACTGGTTGAACGTAAGCATCCCGTCGTCCGCACCGGTCTCGATGGCGGCGGTAAGTTTTTCCAGCCGGTTGTCCTCCAGCATTTTTTTGATGAGCGGCGAATTGATCATGATTTCCAGCGCCGGTGTCATCTTGCCATCCACCGTCGGCACCATGCGCTGGCAGATCACGCCGCGCAAACAGCCGGCGAGCTGGCGGCGGATCTGTTCGCGGTCATCCGCCTTGAAGAAATCCAGGATGCGCGTGATGGACTGCGCCGCCGTCGTCGTGTGCAGCGTGGAGAAAACCAGGTGTCCCGTGTCCGCCGCGCTCATCGCCGCAGTGAAGGTGGTCGCGTCACGCATTTCGCCCAGCATGATGATGTCCGGATCCTGGCGCAAAACGTGTTTCAACGCGCCGTAAAAAGTGGCGGTGTCGAGGCCAATCTCGCGCTGCTCAATCACCGACTGGTTGTCCTCAAAAACGAATTCAATCGGGTCTTCCAGCGTGACAATGTGCTTTTTGAAGTTGGCGTTGACGTGCTCGATCATTGCGGCGAGCGTCGTGGATTTGCCGGAGCCGGTCGAGCCAGCCACCATCACGATGCCGCGCGGCGACTCCGCCAGCGTCTTGATCTGCTCCAGCAGGCCGAGTTGCTCGAAGCTGGGCACGGTGGCCTTGACGTGGCGCATCGCCAGCGCCCACGAACCGCGCTGCTGAAACACATTTGTGCGGAAACGCCCCAGCCCCGCGACGTTGTAGGAGAAATCCACCTCCCGGTCTTCCTCCAGCTTTTTCTTCATGTGCACCGGCGTCATGCCGTCAACCACGCTGTTGAGCCACTGCTCGGTCGGAATCGGGCAATCAATCGAAATCAGTTCGCGGCTGATGCGGAAAATGACCGGCGTGCCAACCTTGATATGAATGTCCGACGCGCCGCCGTCCACGGCGGCCTTGAGAATTTTGTTGAAGAGTTCCATGGGCGCAGAATAAATCCATTCCCCGCCAAACGCCAGTCGAGAAAAATCCAGCCTCCCCTGCCCCGCCGCAATGATTGGTCGCCAGTTTTTGCGTGTCTTTCGCGGCGTTCGCGGTTAAAAATCCGGCATGGCAAAACACAAGATCGGCATTATCGGTGGCACCGGCCTTTACGGCATCGAAGGCTTCACCAAACAGAAATGGGTGAAGGTCAAAACGCCGTTCGGCAAGACCTCCGACGATTTCCTCACCGGCAAACTCGCCGGGCGCGACGTGGTTTTTCTCCCGCGCCACGGACGCGGCCACAAAATTTTACCGAGCGAGCTGAACCATCGCGCCAACATCTGGGCTATGAAAAAACTCGGCGTGCAATGGATCATCAGTGTCAGCGCCGTCGGCTCGTTGCAGGAAAAATATCAGCCATGCGACATCGTGGTCATTGACCAATTCCTCGACCGCACCAAGCAATCGCTGAATCACACCTTCTTCGGACGCGGCATCGTGGCGCATATTGCGTTTGCCGAGCCCATCAGCGAGGAACTGCGGCAGATTCTTTTACGCACCGCCATTGCCGCCAGCGCGAACACCCATGACGGCGGCACTTATGTGAACATGGAAGGCCCGGCGTTCAGCACGCGCGCCGAATCCTTCGCCAACCATGCCGCCGGTCACGACGTCATCGGCATGACCAATCTCGGCGAGGCCAAGTGCGCGCGCGAGGCCGAAATTGCCTACGCGACACTCGCGATGGCGACGGACTACGATTGCTGGAAGGAAGACGAACACGTCTCGCTCGAAATGATTATCGCCAATCTCCAGCGCAACGCCGGCACAGCAAAAAAAATTGTCGCCGCCGCCATCGCGCAGATTCCGGCGGAACCGAATTGGAAAGCCCACTCCGCACTCAAGAACGCCATCTTTACCGACAAGAAGTTTTGGCCGAAGAAAACCGTGGCCGAGTTGAAGCCCATCCTGGGGAAATACCTTTGAACAAGCGCGCCATCATCCAGAAAATCATCGCCAAGCTGGTCGCCGAGCTGGAGGTGTATTTTCGCGCCGCGCAATTCTCCCGCGCCGAGGCCACGCACGAATCCAACAAGGCCGAGAACAAATACGATACGCGCGGTCTCGAGGCCTCCTACCTCGCGCGCGGCCAGTCCAAGCAGGCGGCGGAACTCGAGACCGCCATCGCCGAATACCAGAAGCTGGGCGTGAAGAAATTCGCCGCCGGCGACGCCATCAACCTCGGCGCGCTGGTGGAACTGGAACACGGCGGCGAAAAATCCTTTTACTTCGTCGGCCCGCGCGCCGGCGGCACAGAAATCATTCACGACCGGAAGGAAATTCTCGTCATCACCCCGCAATCGCCGTTAGGTGAACAGCTCATCGGCAAAAAATCCGGCGACACGCCGCCGCTCACCTTCGGCGGCGCGAAAGCGGTGGCGAAAATTCTCTCCGTCACCTGAAGCCGCGCCCGGCCGCGCGGTCGGGGCTTGTGATTTGGCCTTGGCGGGCGCAGTATGATGGGGTCGGCATGACCTGAGCATTGATTGCACCGGCACCATGATGAGCCAAGCCGTTCCAGCCCCGCGCCCGAAGAAACTTCGCATCGTCCTCGTGGATGATGAGAAGTATATGCTCCAACTGCTTGAGACCTATCTGCGCGAATGGTTCGATGACCTGGACCTGCTCCCGTTCCAAAACGGCGACACCGCGTGGCAGGCGCTGGCGCAGATTGTGCCGGACCTGCTCATCACCGACTGGCGGCATCCCGGCCTCGACGGCGGTGAACTGCTGCGCAAGCTCGCGGAGCAGCCCGTCAGGCCTCCGGTGCTGATGATCACGGCCTACGACAATGATTGCGTCCAGGAATTTGCCGGCTCCCGGCTTACCATCAACTTCCTGCAAAAACCCTTCGGCGTCGCCCAGTTCTGGAATGCCATTAACAGCCTCGTCGGCCCCTGCGACCATCCGCCGCTCATTCCCAAATCCTTGAAATAAAACCGCGCCGGGAATTTCGCAGCCGCCACGCCGGCCCCGTTGGACAAAATCAAAGAACACAGGGTGAAGACCAAAACAAAATGGTTGCTGCTGATCACGGCGGTCGTCGGGTTCGGCCTGGCGCTGGTGACGCTGGGGTTCGCCTTGGCGCTCGGCTTTTTTGCCGGGCATGAGGCAGCGACCGGCGACCCCCTGCCGGTTTACATCATGGGACAACAAACGGCTTCAGCGCACCCCGGCTATTTGCACGATACGGTGATAGGCGGCGGCGGGATTTATGTGCATGAGGTTTACGTCCACGACTACGAGGAAGCCTGCCTGCAACTCACCTTGACGGAACCGCAGACGGTCATCGGCCTCATGGGTTCCATCAACCCCGCGAAAGTCGGTGCCGTTCCCGGCCAACCCGTCACCGCCTATGTCATGGTGGATTGCGGCTCCGAAATGCCCGCGTATGCGCCATACCGCAACCTCAAGCAGCCGCCGTTCGACTGGCGCACCGCCTCCTTCCGCCAGATGACCGCGCGGCAACAATACAAATTCGGTCCGGTCGTCACCACCACTAACGCCGCGCTCATGGCCGAAGTCGTGCGCGTGCTACGCGATGGCACGCCGGTGGAATTGAACCCGTTTCCGTTCTCCGGCGCGACCAATCTCACCACCCTCAACCTGACCTGCGATCAACTGCCCGGGCTGCTGTTTTGTCCGGCGCTCTGCTACTACGGCGACGGCAACATCTACATTGCCGAAAGCCTGATGCTGGACGCCACCGTCACGCCGCCGCAAGTCCGCGCCCGCTGGATTCCCGCCAGCCCGCTGCTGACCAATTGGTTGAAAACTCCGTGAACCCGTTTGGCGCGGCGAAAAACTGCCGGGCGCGGGCAACTTCCGATTCTGCGCGGGTCAAATCCATTCTGCGCGGCTGAAATTCACTTTGCGCGGCGTATTTTCACTCTGCGCGGCCAAAATCCGTTCTGCGCGGACCGATTTCCGTTCTGCGCGGGCAAAATTCACTTTGCGCGGACGTTTTTCACTTTGCGCGGCCAAAATCCGTTCTGCGCGGGCATTTTTCACTCTGCGCGAGCCTTCAACCCGCCAAAGTGTCTAAAAAATAGGCAGTCATCCGGTTTTCAGAGGTTCATCGGTTGGTTTCATGTCTGCGGACGCTCCCGCCGGATGGGCCATCGCCAGCCACGTGGAAAATACAAGCCCATCCCGCGCCCGCCCAAACCCGCGTCCACCACCACGCCGGCGAAATAAATCAAAGCGCCGTCGGCGCGGCATATTTGTAGCAAATGAACCAATAAAAATCCCCAGCTCCGTCAGGAGCGACATCGGGTGGCCGTCTGCAAAGACTATGTCGCTCCTGCGGAGCTGAAATCATTTTGAGGCGGACGGTTCTACAAAGATGCCACCCCGGACGGGGCTGGCTGCCCGCCGACTTTGGCTTGATAAATGGTTTGGACAGGAGCAAAGTCGAGGACGTGAACAAGCACACCATTTTCCGAATTTCTTATCGTGCTGTCATCTCATTTGTCGTTTTGGCTTGGAGCAACCTCGCCATCTGCGGCGAGATTCATTACGCAGCCGAAGAAGGCAACTTGGCAAAGGCCAAGACGCTGCTCCGAGACAATCCAACGCTGGTTTCCAACAAGGACGATTCAGGCAGGAGTCCTTTGCAAGTGGCAGTAATTCACGGTCACAAAGATATGGTTGAATTGCTTTTAGCCAACAACGCCGATATCAATGCCAAGGATAATGACGGCAGGACATCATTGCACGAGGCTGCGTATCATGGCACCAAGGATATTGTTCAAATGCTATTGGCTAACAATGCCGATATCAATGCCAAGGAGAACGACGGCACAACGCCTTTGGACGAAGCCGCGTATCATGGCAATGATGGCGTGCCAGCACTATTGTTAGCCAACAAGGCTGATTACAGTATTTTTGACGTGGCCGCATGTGGCGACTTGGCCAAGGTCAAAGCGCTGCTAAAAAAGAATCCCGAGCTTGTTTTCAGCAAAGACAAAAACGGCTGGACGCCCTTACACTTCGCGGCATTTGGCGGTCAAAAGGCTACCGCGAAATTGTTGGTGGCTAACAATGCCGACATCAATGCCAAAGCTACCGGCAACTTTACACCTTTGCATTATGCAGCGTTTGCATGCGATTCAGACATGGCGGCTTTGTTGCTGGCTCACAAAGCTGAAATTAATATCCAAGATGATAATGGCGATACGCCGTTGCATCGGGCAGTAATCATGGGCAGCAAAGATGTGGTGGAGTTGTTACTGAAACACGGTGCCGATGTTAACACCAAGGAAAAATATGATGGCTCCACGCCTCTGCATACGGCAATTGTTAATGACTATAAGGAAATAGCGGAAATGCTTCGCCAGCACGGCGGCCACGAATAATTCCTTTTGGATAATTGGCCGAGGCGGCACGCCTCACCAATCCGTCTCGCGGTAGTCCTTCAGAAATTTTCCCCAGAGGTGCGTGCCGGTGTTGACGCCGGCGATGATCGGATCCACGATCCGCGCCGCGCCGTCCACGATGTCCAGCGGCGGATGGAAGCGGTGCTCCGCCACCTTGCGCTCGGCGATGTGCGCCGGGTCTTCGTCTGTCACCCAGCCGGTGTCCACGGCGTTCATGTGGATGCCGTCGGCGTGGTAATCGGCGGCGGCGGTGCGCGTCATCATGTTGAGCGCGGCCTTGGCCATGTTCGTGTGCGGATGCCGCGTGGTCTTGAACTTCCGGTAAAACTGTCCCTCCACCGCCGAGACGTTGACGATGTGCTTGTCGTGCTCCGGCGTGCGGAGCATCAGCGGCTTGAGCCGCGCGTTGAGGATGAACGGCGCGATGGCGTTGACGAGCTGCACTTCGAGCAGTTCCACCGTCGGGACTTCGTGCATGAGGAAACGCCACGAGTTGCGCTCGCGCAAATCCACCTGTTGCAAATCTTGGTCGAGCTGGCCTTGCGGAAACAAGGCCTTCTGCGCGGCGAGCTCATCCGGCAACAGCGGCACTTGGGAGAGCGCGGCAGCGTGCGTGAGGCCGACTTGTTGGAGTTCAAGCTTTAGCTTGTCCGGGGAGCAAGCTGAAGCTTGAACTCCAACTGGCGCTCCGCCTTCCGGCAAGAGATGATAACCGCGCAGCCCTTCGTAAGCGCCGAGCAATTTCGCCGCATCCGGTGGCAGGTCGTGCAACGACCCGTTCTCGCGTTCCATCATGTGTTCGTAAAAATCCGGCGGCCGGCGCACGGTCTGGCAGGCGTTGTTGATGATGAAATCCAGCCGCGAGCGCGTGGTGAGCAGATGCTTGCAAAACGCCTCCACGCTCGGCGTGTGGCGCAGGTCGAGGCCGAAGATTTCCAACCGGTTGCCCCAATCTTTGAAATCCGGTTCGGCGGCGTAGCGCATCGCCGAGTCGCGCGGGAAGCGAGTGCAGACGATGAGCTGCGCGCCGGCGCGCAACAGTTTGATGCCCGCCTGATAACCGATCTTCACGCGTCCGCCGGTGAGCAACGCCACGCGGCCGCGCAAATCCGCCGTCTCGGTGCGCTTGAGCCAATTCAACTCCGCGCACTGCGGGCAAAGCTGGTCGTAAAAATGGTGGATGGTCGAGTAATCCTGTTTGCAGATGTAGCAATTCTGCGGCTCGACGACTTCGCGGAAATCGGGATTGTCCTTCACTTCCTCCTGCTTGAAATCGAGCGGCGGAAACACATTCGGCGTGGTGAACACTTTTTCACGGCGCAGCTTGCGGATGCCGGTTTCATGGAGCTTGGACTGGTCCCGGGAAATCTTCTCCGCCTTGCGCTGCTTCACCTTGGCCTTCACGAGCCGGCGGCGTTCGGCGACGTTGGGACAATAGATGTCGCCGGCGGCCTTCAGCAAGCGCGTGCGCTCCTCTTCGTTCAACGCGCCGAGCAGCGCGCGGTTGGCGGAGGCTTTTTCAAGAATCGCGGCGGCGGCCTTCAGTTGCGCCAGCGCTTCGGCGTTGTGGTGGGGAACGGACATTTATTTGGCCGCGCAGAATAGCAGCCGCGCCCCGGCGGGGCGAATGAAAAGCAAGCTGCCTTCCTTGACGCTGCCGTGTAAAAGCGACAAACTCGCCGCACATTTATGGCCACCAAGACCATCATCAAACCCGCGAAATCACCCGCCGCCGTCGGCCCCTACAACCATGGCGTCCGCACCGGCGACCTGCTGTTTTGCGCCGGGCAGATTCCCATTGAGCCGGCCACCGGCAACCTCGTCGCCGGCAATATCCAGGCGCAAACCGAACGCGTGCTGGAAAACGTGAAGGCGATTTTGGACGACCAGAAGCTCACGTTCGCCAACGTCGTAAAAAGCACGGTGTTCCTGACGAATCTCGGTGACTTCGCCGGCATGAATGAAATTTACGCGAAATATTTCACGGCAAATTTTCCGGCGCGTTCCACCGTTCAAGTCGCCGCGCTGCCCAAAGGCGCGAGTGTGGAAATTGAGATTGTCGCGCACTTCTGATTCATGTCCGCAGGAGCTTACATAGGAATCGGCCTCGCCATCGGTGGCGGGTTGGGTTTACTCATCGGCTGGCTGCTCGGGCGCGGGCGCGTGGCGGCTCCGGCCGATGCCCGTTTGGAAAATGAATTGCGCCAGCAGCTCACGCAGCGCGAGGTGGAACTTGGCCAAACCCGTGAGCAGCTTTCGCAAAGCAAATCTTCCCTCGCCACGGCGCAGGCCAATCAGGCGGCGGCGGAAAAAATTCTCGCCGAGCAAAAGCAATTGCACGAACAAACTTTGCGCGACGCCAAGCTCGCGCAGGAAAAAGCCATCACGGACTTGCGCGAGGCTTTCAAAGCGATGAGCGCTGACGCGTTGAAACAATCCGCACCGGAATTTTTGCGGCTGGCGGAACAGTCGTTCGGCAAATTTCAGGAGACGGCCAAGGGTGATCTCGCACAGCGGCAGGAAGCCATCAAAGGTCTGGTTGAACCGCTCAAACAACAGTTGGAAACGTATCAGAAAAATTTGCAGTCCAGCAGCGCGGCGCAATCTTCCGCTCTCGGCGAGGTAAAAAAACACTTGGAAACATTGGCGCAATCCAACCAGTCGCTCGCGGCGGAAACGCAGCAGTTCCGGCTGGTGCTGCACTCCAATCAGGCGCGCGGCAAATGGGGCGAGGAAACTTTGCGGCGCGTCGTCGAGGCGGCGGGCATGAGCGCGCATTGCGATTTCACGGAGCAGACGACTTCGGGCGAAAATCGCCCCGACCTCGTCGTGAAGCTGCCGGGCGACCGCTTCATCATCGTGGACGCGAAGGTGCCGGACTTTGATTTTCTCAATGCGCTGGAATCCGCCGAACCGATGAAACGTGCCGAGGCTTTGGCCGCGCATGCAGCCAAACTTAAAGCGACAATTAAGGCGCTGGCCGACCGCGATTATCCGCGCCAGTTTCCGAACGCGCTGGATTACGTGGTGCTGTTCGTGCCGGCGGAATCGCTGTTCAGCGCGGCGCTGGAAGGCGACCACGATCTGATTATCTGGGCGGCGGAGAAAAGAATTTTGCTCGCCACGCCCGCTTCGCTCATCGCGCTGTTGCGTTCGGTGAGCGTGAGCTGGCAGCAGCACGCGCAGACGGAGAATGCGCAGAAAATCGCCGAGGCGGCATCGGAACTTTTTGTGCGCGTCGTCACGTTCACCGAGCATCTGGAAAAGATCCGGGGCGGGCTGGACACGGCCAACCGCGCGTTCAATCAGGCCGTGGGCAGCTACGAATCGCGCATCAAGCCGTCCGGCGAGAAATTGCAAAAGCTCGGCGGCGGCTCGGGCGGGAAAGATTTGGCCGAATTGCCGCCACTGGATGCCACGCTGCGGTTGCCGCCGGGCATTTAAGAATTTCTCTGGACAAACTTTCGGCATGGAAATACTAGTCGGGAGATTAATCCATAAAAGGAGTTGGAAATTATGACATCAAAAAATTTTAACTGGAAGCGACTGGTTCTGTTGGCCTGCCTGCTCGCGCAGGGGGCGGGCGCGGCGGCGGGAATTAATGTGCTGACGTATCACAACGACAACGCGCGGACCGGCCAGAACCTCAAAGAAACGATTTTGACGCCAACGAATGTGAGTTCGGCGAGCTTTGGCAAAATGTTCACCTATGCGGTGGACGGCTATGTTTATGCCCAGCCGCTGGTGGTGACGCGCGTCAGCATTCCCGGCAAGGGCGTGCATGACGTGGTGTTTGTGGCCACGGAACACGACAGCGTTTATGCGTTCGATGCGAACAGCAACACGGCTCCGTTATGGCAGGTGAGTTTTATCAACCCGGCGGCGGGCATTACGACGGTGAGCAGCGCTGATGTGGACTGCGATGACCTCGTGCCGGAAGTTGGCATCACCAGCACGCCGGTGATTGACCCGGACAGCCACACGATTTATGTGTCGGCCAAGACCAAGGAAGTCACCACCAACGGCACGGCGTATTATCATCGGCTGCACGCGCTGGACTTGGCGACCGGCGCGGAGAAATTCGGCGGGCCGACGACCATCCAGGCAACTGTGACCGGCACCGGCGATGGCAATGACGGCGCCGGCCAGGTGCCGTTTGATCCGCTGACGCAGTTCAATCGCGCCGCGCTGTTGTTGAACAAAGGCGTGGTCTATGTGGGTTCCGCCGCGCATTGCGACAACGGCCCATATCACGGCTGGCTGATCGGCTGCTCGGCGAAGACGATGAAAATCGGCGCTTTTTTTAACACGACACCCAACGGCGGTCTGGGCGGCATCTGGCAGGCGGGCGGCGGCCCGGCCACCGATTCCAGCGGAAATATTTTTGTGGTAACGGGCAACGGGACGTTTGATCCGGCGGCGAATGATTACGGCGACAGTTTTATAAAACTGTCCACGAGAAAGGGTCTTGAGGTGGCCGATTATTTCACGCCTTACAACCAGCAGGTTTTGAGCGACGAAGATCTTGACCTCGGCTCGGGCGGGACGCTGTTGCTACCGAATGAAGCGGGTGGCCGCAAATCAAACCAGCACCTGCTGGTCGGTGCCGGCAAGGAGGGAACCATCTATCTGGTCAACCGCGACAACTTCGGACACTATAATCCGACGAACAACAATGAGATTGTGCAATCGCTCACGAGCGTCATCGGTGGCGGCTTCGACACACCGGCATACTTCAACAGGCAAATCTACTACCTCGGCGCCGACGATGTCTTGAAAGCCTTTTCCATCAGCAACGCTTTCATCAATCCGACACCGGTGTCACAGGGCGATACTTTTTTCGGATTTCCGGGCGCGACGCCGAGCATCTCAGCCAACGGAACGAAAAACGCCATCGTGTGGGCGTTGCAAACCGATGCCTATGACAGCAGCGGCCCGGCGGTGCTGCACGCCTACAACGCGACCAATGTCGCGCAGGAACTTTACAGCAGTGCGAACATTGCCGACCGCGATTATGCCGGCGGCGCGGTGAAATTTTCCGTGCCAACGATCGCCAATGGCAAAGTCTATGTCGGAGCGGAATACGCCGTGTCGGTCTATGGCCTCGGCACATTTCTTCCGTCGCCGAACATTTCGCCCGTGAGCCAGACATTCACCAATTCAATTTTTGTGACCATCACGGACGCGGTTCCGGATGCAAAAATCTTCTACACGCTGGACGGCAGCACGCCGACCACGAATTCAATTCTCTACACCGGCACTTTTCCGCTCACAAATTCCGCTGGCGTGCAGGCGAAGGCGTTCAAGCCGGGCGCGTTTGCCAGCGCCAGCGTAGCCGCCACGGTTTTGAGCAGCGCGGATATCGGCAGCGGAACCGGCTTGGACGGCGCGTATTATTCCAACCAATTCCAGACCTTCACCAATCCGCCAACGCTCGAACGCACCGACGCCACGGTGAATTTCGACTGGGGCAGCGGTTCGCCCGATCCGAGCATCAGCGTGGACGATTTCACCGTCAGGTGGACGGGCGCGGTGCAGCCACAGTTCAGCCAGACCTACACCTTTTACACGAAGACCGACGACGGCGTGCGGCTCTGGGTCAACGGCCAGTTGCTCATTGATGAATGGGTGGATCAGTTCGCGACCGAATGGAGCGGAACCATCTCGCTCAACGCCGGTCAAAAATATTCCGTCACGATGGAGTATTACGAGGACAGCGGTGCGGCTTCCGCGCAACTGGCGTGGAGCAGCCCGTCACTCACGAAATCTGTCATTCCGCAAAGTCAGCTTTATTCCAGCTTCACGCCCAATCTTCGGATCAACCCAAACGCTTCCGCCCCGAACATCACTAAATTAAAAACAACCGGCCAAAATGGTTTCCAGATGCAGGTCACGGGGCTGATTGGGATAACTTACATTCTACAGGCAAGCACCAATATGATTGACTGGGTTTCACTGGAGACCAATTCAGCCGCCACCAGTGAATTCAATTTCACCGACCCGGCCACCGCCAATTTTCCGAGCCGGTTTTACCGCGTCATTCAGCACTGATTTTCAGGCGGCGATTTTCAGGTGTGTGAGGCGGAAGATTGCGCCGCGCGGCTCGTTCGGCAGACAAACAATTTCCCAGCCGTGCGCCAAAACGATTTGCGAGACGACGGCGAGGCCAAGGCCAGTTCCCTTTTGATGCGTGGTGAAATACGGCTTGAAAATTTCCTGACGGTTTTCAGACGCGACGCCGTGGCCGTCATCGCGGACCTCCAAAATCGCCTCGGTGGCGCTGGCGCGGCGCACTTCAATTTTTATCTGTCCGCCTTCTTCCACCGCTTGCGTGGCGTTGATGAGCAGATTGAACAAAACTTGTCGTAGTAATTGTTCATCCGCCTCAATGGCCAGCGGGTCGCCGCCGACTTCCACGCGCAGTTTCTTTTCCCCGATGTCATAGCCGAGCGTGCGGACGATTTCCGAACACGCGGCGGTGAGCGCGATTTTCGTGCGGCGCACCTCGCGCGGGCGCGAGTAGTTGATGAACTCGGTCAGTTGCGCCGTCACTTTGTCAGTCTCATCCACGATAATCTTGGACTTGTCGCGCACGTCTGGCGAGGCGTCGGGCAGGCGCGCAATCATCTGCGCCTGGCCGCGGATGAGGTTGAGCGGGTTGCGCGTCTCGTGCGCGAGGCCGGCGGCGGCGAGGTTCATTTCTTTGAGATGCGAATTCAGTTCGCTCGCGCGCACGAGGCGGATCTGCAAATCCGAGGTGCGGCGCAAATTGCGCCACGCCAGACCGGCGCCGAGCGCGGAGATGCCGGCGAAAAACACGATGACGCCGCGCAGCCAGAGGTCGCGGATGCACAGCGCGCGGTAATTGTCGGTGGACATGGCGAGGACGAGGCCGTGCAACTCGCGCTTGGCGGCGAGCGCCTTGAACTCGGCGTCGGACATCCCGCGCATCCATGGCGGACGGCGGTTGCCGCCGCGCGGACGGTCGCCGCCATCGGGCGGATGCCGGCCGTCGTTCGGTGGCGGCTCAACCTGGCCGGCGGCGTTCGTGGGCGGCGGCGGGAAATCCGTGGACGGATTTTCAAGGGCGTTGGTGCCGTCAGCGCGATGTTCGCGCCGGGGAAAATCGCGGTTGCGCGCCGCGCCGTTGGTCAGGTCGCGGAAGGCCGGCAGCACGACGGTGGGATTGTTGGTCACGCCTTCGGGGCTGACGCTCGCGCCTTCGACGGGCAGGATGAAGGTGACGTAACTGTCCGACCAAAGTTCGCCGCTGGCGGAAATCTCGCGGGAAAACAGATTAGTGTCGCCGGCGGCCACGACCGGTTCACCGTCGGTGTTCAGCAGGCCGACGTAAATCAATTTGACGAGCGCGTTGGCGCGGTGGTTGACGAGTTCCTTGAGAACCGGATCAAGGCGTTCCTGAAAAACCGCGCCGCGAAAACTCAGCGCGCGCGTGACGGCGCTCAGTGTGCCGGCAATTTCGTGCGAGCGGCTGCGGAGGTCGGACTGTGCGGCCGCGACGACGCTCAAATGTTCCTGCACCTGCCAGCTGACGACCAGCAGCCACGCGCCGGCGAGCAAGCCGGCGGCGAGTTTCTGGCGGCGTTTCAGTTCCATTGGCGGCATCAGTCTGGCGCGGCGGCGGCGAAAAATAAATTTCTATTTCTTCACCGGCAGCCGGTCGAGGTAGCGGTCCAGCTCCTGTTCGGAAACGGAATTGGTGATGAGCTGCGATTGTTTGGTTTCGTTGACGGCCATGGCGGGCAACTGACCGGGCTCGCGGACAATGTGCGGCGTCAGGAAAATCAGCAGCTCGCTCTTGGTGCTCGACTTGGCGCTGAAGCGGAACAATTGGCCGAGCAGCGGAATGTCGCCGAGCAGCGGAATTTTGCTGTCGTTGGAGGACTTGTCGCTGCCGATGAGGCCGCCGATGACGACCGGCTGGCCGTCCGGTGTCACCACCACGGTATTGGCGGAACGCTTGTTAATGTTGGGCGCATACACGGCGGATGAAACTATGCTGCCGCCCTCGATGACCTGGCCGGGCGTCGAGTTGTCAATCGAAGTAATCTGCGGCTCCAAAATCATTTGCACGAGGCTGTTCGCGCCGATGAACGGCGTGACGTCGAGCTGGATGCCGACGTTCTGGTAGCTGCCGTTGATGGTCGGCACGGTGGAGGCGCTGCCGCCAACGGAGGTGTAGCTGACGCCGCTCGGCAGATAGATGCTCTGGCCGACGACAATTTCCGCCTGCTGCCCGTCGCGCGCCAGGATGGACGGGCGCGACAGCACCTGCGCCTTGCCGGCGGTGGCGAGCGCCTGAATGGTCGCCGTGAAATCGTTGCCCATGAGCTGATACATCCCGCCGTTCCCGGTCGCGCCCGACAACGTCTGCGGCAGGCCAAAATTATTACCCGCATTCACGCTCGAATAGACCGGCTGGATACTGGTGGGGACGATGGTATTGGCCGCATTGTTTCCGCCAGGAACCACCGCGTAATTGGTCACATAACCGGTGAGCTGCGAAAAGTTGTGATTGAAGCCGGTGTAATCGCCCTGCACGCCAATGGCGGACGCCTTGTTGTCGTCCACCTCGACGAAGACCACCTTGATGAGCACCTGCGGCTCCGGCACGTCGAGGTTGGCGATGACGTTGCTAATCTGCAGGCTCGTCACATCATCCGCGATGACCACGATGTTGTGCGTCACCGGATCCACGGAGATAACCGCGTTGCCGACCGTGCCGTTGTTGTTGTATTGGCCGGAAGTGGAACTGCTGCCGCGCGTGCCGCCACCACCGCCACCGCCAAAACCACCGAATCCGCCAAAGCCCCCAAAGCCGCCACCACCGCCGCCGCGCTGCTGCGCTTGAACTGTCAGCGCCGCGCACAGCCAGAACGCCAGCGCGATGCCGTAATTATTTTTGAAATGTTGTGTCTTCATAATTTTATCTCCGGTTAAACGGCCAAATTAAAATTGCGGGCTGCCACCGGCGCGACTGCCGCCACCCGCGCTGCCGGTCGTGCCCGAAGTGGTGGATGAGCTGGTCGCCGTGGTGTTGTTCTGCGCCCGCGTCATCAATGCGCTGGACGTTGACGAGCTGCTGCCGCTGCTCCGCGAGCCGCTGGTCTGGAACATATTTTGCAGCACCTGCACCGCCTGCTGCGGATCGCCATTATCCATGTGGAACACATAAACTTTCTGATCGCGCGTCGAGGGCACGTCGAGGTCGTTCATCATGTTCGCGATCTGCTCCATCAAATCCTTCGGCGCGGTCACGATGACCGCCTGGATGCGCGAGTCCGCCACTGCGTTCACCGCCGTCGCCTTCTTGATGCGATCCGTGGAGCTGCTGCCGCCGGCAGCTCCGCCGCCGCCGCCGCCCATCATGCGCGCAAAAAATCCGCCCGGCCCGCCGCCACCGCCGCCGGCAAAACGCGTCGGCGACTGCGTGCCGGAGCCGGAACCGCTGCTCGGAAAAATTTCACCCAGCTCCACCGCCACGTCCGCCGGGCTGGCGTAGTGCAGGCGGAACACGCGGATGACCGTCTCCGCCTCCGCGCTGTCGTCAATCGCCTTGATGATTTCCGTCAAGTGCCGGATGTTCGACTGCGTGTCCGTGATGACAATGGAATTGCCCTCCTCATTCGCCACCACCGTCGCCTGCGGCGAAACGAACGACGTCAAATCCGAGACGAGTTGCCGCGCCTCGACAAACCGGATCGGGATGATCTGCGTCACGATTTCCGCGTTGTTCGGAATCTGGTCCGGGAGGTTGCCGGTCTTCACCGGGATGTCGCGCGTCTTCGCGTCGTTCTTGTCCAGAATGGTCAGCGTGCGCCCGTTGCGGATGGCTGCGTAGCCGTTCTTGTTCAGCTCAAAATTGAGGAGATCCACCGCCTCGTCACGCGTCATCGGATGGCTGCTGATGACGCTGACGTTACCGTTCACCCGCGCGTCCAGCACAATGATGAAGCCCGCCGCGTCGCTCAAATAATTCAGCACCATCTCCAGCGGCGCGTTGCGGAAATTCAGCCGCAGCTCGTCCGGGTTGTTCGTGCCGCTCGCCTCGGCCGGCGGCGTGAAATTGGAATCCAAATTGTCGGCGGCCACGGCATTGTTCGTCCCCGGCACGATCACCACCGGCTCCGTCACCGTTTTTTCCGCCGGCGCAGCGCTGTCCACTGGCGCTTCGGCGGCGGCTTCCGGCGGCGGGTTGCCGGTATCCGGCATGGTCGCCGGCGCGGCGGCGGCGCCGGGCGGCGGCATAGTTTGATCGGCCGATGGTGGCGGCGGCGGATTGTTGCCGTTGTTGGCGTCTGGCGCCGGCTGGGCGCCGGCCGACACCAGCCAGCCCGCCGCACCGGCGGCCATGAGGTTCAAAATAATTTTTTTCATTGGTTTTCCTTTGCGCGTAATTCCATCAGTCGTTTCAAAACATCGTTCTGTCCCAGCGCCGGCGAAGGTGCCGGCGCATTGTCACCGCCCGGCGAACTGGCCGGTGCCGTCCCGCCCGTGACAGCGGGCAGTTCGCCCGAATCAGACAACGCCCACTTGCCGTTTTCCTGGCGCAGCACGTCGCCGACCTTGAGTTCCAGCTTCTCCGCCGGGTTCGTGGTTTCCAGCAGCGCACGGCCCTGGGCGATTCGCGTGACCGTGTAGCCGGCGATTTTTCCGGAGACCGGCAGCACGCGTTTCAGCTCGTCATCGTTCCCGCTGAAAAAGGCAAAATAGCCTTTTTGATAGCTCATCGTGCCGACCAGCGAAAACGCCGGCGCCGACGACGCCGTCCGCGTGTGCGTAATCCGCGTCCGCACGCGCGGCGTGTAAACGGTGTGCGGCACGCGGTTGGGATCAAAAATGTTCCGGTCCGTTACGAACCCGCTGAACGCCGGATAATCCGTCGCGCCCGGCACGCGATTCGACTGCGCGCGAGCGACAAAGACGCTCGTCAGCGTGAACGCCGCCAGCAAAATGATTTTTACGCGGTTAAGTTTCATTTTTTATCCGGTTGAAGGAGCGCCAGCCCGTTGATTTCCGTGCTCAAGGTCATCTGCTGCCCGTCCTTGTCATGCGCGCCAAGCTCCAGCGAATCCAGCCGCAGCGCCATCGGCCCGTTTTCAAGGTCGTAGAGAAATTTGCTCAACGACCCGATGTCGCCGGAAGTCTCCACGCGGCACGTCAACGTCAAATAATTGGTGGACTCGTTTTTCCACTGCGGCATTAGGCTCGTCACCTCCGCGCCGCTGCTGCGCGACCAGCCGTCTACCGCCGTCAAAAGTTTTTGCTCCGCGAGCGACGTGTTCGCCGGCAGCGCGTTCGCGGTCATGTTCGCCCAGCGGCTGCGGATGCCGGACTCGCGCCGGATGAGCTGCCCGCCGGCGGTGACCTCCGCGCGCAATTCCTTGATCTGCGCCTGCCGCGCCGACCACCAGCCACCGAGCGGTTCGAGAATGAAATTTACGCCCACCAGCAGCGCGAACGCCGCGATAGTCAGCACCACGAGAAATTCCTGGCGATTCTTAATTTTCACTGCCGCCTCCGTTGTTAAAGGTAAAGCTCAACACAAATTGCATCGGCGCTTTGCCACGACTTTGTTCGTGATGCACGCCGGAAATACCCGGCAACGCGCCCAGCCGCGACTCCACCGCCAGCACCGCCGAGCTGTCGCGCGCCGTGCCGGAACAGGTCACCGTGCGGCCATCGCGCACCTCGATGTTTTTAGCCGTCACCGAGCCGTCCTCCGGAAACGCCAGCGACAACAGCCGCAGAATGGCGAGGTTGCGGAACGAGCCGTCATACCACGCACGATACTGCCGGATGTTGTCCTGGATGGCCGACAGCTCGCCGACTTTCGCCGCCATGCGCGACCACTGCGCGCGGTAATGCCAGAGTTGAACCTGCTGGAATAAAAACGCCGCGAGAAAAATTGCGACCACGCCCGCCGCCACCGCTCCCGTCGTCCGCAGCCGGCCGGAAGAATATTTCGTGACGAACAGCTCGACGAAGTTGGGCTTCGGCGGCAGAAATTCAAACGCCAGTTTCTGGCCGGCCAAAAATCTCGCCGCCAGGCTGAACGCCGGCGACAGCGCAGCCTCCACCGGCAGCGTCACGCCGAATTCATCCGGCGCGTAGGCTGAAACCCATTCCACCTTCAAGCCCGCCGGCTCAAAGCGCAGTTCCAATTCATCCGCCAAAGGCTGCGCCAATTCGCGCGGGCCAAAAATGCGGATGCGCTTCACCGCGTCGCGCAGCCCGCCCGGCAATTGACCGAGCGTGATGCGCACCTCGCGCGCCACCACGTCCATATGCAGCGAGCGCCGGCCGGCCGCGTCTTCCACCGCGCCTTCGAGCGACCGCAAGGCGACCACACCGCCGCCTGCCGAGATTTGCAAACCGACATTGCTCTCGCCAATCGCCAGCGCCAGCGCGCCGCCGGATTTTTCATTACCGGGAAATTGCAGCGCAGAAATGCCGGGGGCAAAACTGACCGGTTTAAGTTTCGCTGCCGCCAATATATTTTCCAGCGCCGCGAGGTGCGTGTTGGGAATGCCCGCAAGCAGGACATTTTGTTTTCCGTCCGCCAGCGGACTGCGCGAATCGCAAATCAGCAGCGTCGCCACGTCGGAATGGAAGCCGCGCTCAGCTTCGATCTGCAAAAGGCTGGCCGCATCCGCTTCCGGCAGCGGCGGGAGTTCCGTCTGCGCCGTCAAAACCCATTTCAGCGGCACGCCGAAAATGCAGTTGCGCTCGCGCACGCCGGCGGCGTCCAGCTGGTTGCGGATTTCGCGGCCGACCAGTTCCGGCGCGGCGGTGAGCGGGTCAAGCGCGAGCGTCACAGAAAATTTCTGCAACACGGCCAGCGAACCGTTGGTGCGCTTAAGCACCACGCCGTCAAGCCGACCGCCGTCCAGCGCGAGGCCGAGCAGCGACGTCAGCTTTTTCTGCCCGCCGAATTTGAATTTGAAATCAGGTTTCATTGCGTGTCCTTCGCGACCAGATCTTCCCGCACCTTTCCACCGAGCGCCCAGCCGAGCCGACTCAAGTCCTGCCGATATAAAATTTTTGGCGTGCCGTCGCTCACGTCAAAAATAAATTTCACGCGCCGGTAGCCGCGCCCGAACGCGCCAACCGCCGCGATGTCCGCCGTGAACTGGTAGCTGTGCGTGGTCAGCCAATCGCCCTTGGCCAGCGCCGTGACGACCGGGCTGTTGTTGCCCAGCGCGTCAATCACCCACGCGATGGAAGTGAGGTTGTTGGAATTCTGCTGGCGATAGGAAACCAGCGTCTGCGCCGCGCTGATCGCGGTTTGTTCGTCCACGTTGGCACCCATGAACACCGCCGTCAACACGTCGGAGTTGGCGGTGTTGACGTTGACGCGTTTGTAAATATAGGAGCTGTTGGTAGTCTTGATGTTGTTGGCAATGGCGGCAAAATTTGCCGGGGTCATGCCGATGTCAACAATGCAGTGAACGGCAAAAGCGAGCATGCCGGCGTATGGCCGGTTGGTCAGTTGGTTGACGTATTTGGTGCTGATACCGGCATTCAGCAACAGCGGCCTGATTTGCGAAGCCGAGGCGTTGCTGACATTCGTCAGCGACGAACCGTTCGGCTCGCGCGTATAGACCGTCACGTCCTCAAACAAACCGGTGTCCAACTGGCCGTTGCTGTTCAAATCTTTTTCGTTCGCGTCCAGCACGCCGTTGCGGTTCAAGTCCTCGCCGACCAGCATGTCCTCCGTCGCGCCATAGACGAGCCGCAGTTCATCCACCGTCTCGAACGGCGCATTTTTGTCCGCGTAGCCGAGCGACATATAATCGAGCGACACATCGCCGTTCGTGCCGCGCCAGTCCATGATCGCGTCGGAAAAATCCGACGTGATGTTCGGCAGATACTGAAAAACATTGGTGCTGACGTTGTTCAAATTCAATTTGCCACCCTCATCCACCAGGCCAAAATACGGCTCCGTAGAATTGCCCTCATTCGGGTCGCGGCCGATAAGCCAGAATTTCGCGTCGCCCACCGGCACGGCCGCGCACTTGAACTGCGAGCTGTCCGGCACCGCGCCGTTGGTCGCAAAACTCAGAAGCACGAGGCTGACGTAGCGCGCCGCGCCCTCGATGGCCTGGTCGGCCACCACGCCGCTCACGCGGTTGTCGGACGCGCGCAGCTCATAGGTCATCGTGTTCGCAAAATACAGCGCGATGCTGACGAGGCCGATGCACACCCATAGCACGATGATGAGGACGGAACCGGATTGGGAACGGGGAAAACATTCAACATTCAACATTGAACGCCGAACATTCAACGCACCCACCGCCCGGACACCGCTGGGCGTTGGGCGTTGGGCGTTCAATGTTGAATGTTGAATCTTCATTTTCAGTTTCCCGTCGTGCTGGCCAAAACCATGTTCGTCCGCGCCACGGAATCAATCGGCACCACGAGTTGAATTGGCTCCGTCGTCTTGTCCGCGCCGGCCAGCTGGATTTCCACGCGGACGGCCAGCGGCAGGTTGGTCGTGGCCGAAGTCGGGTTGCTCGTGTCCCAAGTTTCCTGCCATTGCGTGCCGTCGAAGCAGAAAAATTTCACGCTCGCAACGCCGCCCAGCATGAGCTGGTCGTCCACGACCGGAGTGGTGGTGGACAGCAAATTTCTCAAAACGCTCCGATACAAATCGCGCTGGCCGGAGCCGGCCGTGGAATTTTTCAATTCGTAAGTCACACGTTGGATGTCGGCCCATGGCGCATTTGCGCTCAACGCGCCGGTCGCCGTGAAAATTTCCGCCGCCGCCGGCTCGCTGACGCCGGTGCTGGTGATGCCGCTGCCGACGCGGAAGCTCCCGGAAAGAAATTTGCTCGTGCCGTTCGTCGGCGTGACGACGCACTCCAGATCGCGGCGCAGAAACGTGAACGCCTGATCCACCGGCGTCGCGGCGTCCACCACGTCGGTCGTCACCTCGCGCAAATGCAGCGCGGTAAACAGCACGGCGTTGACGGCGACCAACACCAGCGCCGCCACGCCGATGGCGAGAATCATCTCGACCAGCGTGAACGCTTTTTCGTTGTTCGTTTTAATTTTCACTGCGTCATGTTCAAATTTGTCCCGCCCGGCAGGCTGGCGAGCGTGTCCAGCTTCACCGAATAATCTTTTCCCTGTGCGGAAAACTTCACTTCCGCCGTCACGAGTTGCATCGCGTCCTGCGGCCATGTCTGGCTCGTGAGCGTCCAGCGGAATTCCATCGCGCCCTCGCTCGTCGTGCCGCTCTGCGTGCCGTTGCCCCAGTTTGTCGTCACCAGGCTCTCGTTCAAAATCCGGTCGGCCACCCGCACCGCCGCGCCCTTGCGCGCCGCGACCTCGCCCGCAAGGCTCGCCAGATGCATCGCCTCGACCGCCGCCGGAATCACGATGGCGAGAAACAGCATCGCCGCCAAAACTTCGGCCAGCGTGAACGCCGCGCACCGTCGCTGCGCCACGCAATTTTTAGTTTTCGGTGTCGCGAATTTCATAGCCCGTGCGACCGCTGTTCAAACTCAGCCAGCGCGAAAACCCGGCGCTGTCCGTCAATTTCAATACCTGCGGACTGTCCTCGTCCACCGTGCCGTCCGCCGAAAACCGGATTGCCGGCAGATTCTTAAATGTCACCGGCGTGGCCGCGCCGACATTCTGCACCGCGATGGCCAACGTCGAATCCACCGTCAAATTTTCCGCCTTGGCGTCGCCATTTTGACCGCTCGTCTCGGCTTCTAGGCCGTAATCACCCGTTTTTTCATTAATCCAGAGCATCATCGGCGCGCCCTCGGAAACCGCGCGGCTCTGGCCGGCGTGCATCAGCGCCGCCAGCCGCCGAGCCTCGGAATCCAGCGCGCGCCCGCGCACAAAATTCGACAGCGCCGGTGCCGCGAGCGACGTGGCAATCACCAGCAGCGCGAGCACGAGGATCAGTTCGACCAGCGTGAACGCGCGGCGGCGAAAATTATTTTGTCCAGTTGCCAACGTCATCGTCCGTGCCTTCCTTTGCGTCCGGCCCGACCGACAGCAAATCGTAGGAACCCGTGTTGTGCTTGCCGGGGAAATAATAGACGTAGTTGTTGCCCCACGGATCCTGCGGGATTTTGTCGAGATACGGCCCGTGCCAGTTCTTGGCGTTGTTCGGCGCGAGCACCAGGTCCTGAATGGCCTTGGGATAAAAACCGTTGTCCACCTCGAACGCGTCGAGCGCGGTCTTGATCGAGGACAAATCGGCGCGCGCAGCGGTCTGGCGCGCCTGCTCGCTGCGGCCGACAATCTTCGGGATGACCAGCGCGGCGAGAATGCCGATGATGGTGACGACCAGCAGCATTTCGACAAGCGTGAACGCACGGCGCAGCTTCGTGTTTTGGAGGGCGAGTTTTTTGATTTTGATTTTCATAATTTTTCCAATTTCATTTGATATAATCCTGCAATGAGAAAATAGGCAGCAGCATGCTGATGAAAATAATGCCGATAAAGCCGGCGATGAGAAACAGCATCAGCGGCTCGGCAAAGGCCACGGCGGTCTTCAAATTCCGGTCGAGGTCAAATTCCGTGACGCCGGCGACGCGCACCAATTCGGCGTCTAGCTTGCCGCTTTCTTCCGCGACCGAAATCATTTCCAGCACCGAACCGGAAAAAAGAATTTTGCAATCGCCCAAACTTTGCCCAAGCCGCCCGCCCTGCTGCACGCGCTCAATGGACTGGCCGACGGCGTCCACCAGAATCTGGTTGCCGATGGACTTGCGCGCGACGTTCAGGCCCTGCACCAGCGGCACGCCGGCACCGAGCAAAGTGCCGAGCATCCGGCAAAACCGCGCCATCGCGAACTGCGCGTTGAGCGGGCCGACCAGCGGCGATTTCAAGAGGATGCCTTCCCACATGCGCTTGCCCTTTTCGGAAACAAACCACGCGCGCACCAGAAAACCGATGGCGACAATTCCCAGCACGACGAAAAATCCATACGACCGCACCAAAGTGCTCAAGCCGATGACGAGCTGTGTGATGAGCGGCAGCGAACCGTGAACGCTGGCGAAAACTTTCTGAAATTTCGGGATGAAGAAAATCAGCAGCACCGACAGCACCACCAGCGCGAGAAACAGCAGAATGAGCGGATAAATCATCGCGGTCAGCACCTTGGATTTCAGCTCTTTTTCCCGCGTCTGAAAATCTGCGATCTGCGCCAGCACCACGTCAAGAAAACCGCCGGCCTCGCCGGCTTCGACCATCGCGACATAAACACGCGGAAAGGTCTCCGGCGATTTCGCCATCGCGTTCGCCAGCGACATGCCGTCCACCACAAGATCGTGAATTTCCTTCCACTTCGCCTTCGCCGCCGGCGCGGACGCTTCCTTGTGCAAAATCACCAGCGCGCGGCTCAACGGCACGCCGGCCGCGAGCAAGCTCGACAGCAGCCGCGTGAAATTTTCCAGTTCCTTCGCGGAAACTTTTTTGGACGCAAAATCGAAGGTGATATTTCCCAACGATGACGGAGCGGCAGAACCTTTTTTGCCGGCGGAACTTTTCTCGGACAAGTTCACCGGGCGCAGGCCAAGCGTTTCCATCTGCCGCAGCGCATCGGGTCGACCGGCGGCGTCCAGCACACCCTCGGCAATTTTGCCGTCGGACTGTAGGGCTTTGTAGGAAAACGTGGGCATTTGAAAATCAGTAATACATTCAACATTTAACATTCAACATCAAACATCCATAGAACGACACAGCGCAGCCATCGGGCGTTGGGCGTTGAATGTTGGTTGTTGAATGTTTCATGGATTTATCCCGCCACCGCGATGCTCGCAGCGGAAGCTCCGGTCTGGTTTTTTGTCGCGCTCTCGACTTCTTTCGCCGTCGTGACGCTCAAAACTTCCTCGACCGTCGTGACGCCGGCGGCGACCAAACGCCAACCGTCTTCGGCGAGCGTGCGCATACCGGCTTTGCGGGCGGCGGCACGGATTTGATCCGTTGAGGCGCTTTTTAAAATCAACTGGCGGATTTCTTCATCGGTATCCATCCACTCGAAAATCGCGTGACGACCGAAAAAGCCGGTGTTGCGGCATTCGCGGCAGCCAACGGATTTGAAAATGGTTTTATCCACCGCGATGCCAAGCTTGGTTTTGAAGGATTGAGCCCGTTCGGAAATGTCCGGCAACTTGCAGTGCGGACACAGCACGCGGACGAGTCGTTGCGCGAGCACGGCTTCGAGCGACGAGGCGACGAGATACGGCTCGACGCCCATGTCTACGAGCCGCGTGAGCGCGCCGGGCGCATCGTTGGTGTGCAGCGTGGAAAAAACCAAATGGCCGGTCAGCGAGGCCTGCACCGCAATCTGCGCGGTTTCGGCGTCGCGGATTTCACCAATTAAAATCACATCCGGATCGTGGCGCAGAATCGAGCGCAGACCGCGCGCAAACGTCAGGCCGGACTTTTCGTTGACCTGAATTTGATTGACGCCTTTGAGCTGATATTCCACCGGGTCTTCCACCGTAATAATTTTGCGGACGGAGTCGTTGATCTCGTTGAGCGCGGTATAAAGCGTGGAAGTTTTGCCGGAGCCGGTTGGACCGGTGACTAAAATAATTCCGTGCGGCAGAGTTAGAACGTGCTGGAAATGTTCCAGCTCGCGCTGGTTCATGCCGATTTCGCTGAGGCCGCGCAGCGTGGAATTTTGCCGCAGCAAGCGCATCACCACCGCTTCGCCGTGCAACATTGGAATGATGGAAACGCGAATATCCACCTCAGCTTTTTCAATGCGGACTTTGATACGACCGTCCTGCGGCAGGCGCTTTTCCGCGATGTTGAGGTGGCTCAAAATCTTGATGCGCGAGACAATGGCCGGCTGAAATTGTTTTAATTGTGGCGGAACCGCCGTGTCCTGCAACTCACCGTCAATGCGATAACGGATTTTAAATTCATCCTCGAACGGTTCCAAATGAATGTCCGAGGCGCGCAGCTCGATGGCATCCTTCAAAACCTGATTGACGAAACGGATGATGGACGCCTCGTCCTCTTCGCCGGAATCGAGATTGGTGTCCTCGGCGTTTTCGTCAACCACTTGAATGGTCTTTTCCTCGTCGAGCGTGCCGATGGTGTCGGCACCGACGCCGAGGCGTTTTTTGATTTCGCGTTGGATGGCCTCGGAGGAGGCGAGAATCGGCTTGAGATTCAGGCCGGTCAGGGTTTTCAGCGCGTCAAAACCCTGCGTGGCGAAAAGGCGGCTCGTCGCGACTTCGACGTGGCCGTTCACGCGCTGGAGCGGAAGAAGTTCCTCCTTCAGCAAAATCCGCGCGGGGAAAAGGGAGAGAAGCTGACGATCCGGCTCGACGTCTTCGAGCGTCGTGTAGCCCAGGCCGTATTCGTTCGCGAGCCAGCGGAGAATTTCCTCCTCGCTTTGCAGCGGCTGTTTCGCAAGCACGGCCGCGTCTAGCGAAGACAGTTGCCGGGACGCGACCATGCGTTCCAGCAACTGCCTAGAATCCTGAACGGGCGGGGTGGCCATGGATCGTCAGCTTTCTCTTTGCGATTGTCAGTTCACCAAGCCAAGCAAATAAGCCTGCGCTTCCTGTTTGGAGGTGAGCACGGCCTTGAGGTCGGCTTGCGCGGCCTCGAGCTTGGCCTGCTTGACCTGCTGCGAAGCCTTGTATTTGGCGAGCAAATCCTTGATCTGCGAGGATGGCGCATTGTCATCCAGCGCCTTCTGCAAGGCGTCCTGTTCCGGGCTGGGCTGGCCAAACATTCCGCCACGCGGACGATTGTTGGCCTGGTCGCCGGCGGTGCCGTTGGTGCCGCCACGGTTGCGACCGCCGCCAAACATCCGTCCCATGCCGCCTGTCCCGACCGCCATGCGGGCGTCCATGACTTTTTGCACGAGCGGTTTCACGGCGTCCCAGTCGGTGTCGTTGGTGAAGCCGAGTTCTTCCTGGACGCGATCCAGCATGCGCTGCTGCATTTGCGCCGGGTCGAAATTTCCGCCGCCCTGACGATTGCGCCGCTGGCCGCCGCCCTGACCGCCGCCGGGTCCGCCATTGCCGCCGCCGTTATCCTGCGCGAGCAGGCTGGTGGCGCTGATGGCAAGCGTGGCTGCCATCGCGCACAAGGTGATGATACGATTCAGTTTCATTTTAATTTCCTATGGTTATGTTGCGTTATGTTGATTCCTTGGCGGCACAAACGCGTGACGCCACTGGATGACCCGTCATACGCAAGGAACGTGCCAGCGCGGCAAATGAAATTTTCCCAATGAATCAAGCAAACCCGCTGCGCAAGCCGTGCGCAACAAAAAATCTCCGCGCAAAATTTGCGCGCCCAAGCTTGAGACTGGATTCCGCCGGAAATTTCATTAGACTGGCCGCATGAAATTGGACGAAGCCCAGAGACTTGCCGTCACCAAGTGGATTGCCGACGGTGCCAAACTTTCGGAAATCCAGAGCCGCCTCGCCGCCGAGTTCAGCCTCAAGCTCACTTACATGGAGGCGCGCTTCCTCGTGGATGATTTGAAGCTCACGCCGAAAGATCCGGAGCCGCCCAAAGTCGTCGCGCCGCCGGCGCTCGCCGCCACGCCGCCCGCAACCGCGCCGGTCGCGCCCGCGCCCGCCGGCGGCAAAGTGGCCGTGACCGTGGATCAAATCACCAAGCCCGGCGCGATGATCAGCGGCAAGGTCGCGTTCAGCGACGGCCAGCTCGCCGACTGGTATCTCGACCAGACCGGACGTCTCGGCGTCGTGCCGAAACAGACGGGCTACAAACCGACGGCGGACGATGTGAAGGATTTTCAATTGGCGTTGCAGCAGGAAGTCGCCAAGCTGGGCTACTGAAATTAGTTTTTAGTTTTGAGTGTTTAATTTTTAGCTGTGCCACCCCGCTGGACTTCAACCAAAAACATAAAATTAAAAATTCAAAACCCGCCGAAAACTTGGCACATTAGGCCGCGATGCGTGAATTTTTTCGTGCCTGGATTGAAGCCCTCGAGACTTTTGTCCTCGAAGTCATCTTCGATGAACGTCGCGATTGGAAGGCCAACCTTACGCGCGCCGCGCTCTTTGGCGGCTCGAAGATTTTCCAGGTCGCCGTAAAAATCCGCCGCTGGCTTTACAACTTTCGCATTCTCCGTGACAAAACGCTCGGCGTGCAGGTCATCGCGATTGGAAATTTGACCGTCGGTGGCACCGGCAAAACGCCCGTCGTCGAAAAGTTTGCGCGCGAACTGCGCGATGCCGGGCGCAATGTCGCCATTCTCTCCCGCGGCTACCGTTCCAAGCCTGCACCGCTGCACACGCGATTACTGAACAAAATTCTTTTGCGCGAGGACCAGACGCCGCCGCGCGTCGTGTCTGACGGCAAATCGTTGCTGCTAGATTCCGAAATGGCCGGCGACGAGCCTTACATGCTCGCGTCCAATTTGAAGGATGTCGTCGTGCTCGTGGACAAAGACCGCGTGAAAAGCGGCCGCTACGCGATTGAAAAATTCGGCTGCGACACCCTTCTGCTCGACGACGGCTTCCAATACTGGGATTTGCGCGGCCGCCGACACGACGTGGTTTTGATTGACCGCCAGCAGCCATTCGGCAACGAGCACCTGCTGCCGCGCGGCACGTTGCGCGAACCGCCGTCACACCTCGCGCGCGCCCACACGATTTTCATCACCAAGAGCGACGGCAAGACGGCGGAGCTACGCGAACGCATCGCCTCGTTGAATTCCACCGCCGCTGTCATCGAGTGCATTCACCAGCCGCTTTATTTTGAAGACGTTTTTACTGGCGAACGCAAAGGCCTGGATTTACTTGCTGGAAAGAAAGTCGCGTCGTTGAGCGGCATCGCGCAGCCGGAAAGTTTTGAGCAGAGCCTGGTGAAACTCGGCGGCGAACTCGTCTATTCCAAGCGCTTCGCCGACCATCACCGGTTCACGCAGCAGGAAATTCTCAATGCCATCAATCGCGCCAAAAAGCGGCAGGCGGAAATCATCGTCACCACGCAAAAGGACGCCGTGCGCTTCCCGAAAATTGACCGGCGCGACGTGCCGTTTTATTTCATGCGCGTCGAAATTAAAATCGTCGCCGGCGCGAACGACTTTCAGGATTGCGTCCGCAAAATCTGTTTCCGCTGATGAACACGGTGATTTATTGGCTCGCACGCGGCGTCATTGCGCTGATTCAGGCGCTGCCCATCCGCGTTGTGGCCCGGCTCGGCCGCGCCGGCGGCGGGCTGGCTTTTTTTCTGACCGCACGCTACCGGCGCGTGACGATTGATAACTTGACGCGGGCATTTCCTGAAAAACCGGCGGCGGAAATTCGCGCCATCGCCCAGGAGAATTTCCGGCGCATCGGTGAAAATTACGCCTGTGCCATCAAGACCGCCGCGATGACGCCATTGCAAATGCGGCCGCACTTTGAATTTGGCGGCGCGGAAAAAATCCTGGTTTTCAAGAATGACGCCGGCCCGCAGAGCCGCATTGTCGCCATCGGCCATTTTGGCAACTTCGAGCTTTACGCACGGTTCGGGCAGTTCGTGCCGGTCTTCAAATGCGCGGCGACGTATCGCGGCCTGAACCAGCCCGCCCTCAACCGGCTGCTCGTCGCGCTGCGCAACACTTCCAGCACGCGCTTTTACGAACGCCGCACCGAGGCCGCCGCGCTGCGCGCCGCGATGAGCGACACCGGCCTGCTGCTCGGTCTGCTCGCTGACCAGCACGCGGGGAAAAATGGTTTGCGTCTGCCGTTTTTTGGACGCGACTGCTCAACCTCCGCCGCGCCCGCCGTTTTTTCGCTGCGCTACAATTGTCCCTTGCACACGGCCATCTGCTATCGCACCGGCCTGGCGAAATGGCGCATCGAGGTGGGCGAGGAAATTCCGACGCGCGTGAACGGCGAACCGCGTGCCACCGCCGACATCATGCGCGACGTGAATGCGGAATTTGAAAGGGCCGTCCGCCGCGATCCCGCAAACTGGTTCTGGGTGCACCGCCGCTGGAAGCCGCCGGAGCCGAAAGCCAAAGCGAAGATGGAAGATGGCGGATCGAAGATGGAAAACCCACAGTGAGCCTTCAGCCTCCAACCTCCAACCTCCAACCTCGCCGGATTCTGGTGCGCGGCGTGAACTGGCTGGGCGACGCCGTGATGACCACGCCCGCGCTGTTGCGGCTGCGCGAGAAATTTCCCGATGCGCACATCGCGCTGCTCGCGCCGGAAAAACTGCGGGAACTGTGGCTCCATCACCCGGCGGTGGACGAAATCATTTCTTTTGCGGCGGATGAAAATATTTTTGCCACCGGCAAAAAGCTGCGCGCCGGAAATTTCGACCTCGCGCTGGTGCTGCCCAATTCGCCGCGCTCGGCCATCGAAGCGCTGCTGGCGGGCATCCCGCAGCGCGTCGGTTACGGGCGGCCGTGGCGGAATTTTTTCCTGACGCAAGCCATCGCGCCGCGCGCCGGCGCGGTGAAGATGCGGAAGCGGACGGCGGCGGAAATCCGCCAACTCGTAGCCACCGATATGAATCGGCGGAATGACGACCACGCTTTCACAAGCGCGGCCACCGCCAGCCATCAAATCCACGAATACCTGCACCTCGTAGCCGCGCTCGGCGCGAACGCGGAACCGCACGCACCGCAACTGGCGGTGACGCCGGAGGAAATTGACGCGGCCAGGAACAAATTCGGCCTAAACAAAACCGCCGCGCCAATTTTCGGCCTAAATCCCGGCGCGGAATATGGTCCCGCGAAACGCTGGCCGGTGGAAAAATTCATCGCCGCCGCCAAAGAAATTCAGCAGCGCACCAATTGCGTCTGGATTTTGTTCGGCGGCAAAAGTGACGCAGCGATTGCAAGCCAAATTGAATCCGCAATCGGCAATCCGCCAGCCGCAGTTTTTAATCTGGCCGGTAAAACTTCGCTCAGCGAATTGATGGCATTGCTGAAACTCTGCCGTGTCATTTTAACCAATGATACCGGCCCGATGCACGTCGCCGCCGCGCTCGGCACGCCGGTGGTCGTGCCGTTCGGCAGCACGTCGCCGGAACTGACCGGGCCGGGACTGCCGGGCGACCCGCGAAATCATTTGATCAATTCCGACGCGCCGTGTTCGCCGTGTTTTTTGCGCGAATGTCCGATTGATTTCCGCTGCCTGAATGGCATCGGCGTTGATAGCGTGGTGGAAGCGGTTTTGTCCGCCGCCCGCTGACAAAATCTTTGTGTCTTCGCTTCTTCGTGGTAGTTTTCCGCCGTGGAAACCGTGACCAAACTGACCAACGACCTCGTCGCGTCCTACGCGCAGTTCGGCGGCATCAACCATCTCGACGGCAAAAACCTGCCGTCCAAGCGCGCCATCACGGCCATCACGCAGGATTTGCTGCGGCTGCTGTTCCCCGGTTTCTTCGACGAGAAACTCGTCCACTCGTCGGAAATCAAGGTGAAGACGGCGGCGCTGCTGGATTCGGTTTTCGGCGAACTCGAAGACGAAATCCGCAAGAGCCTGGAATACCAGCCGCCGACCGGCCTCGCCAAAAAGGAAATCCACCATGCCGCGCACAAGCTGACGGTGGATTTTCTCGCCGGCCTGCCGTGCATCCGCGAGGTGTTGCAGACGGACGTGGAAGCCGCCTTCAATGGCGACCCGGCGGCGGCGAGCAAGGAAGAAATCATTGTTTCCTATCCGTTCATCGAGGCGATTTCCGTGCAGCGCCTGGCGCATGAACTGTATTTGAAAAACGTCGCGCTCATCCCGCGCATCATGTCCGAGTGGGCGCACGCGCGCACCGGCATGGATTTGCATCCGGGGGCGAAGATCGGCTCGCATTTTTTTGTGGATCATTGCACCGGCACGGTCGTCGGCGAGACGGCCATCATCGGCAACCATGTGAAGATGTATCACGGCGTGACGCTCGGTGCAAAGTCCACCGCCGCCGGCCAGTTGCTGCGCGGCAAGAAGCGGCATCCGACCATCGAGGACCGCGTGACGATTTATCCGGGCGCGACGATTCTCGGCGGCGAAACCATCATCGGCGCGGGCAGCACCATCGGCGGCAATGTGTTCATCATGGACAGCGTGCAGCCGAATTCATTGGTGATTTACGACGGCCTTGACATGAGGGTGTTGAGCAAGTCGGACAAAAATCTCGCGCTGGATTTTCAGATTTGAAGGCCGGCGCGGCTACGGCGCGCGGCGCAGATTTTCCCAGCGCACGTTCCACTGGCCGTTGTCGGGAAAGCCGGGCGCGTTCCGTTTGGGTGCGCCGTCCCAGCCGGCGGCCATCAGCGCCGCCGCGTAAAGCAAACCGCCGTTGGCCGGCAAATAAATAGTCAGGCCGGGCCGCTGGTAAACGTGGCCATTGAGGCCGTAATGATTTTTCGGCGTGTCGAGCAGCAGCGCGTCCACCGCGCGTTCCGGCTCGCCGAGTCGCGCGGCGGTCATCGCCAGCAGCGGATAATCCCAGCCCCAGGTGTCCGGCCAGTTCCAGTTTTTCCAGACCCAGTCGAACGTGTTGCGCATCGTCGCGAAATCAATCTGCGGACCGGGAACGAAACTCAACGCCCCGACCACCGCCGGATGGTCCGCGTTCCATTTCGGGTTTGTATAGGAATCTGGCGTCGTTTCCGTGAAGGCGTATTTGTCATCAACCACCGATGGTTTGGCGAGGCCGCGTAAGACATCGTCCCATTTTTTATCGCGTGGCAGGCCAAGGCGCGTGCGCCATTGCTGCGCGGTTTCCAAAGCCCAGCGAAAATACGTCAGCTCAAACGTCGGGTTGAAAGTTTTGTCTTTCGGAAAAATTTCCTGCGCGCATTGCAGCACCGGGCCGAGGACGTAGCGGCTGGTGTTCGTGTCCCACGTCGCGTAGCTGGCCAGAAAATCCGCCGTCTGGAAAACGAGGTCGCGGTATTTTTCCAGCGTCGCCCGGTCCTGATGCTCGCGCCAGCAGAGTTCCGCATAAAAAATCGGGTGCGGCTCCTGCCACACGAGAAACGGCCCGACCGGCGAAGGCGATTCCGCGCCGCTGGGACTCGTCATCTTCGGCCAACGAGCGCCGGCATAGCCCTGTTTCTTGGCCGTGCCTTCCGCGCGCGGCAAAATTCTTTGGTAGTAGCCCAGCGATTTTTCCAGCAGCGGCAACCGGTTCCATAAAGCGAAATGCGCCTCGTGCCAGAAGTGCATTTCGAGGTGAAACTTGCCTTCCCAAGTGTTGTAAGTCAGCCCGGTTTCCGCCGGCGGATTCTCGCCGGCGTCCTGAATCGCCGTCAGGTATTGCGAGAGCACAATCCGGCGTTCTAGTTCAAACCAGCGCGGATCTTTGCTGCCGGACAAATCAATCGCACCGCCGGTCTGCCAGAATTGGTTCCAATGTGTTCCGGCTGCTTTTTGTGTTTTCTCAAAAAGAGGAAAAACTTCAAAGCCATCGCGGTTCCCATTTGGATCCGGCTGAAACAGGCACGCCAGTTCCAAATCCGACCCGTCGGCGGCGGGCGCGACCACCAGCGTGTGTTGCGCCACCTGCTTGAATTCGGCACCGCGCGACCAGCGCAGCACGGCGTCATAATGATCATTATCAAGTTTGCGATGGATGAACATGGCGGTCTTGGGAAACGGCGTCAGGGTCGTCTGATGCGCCTCCGGCCGGCTCCAATCCGCCGTCTTCACATCACCAGTGCCATAGGGAAACCGGATCTGAATCGCGAGCCGCTGGGCCTTCAGCAAAGGCGATTTCACGCGCACCGCCAGCACGTCGCGTTCCGGATTGCAGACCGTCTCCACGTCCACCGGTTCGCCATCGAATTGGAAATGGCTGATGATTTCGCCGTCCCACAAATCCAGCCGCTGCCGGATGTCCGTCAGCTCATTCGTCTGCGCCAATGAGCCGTCGGTGTGTTTCAAGATAAAACCAACTTGCCCCAGATGCAATCTGTGCGGGTTGGCGCGGAGCCATTTGATTTCCGGCGTCTGCACATTGTGCGGCACGTCGGCGTAAGGCACTTTTCGCCCGTTCAAGTCCGGGTATTCCTTGAACTGGAATTTGTCAATGTCCCAGCCGTTCGTGTTGGGAATCGTGTGCCAGCCCCAGTCCGCCAGCGTGCCGAGCGGCGTGGTTTTCTCGAACGCCTCGGGAAACGTCTGCAGCCCCGTCGCGTCCACGGTGAAGCAAAACTGGCCGTTGCCGACGGACAGCGGATTGGCCGCGTCAAAGTTCGTCAGCACCACGTCGTGCCGCGATACGAGCGCATGGCGGTCAATTGGCGCGCCTCCGGCCGCCGCCGCACCCGCCAGCGCCAGACCGCAATAATATGCCCAAAGCAGGCTTTTCATTTGCAGGGATTGCTATATTATCTGCCAGTCAGACGCGAACAAAATCATTAAAATCACATGGGCAAACTTTTTCTTGGACTCGATTCCAGCACGCAAAGCCTGAGCGCCGTGGTCATTGACCTCGACGCCGGCAAGGTCATTTACGAAAAATCGCTGAACTTCGACGAGGCGCTCCCGCAGTTCAAAACGAAGTGCGGCGTGCTGTCCAACCGCGACCCGCTGGTGAAGCACAGTTCGCCGCTGCTCTGGGCCGCCGCACTCGACCTGCTCTTCGCGCAGATGAAAAAGGACAAGGTCGCGCTCGGCAAAATTCTCGCCGTCGGCGGCTGCGGCCAGCAGCACGGCTCCGTCTATCTCACCGAGAAAGCCACGGAAGTGCTGGCGGCTCTTGATCCGAAAAAATCTTTGGTGGAAAACCTCGACGGCGTGCTCGCCCGCAAGACCTCGCCCATCTGGATGGATTCCTCGACCGCGAAAGAATGCGCCGAGATCCGCAAAAAACTCGGTGGCATCAAGTTCACCGCCTCGCGCACCGGCTCGGACACCTTCGAGCGCTTCACCGGGCCGCAGGTTCGCAAGTTTTACAAGACCGAGCCGAAGGCCTACGAAAAGACCGCCAGCATCGCGCTGGTCAGCTCGTTCATGGCGTCGTTGCTCGCCGGCAAAATCGCGCCGATTGATTTCGGCGACGGCGCGGGGATGAACCTCATGGACATCCGCCGGAAAAACTGGAACCACGACGCCCTCAAGGCCACCGCGCCCAGCCTCGTCAAAAAATTGCCACCGCTCGCGGAATCCGGCCGCGTCATCGGCCCGGTCAGTTCCTACTTCGTCACCAAATACGGGCTGAACCCCGAGGCGCTCGCCACCGTCTGGACCGGCGACAATCCGGCCAGCGTCATCGGCCTCGGGCTCACCAAGCCCGGCCAGGCCGCCATCAGCCTCGGCACCAGCGACACGTTTTTCGGAACGATGACCGATTGCCACACCGACGAGAACGGCGAAGGCCATGTCTTTGGGTCGCCCACCGGCGGCTACATGACGCTCATCTGTTTCAAGAATGGCTCACTCGCGCGCGAAAAAATCCGCGAGATCTACAAGGTTGCCGACTGGAAAAAATTCGGCGAACTCGTCAAATCCGTTCCGCCCGGCAACCACGGCGGCGTCCTCTTGCCGTGGTTCGAGACGGAAATCGTCCCGCGCTCCAACCAGCCCGGCATCCGGCGCTTCGACCTCGACGAAAAAGACGCCGCCGCCAACTGCCGTGCCGTCTTTGAGGCGCAGATGATGTCCCTGCGGCTGCACTCGCAATGGATGCAGGTCGCGCCGGAAAAAATCCTCGTCACCGGCGGCGCGTCCGCCAACCCGCAACTGCTCCAGGTGCTGGCCGACGTGATGAACTGCCGCGTGCTGCGCATCGAGGTCTCCAAGAGCGCCGCGCTCGGTGCCGCGTTGTCGGCCGCGCACGGCTGGCTCGTGGCGGCGGACAAAAATCCCAAGTGGGACAAGCTCGTCGCCGACTTCACCAAGCCGGTGCCCGGCAGCGAAATCCGCCCGGACGCCAAGGCCGCCAAGATTTACGACAAGCTGGTGGAAAAATACGCCGCCTGCGAAAGCGACGCGCTGGATGTCATCTGAACCGGCCTGAACCGTGAACACAAAACCGCCCGCAACGAAAGTTGCGGGCGGTTTGCTTTTGCAGGTTGCTTACGGCACGCTCGGCCGGCCGGCGCCGGCCTGCGTCGTGATGGTCGCCGTCGCGGGCGCCAGGCCGTCGGCGCTCGCCGTCAATTTGATTTCGCCCGCGTCCTTCGTGGACTGCACCATGACCTGCGCGAGGCCGTTGAACACGCTGCGCGACCACGGCGACGCGACGGGCTGGCCGACCAGCTCCACGTTCACGTCGGGATCCAGGCCGCCCACCCCGGCGTCATTCCGCACGCCGACGGCGATGACATTGTCGCCCGCGTGCAGCTGCTTCTTGATGTCAAACACCGGTTGCGCCTGCCAGTCGTGCGATTCGCCGACGCGCCGGTTGTTCACGAACACCCAGCCGTGGTCGTCAATGCAGGGGAAACGGATTTGCACGCCGGGGCTGGCGAGGTCGGCGGCGGTCAGCGTGAGGTGCGCGCGGTAAATCGCCGTCTCGCCCTCCTTCAACACCATGTCGCCGGTGTCGCCGTCCGTCTTGGGCTTGATGGTGTTCCACGCCGCGTCGTCGAAGCCGTTGGCGTATTCGGGTGCCAGCGCGCCCTTGGCCGGAACCGGCGCGAGCTGCCAGCGCCAGCCGGTCACCGGCACAATGTTCAACGCCGGCTGACCGATAAACGTGTCCGGCTCGTGGCAGCTCGGGTCGCCGTTGCCGACGCCGAGAATTTTCCCCGCGCCTTCAATGGTGAAATTAATCTTGTTCCCCGCCACCGGCACGGTGCGGCCTTTGTCGTCCGCGACGGCCACCGTAATCACGCTTACGTCCTCGCCGTCGGCGTTGATGGTCGGGCGGTTGGGCGTGAGCTGGACCGCCGCCGGTTCGCCGGTCGTCTCCACCTTGGTTTCGGCAATGACATTGCCCGCATCGTCAAAACCTTTCGCGCTCAAAGTCCCCGGCGCGTAGGTCACCGACCATGAGAGCTTGGAATTCGGCTTCATCGCCTGCTTGCCGAGCGACGCGCCGTTGAGGAACAGCTCCACCGCCTTGCAGTTGCTCAACGCGTCCACGCGGACGGTCTGGCCTTCCTTGCCCGGCCAATTCCAGTGCGGCAACAGATGCAACACCGTGTTCGTCGTCCACCACGACTGGTAATAATAGAAGTTGTCCTTCGGGAAACCGCACACGTCGAGCACGCCGAAATGCGAGTTGATGCACGGCCAGCCGTAGGGCGTCGGCTCGCCGCGATAATCAAAGCCCGTCCACACGAAGCCGCCGCTCAGCCACGGCCGGTCGGCGAAATAACTCCACCAGCGCTCCGTCGTCGTCGCCCAGCTCGGCGCGTTGTCGTCGTAGGCGCTGACATAGCCGCGCTGCTTGTCGTTGGCGTAGATGCCGCGCGTGCTGACCGTGCTGGCCTGTTCCGTGCCGACGTTCGGCTGGTCGGGATGCTTGGCGTGATAATTATCCATGTCCTGCCCGACGTGATAATTCCAGCCGCGCACCTCGATAACGCCGTTGATGCCATCAAACGTGTCGCCCTGCGGCGCGGCGTAAGTCACCGGGCGCGTCGGGTCGAGCGACTTCACGAGCGCCTGCATGGTGCGCGCCACGTTGCCGCCCTGCGGCGTGGCCTGCACGGAAAATTCCTCGTTCGCCACGCTCCAGATGCCGACGCAGGCGTGGTTGCGGTCGCGGCGGATCTGGCTTTCCCACTTCGCGAGATTCTGCGCATCGCTGCCGAGCAGGCGGCTCTCGTCCATGATCAACATGCCGAGGCGGTCACAGGCGTCGAGCAATTCCGGCGTGGGCGGATTGTGCGAGGTGCGGATGGCGTTGCAGCCAAATTCCTTCAGCTTGGCCACGCGGAACGCCTGCAGCGCATCCGGCAACGCCGCGCCGACGCCGGCCATGTCCTGATGGTTGCAGGTGCCGTAAAGCTCATAATGTTTGCCGTTCAGGAGAAAGCCCTTGTCCTTGTCGAACCCGACCGTGCGGATGCCGAAGGTGGTTTCGACCCGGTCAACAATGTTATTGCTGATAAGAACTGTCGTGACGAGTTTGTAAAGTTTTGGATTTTCGGGTGACCAAAGTTCGGGTGAAGGAATGATCATCGTTCTCGGGTCTGAATAATTCACCGTGCATTCAGTTTTGAGGATAGGATCATTAAACGTTTTTTTAGACAACCCCCCAACGACAACTTTTTTGCCGACTGGGTCAAAAACTTCATACCAAGCATCCAATGACCAAATCGGTGCACCCCGGTTAATCAAATGTGTTTCAGTGTGAATTTCCGCTGCCCCTCCCGGCACATTGTTTGAGAATGTGCTCCACACAAACACTCCGTCCGGCGCGATGGCCACCGGCGCGGTCTTGTCCAGCCACACATGGCGGTAGATCCCCGCGCCCTCGTAAAACCAGCCCTCGAACTTGCTCGCGTCCACCTTCACCGTGATGAGGTTCTTCCCGCCGAACCGCACGATGTCCGTGATGTCCTCGCGGAAACCGTAGTAGCCGCCCTCGTGCCGCGTCACCAGCCAGCCGTTCACCCACACGGTCGCGTCGCGGAACACGCCGTCGAACGTCAGCCAGATGCGCTTGCCGTCGTCCGCCGCCGGCAGCTCAAACGTCCGGCGATACCAGCCGACGCTGTTCTTGTAAAAACCCGGCCCCACCGGCTTGAACCCGTGGCTCGTGTCCGACGCTGGGTCGAACGGCAGTTCAATCGCCCAGTCATGCGGCAAATCCAGCGAGCGCCACGCCGTGTCGTTGAACTTCTCGGACGCCGGGCCGCCGCTGGAGCCGGCCTTGTCCAACCGCAACGCATCCGGCCAGTCGTCGCCCAGATGAAACTTCCAGCCCGCATCCAGCGAAAGGTGTTCGCGCGGCGAGGCGGCGGCGGGCGCGTCGGTCGTGGCCGGGTCAGCGGCGCGGAGGTTCAGAGACAACATGGCGGACGCCAGCGCGGCCAGCCGGAGGGCGGAGGTGAATTGCATGAGGATAATTTGGGGAAGCGCCGCGTGCATGGCAAACCTATTTCCTAAATCTAGGCAAGCACTTTTTTTGAATTTTTGCTTTGATGGGTTTTCGTATTTTCTCATTGATTCTATTGGCTACTTTTTACTTTTGCCCGCAGTTTTCAAATTCCGACCTTTGGTTGTTTTTGGTTCTAATTTGTTCTAAAAACTCAATATGGTATCAGATGCGGTATCAGATTTGAGTCTGTGGAATTCGTTGAAAACAAAGGCGAAAACCGAGGAGTGGTGCTCCCGCACGGAATCGAACCGTGATTTGCCATTTAGGAAACGGCCGCTCTGATCCATTTGAGCTACGGGAGCACAAATTTTGACCAGCATACGCGCCCGCGATTTTTTTCCAAGTCACATCGTTGCGAAGTAAAATGGACGCGGGGTTCGTAACAGGCTAGACTTCTCAAAATGACGTGGCGTGAATTAAGCGATTTTCTGCATTTGCAACGGCGGGCCATTGAACCCAAGCCAGTCGCCGATTTTGCCCGGATTGGAGAAAAAAGGGCGGACACTTTCAAGCGCCTTGAAAAAGCAACCCGTGAATCGCTTGACGAAGCTGTGCGCGAATTTACCAAGACCAAGAATTGGCCCGCGCTTTCAGACAAGCAGGTTACGATGCTATATTTGCGCCTGAGTTACGGTGTTGATTTGGCTATGGCGTTAAGCATCTGCAAAACGGGTCTTTTCCCCACATTGAAAAACCGTGATTCGGAAATGATCCAGTGGTTGCTTAACGAAGCATGGGATTATCCGGGTCAACCACATACGCTTCGCCTATATTCTGAAAGGCGACGCGATTTTGGCAACGACCCAATGCGGAATTAGAAAAATCGTCAAAGGCGATTGGTTAATTTTCTTTGCCGCGTTGCTTGATTTCAATGTCCTCGATCACGCCTTCGTTTCTGGCAATCGCCGTGTATTTTTCAGGACACGTTTTGATGCGCTCCACGGCGAGCCGTTCCAAGGCATCGCACAGCGGCTCCAAACCTTTTCCTTTAACCATGACGATTCGGTCTTGAAATTGGATTTCAACAGCATCCTTGCCATTTTGCCGGATGAATTTCGCGTGCTGAAAATAACCGTAAGGGAAAAGGTGAATTTCCCCCGTCGTTTCCACGCGCAAACATTGCGGGCTTGTGGCCGTGCGCCAGCACGTCAGATTCTTTGTCCGCGAATCCGTTGCGGCGTCATTCGAGGGCTTTGTTTGTGTTTCCATAAATCAATGTTCTCAATTTTTTGTTGAACCGATTCTGCACGGCGGTTTTGAATCAATCCGGCGATATATTTGCAAACTGGCGGCGGCACACGTTGCGCCTGCGCTGAATCCTGTTCGGCAAATTCAATTGCCAGTTCACGGTCGCCCAAGCGACCGACGTTCTCGCGCAACTGTGCTTTGTCCTGGGTGAAGATTTTGACCGCCCGCGTTCCGCGTGAAATCGTAACGAGCCATTGCTGATTATTCGTCGCGGCCTTCACCGACGAATCTGAAAACAAAACGTGTTCGACAGTTTTGCCTTGCGAGCCGTAGGACGTAATCGCGTAACCGCGCACAAACTCCCGATAATTTTCCGGCAGGACTCGCCCGTCCTTCAGTTGGATTTGCCTCTTGCGATTGACTCCCGCCACCGTCACCAGTTCACCGTTAATCAATTCCTTGCTGTCGAGCGACGGCGCATTGGCCTTGAGTTGAAGTTGATCGCCTTTGGCGAGCATCATTTCAACTGGCTGGCAAACCGTGAGCCGGTTTAGCAGCTTGAAAGGAACACGTTGAATTTTACTTTCCGTTTGAACCAACAAATGAGTCGGCGTTGCTTTCAGCAACGTGCCGACTTCGCCTTTGGCGAAATCCTTTGTCTCGCGGTTGAACACAATCACCGCGTTGGCCGGATAAAACCGAGCATCGCGCTTTTGGGCATCCGTCAAATCCAGCCGTTCATGCGCCGTCATCAGCGAGTCAGCCTTGTCAATCAGTCCCGCGCTTCGCAGCCCGATACGGATGCGCTCATTGATCTCGCGAATCTCGCCCCATGTCTGCGAAACAATTACGGTGGATTTTTTCTTTTCCGCCAGCGTCAGATAATCGGCGACCAACCGTTCGCGTTGCTCGTCAATCGTCCGACATTCGACAATTGCGCCGAGGTGATCCAAACGGTCGAATGATTCGGCATATTGGCCAGACTGCGCTTTGCGAACCGCTGCGCGGTATTGCTTGATGCGCTTCCGCTCGGACTTCGTTTCACCCGCCTTTGGATTTTGCCGCCGAATCTTTGTCAGCCTTGCGGCTTCCAGACCGGCATACCGTTCAATCGCGCGCAGCGCGTCCGAGGCTTCGACCGCTCCATGCTGGCGCGTGTCGCCGGAAAGAATGACGCGACCGCCATTCGCTTGCACGAGACTCAAAAGTTCGTGCATCTGCTTTCCGCCGATTTGTCCGGCTTCATCCACAATCACCACCGAGCCGGGCATCATCTGCCGTTTCGCTAAAAATTCCGAAACGGTTTGGGTGTCGGCAAAACTCTTTTTCAAATCAAGGACTTGCTGGCGCTGCGGCGCGATGACGTAAGAGACGTGACCGGCAGCTTTCAAACCGCTGCCGATTTCTCGCAGCGTATGGCTTTTCCCTGTCCCCGCGCCACCACAGAACAGCGTGACGAAATCACGCGACCCCAAAATCAATTCAGCGGCGGCGCGTTGATCCGGCATGAGTCCGACGGAAATGTTGTGACTCGGATTGAACTCCGCGAACTTGCCACGCCCATCGCGGGCAAGGCAGACGATTTCCCATTCGCAGCTTAAAATCTCTCTCGTCGTGATTTTTGACGGCGCGTGTTCGTTACGGATGTAATCGCGTTCCCGCCCTGCCGCCTTGATGTCTTCCGCCGTCAGTTCAGACCCACGCCCACGCTCCAGAGCCGCGCTCCAAACTTCGTTTTCGCGCACGACCGAACGGCGGTCGAACAGGTGTTCTTCCGCCCACTGGATTGCGACTTGCGCCGTGACGGATGGCGATTGCTCCGCCGTCTTCGACTGGCGAGCCAGCGCGCGCAGGGATTGGCTTTCTTTGCGCGTAAGCTGGCTGTCCCACAGACGTTGAAGTTCAGGCAGCGCGATTCCCTCGATCTTTCGGCTGCGCTCCGCTTGCGCGATTTGCGAGCGCAGTTCCTTCAAATTGCCCTTCGCCAGTTCTGGCTTTTCTTTCAGCATCTTTTCGATTCTGGCGTCAATTTCATTATGCCGTTTGGAGAACCGCGATTGCAGTTCACGGGACACGCCTTTGATTTCAAAATCGCCGCGTGATTTGTTTTCAATCTCATAACCGAACTGCCGCAAGTCGCGGGCGAATTCGTGGTAATAAACATTCTCGGCAAATTTCCGCGCTTGCAGCATTTCGTAATTTGAAAGTGCCTTCCAACGCTGCTCGGTTGCGTCAAATGTGGCGTTGAACATAACGCAATGCGTGTGCAAGTGCGGATCAAGTGCGCGTGAGGTGTCATGCCGGAACGTGGCGCAGACCACATTGCCGGTGAGCCGTTCCGAGGTGTTCAAACCCTTATGGATTCGTGTTCCGGCGAAGTGTTGCAGTTCGTTCACCGCGATTCGCACCGCCCGACTGTGCGATTCCAAGAGCCGCTTGTCATCGGCGATCAACGCCTGTATGGAAACTGATTTGGGCGGCGAAAAAGTGAAGTCGTAAAAAATCCGGCGATTGGCGACCTCTGCCATTTTGTCGGTGTCCCATCGCGTCGTTTTTAGTCGTTGCGTCAGCAATTCGCCGGTCTGTGGATTCTGGTTGTGGCACAGTTTGAGGAATTGATCTTCTTTGACCCTGCCTGTGAGTCCAAGTTGTGCAGCCCCGATTCCAGCCCATTCGCCGGACACGATGTTTTCCTGACTGTAATAATCACCAAGTTGCAGATGCTCTTTGAAGTATTTTTCCGCGTTGTTCAGGTTGCATTGTGTCTTGGTGGACAGCACATCCACTTTTTAGCTCATCCCGCTCGAAAAAGTTGTAATGAATTCGTTACAACCTGACTGCTTGAAATCGGTTTACATGAAAAGATGAATTCGTCGCTGAAGCGTCATTTTTCATGGCACGCCTTACCTCTAACTGTCGTTAGAACTTTTGCGTCCGAACACTATCCGAAGGCTGGCGGCGATGCGTTGGAAGCTCGTCCGATTTCCGTCCGAAAATTATCCGATTCTTGTCCGACGATTTATGAGCGATAGCAGCCCATCCGAGGACAGCCAGATTCGCTTCAAGGAGCTTGCCAACGGCTACCAGCCCAAGTTGCCGCGCAAGCTCGCGTTGCTGCTGCCGTTCAAACCGCAAATCGAAAAACTTTTGGAACGGAAGGCGTCTTACGATGACATCCGCCTACTTTTGGAAGACGTAAAAGTCACCGTTTCCAAAGACACCGTGCATCGCTTTTGCCGTCAAGTGATCGGCCAAAAGGCGGTTCGCCAGCGCAACGCGGGCGCGAAAGAAATCTTGCCGCTGAAAATTTCGCCAGTTCAACAATCACCGTCCGAAAGCATCCAAGTGAGCTTGCGGGAACAACGCAAACTTATCCCCGGCCCGTGGTCACGACGCAAGCCTGGCCCACGCATCGCCGATTCCAAAAACCTTTAACCCAATTTATGCAAAAACAATTCAATGCTGTCATCAACGGCAAAGGCGGTGTCGGCAAAAGTTTTTTCGCTGTCAATTTCGTTCAGTATCTCAAAGACAACGACCTCGCTCACATCGCCGTTGATACCGACAACGAAAATTCAACGCTGAAGCGTTTCCATCCCGAAGCCCGGTTTCTTAACATAGCCGACCCAACGGACATTGATTCGGTTTTCGCAATGTTGGACAAAACGGATTTGGTTGTCATGGACTGCCGCGCGGCCTCGACCGACATTTTTCTCGATTATTTTGACGAGGTGCAAATCTTTAATTTGCTCAAACAGTTTGGCGCGTCGTTGAACCTCATCATGCCGGTGAACCACGAGACCGACAGCTTGGAGCAAATTCGCAACATCACCGACCGGCTCAACCACAATGCCCGATACCTGGTTGTCAAAAATGAGGTGTTGTCGGAACGGTTCGCCAACTACGAACGCAGCGCCACGCGAACACGGCTGATGGGCGAACTAGCAGCCAAGGAAATTACCATGCCGAAACTTTATGATTGGATCGTCGCCGATTTGAACAAGCACGACCTGACCATTTCCGCCGCCATCAAAAATCCTGCCTTTGATTTCTTCAACCGTGGACGCCTTCAAAATTGGCTGCACAAGTTTTATGACGAACTGGAAACCGTGCGCGGAATGCTATTGCCGCCACCGCCAAAGATTCAGAAGCCGAAAAAAGAAACAAAATCCGGCGACTCCTTTTTGTGAGCGAAGAAAAGAACAGCTTTGACGAGGCGGTTTCCGAATGGCGGCGCAAGAACGGAATTCGGGACGACGACTCCGTTTTGCAGATGCTGGAACTGCTGAAGATTTTTTTCCAGAACGTCAAAATTGAAATACCGCCAGATACGGATTCCATCCAGTTGATTACCGTCCGTGTCTCGCTCCAAACGCTGACGCAATTGACCAAAGACTTTTCAAAGGAGGCGCGGGAGCTGAAGCAGGAAATTCGCAGCGTCCCCCAAATCACCAAACAACTTTCCGCCGGTCGCGCCATGGCTTTTCTTTGCGTGGCAATCGCTTCGCTCTTGGCCGGAATTTTGATTGGAAAATTTCTGCTCTGATTATGCGTTTGGCAAATTACATCACGGCTGGTCTATCATTCCTACTGGCAGTCGGCGCACTTTTTTATCCAGCAAGGCCGGCTTCATTCCTTGTGGCGGGCATCTTCGCCGCCATCGCCGCTTATGCTGTTACTGCGAAAGACAAAATCACCAAAAGCAAATTTATCGTCCGGCTGAAAGGCTTTGCGTGGACACGCGAAGATTTTTGCCGTGGCTGGCTCATCACTGGCGACACCGGCTCTGGCAAAACCCGCTCTGGCATCAATCAACTGCTCTTTCAGGTTTTTCAAAACGATCCGAACTGGGGCGGACTTTGCATTGACGACAAAGGCGTGTATTGGGAAACGCTTGTTGAAATGGCGGCGGAGTTTCATCGTCAGGACGATTTGATTTTGTTGCAAGTCAGACCGGACAATCCGCCGGATAAATGGAAACCGGCGCACACTTTCAATCTGCTTTCCGACCCGACCATCCCGCCGTCCACCTACGCAAAATTCGTCGTGGATACGGTGACGAGCTTGGGGCAACGCGCCGAGCAATCCTTTTTCAAAAGTCAGGCGCAAACGCACATCGGCTTGGCTCTCGAAGTATTGGCGCGCTTGGACATGGAAGCAACCTTGTTCAACGTCCGTGATTTTCTTCTCGATGACAATACGATGAATGAGGTGTTGGGAGAGATGCAGACGGATTATCCAACTGACCGCGACAAAGCTCTCATCAAACATTTCTCCGAACGCTATCGGGGACAGCCAGCCGAGCAGATGGGCGGCGTGAAAGAAACCATCGCCAATTATCTCCAGTTTTTTTTGACGCCCGATGTCATTGAGGTGTTTGGCGACGCCAAGAACAGTTTCGACTTCAGGGAAATTGATCGCGGCAAAATTATTTGCGTGGCGATGCCGCAGAAATTCCAGATGGAACGCCGCTACATAAACACGTTTCTCAAAATGCTTTTTTACGCCCACGTTTTGCGCCGGTTCGACAAGCCCAAGGAAGAACGTGCCACCGATAATTTGCTCATCCTGTGGGCGGATGAAGCGCAACGCTTCGTCACGGCGAGCGAGGACGGCATGAGCGATTACAACTGCATTGATGTTATGCGCGAAGCGAAGGCGACACTGGTAGCCGCCGCGCAATCCTCAACGTCATTCATCCCGCCGCTTGGAGAGGAAAAGGCACAAGTGCTGACGTTGAATCTTCGCAATCGGATGATTTTCAAAGGTGCGGACGAGGCGGGCGCAGTTGAAAGTGCGGACTTTCTCGGACAACGAAAAGTCCGTCAACGGACGTATGGCTATTCCGGCGGCATGGCCACGCGCAGCTTCACGCAGATTGAGGAACATAAGATCAAACCCTACGAATTGCGCAATTTGAGAAAACACCAGTGCGTTCTCGTTCACTGCGAAAAGGGTTTTCGCAAAACGATTTTGCCACCGCTCGAAGCCGATGGCATGGTTTCAAAATGGTTTCCTTGGTGGAAGCGTTTTTTGTAATCAATTTCGTCAGCAGGAGGGTCGCCGATTTGTCCAAAATGGTTTTTATCTGCCGTCACGGCCTTTCGTTTGCCTGCATCAGGCTGTCATGCTTGAAATCTGAACCAATACTTTCGACCTGAATATAGTCCGAAAGAGGTAATCGGGAGTGTTGCTGGCGCGGAGTTCATCAACGCCCGATCCGTAACTACGGCTTCGGGTTTAGGTTGGTTTTTACTGTAGATACGCCATCACGGCCTCGGTGCGGGAGCGGACGTGGAGTTTCTCAAAAATGTGCGCGAGATGTATCTTCACCGTGAACATGCTGATATCCAGCTTGTCGCCAATTTCCTTGTTGGAAAGCCCCTTGGTGAGCCAGGCGAGAATCTCTCGTTCCCGTTCGCTGAGGAGCAGGTTTTTGTCCGCCGAGGGCAAAGGTTCCTGAAACGCCGCCACCACCTTGCGGGCGATGTCGCTGCTCATGGGCGCGCCGCCCTGCCGAATGTCACGGACGGCGGCGAGAATCTCCTGCGGCGTGGAACGCTTGAGCAGATAGCCGCTGGCCCCGGCCCGCAATGCCTTGAAGATCGTGTCGGCATCCTCATACACCGTCAGCATCATGATTTGAAGGGACGGCAGCAACCGCTTGAGTTGCGCGGTGCATTCCACGCCTGACATCCCCGGCATCTGAACGTCCATGAGCACAACGTCCGGCTTCCACTCCGGAACCAGCCGCAGCGCCTCCGCCCCGCTCCCGCAGCAACCCGTGCAATTGAAACCGGCCGTGCGCGCCAGCCATTTATCCAAGTGACGTCGCAGCGCAGGGCTGTCATCCACCACCGCCACGCGAATCATTCCGCCTGCCGGTTTGTTGCCGCTCGCAGATGTCATTGGTCTTGGTTCCAGCAATTCAATCATAAGGCCATTATTCCGGCTTCAGAATCGTTTCTTTCAAGCGCCGGGGCAATAGCCCGTTCGGACTATCAGCTTAACAATGCGATTCCCTCAACGGGAGGATGAACTTCACCCGTGTTCCTTTTCCCAGCTCGCTAGCGAACTCGAATTGCCCGCCCATCTCCTGCATGCGCGTCCGCATGTTCGCCAGACCATCCGCGCCCGGATGATCCGTCACCACGGTGAACCCTCGTCCATCATCCGCAACTTCGATTGTCATGCGGTCATCCATTACCCGAATCCCCAATTCCACCGTGCGGGCTTCAGAGTGGCGCATGACGTTATTCAACGCTTCCTTGAAAGCCAGAAACAGGCTGTGGCGTTTTTCGGAGGGCAACGGCGTCGCCGGCAATTCATTCGCGACATCCAAACGACAGGCGATGTTGGCGGGACGCAAAAACTGCTCGGCAAAATTGCAGAAGTAGCTGGCGAGCGAACCCAGATTGTCGTTCTTGGGATTCACCGCCCAGACGATTTCGTCCAGCGCCAGCACCATCTGGCGCGCGCGCTGGCTGATTTCGTGGAGTGATCCACTGACCTCATGCGCAGACGCCGAGGGGGCGAGTCCCAGCGCGCTCGCCACGTGAATTTCCGTCAGGCCCGTGCCCAAGTCATCGTGCAAGTCCTGCGCGATCCGCGCCCGCTCGCGCTCCAGCAACTGCGCCCGCTCCAGCACCGCGAGTTTGCGGCGATGCCGCAGGCGCAGCGCACTGATGACAGCTCCCCCCACGAGGGTAGCCCCACCAAGCCAGCACAGCGGTTCAAACCACCATGTTTCCCAGAAATGCGGCAGAATTTTCACCCGAATTTCCGCGCCGGCCTCGTTCCAGTAGCCGGAGGCATTGCACGCGATGACGCGGAACCGGTAGTTGCCCGGCGGCAGGTGCGCATAGATGGCGGAGCGGCGAGCGTCTGCATCCACCCAATCCGTGTCCAAGCCCTCCATCTGATACTTGAAGCGCACGCGCTTGGGCGCGGAAAAACTCAAGCCGGCATATCTGAACTCGATCTGTCCGCTGCCCGGCGGCACCACGACTTCTTCCCTCTGCCTGCCAAACTTCACCACCGTGCCGTCCACCCGCACTTCCTCCAGCACCACCGGTGGCAGAGTGCGGATAACGTTGATCCGCTCAGGATCCACCACGGCCAATCCGCGACTGGTCGCAAACCAGAGGCGGCCATCCGCTGTGCGACAACCGGCGGGCTGGTTGCCGTTCGCCATTTCCAGCGACGAAAGACCTTCACTGATATCCAGCACCAGACAAATCACGGAGGCAATCTCGCCTCGGGCGCAGCGTTCCAAATCGCCCTTGTCCACCCGAAAGATGCCGCCATAACTCGCTATCCAGAGGTTTCCCCGCTCATCCTTCTCAATATCGCAGATGAAGTCGCTGGTCAACCCTTGACGCGTCGTGAAGTTGAAGAACTTTCCATCACGATAGCGCGCCAGACCGCCGCCCGAAGTGCCGATCCAGATGCCGCCATCGTCATCCGCGCACAAACAGGACACGTATTCGTAAGGCAACCCCTGCGCCCGCATGAACTGGGTGAAACGCCCTTCGTGATACCGCGCCACACCGCTCCCGCGCATCCCCAACCAGATGTCGCCATCCCGCGCCTGCACCATGCACCGCACGTCGGCTTGCACGAGATCCGTTGCCAGCCAGTCAAACTGGTCGCCGGCAAATCGCGCCGCTCCATTCTGGGTCGAGGCCCAGATACTGCCATCCACAGCCTCGAACAACCCATAGATCAAATTGGGGAACAATTTGGGCACGGCGGGATTGCCGTATTGCCCATCTTTCCACCAATTTATTCCACCACCCAACGACCCAATCCACAATCTGCCGCCGTTGTCTTCCAAAACGGAACACACAAACTGATTGTGCGGCTCCTTTTCATTCACCAAATGTTGAAAATGCTGACCGTCGAAACGATACACGCCCGCGCCCAAAGTCCCCACCCACACGCCGCCGCCAACGGCGGGCGTCACGGTCTTCACTGGTTGGTCCTGCCAGCGGTCGGCGGGAGTCACCATCGTAAGCGCCCGCTTCCGGAGCAACTGCAGACCACCGCCATTCAATCCCAACCACACATTCTTTTCCCGGTCCTCCCAAATGCTACTGATCCAATTATGGGCCAGCCCAGTTGCTCGCGTGAGGCGATGCTCCCGTCCGGTTTCATCCACCACAAACATACCCTGGTTCTCAGCGCCCGCGCCCGCGAGCACTTCGCCGGTGGAAATTTCCCGCATCACGACGGGGCGGTCGTCACCCCACGAATGAACGCCCCGATCCTCCACCCATTGCCCGTCATCCCAGCGCCGCAGCCGCAGGCCATCCCGCACCCAAAATCCACCATGGCGGGCGGCTGCCACGTTCCGGTAACCCCTCTCCGGTGGCGGCCCGGCGCTGTCCGTAACGCCGCCATCCGCATCCAACCGCTGCATCGCTCCACCGAAGCGGACGGCCCAAACCTGGTTCTGTGCATCCGTCATGATTTCAGAATAAAGCGGGGTGTCCGGTCCATGCGTCGGCGTGCCTGCAACACCATTTTTGATGCGTAACAACTGACCGTCGCGGTTCAACACCACCAAAACATCGTTGGTCGTATCTGCCATGTAGATGATGGGAGAAATGCGCCAGCCGGTTTTCTTGATCGGCAGGTCATGGAAGCCGGCTTCGTCGCACCAGGCGATTTGTCCCGTGTCCATTCCTACCCATAAACGTCCTCGCGCATCCTCGAATAATTGGTTGATGAGCCGGTTCTTCAAGTTTGGCGTGTTCGCGTCGTTATAGACGTGGAATCTCACGCCATCGAAGCGGGCGAGTCCGTTGTAGGTGGCCACCCACACGTAGCCATCCCGGGTTTGCACCACCGCCCTCACTCCGTCCGACGGCAACCCGTTCTCCATGCTCCAGCGGGTGATGACATAATCCGGCGAAGTCTCCGGCCGCGTTTTCAACTCCTGCAACTGCTGCGCCCGGCCCATGACGACGGCCATGAGCAGAAAGCAGATGGTATGTCGCAACGTTTTCATGAGATTGGCATAGCTTAACATCCGCCGTTGCCTGGTTGAAAGAATGAAATCTTTTCCCACCCGCTTATGAAATCTGTGTCATCGCTTCACACATTTCGCGCCATAATTTATTTGCAGCTCAAACGCCTGTCGGAGCAACTGCCCGATCTCTGCTGGCTGCATTCAGCAGACCAGCTTGGAGGATAGCTCGAAGGCCTTTCCTTGTTCACTCAGGGCGACCGCAAGCGGTAAAAGACGTTCGTCCGTGACGAGCTGGGGATAATGTTCAGGTTGGTCAGGCTGGATGAACCAGGAATGTCGAACCAGTTGCTCGGATTGGCCAACCCCAATGAATTCGACTGCGCCCACCAGCCCAGATGCGTCGCAGGCCAGGTCAATGTGAGCGTTCCACCCGTCACGCTGAAACTGATGTTGGTCGGATAACTCGCCGTCGCCGACACGACGCTCAACACGCCGTTGGTGGGATTGAAACTCCACTGTTTCCCGCCCGTCAGCGCGGGCGTGATGCTGCTGAAGTTGCCCGCAAAAGTTGCCGGCACGGTGAACAGCTGGAACGTCTGCCCGTTCGTGGGCTGAATGCCGGCCACGTTGCTGACCACCAGACTCCCGCCGTAGGTGAGATTGGTAACGCCCTGCACCAAATCGCTCTGGCCGTTCGTGCTGTTGACTTCCACGAATGTCGTGCCCGCCAGTGTGAGGCGGTTGCTGATGGTGAGCGTGCCGATGGATGCGCCCGGCGATAACGTGCCCCCGCCCTGCACTGTCACCGCGCCGCCAATGGAACCCGTGCCACCCAAGGTGCCCCCAGTCTTGACCGTGACGGCGCTGCTGCCAATCGCGCCGTTCACCAGCAACGTGCCGTTGCTGACGGTCGTCGCGCCGGTGTAGGTGTTGTTGGTGGAGAGGATAAGCGTGCCCGCGCCGCTCTTGATCAAGCCGTTGTCGGCGGAACCGCTCAAATGCTGGAACGCCACGGAAACCGTCAGCGTATCGCTGGCGCCGAGGTTGAACACCGTCCCGCCGGTTAGCACCACGGCGGCGTTGCCGCCCGTGATCTGGGAGGTGGCGTATCCGTTGGTGGCGTCAATGGTGTTGTTGAAGACCCAAGAGCCGTAGTTGGTGTCGGCAGTGCCGCTGACATTCAAGGTGCCGCCGTTCAACACGACCTTGTTGAGAGCGCAGTGGTAGCCCCAGTTATTGTCGATCTTGCCGCCCGAATTGATTGTGATGACATTCGTCGGGCTGGCACCGGCGATCGTGTTAACCCCCTTTCCCCAAATAGTGCCGCTGTTCACGGTAATATTGCCGCTGCCCAGCGATGTCGGGGCGTAGGCAAATACCTGCCCTTGGTTGACGATCGTGCCGCCGCTGTAGGTGTTGGCGCTGGTCTCGCGAAAGAAGAGACCGCCGGGACCGGTCTTCGTCAGCCCATTCGTGCCGGCCACGACCGCGTAGAGCGTCGCGGCGACCACACTGCTGCCGTTCACTGTCACCATCGGGTTGGTGCCTTGCAGCGTCAGGGTGTTTCCAGCCACGCTGTTGGTCAAAATCCAGTTGCCCGCAGTCGCCGGGGCCGTGTCGGCAAAGATGAGGTTGCCAATCACGACGGGCGTATCCAGGGTCACCACCGCGTCCGATGTGAGGTCCAGTTTGCTGAAGTCGGCGGTGATGTTGGCACCGCCGCCCACGATGTTATTGGACCAGTTGGCGGCGGTTGACCACAACCCGCCGGCAGGATTGATCCAGGTCGGCGTGGCCGCAGCCATCGTCCTGTAGCTGGCGCTGACGGTGCCGCTTGGGTTTTTGCCCGGCGTCACCGCGTAGGCGGTGATGACCAGGTTGGAAGTGTTCACGGGCACCACCACGGTAGCCGGGCTGGAGTTAGACATCACCGTGCCGGAGACAGTCGGGTCACTGCCGTTCGTGGTGTAATAAATCGTGGCGCCGCTTTCCGATGAAATCGATACGGATAAGCTCCCAACATAGCCGCCAGCGGCGGGATTGAAGACGGGTGACAGCGTGTTGGTGCTCATCACCGGTTCGGAGAACGCGAGCAAGCCGACTCCGTTTCCGTTCCGCACCCAGCCGGCGGTGTTGCCGATGTGGGCGAGGTAGGCGAGATTGGTCGCCGCGCTCACGTCCTGAGAGTATTGCAGTTCGATGCCGCCATTGGTGACCGTGGCGGAGGCTGGCAGGGTGTTGGTGGTCAAGCCAGGTCCCTGCACGCGAAAATCCGCCAGCGCGGCGGCATCCACCGTGATGGTCGCAGTGGGATTCCGGAGCATCACGCGCAAGCGGGTGGCGGCAGTGTTGGCAACCTGCGCCGGGTTCGGCGGGTCTATGTCCGGGTTGTCCGCTGCGCCGTAAAGCTCGCGCGCCACCTGCCGGAAAACATTCAACCCGTGCGTCTCGTATCCACCCGCAAACGGGAAATGGCAACCGTCGTGTGCAAGTCCATTGACGGACATCATGCGAACCGTGTTGTAAACATCCTCGAAACGGCGCTGGGCGTCCCGCAACTCGGGCAATTCACGGGTGACCCCGCAGCCCACATGCAACTGAGTTTTGAAAATCCGCTCGACCGCCGGGTAGTCAAGCTGCCAGGAGGAAACCAGCGACGCGAAACCGGTCGTATGTTGCGCGGTATTGTTGTTATCAGCTTCGCCCTGATAGTAAAAGATTCCGCGCACGTTGCCGG